>Ga0070737_10002352_pt1 | contig 23020 bp, 19 predicted proteins | sample Coa_R1_10_FD_66438 | JGI IMG/M metagenome (GOLD analysis project Ga0070737, IMG submission 66438) | Surface soil microbial communities from Centralia Pennsylvania, which are recovering from an underground coalmine fire - Coalmine... | ecosystem: Environmental > Terrestrial > Soil > Unclassified...
TGGAAGCAGAGCAGCGCGCTTAGCGCACGCTAGGAAGCTGTGGCTGCGTGGCGCTTAGCGCGTGGTCAGGGCGTCAAGGAACGGCCAAAGTGGCTGCAATCAAGCAAATGTGAAGGGCTCGTGAGTAATAGCCTGCAAACTCGGCAGATCGGCCTAGCAGCAGGCGTCACGAGAGCATAACTATGTCCCGAATATGTCCCAAGGCAGCTAGAATCCGGGCATGGGCGAGGAGTCGCAGGGCAGGCCCGGGCCGGTCGTCGGCGCACGGATGTGGTCGGCACGGCCGATCGCGCCGAGCGGTCACGTCTTTCGTGTGGAGCGCAGGCGCGGCCCGGTCTGGTATGCGAAGTACCGCCTGCCTGATGCTCGGCAGGTCCAACGCAAGCTCGGCCCGGCTTGGAGCGGGCGCGGGCGGCCGCCGGCAGGCTACTTCACAAAGCGCCTCGCCGAGGAGGCGCTGCGGGCGATCCTGGAGGAGGCAAGGCGCGGTACGCTGCCGGGGACGGCGCGCACCGGCGTCAGCTTCGCCGGGGTAGCGGCCGAGTACATGCGACACCTCGAGCGAGACCGAGAGCTAAAGCCTTCGACGCTGAGGGGATACCGCTCGATTCTCCGCGCCTATCTGCTGCCGGCGTTCGGGGAGCGCCTCGTGGAGACGATCACGACGGCTGAGGTTGAGTCCTGGCGGGATGGGCTGCAGCCGGCCGCGATCACCGCCAAGCGCCAGGCGCCGGGCGCCAGCGCTCTACAGCTCTCAAACTCGACAAAGACTCGCATCCTGACGCTGCTGCACGGCATCTTTGCCTTCGCGTGCAAGCGCTACGGCCTGACGCACAATCCGGTCACGCCGATCGAGCGCTTGCGGTCAAGGAGCGCGGGCGGAATCGAGGTGCTCTCGCCCGAGGAGGTCTGGGCGCTGGTGCGCGCGGCGCAGAGCGAGCAGGACCGCGCGCTGTTTCTCTCGGCGGCCTTCACGGGGCTACGCCGGGGCGAGCTACTGGCGCTGCGCTGGCGGGATGTAGACTTTGACCGCTCCACGGTGCGCGTGCGCGCAAGCTACGCTGGCGGGGCGCTGACGAGCCCCAAGTCCGGGAAGCTGCGGTCGGTCCCGCTCGCTCCTGACGTGGCGGTCTCGCTTCAGCGGCTGCGCCGGCGCGAGCACTTCACAGCCGAGGACGACCTCGTCTTCATCGGAGAAACAGGCTCCTATCTGGACGCTTCGGCGCTGCGTCGGCGCTACAAGGCCGCGCTCGTGCGTGCGGGCCTGCGACCGCTGCGCTTTCACGACCTCCGGCACACGTTCGGCACGAGAATGATCGCCAAGGCCGACATCCGCCGCGTGCAGGAGTGGATGGGCCACGCCGACATCCAGACTACGATGCGCTACCTGCACTATGCCCCGCGCGAGGAGGACGCGCGGCTCGTGGCGGAGGCGTTCAGGATGGACGCGGCAGACGAGATGCCGATGAGAACGACCGTCGCACCTCCGGGCGACACGCGCCAAAGCTAGGACCCTTCGGCACAGTGAGCCCGAGCAACCGCCAGCACCGCAGATATGCCGGCTCTCGTCGACACCACCCGCCTGCAGCGTCGGGCGCCGAGCCAAAGGCCGCGCCGCGATCCCTCAGATGGCGCGCAAACCCAGCGCGTGGAGGCGCCGCAGGCTCCGCGAGGCACCGACACAGTCCCCCAGCACCTCAACGACGCCATGCTCGTATAAGCGCTCGAAAGCCACAGCCAGTGTCCACGACTCGATCTCTCCCACAACGCTGCGGAGCTCAACCGAGGAGCATCGCATGTCATGGTGAGCGCCCAGGAGCGCGATCACGGCGGCACGCTCGGCAGCTTCCCGGTCGCTGCGCAGATCGGGGCTCTGGCTCATGCGCAGCAGGCGATGAGCGTGCTTTCTGGCCGGCACCGGGCGGCGAGGCCAACCCCGGAGATCTCGCGCGCCCGGTGCCGTTAATCCCCCCGCCTGAGAAGGCGCCCAACCCCTCTGCCCGTGAGGTGCCCCTTCTTCTCCCGAGGCGGCGCGGGCCGGGCGCATCCTCGCGCCCGGCCCACACTCCGGAGGAGACGTGACGCATCCGGGATGGCCGCAAGCCCTGCAAAGGCAAGGCTCCCGCGCCGCTGGGAGGACAGTCGCGCAGCGGTAGCCAGGCTTGTGGTGTGGAGCGTCACGTCGGGCCTTCGTATACCGCAGCTCTGGCGCTCCGACAAGCGCGCGGGTCGCCTATCGACTGGCATCCAGTAGTGGATGGCGGCCACTATTCCCGTTGCGCTTCACCGCCGCGCGCTATAGCATCTGCCACGACTGCTGTGCAACAAAAGCGCCTCTTTGCCGGGGTCCCTGCGTCGAGGGGCGCACAGAAGAGGAGGACCCATGAATACGGACAGGCGAACGCAAGCGAGCATCGCACGGATCAGCCCGCACGAGGCGGATACGCAGCATTCCACTCTGCGCTCGGCGATCACATGGGCGGTGCTCGGGCTGGTGATTGCAAAGCCAGACCACGGCTACGCGCTCAAGGACCGCTTCGAGGATCAATACCACGGGCTTCTGGAGCTGCGCGACCCATCCTCCGTTTATCGATCGCTTGACGCCCTTGAGGAGCGGGGCTGGGTGGAAGCGCTTCCCGACCCGAGCACGCGGGGCGTGCGCAAGATCTGCTTTCGTGTAACCGAGGCCGGCAAAGAGGCCTTTGAGGACCACTTGGTCGAAGAGATGGCGCGCTATCTCGATGATGGCCAGATGTTCTTCTGCAAGCTTGCCCTCGTGGGCACCTGTCCAGAGGGCGCGCTTGCGCTGATCGCGCGTGCAGAGCGCCTGTGTGCGTCCAAGCAGGGGCGCGTGCTGCCCGCGCCCACAGCGGCGTCGACACATGAGCAGGCGCACGCATTTGCCGAGCGTCTTTGCGCGCAAGGCAGGCGACTTGTGCTGAGTGCCGCAAGCACCGTGCTGCGCCATGCCAGAAGCAGTATTGAAGCCGACGCCAGCGAGGCCCAAGTCAAGTGAGCCTGCTTGAGCTGCGCAACGTCTGCAAGTCCTACGGCCATCAAGCGCAGGCACATGTGGTTCTCAAGGATGTCTGCCTGGAGCTCGATGGCGGGGAAATGGCCACGATCTGGGGCGGCAGACGCTCGGGACGCTCGACCTTTCTGCGCGTAGCCGCAGGCATTGAGCCGCCCGATCGAGGGACGGTCCTCTTTGAAGGGCACGACATAAGCCGCCCCGGCGCACCAGCCGACCTCGCCGCCATCGCCTACTGCCACCCGCTCGATGGTCTGGCCAGCGCGCAAAGCGTATATGACCTGCTGATAAAGAGCCCGCTCTCGCGCGGCGTTGATGCCCACACCGCAGAGCAGATGGTGCACACGGCGCTTGAGCGCGCTGGTGCTGACGAGTGCGCCGAGCAGGGCATCTGCGCGCTTGATCGTGCTGAGCGCGTGCGCGTCCAGGTGGCCCGCGCGCTGCTGCGATCGCCGAAGCTGATCGTGATCGACGAGCCAACGCTTGGAGCCTCGCTCGAGCAGCGCGAGGAGCTGATCAGACTGCTGCGCTCTTTGGTCGACGAGGGTATCGCCGTGCTCCAATCAACAGACAACGAGACCTTTTTCCTTGGCGCAGACAGGGCACTTACGATCGATCGGGGCATCCTGCGCGGCGAGATCTGCCCGCCGATGGCCGAGGTGCTCCCGCTGCGGCGGCCCGCCTGATGGCAAGCACCCATACGAGCGCCCCGCCACCGCTGCGCACCGATGCGCCTGAGGGCGGTGTGATTCTCGAGTTCGAGGGTGTCGTCAAGCACTACCGCTCGCTTGGCGAGGTGGTGCGCGCCGCCGATGGGGTTAGCTTCAAGCTTCATGCTGGCGAAATGCTTGCCCTGCATGGCCCCTCGGGCTCGGGCAAGACGACCCTGCTGCTCTTGGCCGCCGCCGTGATCGCGCCGGAAAGCGGCTGCGTGCGCTTCTGCGGACGCAAGCTCGGCGCCTTCGAGGACCGCGAGACCGCCGAGTACCTGCGCGGCAATGTCGGCTTCATCCACCAGAACCTGCACCTGCTGGGGGGCGTATCGGCGCTTGACAACGCCTCGGTCAATCTGATCCTGAGCGGCATCTCGCCGCGCGCGGCCAGGAAGAGGGTCACCCCCTGGCTCCAGCGCGTCGGTCTTGCCGATCGCCTGCACCACACGCCCGAGCAGCTCTCAGGCGGCGAGCGCCAGCGCGTCGGCATCGCCCGCGCGCTGGCCAAGGAGCCGCGCCTGATCCTGGCCGATGAGCCCACCGGCAACTTGGACAGCAAGCGAAGTCGCAAGATCGTGGAGCTCCTTCACTCGATCGCCCACGAGCGTGAGGCTGCGGTGCTGCTCGTCACCCACGACCTCGAGGCCGCGCGGATCGCCGATCGGCGCATGGTCCTGCGCGACGGCCGCCTGCTTGACGCAGCTGGCGAGGCCGAGGCGCGTGCGCTGATTGAACGGGAGGCAGATGAGCAAGACCAGTGGTGAGAGGCCCCGCTTCGTGGCTGGAGAGCCGATCGCGCCCAAGCGCTTCATCCGCCCCTACGGCCTCTTCTACATCTACCGCAGCCACCTGCGCTTCCACAAGACCCAGGAGCTCTTTGCGGGCCTTGGCATCGTGATCGGCGTTGCTCTGGTCTTTGCGACCCTGACTGCCAACGGCTCGATCGCGGGCTCAGCAGCCCAGGTGCTCCACAAGCTCGTGGGGCGCGCCGACCTGCAGCTGCGCGCGCGCGGCCCGGAAGGGTTCTCCGAAGGGCTGCTTGCATCCGTCGAACGCCTACCCGGCGTCAAGCAGGCAGCGCCGCTGCTTGAAGTGCCGGCAACGATAGTGACTTCGGACGGGCGCAAGCTCACCGTGACGGTGCTTGGCGCCGACGCAGCGCTTGGCATCATGGATGGCCTCGCCCACACGGTGCCCGGAGCGGTCTTCTCAGAGCGCGCCGTGGCGCTATCGGCGGCAAGCGCGCAGGCGCTGCGCATTTCCCCCGCGGCGGTTGAAGGCGTCGTCCCTGAGCATGTCACGATCAAGCTGCGCGGGCAGGCCTTCGCGCTCAAGGTCTCAGCCGTGCTTGGCAAGGAAACCGCCGGTGCGCTCTCGAGCGTCCTTGCGGCGGCGATGCCGCTTGAAGACCTCCAGGCGCTCGCAGGGCTGAAAGGAAGGGTCTCGCGAATCCTCGTGCAGTCGGCGCCCGGTCAGCGCGCAGCGGTGCAAAAAGAGCTTGAACGGGTTGCCGCCGGGCGCATCAGCGTCGCGCCCGCCGACCAGGACATCGCGCTGCTTGACCAGGCGCTGAAGCCCGGCGACCTGGCAAGCACTTTCTTCGCTGCCGTTGCGGCGCTGCTCGGCTTCCTCTTTGCCTTCAACGCCGTGCTGCTGACCGTTCCCGAGCGCCGCGCGCAGATCGCAGAACTGCGCCTGGACGGCGCTCGCAAGTCGGCAATGGTCCAGCTCCTGCTCTTCCAAGCCGCCTGCCTTGGCCTTGTCGCCTCGCTGATCGGGCTTGGCATCGGCTACGCGCTGAGCGTCGCCGTCTTCCGACAGCGACCGGGGTATCTGGCGGAGGCCTTTGTGCTTGGCGGCGGCATCGTGATTGGTATGGGGCCCGTGCTCCTGGCGGTGATCGGCGGGGTGATAGCCACCTGCCTTGCCTCGCTGGTTCCAGCCGCAGACTTGCGCCGAGGGCGCGCGATGGATGCCGTCTTCCGCGAAGGTGGTCAAACTGGCAATGCGCTGAGCAGGACCCTGGGCCTACGCCTAACGCCCGCCGCGGTCGTGCTGCTTGCGTTGGCAACCGCAATCCTCCTCACCAATCCCACACTTGCACTTGTTGCCTGCATCGCTGTCGCGATAGCCGTGGTGCTTGCCATGCCTCTCGCCTTCATCGCCGTCGTCGACCGTGCCGAACGGACCGCAAAGCGCCACAGGCGCCTGACTGTCCTGCCGGTTGCGGTGATGGCATTGCGCAGGACGACGCTGCGCTCACTGGCGCTGGCGATGACCGGTGCGGTGGCGCTTTTTGGAGCGGTGGCCCTGAGTGGGGCGCGGGGGGATCTATTCAGCGCCTTGGAACGGCTCGGCGATGCCAACACGGCAGCCGGCCAGATTTGGATTATCAACTCTGGCGACGTGACGGCTACTAATACATTTGTCCCAGATCACCCCGCCGCCAGCATCGAGAAGGTACCTGGCGTTGCCAGCGTCTTTGCACTTCAAGGCGGCTTCCTCGATCTAGGCGATCGCCGTGTGGCAATCTTTGGGCGTCCGGGCGATACTTTTCGTAAGCAGTTGCGCACGCAAATTATCGCCGGCAACCTAGCCCGAGCCGAACGCGAGCTGCGCCAAGGCGGCTGGATCGCCGTCTCCCTGCAGCTCGCTGCCGATTATCACGCGGTGCTTGGAGGCACATTCAACATTCCATCCCCGACAGGCGTAGCGCGCTTTCGCGTTGCCGCGCTGATTACCAACCTCGCATGGCCAGGAGGTGCGCTGTTAATGAACAGCACCGACGCCGATCGCTTGCGTGGCACAGACAATCCGACCGCTCTGCTCGTCCGCCTAGCGCCGGGCGCTGATGCCAAGCTGACGCAACACAGGATCACCCGCTTGCTTGGCCCAAATAGCGGTCTCGAAGTCCTGACCGCTCGAGCATGGCTCGATCGAGGACTGTCGCTCGTAGGTGAAGGATTGGGTCAGCTCAAGTGGATCTCGGTCATGCTCGTCGTGGCAGCGATCCTGGCGATGGGAGCCGCCCTCTCAGCGGACCTCTGGCTTCAGCGCCCATGGTTCGCTGACCTTCGCCTCGATCGGGTCCCCGACTACCGTCTACGGCGAATCATGCTGATGAAGTGCGCTTTGATGCTTAGCGCCGGCTGTATCATGGGCTCATTAGCTGGCATCTACGGGCAGGTGATCCTCGATGCGTACCTCAAGCACGTCACCGGCTTTCCGGTCATCATGCTGGCGAGCGGCCGGCAGCCGCTTGAGACTTTCGTCATCGTAGTTGCCGCTGCGCTGGCGCTAGCGGCTGTCCCTATCTGGCTAGTTTCGCGCGCGCCACTCGTTCTTGGCTTAGAAAACGCATAGCCTCCCACGCTACCCTAACGCTGGGCATATTCCGCAAGCCAATGACAAGGAAAGTCGTGGAATCACAAGCCGTCTCGCCGACGCCAGCTATTACCCATTGTGTCGCGGACACCAGCTCATACAGCAAAGAGCCTACAAGTGCCGCTCGTTACGTTGCGGTAATCGCTGACGGTAATCGTCGATGGGCGGCTTTGCACAACCTTTCGCCGATGGACGGATATCGCGCTGGCAATGCGAATGCGCTAGGGCGCATTGGCGACGCGATGAGCCTTGGCATAACCGAGCTAACGCTATTTCTCTTCTCAAACGAGAACTGGCAGCGACCCGCGGACGAGGTCGACGGGCTGATGTCCCTTGCCGTCACCCGCATCGCAAACGACACCCCGCAGCTTGATCGCGAAGGAGTCCACATGCGCTTCATCGGCTGTCCGGACCGCGTGCCGTCCGATGTTGTCTACCAGATGCGCTGGGCCGAAACGCTCACCGCCAAGAACACCAAGCTAAAGCTATTTCTCGCCTTCAACTACGGCGGGCGCCAAGAGATCGAAGAGGCAGCGCGCCGACGCGCGGCAAGCGGTTCCACCAGCGCGCTGCAAGAGCACCTATACGCCCCCGACATGCACGACCCTGACCTCTTGATCCGCACTGGCGGCGACAAGCGCCTCTCCAACTTCATGCTCTGGCAGCTCGCCTACACCGAGCTTGTGTTCCGCGACGAGTACTGGCCGGACTTCACGCGTGAGCGCTTTGAAGAGTGCCTTGCCGAGTTTGCAACACGGCGGCGGCGCTTCGGCGGCGGCTGACGACGCGAGAGGCTGCGATCAGCCCCGAGCCGCGGCTCGCTCTAGCGCTCGTACGAGCGCTTGCTGCCCCGCGCCCAGCTCTCCTTCGCCGACCATGACGGGCACCGCTTCCAGTTGATCCCCACCGACCAGCACGGCGAGAATAGCGCCGAGCGTCATCGCCGCCGCCCCGCGCGCATCGCCTCAAAGCCAGTGAAAGATCATCCGTCGCTGGCGGCCGCGCTAGCTCGGCTGTCGCACGATTTGCGTTATGCGTGTGTCCCCGTGACGCCGGTGCTGCGGGCTCCCTGTGGCGTCGAGGAATCGCTTCGACATTTGCAGCAGCCCTGGATCGCATCTACGGCCGCATCCTGTCATTGGAGGAACGATCGCAGCTTATCGATGAGTACTTTTATCTCGGTGTTCTTGTCGAGGTCCACCGTTTCGCATGCCTTTACGATCTCCTCTCTTGCCTTCGTCTTCACGTTCAGCGCGGTCTCAAGATCATCGTGGAACTGGAAGAGGGGCACCGTTACTGTTGCGCTGTCGCTGGCCTGCTTCACCTTTGCGACTCGCTTTTCGGTCGCGCAGTCATTTTGCGCCTTTGTGCTGTCGGCATCCGTGATGACAAGTGGTTCAATGCCGAGTGCATCGCACAACATGATGTAATCGGGAAGGTTATCGCGGCTGCCGCAGTCGAGGACAGCGACATTAGTCTCATCCAGTGGCAGCTGGGCGCGCGCCGCTAGAGTGCGCACCGCGGCCACATCAGTCTCGCCCTCGCACAGCACCGCCCGCGAGGCAAAAAGCAACCCCTCGTTGCCCTTGGCGACGAGCTTCTTCGACACCCGTGCAAACAGGTCATCGTCAATCTGATGGACGCATGTCGCGAAGCGCTGATCGCGATCGAACCGTACGAGCCTGACCTCCTGCCCGGCCGGGTCGAGCGGCAGCATGTAGGGCGAGTGGGTAACCACGATGTACTGCGCCTTTGCCTCTTGGAGCTCTTGCCGAAGCCGGCGCTGGAGCGTGGGGTGCAGACCGACGGCGGGCTCATCGAGGGCGATCACCGAGGCCGGCTCGGCGCTCAGTGCCGAGGCGAGTGTCAGCGCCTCCCAGGCACCTGCGCCGGCAAGCTCGATAGGGACCTGTTCGACGGGGCCTTTCTGAGAGGGCGGAACGGAGCCCACGCTCACAAGCGCGCGTGGCTCACGACGCATGGCGGCGTCCTGGGGCGTCTGCTCGTTATGGTCAGGGGCTCTGTGGTCAGGGGCTCTGGCTGGCTCAGCGCCCACATCGACCTGTCGGCCATGGGTAAGTTCGCAAAAGCGTTTCTGGACTTGCCGATAGCGCTCGTAGTCAGCCGAATGCCCGTTCTTGAGCGTGAAGAGCCGCTCGAGCAGCAACTCCTCAGCCCCCACCCCAAGCCGCATACCTCGGCCGGCCAGCCACGGCGCTCCGCTTGGCAGCAATCGGTCATCGCTCGTCAGGATTAGCGCGCGCTCGAGGATCTCCGAGAAGACCGTAGCGAGCCCGATACTCCGTGACGGAGCAGGGGGGAACTGGTCGAGTCCAAGCAAACTTGCGAAGGCTTCTACCGCAGGCAAAGATTCGCCGTATTGCCCTATGTCGCAGAATGTGCCCCTGCCGGCGCTCGGCAACAGTGTGGCAAGCGAGAAGTCATGGTTGGGAACTCCTGGCAAGTCAAATCGCATGCCTTGATTCCCGAGCAGCTGGCCCGCAAGCTGGTCGCGCTGAAGGCCCATACGGCCAATATCCTCAGGCCGCAGCAGGAGATTCCCGTCCGCGCCACTAAGGCTCCACGCAATCCGGCTCGCCTGCGCGCCGCCCGAGCGGGCTTCAAACTCGAAGCGAACATCCCAGCGCGCACGCGGCGTATTCCGGCACGAGAGCACGATCTCGCCGGAGAACAGTGGCTTCAGCTTCTCAGCGGTGATCTGCCGCTCTACCCACTCCTCGACCGCCGAGGAGTCCACGCCGTGGGAGTTCCCGACAAGCGCGACCGCGGCAGCCGTCTTGACGAAGCCGACGACCAGCAACTGCTCGTGCTCTTCGGTTAGCTCGAATCGCAGGCTCACCTTGGCCCCTGTGGGAGGCTGGGCCAGGCGGCGCGCTGCGAGGAAGGTCTCGAGCAAGCGTGTCTGCTCCTGCGTTGACTCGGCACTGTGGCCCACTGCGGTGCGAACCAGCTCCAGCAGCCGGATCACGTTGCTCTTGCCCGCCCCATTCGGGCCCACGATCGTGGTGATGCGCCGATCCAGGGGCAGGCCGAACTTCTCGAAAGAGAGGATTCCGTCGGCGGATATGTGCGTCAGGCGCATGGCACGTTGGAGTCGCTGTGCAGCAGCATACGACGACGAGCCTCGTGATCAAATCACGCGCGTTGCCCGCCGGTAGCAGCCGCCAATTAGCCGCAGGCACTCACTCGGAGCTTCACCAGCGGGCCGATTGCGATTCTCAGTGGCCCAACCGCAACCCGCGGCGCTCCAATCCAGGGCAGACGATACGCACAAGCAGTGCTGAGCGCCCTGCGAACGCCACGGCGGATTGTTAAGCCCTCTCTTCTCAGATGCCCTGAGCTTCTCTGAGGCTCACTGCAGTTGCGTCCCCCTTGAGGCATCGGCAGATCCCGCCTACGTTCGCTCTGCCATGCAGTCAACGCACAAGATCGCGGGTGCGGACGCGCGGGGCTACGCGGAGTACCTGACGCATACATCGGCGCGCGGGGACTACTACCTGGGCGGCGATGCCGGCGAGGGAGAGGGGTCGGGCGGCGGCGCCGAGGGGCGCTGGCATGGCTTGCCGCAAGCCCTGGCCGCGCTTGGTCTCTCGGCGCAGCGGCCGGTCAGGCGCGATCAGCTGCTCGCGCTGATGGAGGGGCGCTCGCCGGCGAGCGGCGAGGCGATCCGCCGCGCCGGTGGCGATGGCAGCCGCGTGGCGGGGATCGATATGACCTTCAGCGCCCCCAAGAGCGTCTCGGCGCTGTGGGCGGCCAGCAGCCCATATCGGCGAGCGCAGATCGAGTCAGCCCACCACCGAGCGGTCGCAAGCACGATCGCGCGCGTGCAGCGCGATGTGGAGCTGGTGCGCACCCGCCTGGGTGGAGAGCTGCGGCGGGATCGCGCGTACAGCCTCGTCGCCGCGGAGTTCCTTCACACCGCAAGCAGGCTGACGCGCGATCAGGAGCGCGGCGGGGTGCCGGACCCCCAGCTGCACTCCCATGTCGTGGTGCTCGCTGCGCAGCGCCGGGACGGACGCTTTGCAGCGGTGGACTCACGCGAGATCTTTCGCTCGGCACGCGGCAATGGCGCGTGGTACCGGGCGGAGCTTGCGGCGAACCTGCAGCAGCTCGGTCTGCGGGTGCAATGCAGGACGGGCAAAGACGGCCGCTACTTTGAGCTCTCAGGGGTGCCGAGGGATCTGACCGAGCGATGGTCTGCGCGCTCGGCCCAGATCGAGCAGGCGGCCAGAGAGTTCAGGAGCCGCTACGGCCGCGACCCGCGGGGCGGGGAGATCTCCTCGATCACGCTCAGCACGAGGGGCACCAAGACGATCGCCGCCCAGGTCGATGTCGATGCGGCCTGGCGGGCGGTGGCATCCGAGCATGACCTCGGCGCTGAGCGGGTGCAGCAGCTCTTTGACGGACGCGAGCAGCTGTTCTCAGAGCAGGCCAAGAGCTTCGAGCAGCTGCCCGAGGATCTCCTTGCCGATATCACCGCGAAGGCATCGATGCTCAGTGAACGCGATCTGCAGGCGCGCTCATTCGAGCTTGCCGCCGGCGTCTGTCGCCCAGAGCGCGCGAAGGAGCTGATCACAGAGCTGGAGCGCTCGGGCCAGCTGCTGCGCCTTGAGGGCGGAATGTGGACCACGCGGGAGCTGCGGGAGGCAGAGCAGCTCACGGCAGAGCGCGCGCAGGCTCGAGCAGACGTGCGGGTGGCGCCGGTCAGCGAGCGGTCCCTGGCGCGAGCCACCGGCCGGGTGCAGGAGCGGATCGGTGCCCAGCTGAGCGATGAGCAGCAGGCTGCGCTTCTGCGGATCACCGGGCCGGGCGGGGTGGTGGCGCTCGAGGGCCAGGCTGGGACGGGCAAGGGCGTCGTCATCGCCGCGGCCGCGGAGGCATGGCGGCAGGAGGGCTACACGGTGGTCGGTGCCGCGGTGGCCGGCGCAACGGCCGAGCGCCTGGCAGCGGATGCCGAGCTTGAGCGCTCGCTGACGGTGGACTCGCTGATCGCTCGTCACAGGCACGGCGTCCTTGACCTGGACCGCTCGGCGGTGCTGGTGGTAGATGAGGCCGGCATGGCCGACACCAAGCGCTTGTCGGCGCTCGTGCAGATCACGCAAGAGCGCGGGTGCAAGCTGCTCCTGGTCGGCGACTCAAGCCAGCTCTCCCCGATCGGCGCTGGCGGCATGTTCGAGCAGATCAAGGAGCGGGTGCCCCACGCGAGACTGGCCGAGGTCAGGCGCGCAAGGCATGAGTGGGAACGCGAGGCCTGGCGGCAGATCCGCGAGGGGCACTCAGAGCGCGCCCTTGCCTCCTACGCCGCGCACGGCCAGCTGCACGTCTCCGAGACCAGAGAGGAGGCGGCGGAGCGCATGGTCGCCCGCTGGGATCGCGATCGCCGAGCGGTCGGCACCGAGCGGGCGGTGATGCTGACCGATGCCTCAAACGCAGAGCTTGACCGCATCAACGCGCTAGCCCAGCAGGCACGGGCCGCTAACGGCGAGCTGGGCGAGCTTCGCGTCCCGTTGCGTGAGCGCCCCTACGGGCTGGCTAGCGGCGATCGGATCATCTTCACCGCCTCCCACGCCCAGCCCGGGCAGCGTCGCATTGAGAATGGCACCATCGCCACCGTCACTCACGCGGGCGAGGATGGCCGCCTGCAGATCGCAATCGCCGGACCGAACCCGCGGGAGGTCACCGTGGACACGGGCGAGCTCCAAGCGATCAAGCTCGCCTACGCCCAGCACGTCTACAAGGCCCAGGGCCTCACCACCGAGCGTGCCCAGGTGCTGATCGGTGGCTGGCAGAGCGACCGCGAGCGCGCCTACGTCGCTCTCACGCGGGCAAGGGAGGCCACCGACATCCACATCACGCGGGCGGACCTCGGCGAGCAGGGCCTTGACGAGGGCGCAATCGAGCGCCTCGCTGAGACGATCGCCGCGAGCAACGCGCAGCAGGCGAGCATCAGCCGCGCGGTCGATCCTCGGGCGGCACGGGGTCTTGATACCCAGCGCGATGCTGAGATGAGCAATGAGCGGGATGAAGCTGGCGCAGAGCCAGAGCGCGCCCGCGCGCCGCTCAGTGAGGTCGGCCGCATCCTCGCCGAGCAGGAAGCGCGAGAGCGATGCGAGGCAGAACGCGATGAGGGGTATGGTCTTGAGATCTAGTCAGCATCGCTGTCAGCGACTACGAAGAAGACTTCCGCCAGCGCTCCCGCGCTGCGAGTGGATGGGTGGCGCGCGAGTCGCATCGGTGGATCTGAGCGCGCCAACAAGCAGCTCACGCCAGCAACGGAGTCGAAGGCTCTCTGTGTGTAGCCCTCCAAGATTGCTGCGGATCCCCGGAAGGGAACGCATCGGCCGGGCGGTTCATGGGCCATCCCGTCGCGGGCCACACCCTCGCGGGAGCCTCGGATGCCAGCCACCCGAGCGCCGCTCGCTTCGCTTCGCCGGGCTCCGCTCGCAGCGCTCGCCCACCGCGGCCTCTTGCATCGTGGAGGTAGCCTCAGGTTACACGTCGGTTGAGAATGTGGGATGAGGGTAAATCTGACTCACCGCAGGCGGTCACTGTCCGTTTGCTAGCGTACGCCGATGAATCGAACCGCTGTCCGCGTCACCGCGGTCGCTGTGGTACCGGCACTGGCTCTCGCTGGCGTCGCTGGTACCGGCCTCGCGGTGCCGGTCATCACGAAGACCGAAAACGTCATTTCGACCGAGATCTACCTACGCGCCCGCCACAAATACGATGAGGCGATCAAAGGCGACTTGCCCGCCGGCCGGGTCTCTGCGCGCCTTTTCGTGGCCCATGTGAGAGCGGAATGCCAGAATGTGCTCGCGGGCGCTCCGCCGGGCAGGGTGACTGAAGAATTCAGCCGGGAGGCGAGCGGCGAGGTCGATCAGGCCCTTGCAAGGCCACAGCGAGGACCCTCGATTGTCTTTGCCCGCAAGATTGAACGGCTCCGCTGGACCAACCGACTGCTGACTTACTACGTGCATGGCTCTGCCGCCGAAACCCGCGCGGAGGCGGAACTGGTGGCACCGGACCTGTGCACCGATGCCCGAGCCATGGCCGCCAGCCACTACTAGACCGTCCCCATGAGCACCACGAGGTATGAGCGCGCTAGCTCGTGCGCAAGCAGCAAGGTGCTGGTTGAGAACAGCCCAGGCGAAACCGGAGAACTCGACGAAATCATTGGAAACATGCTCAGGCCGTACGAGCGTCCGGATGAGAGGTCGCTGATTCGCGGCATGCCGACGAGGCGCGAGCGTGAAGCCAGAGAGCGAGCGGAATCCCAGCTCATCAGGAGTGCAGAATCAGAACTGCAACGGGCTCTTGGATTGTCGGGGGTGGACGAGCCACGGCAGCCGTACCAGGGACCCACCTGCACCCAGCCGCCACCACGGTGACTGCTGAGCGTCGACCGAGATGGCCTGCCTGCCAGGGTGAGTGAGCGGTCGAGAGCTGCGGGAGCCAACAAAGCGTTCCACGCGGTAAGCGGAAGGCGGAAACTCATTGCACGAGTTCCGGCACCGATTGCGATGGGGAATCGATCTGTGGTATGGACACTCGGCACCGCTGGCTTCGAGTGTCAGCACACTCGCGTCCGGTCCGCGGAGTCCATGGATGAATGCCGCCGCGGGACGTTGGCGCCCGTCGCCCACACCTCGCGACCATAGCCGACGCTTCGCGTCGGCTTACGCTCGAGCCGTGGGCGACGGGGGAGTCATGGCGTGGGCTCCGGTGGGACTCATACCCGCGCCTCGTGCGCGCCCTGCCGACTGCGCCGCTGCCGGCTCGCACAGACCAGCGGCCTCCCGCCACGGTGCCGTCCGATACCACGGCGTGGTCCGTATCAGCTGCCAGTCGACGCCTTCCAGCAACAGCGCCCGTCCGCGTGGAGGCCGGGCGATCTCACCGGGCGTCAGGATGCGCTGGCGCTGGGTGCTGTGCGTGACCGATTCGCTGTAGGTGTCCGGTGCGAAGAAGCCGTGGCCCTCGGTGCGCCCCTGCGTGGCGCTTGCCATCTGGCGGTCGTATTCCCCGGCCACCAGCGATACCGCCTCCAGGGTCTTTGGGTCGGCGATGCCTCTCAGAATCAACTTGGTCTGAAAGAGCGTGAGCAGCCCCTCGGCGACGCTCTCGCCCCAGCGCACGCGCGCCTGGGAGAGGTCCTGCAGGCAGGCGAGGATGTGCAGGCCCTGGCCGCCGGCCTCTGAGACCAGTGCCTGCAGGTCGTGGATCGGCGCGATGTTTGCAAGCTCGTCCAGGCAGAAGAGGACCGGTGGGCATGTGCGCCCCTGCGGCTGCTTGGCGGCGTGCTCGTAGGTGGCATGGCGGATCTGCTCCAGGAGGCCCACGACCAGCGGCGCGCAGAGGGCCTGGCGGTGCGCGGGCGCTGTGATGTAGATGGTGTCGCTGGATGAGGGGAAGTCGCTGGGGTTGAAGTCAGCTTGGGCCGCGCTCTGGCGCACGGCGTCGCTGTTGTAGGCGGCAAGGGTGCCGGCGGTTGCCGAGAAGATCGAGGAGCGCTCGCGCGACTCGGTGCGCGCGATGCCGGCGAGCACGTCGCAGGGGACCTGCGCACCGTGATCCTCCAGGATCTTGCCCGGCGTATCGAGGTCGAAGCGAAGGACCCAGGTGAGGACGGCGGCGATCGGGCGATAGTCGAGGTATGCGGCGTAGAGGAGCGGCGCAAGCAGCGCGCTTGCGCGCTCGCGCCAGTGCTCCTCGTTCGTGCTCCCCCTGGCGGCCCGCCCGGCCGCGGCCATCGCGCGAGCCGTGAGGAGCGCCTCCTCCCAGGTGCCCGCGGCTGCCACGGGCGACCAGTGAAGGGCTCGCACGCCCGGGGGCAGCGCGACGCTCGAGCCGGCTGGGTCATAGAGCCAGACCTCGCCGATCTCCGCCCTCGCCCGCCAGGTTGCGGCCATCACGTCGGGCTTGGTGGCCGTCGAGACCAGAGCGTTGGGTGCGGCCAGGACCGCCGGAATGACAACCTCGCTTGTCTTGCCCGAGCGTGGCGGGCCAAGCACGAGCACCGCGTGCTCGGGGTCTGAGACGACCCACCTGCCATGGCGCTGGCCGAGGTAGGCGCCGGCACCCATGCGCAGCATGCGCCGGCGGAGGATCTCCCCGGCGGGCAGCTGCTCGCTCGCGCTTGCGGGCTTGCCGTGGCGCTCTGCGGCCCTGAGCAGCTGCCATGCGCGCCCAAGCGCGCCGCTTGCCCCAATCCAGGTCAGAAGCAGCGCACTGGCAATCACCGCCGAAGGCGAGGAGCCGATCTGGGTGATCGCAAGCAGCAGCAGCGCGCCGAGTGCAAGCCAGGTCCAGATCCGGTGGCGGCGGCGCAGGTCAAGGCGCTGATGGGAGGGGCCCCAGGATCTGGAATAGTCTGACATCAGAGTGACATCATAGTATACTATGGGGGCGATGCCACGAGCAGGAGCCTCACGCGGCGTGATCGCCCAGATTGACCAGGAGCTCGAGCGCATCGAGGCCCGCCTCTCTGGCTACGAGCAGCTGGTCTCAGAGCGCAAGCGCCTGCTTGCCGCAAGGGCCGCGCTGACGGGGACAGCCAGGAGCGCCCGCCGCGTCTCCCGGGAGCAGGTTGCCACCTATCTGAGAGAGCACCCGGGCAGCCTTCCCGCACAGATCGCCCGGGATCTGGAGGTCCCCGTCACCAACATCTCCCAGCATCTGTATCGCGGCAAGGGAACCTGCTTCCTGCGGCGCAGCGATGGTTGGCACCTGAGCGAGTAGACGGCGCTCTGTCCCGCTTCGCCTCCCGGGGCGGAGGAGGGGAGAACGATGCGCGCCGAACTTCCAAGCGGCTTGATTCGCCCCGCTCAGCTTCACCCGGGCTGGCTGGCGCTCTATGCCTTGACCTTAGCGGTCAACCTCCTCTGCGCAGGCGTTCGCAGCGGCGTCTGCTATGCGCTCCTGTGGCTGGCCTTCACGATCTTGGGGCTGACCTCGCTGCCGGTGCACCTGCTGGCCCTCATCCTCGGCTATGGCCCTTTGGCGCTCTCGGTGGCGACGCTCATCCTGCCGCTGGGCGGCTGGTGGTGGCAGCAGCGCGAAGGGGGCAGAAGCCCCTCGGAGCGCGAGCGCCTCATCTATGCCGATGCGCTGAGCAGCCTGGCCGCCGCTGGGCCCACCCTGGCACTGCCGCGGCGCTGGTTCGTTCTCGATCTGGATGCTCCGAACGCCGCTGTCTACGCCGACACGCTGCTGGTCACGCGCGGCCTCCTGGAGAGCAGGTGGCTGACCGCCGTTCTTGCACACGAGCTTGGTCACCTGGCAAGCAGCGACGGACGTCTCGCGGCCGCGCTTCACCGCTGCACGGTGCCCCCGCGCAGGCTGCCGGCGCGGCTGCGCGAGCGCGCATTGATCGGTGGGGCGGTCCGGGTGGTTGCCTTCCTTGCGACGGGGGAGCTTGCGATGTGGCTCCTGCGCGGACCGTGGGGGGTCTACTGGCGCTCCCGCGAGCACGCGGCGGACCACTATGCGGCAACCCTGGGCCAGGCGGACCTGCTCGCGGAGTACCTCGACCTCCACGCGCTGGCATCGGACATCCCGGTCCCGTTCGTATGGCTGACTTCGGAGAGCCACCCACCCACAGAGCATCGCATCGACCGCCTCAGCCGCGACCAGGCGCAGGCGGCGCAAACAATCAACCAGAAGGAGAGCCATCACGATGTCGCCGCTTAGAACCACACGCCAGCACGCAACTACTGAGAGCGGGTCGATGACGGGCGCAGAAGAGCGGCGCAGGGTGGGCGCTCGCGCCTTCGCCGGCGCGGCGCGCCTGTTCGCAAAGGCCCGCGGCGTCACCGGCGAGCAGGCGATCGGTCGCTACGCCAGCCTGATCGACGCCAGGGCGGCAAGTCGCATCCTCGGCGTCCCCCACACCTGGCTGCTTGCACAGGCGCGTGCGGGCAAGATCCCACACCATCGCCTGGGCCACTACGTGCGCTTCAGCCCGGAGGACCTGAGAAGGTGGCTTGAGGAGACCCGGATCGAGCCGAACAGAAGAGTGACTCCCTGATCTTCGCACGGACAGACACCGCCGATGTGGACTACCTGCGCGCTTGGCCTTTGCCAGGCACCCCTCCATGTGAGCGCTATACTACCGATTGTGACCACCAGGGTGCCCACATGAGGGTCGTGACGGTCAGGGACTTTCGCGATCACGCATCGGAGATGTTCCGCTCCGATGACGTGATCCTGGTGACGCGCGAGGGCACTCCCGCCGGCTTCTTCCTGCCCTGGGACACCCCAGAGCTTCCGGTCGAGGTTCGCCGGGAGGTCTTCTTGCGGCTCTCCGAGCAGATCGGCGCGCAGCTCAAAGCGAAGGGCGGGAGCGAGCAAGAAGTGCTGGGGGACTTTGCTGCCGCGCGCGCTCGTCGCTGACGCGAACGTAATCCTCTCTGCGCTAATCGGCGGTCGAGCACGGCTTGTGATTGCGTGCGGGGAGGGACCGCGGTGCCTGGCTGCCGAAGCCGTCGCGTTGGAGATCGCGCGACACCTTCCGCGTCTGGCGGAAAGGCGAGAGCTTGACCTCGCGGCGCTCTTCGCAGCGCTTCAGATCATGCCGATCGACTGGCAGCCAGCAAGCGCCTACGAGCATCGCCGACGAGAGGCTGAAGAGCTCATCGGTGCTCGCGACCCTGACGACTGGCCCACGCTTGCGGTGGCGCTCGCCTTCGGCCTGCCGGTCTGGACCCAGGACAAGGATCATGCGGGGCTCGGCATCCAGGTGTATACCACCGGAGACCTCCTTGACGCGCTTCGGGACGCCGGGCAGGTCGAGTAGCTTCGACACATCGTAGACCGCACGCCGAAGACCCTCTTGACCACTGGGCCAATTCAGCAGGCTTGTCTTGCCTTCGGCGACCACCCTAAGATCAAAACCGTCGATTTAGGCGCGACCGCGACCACAAGCCTTACCTGCGTGATGCGGATGGCGCGTGTGGATTCGAAGCCGACTCGGCCTGCGGCTCGCCGTTCAGAGTCGTAGCACTGGGGCATGGCCGTAGGGCATCTGTCTTCGGTGGCGAGCAGGAGCGAGAGTGTCTAATCTTACTCGGGAGAGCGGTACGCCACTTTGATCGGCAAGCGCCACAACTTCGAAGCCTGATCGGCATACCACTTGCGTACGCAATGCTCCGCCATCTGCGATGGCACATACTCTCGCTCTGTCGCGTTTCGACGACGGCTCTGAGGGCGCCGACGGCCCCCGGGTCGCGGGCCTTCTGCGATCCTGTTCAGCGTGGATGAAGAGGCACGAGAGCGACTGAACGATCAGCTGCGCCAGCTCGGGCCCGAGGGCGAGAAGGCAGCGCACATGCTCACCGCCGCCGCGGAGCAGATCGAGCGCGCCGGGAATTGCGCGGGAAACCTGATCGCGTACTGCATTCGGGAAGCGCTCATGTCGCTGCTCGATATGGGCGGCAAGCGCCGCTCCCCAGCGACGGACGCGATAGGCAAGATTATCTGCCGAGCCAAAGAGGTCCGCGACGGAGGGTCGTGCGAGCCGCTCTTGCAAGCCGTCAGCGAGCTCGAGGCCGCCCGGGACGGGGACGGCCCACACGTCAAGCGTCTCGCAGCGCTGATCGGGTCGCTCGCCCGCCGCGAGCCCGTCCGCACCAAAGCGGACCTAATCGACATTTACGTGGAGCTGATCGACGAGGCGAACCGCCTGCACGCCAACGTCACCATACAGGAGGCCACCCGGCTGTACGAGCGCGCTCTGACCACGCTCGGCCGGCTGTTTGGGCGGATGGGCGACCGGCTTGCTGAGGTCGACCCACTCACCATGGTCACCGCGCCGACGCGAGCCGATGTCGCGAGCCTCGTGAGCCTGGCCGGTGACCCGCGGATCCTCGGCTACTTCTATGGATCGCTCGACGGCCCGGGCTGGCTGCGCGCCCTCGCGGATCACGAGTTGCTGCAGCCGCCAAAGACCGGTCCGTGGTTCGCGTACGGGTACCTCCAGAAGCTCGCCGGGTCGCACCCCGAGGACGTCCGGAAGTGGCTCCTCTCGCGCCCGTCCGGTGACGAGCTCAGCGACCACCAGGCGCTTCTGCTGATCGCCGTCGCCCGGATGGTCCCCTTACCAATCGCTGATGCCGTGCTGCGCGCGACCGAGCGTCGCACCGACGACGCCGCCGTCTTGCACCAGATTGCCGCGTACATTAGCGAGCTCCCTGCCGAGCAGCACAGCAATTCGGCGGTGATCAGCCTCATCAAGCGGTCACTCCTGGGCGGCACCACCACGGACACCCCTGCGGACGTCGCCTACTTGACGGCGGGCCTCTTGCGAGTGGCCGTTTCCAGCGCTGGCCAGGGTAAGGCACGGCGCTGGCTGCGGATCCTCGCCGCAAAGCTGCGCGCCGCTTGCAAACGGTTCCCAGGTGAGCTGATGGCGCTTCAGAAGATCGACACGCTGACCCTCAACCCCGACGGTCACGTGTTTGACCAGCTCGTTGCGGCGGTCCGCGACGTCGCGCGGCTCGCCGCCGATCAGGGTATGCCGACCAAAGAGCGGATCGACATGCTCGCCACCCTCCCCTCCCAGCTGGCCGGGCGACTCATCGCCGTGCACCTGATCGAGAACCTTGATGCCGACGTCGACGTCGCGTTGACCGTGATGGCTGAGGAGGTAGCCCGTGAGGAGCCGATGCCGGAGACTCTCGCACTTCTCGCCGAGCTCGCAGGCCGGGAGCACCCTGGGCTCGACCAGCGGATGCTGGGCGCACTTGGCGAACCGCCCAGCGACGAGGAGGTCGCCGCGCTCGGCCAGGACGAGAAGCTGCCGAAGCCATGGCGGCATGCGTACGGGTGGCTGATCGCGATGCCCGCCGCCGTCCGCGAGCCGTGGGCGCGCGCGAACGAGAAGGTCGAGGAGCGCTGTGGCCCAGCGTCCCCGCACGGATGCATGTGGCCGAAGCCGACTGCGATCCCGGTCACCCACGAGACCGCGATTGGCGCGGACGTGCTCGCTGGGCTCAAGCCGCTCGAAGCCGCCAAACGGCTTGCGGCGTTCACCCTCAGCGGCGAGTTCAGCTCTGCCACCCGCTGCCACGCCAGCCAAGAGCTACAGCAAGCCATCAACAACGACCCCCTCCCGTGGATCGCCGAGCCCGTAGCGATCATCGACGCCCTCGACGATCCGATGTACGCCGAGCGTTACCTGAAGGCGCTCGCCGAGCACGTGGACGAGCTCCACGAGCATGTACCCGATCTCCTCGACGCGGTCGAGCTCGCCGAGCAGAAGCTGAACACTGAGCAGACTAAGCCGGAACTGATCGGAGGCTGGGCTAACGTCGTCGGCTCTGGACTGGAGCTGATCACCAAAGTCGCCTGCACCCGAGTCCCATTGACGCGCAGCGACCGCGATCGCGGCTGGGGTCTGATCGAGCGCGCCGTTCGCCGCCGCGAGGAGGAGTTACCCGACGATCGGCCCGACATCCCCACCAACCTCTCGGCGATCAACCGGCACTCGATGCGGGCCCTCGCCGCCGCTGTCTTGTACGCCGGCTCGATCAGTAACGGAGAAAGCGAACTCAAGCAGCTGCTCCAGCTTGTCGACGAGCTGCTCGCGCTCGACGGGCCAGACGGGCTGCACGCACGGGCGATCCTCGCACGCAACCTGCCATGGCTCGCCGCCCGGGCACCCGAGTGGACCCGCTCCCGCTGGAGCCTGCTCGTCGGCGCCGACGCTTCCGATGGGCTCGGTCCGCGCACCTTTGACCAGTACCTCGAGACGGGCGCCGCGTTCAATCCGTTCCTCATCGAGCACCGCGACCTCTACTTGGAGGCCCTCGAGCGAGCTCCCGACGGTGCGCGACGGCACCTCCTCTTCGGCATGCTCTGGAAAGTTGACGGCTACGACCCCGCGAGCGTTCTCGAGGCGCTCCAGGCCGCCGGTGATGACCAGGTCGGCGAGGCGATCAAATGGCTCACGTTCACGGCGCTCCGGGAGACCGACATGCCGCTAGAGGACGCGATCGAGTTCCTGAGGCTCGCGCTCGCACTCAAGCTGCCCGTCGACGCGGTCAAGCCCATCGGCTGGCTCGCCCGCGCAGAAGGGCTCGACGACGACGCCTGGCTCGACATCACCCTGCAAGCAGCCCAGGCCGCGAACGGCGATCTTGACCAGCCCGACGACATCGCCCGTCGAGCCAAACAGCACCCTGACGACCAGCGTGCGATCCGGATCGTCCGCGATTTGCTCAACTCCGACAGCCACCTCTGGCGCCTCAATGACGTCGCAGCCGTCGGGCTTTACCTCGTCAAACGAACCGACCCGGCGGCGCAGGTCGTTCGCGAGGAGCTACGAGAGCAGCTACTCAAGCGCGAATTCTTCGACGCACGTGAGGTATCCGACCCGATGTGCAGACTGGACTGAACTACTAGGAGAGGGCGGGCTGCGGAGGGGAGAAGCCCTCATGCTGGCCAGGCTACGGTCATCCAGCTACATGCTGCGGATCGCCCCGTGGGAGCACCCGCCCCGTGCTTGAAGCCCGACGGGCCTCGCAATCGACTTTCGAGTATGTGGCGCGAAACGGCGACTGGTGGCCTTGACAGCCTTTGCATCATGCGCACCGCCATGTCGCCTTCGCGTTATGTTTGCGGCGACTTAGTCCACTTCGTGGGCCGCAACGCCGTATCCGCCGATAACGCCTTCTCGCGGCTTGCGGTGATTATCCAAAATTGCTGGTCGCTTACGCCTACTGCACCCGCAATCGAAGGGCGTGACGAGAATGTCTCAAACTTTAGCCTCCAACCCAATGTGACCCTTAGAGCCCCTATCAAAATGAGGAATATGCCATCCTCCGTCGATGTCCGGAGCCATGGCCAAAGCTCTCGTCTCAGATCACCTGTGGGC
>Ga0070737_10002354_pt1 | contig 23012 bp, 22 predicted proteins | sample Coa_R1_10_FD_66438 | JGI IMG/M metagenome (GOLD analysis project Ga0070737, IMG submission 66438) | Surface soil microbial communities from Centralia Pennsylvania, which are recovering from an underground coalmine fire - Coalmine... | ecosystem: Environmental > Terrestrial > Soil > Unclassified...
CCCCACCCCCACCTGCAACGGGTACAGGTCAACACCGACACGGCCCATGGTCAGCACCTCGACGGCGGGCAGGTGCCCGGCGGAAGTAACCTTGGGTGTCTCCGGCTGTGCGGCCATCGCCTGGCTCCCTCACTTGATGGCAACGGCATTGGCAGGTGATCCGATGCCGCCCGGGGCGTTGAACGGAGCGCTCACGAAGAAGGCCTCATAGGTTCCATCGGCCGCGCAGTCGTCAGCGAGATCCTTGAGCCACCACAGTTCGCCGAGCGCCATGCCGAACTGCCCGATGAGCATGCGGTGCAGCAAGCCGGTGGGGTAGGCCTGCGGGCTCGGGTCGGCGGGCCAGACCTCCACCCCGAAGGTGTCGGATCCGATGGCCGCGGCGTGGCTGTTCCACAGGTACTCGCAGACCTCCTCGGTGTGCGCCACCCCTGGCGCGGTTACGCTGCCATGCAACCGTTCCCTTACCTGGTATGGCTGCGCCGAGTACCAGGCGGTGAAGCCGGTGTGCAGCAGCAGGATGTCGCCGTCGGCGTACTCAACGCCAGCCAGGTGACGGGCCGCCTCGAGTTCGTCGACGCCGATGGCGATGCTTTCGCCCGGGTGATATGCCCCTCCGCCACGAGCGGTCGCAGCCGCGACATCCAGCAGCACGGCGCGCCCGGCGATCCCGTGCCGGGCCCAGTGATCGATGGTGTTCCGCGTGCCGGACCGCACCTCGTCCTCGGTTGCCCCGTTGTAGAACTCATCCGGCGCGTAGCCGACGTGGCCGAGCGAGTCCCATTGGCTGGAGCACTGGGGATAGAAGTTGTCATAGAGGTCATCGAAGCTTGCGCTGCCGGGCTGATGCGTGACGGTGTGCCGAGGGGTCCCCCTGTATTTGGCGAGGGCTGGGCTGATGCTGCCAAGCGGCATGTCCAGCGGGAAAATCCGCCCGTGCCGCACCAGCCTGGCTGCGGCTGCCACCCGGTCCGGGGTCAGCAAGTTGATCAGCCCAAGGTTGTCATCCGTGCCGAACAAGCCCCAGGCGCTGCGGCCTCCGCGCGGGGCCTCGGGAAGCTCCCGGTAACGTGGCAGGTCGCCGATGGTGCTACCTTCTTTCTTCAGGACGCTCCCGGAACGCTTCAGCCGCTCATGACGACGGCCTTTCATCCGGAGAGATGCCATGACCTACCAGCCGCGCAGGTCGATAGGCCAGATGTCGACAACGTCAGTGCCGGACACGAGGTAGATGAACTCGTGGCAGGCCATCGTAGGGTCAATGTGACCAGGTGCGAGCCTGATTCGTTCGCCCGCTGGCCGACTGGGGGCAAACGTCGTGTGCTCGTCTGAACAGAACCAGATATCGCAGCCATCGAGCACGGGCGTTCCCTTGTCGGTGCTGAACGCTTTCAGCCCGGCGTCGGCGACCGCCCAGCCGGCCGAACTCGACACCACGGTCGCGAGAATATAGGCCGCCTGCTCGAAGGGCAGCCCGAGCTTCCCGTAGGCGACGTCCATGAGCGCGTAAGAGCCGGCCTGTACCTCGGTGACCCAGCTATTGAGCGCGTAGGTTCCTGTACCGCCGCCAGTCCGGATCTCACCGCCGACGTCGGCGTGCGCGGCAACCAGGATCTCCATGGCGTCACGGCAACGCGCTGCCCGCTCGCAGCCGTCCTCGATGCCGACGGCATGGCCCTCATAACCCATCACTCCGCGGACTGACAGGCCCCGGCTGCGGGCGAGGTCTGCCAGTCGGCCGGCGTCTTGTGCCGGGCACCCGCAGCGCCGCAGGCCGACGTTCACGTCGATGACGACTTCGCGCACTCCTCCGGCCACCGCGGCCTCGATCGTCTCAGCGGAGTCAACGGCGACTGTCACCCGGGCCCCGGTGAGGTTCCGCAGACGGCGGGCATCGAGAACCTCGTTGGCCAGCAGCAGGTCCTCACCGAGTCCGGCGGCAGCCATGCCCTCGCATTCGCGGACAGTGGCGCAGGTGAACTGGAGGTGGCCAGCCGCTGCCTGACGCCGGGCCAGACTTGTGCACTTGTGTGCCTTGACGTGCGGGCGGAGGCGCTCGGCTGGCAATGCGGCCGCCATGGTTGCGAGATTGCGCTCTAGCGTGTCGGCGTCAACGATGACGGCCGGAGTCGGGATCTCGGCGAGGTGCCTGGGGCTCACGCTCAGCGAACCGCTTGGCGGGCGCAGGCTTGTATCGGCCATCGTATCACCTTCCTGCCATCGGGGCACCGTGGACCAGGCCCACAGCCGTGGCGACGGCATGCTCAACGTCATCATCGGGCGGGAACAGCAGCGACCGGCCAGCGACCAGGCCGCGAACCCCGGGCAGGGCCAGAGCGTGCTCCCACTGGGCAAATGTCTGCTCAGGTGCGGTGCCGGGGTCGCCGCCGAGTATGAGCATCGGCAGCGTCGTAGCGGCCACAGCCCGCTCGATGCCCGGGACCACCGGAATCTTCAGCCATGTGTATGCGCTGGTCGCTCCGAGAGCCGACGCCACCGAGACCGAGGTAATGAAAGCTTCTGCAGTTAGCAGATTAGTGACCCGGCCGCCGGAGGAATCGGATATGAATGGCTCGATCAAGGCGATGAGACCGCGCCTGGCGAGCTGGCTCACTGCCTTGCCGCACGCCTCGAGAGTCGCTACGGTCCCGTGATCGGCGAAAGAAATACGGCACAGCATCTTGCCCCCGTCGAAATTCATCCGCTTGATCATCCTGGCGTCGAAGCCGGTGAAACGATCATCAAGCTCGTACGACGAGCCTGCCAGGCCACCCCTGTTCATTGAGCCGATGACCACCTTGCCCTCCAGCGCCCCCAGCAGGAGCAAGTCCTCCAGGATGTCTGCGGTGCCAAGCACGCCATCGACGCCGGGCCGGGACAACGCGACCACCAATCGGCAGAGCAGTTCGCCCCGGTCTGCCATTGCCAGCTCACGGCCTTGGACGCCAAGTACGGCGCGGGCGGTGTGATCGGCAGCCAGCAGCATCAGCCGGCCGGACCGATCTAGGAATGGCCGGCGCCTCCTCTTCCGGGCCGCCTCGGCGACGGCGCCAGAGCGCTCGGCCCGCAACTCACGTAGCGCGGCAAGATCCAGGACCATGGTTACTGCCCTCTCGTCGAGACGCTCATCCTCACCCTCGTAGCCCTTTCATCGTCGCGGCCGTGGGCACATCGACCTCGGCAGCGGGTGCGGCGGCTGCCTTGCCTCGCCGTTACCAGCCGCGGCTACGGAGGTATTCACGGTTGACGACCTGGTTATCGCGGGCTTGCCGGTAAGCGGCCTCGTCTCGCGGCAGTACGTCCTGCTCCACTACGATCCAGCCGCTATAGCCGTTTGCCCGCAGGCTGGCCAGTACCTCGTCGATCCGTCCGTCACCGGTGCCCAGCGGACAGAATGCGCCGGTCTCCCACGCCTGCATCGCCGTCTCGAACGGCTGCCGTGACGCCGGCAGCCGGACATCCTTCAGGTGCACGTGTCTCACCCGGTCGGGCCAGCCCTCCAAGATCGCGATCGGGTCCCCGCCTGCGGCGATCAGGTGCCCGGTATCCAGGCACAGTGCGACAGGCGTGGATTCCAGCAGCCGTAGGACGCTGTCTTGGCCCGCGATCTGCGTGCCAACCTCGTTATGCAGGCATGCCTCGTAGCCTCGTCTGGCGCAGCGTTCCATCAGTCCGCCAATTGCGCGCTCGATTTGCCGCCAGCGGCTGCGAGTGTCGTCGGCCGCCGGCCCGGTTAGCGCAACCGTTGGTCGCGGGAGGAACTCCGGCGCCACGCCATCGGCGACCGCATCGAACTGGTCGCAAACTTGCTCCAGTTCGGCAAGGCCGACGGTCGCCTTGTCAGCGGAGGAGATGTCGACCTCGACGTAGCCTCCGGTCAGCAGCAGGCTGCGGGATTCCAGCGCTTCCTTCAGGTTGGCGCCGAGGCCGAGGTAGCCGAGCGGGCCAAGGTCTATGCCCTGATACCCTGCCGCCTGTGCCGCATCGAGAACCTGCTCCGCGCTCGGCACGTCGGCGCTCAGGCCGACGGTTACCTCGAAAGCGCCGTAGCTCACTGGCGCATTGCCTACCTTGATCATCATCGTCATCCTTGCCTTGTAGCTGGCCGGGACGGCCGGGTCCCGCCGGGTCGGACTTGCTGGCCGGGCACCGCGCACCAGGCACGCTGAGCTGCGGACGACTCGATGGCCGCGCAGACTTGCTGAACCCGCAGGCCGGTCTTCAGATCAGGCGTCCATGGCCCATCTGGCCACGCCGACATCAGCTCGCCGGCCTGGTTGACGAAGGATGCTCCGTATCCGATCCCCTGGCCGAGGGGCCACCAGCGCGCGGCGTACGGGTGGCTAGGTGCTTCTGCCCTGATCGTGCGCATTCCATAGCAGCCCATGTCGTCTGTGGCTGTGCCATAGCGCAGCTCATTCAGCCGGGCATATGCGAAGCTCAGCGTCCCTGTGCTCCCGTTGACTTCGATGGTGAAGTCGCACGGGCGGCGCACGCAGGTCTTGGCGACTTCGAGCGTGCCATGCGCCCCGCCCCGGAAGCGGAGCAGCGCGCTGGTAGCGTCGTCGACGGTAACGATCTGCGTTCCCCCATCGGACCCGCACGGCCTGGCGCCGGTGATGGTCACTGACTGGGCGCATGCCTCGGTGATCGGCCCGATCATCCACTCGGCCAGGTCGATCAGGTGGCTGCCGAGGTCGGCCACCGTGGAGCCGCCTAGATCCCGGTCGAACCGCCAGTCAAAGCCGGTCGAGGGATCGGCGAACTCATCGGACAGCCACGTACCCCGCCATAGCTGCGGCTGGCCGATTGCCCCCTCCGCGATCATCTGCTGCATGAGGGCGATTGCGGGCAGGCGCCGGTAGTTGAAGCCGATCGCGCTGAGGACGCCCGCCGACTGGACGGCCTGCGCGGCTGCCGTGGCGTCCGCGAGCCTGGCGGCGAGCGGCTTCTCGCAGATTACTGCCTTTCCGGCGGCGGCAGCGGCGGCGACTACCTCGGCGTGGGCACCCGGGGGGGTGCAGATGTCGACAACGTCGACGTCGGCGCGTTCCACCACCGCCCGCCAGTCCGTGGCGAACTCGTCGAAGCCGAGGCTGCGTGCGGCACGCTCCGCTTTGGCCGCGTCTCGGCTGCACAGCACCACCAGGCGCGGGCAAGCCGGGAGCGACCAGATCAGCGGCACGGCCAGGTAGCCGTATGCATGCGCCCGCGCCATCGTCCCCGCCCCGATCACCGCAACGCCGGCCCCCCGGCTCCTGGTGATCATCCGGGTTTCTCCCCCGATCGCCCGCTGGCCTGGGTGGCCAGAGCCAGCGCCGTGACGGCGTCCTGAACCGTGGCGCCGCTGACGCGGCCAGTCCTGACTGCTCGCGCGAATCCCTCGAGCTGAGCCCGCAGCGCGTACTCGAGAACCTGAGCACCGTCATCGTGCTGAAGGATGGAGCATTTCGCGGTGCCCTTCGTGCCGTAGACGTATACCCGGCAGATGTCTCCTGGAGGGTGCCATCGCCCGAGACTGACCACCACGGTGCCGCCGCCGGATAGGCGCGCAATCGCGTGGCCGCAGTCGGTATCCGCCGAAGCCTTTACGGCCGGGTCTGCGGTCACGGCTTCGATTCCGTACACCTCCTGGCCTGTCAGCCAGCGCACCTGGTCAAACTCGTGCACGCCCATGTCCACGAAGATCCCTCCGCTGGTCTTCCTGAACTCGGCGGGCGGTGGCGTCTGATCCCACTGGCTGCAGTGGATGGCCAGGATGTCGCCGAACTCGCCGCTGGCGATGCGGGCCCTGAGGCGCTGCAAGCGAGGAACGTAGCGGCGCCAGTATGCGACTTGGAGCAACAGGCCCGCCTGGGCGGCGGCTGCGGCGCACGCTTGCGTCTGCGCGGTAGACAAGCCGCAGGGTTTCTCGCACAGCACCGGCAGGCCAGCGGCGAGGGCCTGGCGGACAAGCTCGGCGTGCCGATCGGTGGGCGCCGCGATCAGGACTCCGTCGGCCTGCATGCTGCCGGCATCGGCAAGCTCAGTTATCAGGTCGCCGAGTTCCGCGAAGCAGCGCATTCCCGCTCGCGCAAGCTCATCTCTGACCGCCCCCCGCGGTTCGACCACCGCCGACACCCGGACCACAGTGGACGAGGCCACGGCTTTCATGTGCACCTGGCCGATGCGCCCTGCGCCAACCACTACCAGCTCAAAGTCAGGCTCGGCCGGTGACGCTAGCACCTGGTCCGTGCGCGCCTGGGGCCTACTTCCCGCCAGTCCGGGCCTTGGCTGGTCGCTCAGGCCAGTCATGCGGCCTTGCCTCCTATGCCTGCGTCCCTCATCACTGGCCTGCGTCGAGCCTGGACTGGAATTCCTCGCCCCACCTCCACCGGTCGCGACGGATTACGTCCGGGTGCACGGCCGTTCCCGCCATCAGGCCGCCTTCGTCCCAGACCGCCTCCAGGTCGCTGGCAAGCTTGCCGAGCTGTTGGGCACGCCCTCGCAGCCACTCCAGCCGTGACTGGCTAACGTCGCGGATCCGCTCGTACGGATTCTCGGCCGGCGCGAACAGCGGCGCCGCCGGTTCGGTTGGCATCGCGATGTTGCGGATCGTGGTGCAGATTGCCGTCCGCAGTCCGTCGGCCCGAGACAAGGCATGCACTGTCGTCGAGCCGAAGGCGACTGCCTGGCCGGCCGCGCTGACCAGCACGCTGATGGTGACCAATGGCTCGCCCGGCCGGGGTCTGATCCACAGGGCCGGTGTGCCCTGGCCGCAGAGAATGTCGCAGCCGGCGGCAGTCCAGCTGAACGACAGGTCCTGACCGCCGCCCCGATCGGCTAGCCGGCCCAGGTCGACGTAGACGGCGCTTACCTCGCCCTCGGCGGCCGGGGCGATTCCCATGTCCTCGGAACGCGGCACCGGTCCGACCAGGCGGGCTGACGGCAGCCGCAGCCGGTCCAGTACGTTCCTGGTGATCTGCTCGACCATCGTGTCGGTGCTAACGCAGATCGGCCAGTCCGTGGTGGCGGCCTGGAACGTCAGCCCCCCGCTGGGGCCGGTGAACACGCCCAGCGTCGCGTGCGGCGCCCTGCCGCGGGTAACCCAGCCGGGGCTCAGGCGGGCCGATGCCAGGATCGCGAAGCCGTTGGGGCGCCCGTCGGGGTCGACGCCTATCTTGGCCTCCCGGTCCATGCGGTACAAGGTGCTATCGACCTCATAGCCGACCACAGGTGCCGTTTCCGTGCCGAAGGAGTCGCCGTCGGCAAGGCCGGTTCCGGCGAAGATCCAGTGGCCGCTGTGCTGGACCACGTAGGGCTCTGCGGGACGGACGCCGTCCCACCAGCCGCCGCCGTTCCTGGTCGCGACCTTGGTCGGAGCATCGCTGGGGTCGATCAGGTGCCAGGAATCGCTGTCGTGCCGCTCATGCCCGTGCGCGCCCGGATAGCCCTTGCAGGTGAAGATCGCCGAACCGTTGTCCGCGCGCTCAATTCGCCAGCCGCCCAGGTTCCCGCTGAAGTAGGCGACGTTCCCCCCGCTGGCCTGGAACCGGAGTATCCGCTCCCGCATGCCGGTACTCCAGTATTCATCATGGCCGACGCTGAGCAGCAGTGAGTAACCGGCTAGCACGTCCGGGTCGTCGTCCAGGTCGAAATCGGTGCAGTAATCGCACTGGTAGCCGTTCGCTTCCATCCAGCTGATCAGCGGCGCGTCCCAGTGAGCGAAGGTCTGCCGGCGCGACTCGGGATGATGCGCGTCTTGCGCTTCGCCGGTCATGACGATGCTGCCGACGCCGCAGCCCGTGCGCCGGAGCGTCACCTTGAAGCCTGCGCCCTCCGCGCCGCGCCACCAGCATGCGCGGCTATAGAAGCTGCCGCCGCCGGCCTCGTTGTAGGCGTGATAGGTAGCCGCCGACAGCTTGTACAAGATCGAGGAGCCGGTCGCACCCCTGGCAGGCCGGATCACCACCAGCGCATTGCCCTCAAGCCGGGTCAGCAGGTCGCCATCGGGAACCCGCTCGGCTCCGTCCGCGTCGATCTCGACAAGCTGCGCGATGTACGCGCCCGTGCGAATGCCGGCAGGCACCGGGATGCGGTACCGCGGCCAGCCCCAGTCCTCGGTCGCCGGGCCGTTCGGCAGGAAGACCCCGGCCAGGCGCGGGGTATCGAGGACCGGTGCCCGCTCCAGGGTCGCGCCCTGCCGGAAGAACTCCACCCGGAAGAACGGTGCATCCGTCGACACGCAAAGCTCGAGATCGTCGCCTGCCCGTACGCTGAGCTGGTACGCGTAGCCTTGAATGGTCATGCCTGAGTTGTCCTTTCAGGTAGGCGGTGGACCGGCGTCACCGGGTGCTGGCGTACAGCGGCTGACCGGGGTAGGCGTCCTGGATCACGTGGCCGTCTCTGACCACGAACGAGCCGTTCACGAGCACGTGGTGAATGCCAGCGGACTGCCGGGTGCTTGCCCGGTACGTCGATCGCTCGCTGATGACGTCTGGGTCGAAGACAACGAGATCGGCGTCGGAACCCTGCCGTAGGCGGCCTTTCGCGCGCATCGCTGGCACCGAGGCCTCCAGCACCTTGGCGGGGAGCAGGCTGCATCGGCGGATTGCCTCCGTGACCGGGTATCCCAGCTCGCGGGTCAGCAGCCTGACCGCCCGCGCGAACGTGCCCGCGGTGCGCGGGTGAGTGACGCCGTGATCGGGGAGCGGCCATGCGCGGGGGTCCGGCTCGGGGCCGAGCCATTCCAGCGGCATGGCATCGCTGGCTACCATGGTGCCCGCAGTCCTGAGCGGAAGCAGCATCAGAGCACGGTCTGCCGGGTCGTCTTCGTCGAGGAAGTCGTGTATGGCCAGGCCGCCCGGATCCGTCGCCCGCAGCTCGGCTAGCCGCGCCGCATCCCTAACTCGCTCGCCTGTCGGCACGTAGGTGATGTCGGTCGTCTTGATTCCGATCCGGTCAAGGTTGGCCGGGTCCAGGAATGTTGCCCCGATTCCGGTCGCCCCGGCCCCGTACGGGTAAGCCTCCGTCGTGACGGTCGCGCCCGCCGTGCTAGCCCGGTTCACCTCACCGTAGACGCGCTCCAGGAACCGGCGCGACGTGCTGTTGATGTGGCAGTAGTGCATGTGCGCGCCGGTCGTCTCCGCTGCCCGGGTGAGTTCCTCTGCTCCGTCGATGGGCAGGTCAGGAGCCAGTTCCGCCAGCGCCCGCGTGTGCGTGAACACCGGGACCCCACGTTCAGCGGCGAGCCGGGCCACCGCAAGGTACTCGGCCGGGTCGATGCGGGGAGCGTAGCCAAGCAGCACCCCTATCCCGATTCCCCCACGATCGAGATCGGCGCAGATCGCCTCGAGGACCTTGCTGACTTCTGCTGGCCCGGCCGGCCGCTGCCAGGCAGCGACCCCGATGTGCTGGCGGAACACCTGGCGGCCGTCGAGCCGGATACCGCCGATCTGCGCCATCCGGGACAGCGCCCAGGAGGCGGAGAAGCCGTAGTTGATCGGCCTGCCCTCGCTGATCGCGCGTGCGTAGGCTGCCGTGAGCGGCGATTCCCCGGCCTCCAGGTCGAGTGCCGTGGTGACCCCGTCGCAGGCCTGCAGCCGCTGCCCGGCGATGCTGCTGGCATGGCTATGCAGGTCGATGAAGCCGGGAGCGATGACCATGCCGCGGATATCGACGCTGGGTGATCCATCATCGGGGATGCCGACGGCGACCTTGCTAACCGTCCGGCCGGTGATACCCACATCCGCAAGGGCATCCAGGCCTGATTCAGGATCGATCGCGCGACCGTTTCTCAGCACGAGGTCGTAGCGCATGCGCGGCCTTTCCCTCCCGATTCGTCGATGCGGACCCGTATTCCGGTTGCCGCCGCCAGTTCCGCTGCCTCGGCCACGGCGAGCGCAGCCGCCGCGTCGGCAGCGGTAGCCAGCCGCGGTTCATCGCTGCCGAGCACCAGGGCGGCGAACGCCTCATCTTGCGCTCGCACCGCGGCGAGCATCTGCCGGTCGCTCTCAGGCGGCCACAAGAAACGCACGTCGCGAACCCCCTTAGTGCCGTGAACCCGGACCCAGCACACGTCGCCAGGTGGATGTCGGCGCCCCAGGCTCGCCGCTGCGATCAGCCCGTTGGCGAGGTCCAGCAGCAGGAGGGCCGATTGCTCGCTCGCCCCGGCCTGCGGTGCCGAACCAGCTGGCCCAGCCTGCTCGCAGACCTCCGCGCGCATGACGGCCGCCTGGACTGATCGGATCGGGGATGCTGTCAGCCACGCGATCTGGTCGACGTCGTGTACCGCCATGTCCGCGAAGATGCCGCCGCACGCTCGGGCGTATTCGGCGCCAGGCGGGAACTCGTCCCATTGGCCGGTCTCGATGCTCAGGACCGTGCCGAGTTCCCCGCGGTCGAGCTGATCATGCAGGCTGCCGAGCGCGGGGACAAAGCGCCGCCAGTAGCCGACGCGCAGCAAGGCTCCCCCGGCATCCGCCCTGGCGGCCAGCATCCGGAGGCCTGCAGCCGTGGGCCCGCATGGCTTCTCGCAGAGCACCGCAACGCCCTCGCCGACCAGTGAGGCGCTGATCTCTTGATGCAGGGGAGTTGGTGTAGCGATCACTGCCGCGTCGATTGCGCCTCCCCCGAGCATGTCCCCGACGCTTGGATAACAGCGCAGGCCATGCCTGGACAGACGGTCCCGCACTCGCGCGCTCTTATCGACGACGGTTGTGACATTGATCAGATCCGAGCCCTGGCACGCCAGCCGATGGACCGTCCCCATACGGCCGACGCCGATTATCGCGCACCGAACAGGCTTTATCACGACTTCTGTTGTCCTCCAGGATTCTCCTTCCACGCCGCTGGTTAACGGGCGATCCAGCTGTCGTTACCGTGCATCCGCTCGGTCTGGGCCTCCAGGGCTTCCATCTCCTCCCCTCCAGCCATAAGGCTCAGCAACTGCTCCCTGGTTCGCTCGCCGCGCCGGAATGTGGCCGCGCACCTGCCGTGAATCAGGACCGTGAAGCGGTCACCTACGGCCGCGGCGTGCTGGGCGTTATGCGTGATGAAGATGACGGCCACGTCGCTTTGCCTGACCTGGCCGATGAGACTAAGCACTATGTTCGCTTCTCGGACGCCGAGATCTGAAGTCGGCTCGTCGAGGATCAGGACCCTGGCGCCGTAGTGGATCGCCCTGGCGATGGCAAGCGCCTGGCGCTCGCCACCTGACAAGGTCTCTACGAGCTGGTCGGCATCGTGCACGCCCCGTATTCCGAGCCGGTGCACCTCGGCGAGAGCAATCTTCCGAGCGGTCTTCTGATCGAGCCTGCTGAAGGGACCCCATCGCTTGACCGGCTCAGCGCCCAGGCAGAAGTTCCGTGCGACGCTCAGCAGCGGAATCGTCCCGACGTCCTGGTGGACCGTCGCGATGCCGAGGGTGTAGGCCTGCCGCGGCTCAGTTAGCCTGACCGCATTGCCGTCTACCTTGATCGTGCCGCTGGTCGGAGTGATGACCCCAGACAGCAGTTTCACCAGCGTTGATTTCCCGGCGCCGTTATGGCCGAGTACGCACAGAACCTCGCCAGCTGACAGCTCCATCGATACTTCAGACAAAGCCGCGACACCGACGTAGTGCTTGGACACGTTGACCAGTTCGAGTCTTGGTGGTGCCGTCCTGATCACGATGCTGCGGCCTCCCCTTCTTTCCTGGCTTTGGGCTGACGGACCTTCGTCACCGCGGCCCTGACCCGGCTGTTCCCAAGCACCGCTCCGAGAAGCAGGATTCCGAGGAAGAGCTGGGCATAGTCGCTGTCCCATCCCGTATAGAAGATGCCGATGTCGACGATGCCGTAGGTCGCAGTACCGAGGAAGAGCCCGACGACCGAGCCGTACCCCCCGTGGAACAGGGCGCCGCCGACGATCACGGCGATCAGCGTGTCGAACACGAGGTTGGAGCCGTTGGTCAGGTTGCCGCCGTTGTACTCAACCGCCTGCAGGATCCCTAGGATCCCGGCGCAGCCGGACGCAGCGACGAAAAGACCGAGCTTCACCCGGTCGGTGGGCACTCCCGCCGCCCTCGCCACATTGACATTGCCTCCCGTGGCGAGGATCCAGTTACCCAGCCTGGTGTGCCCCAGGATCCAGGCGGCGACGACGGTAATCACAAGCCACCAGATCACCGAGGCGTTGAACTGGCCCATCTTCCCGGCGAACAGGACTTGCGCGAACCCGCTGACATTTAGCGATACCGAGGTGGTTCCGGTAATGGTCCGGGTCAGGCCTAGGGACAGGCCCGCCACGGTGAACCACGTTGCCAGCGTGACAATGAACGAGGGCAGCCGTGTCTTGATCAGGATCGTGCCGTTGGCCAGGCCGACTAGCAGTGACATGGCCATGGCTGCCCCGGCAGCGCCCCAGAACGGCCAGTTCGCCTTCGTCGCGGCTACGGCGGTGAAGATGGACGCCGCGCCGGTCACCGCGCCGATCGACAGGTCGAATTCCCCGGCGATCAGCAGCAGCCCGATGGGGACAGCCACGATCCCCAGCTCAGCGGCTACGTTTACCCAGCTCGCCGTTCCGGCGAGGGTCAGGAACCCGTTGCCCCTGGTGAAAACGGCGAAGAAGACAACTACCCCGATGAACGACACGGCGGCACCGAACTCGGGCCGGCGCACCATGCGAGCAGACAACTGCCGCGCGCGGCCGCTCCGCCCGGCGGCCACGCCTGCCGTGGCCGCCGGGTCGCCGCCGGGCGCACCAAGTGCGCCGCCCGGCATGGCTATCTTGGCGGGAGGCTCCGAGCTACGAGGCACCGCGGATTCCCGGGTATTCCTGGTTGATCTTCTCAAGCTGGCCCACGTTGCTCTTGGTGATCAGCAGCGGACCTGTGGTGATCTGGGTCACCGGCCGGAGCCCGTACTTGACATACTGGTAGGCGATAAGCACCGAGTAATAGCCCTGCAAGTAGGGCTGCTGGTCGATGGTAAACAGCAGCTTTCCCGACTGGACGTCGGCCAGGACCTCTGTGGAGATGTCGGTCGTGCCGATCTTTTCCGGACGGCCGACTTCCTGCGCGGCCCGGATGGCATCGAGGGCGTAGCCGCTGCCCAGAGTGAAGATACCGTCGATGTTAGGATGCGAGCGCAGTTCCCCGGCGATATCAGCCGTGGTGGCAGCGTCGCTCGCTCCGTCCGTACCGGGCTCGATGAGCGTGATCGCCTTATCACCCGCGGCCTCCATGGCGCTGGTGTAACCCTGGCACCGGTCAACCAGCGCCACGTTATTAACGAACTGAACAACACAGAGTCCGACCTTGACCCCGGCGGCTGCTTCGGCCTTACCGGCGGCCTCGCCGGCGAGTGTCTCGTCCTGACCCACAAAGCCGATGGCTCCGTTCTGCTGCCAGGTAGCTGCTCCGGTATTATTTTCGACGATCGGCAGCCCGGCTGCGGCTTCCTTCTTGAGGATCGGATCGTCCCCGGAGGGGAAGTAGTCCGATATGATGATCGCGCTGGGCTTCTCCGCGATGGCGGTGTTGAGATCCTGGATGTACTGCGACTCGGTGGGGTTGCTGGGATCTGTGAACGTCAGGTACTGAAAACGGACGCCGAGCTGAGCCGCGGCTTGCTGCCCGCCCTGCTTGAATGCCGCATAGAAAGGATCCGACAGGCCGCCGGAGATCATGATGATGTTCATCTTCGGGCCGGACGCCGACGCCGCCTGGGCCGTCGATGTTGTACCGGACCCTCCATGCGAGGAGCTGCCACTGGTGCAGGCGGCGAGGAGCAGCAGGGATGCTACAATGGCGGTCGGCATCGCCCCTCTCCGCGGGAAGTGTGCGATAACATTCTGGTGCAGGTGTCTGTAGACCGGCCCTGCAGAGCTATGGTCCATTTGTCGTACCTCCGATGATTTCGGGCATAGCAAAATAGGCGATTGGCGCCTGCTCCTGTGTGTGAGATGAGATGAGACAGCGCTCTTCACCTTCGGCGCCGCTAAGCGCGCCTGGAAATTAAGCAGACCGGCCAAGGCTGGGGCGGGGCGGCCTCTGTGCAGGGTGGCTGCAGCAAGACATCTGCAACTCAGTTCTATCCGTCCATCATGGCATCTCCGGTATGTGTAGCGGGCCTGATAGATAGGACTCCGGCCGACCCAGAGCTGAGGTCTGAGCTCGTGTCAGCCGCCTGCTGGCCGTGCTCGCCAGCGTCTCTTTCCACAGGAGCGGTGGATTCCCGGACAACCAGGTAGCCGTCGAGAATTTGAGTTCCCGGGTCGGCCTTGCCCGGAAGAAGAAGCGCGTCGACAGCCAGTGCCCCTAGCTCCTGCTTGGGCTGCGCCACTGTCGTCAGTCCCGGATTCGTGTAGGCGGCAAACTGAATGTCATCGATGCCGACAACGGACAAGTCCTCCGGCACCCGCCAGCCCATACGGTGCGCAGCCCGCAGCGCTGCGACGGCCGAAAGGTCGTCATACGCGACCATGCCCACAGGTGGCCGCGTATCGCGCAGATACGCGGCCACAGCCGCTTCCCGGCTCTCTTGCGCGTGCGGTTCCGGCGACAGTACCGGTTGCGGCCACAGGCCGATCGTCTCCAGTGCGCGGCGGAAGCCCAGCAGCCGGAACAGGCTCGAGCGCACGTTCGGTCCGCGCACGTGAACGAGCTGGCGGTGGCCCAGCCCGGCAAGGTGACTGGTCGCCATCATGCCCGCCGCAACGTCGTGGAAGGCGATGCTGGACACGTCAATTCCGGCGGACGAGCCGAAGTTCGTGACCCGGGTGCCGATCCTGCCCCGCTCGACGCTATCGAAGAGGGAAGCGGGTACCTCGATGTCCCAGTTGATCACGGCTACGTGAAGACCTTCCTCCACAGCCCGCCGCAGCAACTGCGGCCTGCCCGTTGGCGAGACGGCGATGAACTCGGTCACCTGCTCGGACAAGAAGACGTCGAGAGCCTCGGCCTCGAGATCCTCGCGACCTTCGGCGGCAAAAAGGAGTGGCTGGTAGCCAAGATCGCGCGCCCGCTGCTGTATGCCGAGCACGACATCGCCCACATAGCCGTCGCCGACGCTCTGGACCACCACCCCGATAAGGGAACTCGCCCTGGTCCGCAACCGCCGGGCGGCGGCGGACGGCCGGTACTGCAGGCTGCGGGCCATATCGAGAACGGCGCGCCGAGTTTCCAGGCTGATGGCCGGATCGTCTCGCAGCGAACGGCTGACGGTTGCCGTGGAGACGTTCAGGGCAGCGGCTACATCCTTCATCGTCACCCGCCTGGTCACAGGTTCACCACGGGAGTCTGTATCGTCCAGCGACTGACGCCGCAGGCCGTTGGAGCTGTTCCGCCCTTGATGTGACCGGCCCTCCACAAGCCGGTCTCATCGATGCGCCGATCGTGCCTGCCATGCTCAAGATCCCCTCCGGCGAAGTCACCAGCCACGGCTGGAGCGACCGCGCTCGCAGAGTTACGCAATCGATTTAATTAATCGATTGCGTAAGTATGGCACCTCCCTGAGGTCGCAGTCAAGACATCGGATGAGGGTGGGCACGGAGGCTGCGCCAATGGCTGCTGGAACGCCCGTGACCGGCTCAAGCTCGGTGCCGCCTCGGTTAGCGATGATCTCGGCTATGTCGCGCTCAGCGACCTGGCCCTGGCACTCGGAGATCTTGCAGCGGACCGCGTCATCGGCGGCCACATGGTCACAGTGCTTGCGGCCAGATGGCAACTGGGGCACGAGCTCCACCGAGAGACCGGTGACGTAGACCTCGGCATTCCGCTCGCTGCTGATCGGAGGAATGCTTGAAACCTGTGGACCTGGTTCGCTGGGGAGCAAGACAGCACGGGCGCCGGCTGGTGGTGCGTGACGGCACCGCGCAGACCCGCACCGTGCTGACCAGCGCCGGAGCGGTGGAGGTGACCGCGCCGCGGGTCAACGACAAGCGCACCGGCCCGGGCACCGGCGGGCGGCTGCGGTTCTCCCCGGCGATCCTGCCGCCGTGGGCGCGGAAGACACCGCAGGTCAGCGACGTGCTGCCGCTGCCGTACCTGCACGGCCTGCCCCCGGGTGACTTCGTCCCGGCGCTGGGCCGGTTCCCGGCAGCAGCGCCGGCCTGTCGTCCTCGGTGATCACCAGGCTCACCGAGACGTGGAAGGCCGAGGCCGCCGCGTCCGCGCAGCGTGACCTGCCCGGCAGCGACTACGTGTACGTGCGGGCGGACGGCATTCACCTGAACATCCGCCTCGACGAGGACAAGCTGTGCCTTCTGGTGCTGGCCGGGGTCCGCACCGGCGGCTGCAAGGAGCGCATCGCCCTGGGCCCCCGGGTACCGTGAGTCATCGGAGTCGTGGGCGGACCTGATGCGTGACTGCGTGCGCCGCGGCATGCGCGCCCCGGTGGTGGCGATCGGCGACGGCGCGCCCGGGTTCTGGACCGCGCTGCGTGACGTGTTCCCCGAGACGAAGGAACAGCGCTGCTGGTTCCGCAAATCGCAAATGTGCTCGGCGCCATGCCGAAATCGGCGCACCCGGCCGCGAAGAAAGCGCTGGCCGGGCGTAGAGCGGGCGACGGGAATCGAACCCGCATAGCCAGCTTGGGAAGCTGCCGGCACGCTCTGGCCGACTGCTCCCCTTTGTGGCTCTGAACAGGAGATACAGCGCCTCATCTCGGCTGGGCTGCCTCCTTGGGTAGAAAACTGGGTAGAAAATCGCCGTTGATGTAGCGCCATCGATCCTCGGCGGCCTCGATGAGCTTGAACACCATCGCCAGCCCGGCCGCGCGTGAGCCGGGTCCCTTGGTGATCTTGGTCCGGAGCCTGACCGTGGCGAAGGTCGACTCGATGGGATTACTGGTCTTGAGGTGCACCCAGTGCTCGGCCGGGAAGTCGAAGAAGGCCAGCAGTTCCTCCTGATCGCCGGTGATCTTGGCGACGGCCCTGGGGTACTTGGCACCGTAGGCGGCGGCGAAGTCCTCGACCGCCTTCTCGGCGTGCTCGCGGTCTTCGGCGTCGCGGATCTGCGCCAGCGCCTTGCGGGCGGCGGGCTGGGCCGATTTGGGTAGGCAGTCCAGCACGTTCATGACCTTGTGCACCCAGTCGCGGCCGTGCCGGGTTTCGGGGGAACACCTCGCGCAGCGCCGCCCAGAACCCCAGCGCCCCGTCGCCGACCGCCAGCACCGGGGCGCGCATGCCCCGGCGGCGGGCATCGCGCAGCAGCCCGGCCCACGACTCGGTGGACTCGCGGTGCCCGTCGGCCAGGGCGACCAGTTCCTTCTTCCCATCGGCGCGGACTCCGATGACGACCAGCGCGCAGACCCGGCCCTCACCGAGGCGGACGCCGAAGTGCAGCCCGCCGGCCCAGCAGTAGACGTAATCGGCGCCGGACAGGTCCCGGCCGCACCAGCGCCGGTACTCCTCCTGCCAGGCCTCGGTCAGCCGGGTGATCGCCGAGGCGGACAACCCTGCCCCCGACCCGAGGAAGTGCTCCAGCGCGGGCACGAAGTCCTTGCTGCTCAGCCCGTGCAGGTACAGCAGCGGCAGCACCTCGGTGATCTTCGGGCTCTTGCGGCACCACGGCGGCAAGATCGCCGACCGGAACCTCGCCCGCTCCCCGGTGACCTCATCGACCCGCCGGTCGTTCACCCGCGGCGCGGCCACCTCCACCGCCCCGGCTGCCGTGGTCACCTGCCGCGGCCGGGCGTGCCCGTTGCGCACCACCAGCCGCCGGCCCTGCTCATCCAGCTCACCGGCGTGCGCGGCGATGCAGGCAGCGACCTCTTCTTCCAGCGCGGCGGCCAGCATCTGCCGCGCCCCCTCCCGCACGATCTCATCCAGGCTCGCGGCCAGGTCCTCGCGCGCAGCCTCATCAGCGACTACCTTCAGCATTGGCGTCCCTTCCCGCCGGCGTTGGCCCGCCGGCTTCCTTCCTTGATCACTTGGGAAGGTACGCCGCGCCCTCCTTCAGGTCCCGCATCCACAACTTCGTGTCATACCTCCACGCTGGGAGGGGAAACCCAGTATCTGGAAGCTACGGCATGGTCTTGTTTCTCAGGCTGCTGGCGCTACGTTCACGTCGAAGGTGAGAGTCTCGGCGTCGGTGTCGTAGTCGCGAGGGTCGCCTTCCAGGGCGAACGCGATGGCGGACACGCAGTCGCGCTCGGCGTCATCCCGGGTGGCGGCGCCGCCACCGTTGATGTGCAAGGCCGGCACGCGGTAATGCCAGTTGCCGGCTTCGTTGTCGAAGAACAGCTCGACCCGCAGCGCGCTCATCATCAGATCGTCCTATAGCTTCCGCAGCTCAGCAAGGGTGTAGCCGTAGTCGCGGGCGATCCTGGCCATCGCCGGGCCGCCCAGGTCCACGCCATCATGGTAGGCCCAGATGCGCTGCTGGTCGCCCTTGACGAGCACCCGGTGCGATCCCGACCGCCTGGTCTCGGTCCACCCGTCCCGCTTCAGTGCCGCCAGCACCCGCGCCGCTTTGGCCATAGGCAGCACCGTAGAGCACGGCCATGTCAAATGACTGGGCCTGCCAGATCGGCGGGTGTGAGACAGATTTGTAGGTGACTGGTGGGTAGCTTGCTGGCGGTCTGGTCAGTGGCTTCGGTCTGGTTGTTACGGTTGCGTCAGACGGCCTGCTGGCTGGTGCTGGCCTGGTCGCAGCGCAGGGCGATGATGGAGTCCGCGCCGCTGAGGGTCCAGTGCATGCCGGACTGCTTGAGCCGCTGGCCGATGACGGATTTGCAGCCGGCCTCGACGACGCCGGAGCCGACGAGCAGGCCGCGGGAGCGGAACCAGCGGTAGCGCATCCGGGGCGCGTTGTTGAGGAAGTAGCCGAGTTCCCGTTCGACCTCGTCTTTCCTGGCGCCTTCAAGGGGGTATACGCGGACGGCTTTCTCGATGCTGGCGATGTCGCCGTAGTCGAGGTCCTCCAGGCGGGCGGCGAGCCACTCGTCTTTGCGGTCCAGGAGCATGAACTCCAGGGACCTGGTGAGGGAGTGCAGGTGCTCGCGGGCGTGGTAGAGGTCGACGATGTGCGTGGCCTCGGGGAACGTGGCCTCGGCGAGGTTCCAGATCCAGGCGGCGCCGTCGCCGATGATGGTGAGCTGGCGGACGTGGCCGGCGCCGCGGCGGATGCCTTCTGCCTTGACCAGGCCGGCGAACGCCGCGGCGGGCTCGAAGGTGGCGATGTAGCTGGATGACGCCCGGTCGCGGACGGGGTAGCCGTCGGCGTTGACCTCGTCCTGGGTGAAGAAGACGGCGAGCTTGGCCTCGCGGGTGCGGGCACGGCCGTCCTCGCCTTTCCCCTCCCGTCCCGCCGTCTCCTTCGAGGTCACGGGGACGCCGGTGCCGTCGATGACCATGTAGAGCTTGTCCGGCAGCGGGTCCGGCGGGAGCGGGACGAGCTTCCGCCTGGCGATGAGGGCGGCCCGCTCGCGGGACGCGGCGGCGACGGCGGTGCCGTCGGCCTCGGCGGCGCGCTGCGCGCGCCTGGAATCCAGCCGGACGCCGGCCAGCTCCTCCAGCAGCCCGGCTGCCTGCCGGAACGGGACGGCGGCTGATGCCAGGTCGTTCATCGCGGCCAGGCCCGGTGACAGCGAGGCCCCGGTCACCCCGAGCTCGGCGTCCCTGGGCGCGTGCCCGCGCCCGCAGGCCGCGCAGTGGTACCAGGCCCGGCGCAGGGTCACCGGCCCGAGGACCGTGTCGATGACCTTGTCCCGGTAGCCCGTGAACCCGGCGTCGTGGCCGTTCCCGCAGCTCACCCTCGGGCCGCGGTAGCCGGGGTCGGCTGACAGCAGTTCCCCGAGCACGGCGCCGCCGACCCGCAGCAGCCCTGCCCGCAGCGCCGTCTCGGCGGCCTCCAGCCCGTTCTCGCAGCCCAGTGCCCTGGCGGCCTCGGCTGCCAGCAGCCCTAGCTCGGCGGCCTTCTCCCGCGCGAGGGCGTCCCGGAGCCCCTTTTTTCCCCTCCGGTCCCGGAGGGGCCATCGCCGGCCGCGCCGCCGGCCGGCGGGCGGGCCTCGCAGATCGCCTCGTTGACCTCGGCGATCCGCTCTACCACCGACGTGAACTCCGCGTGCCGTGCGATCTCGCCGCGGACCTTCTCCACCTCGCCCGCCGCGAGCTGCCGGCCGGTCCTCTTGCGCCGGCCCTGCGACCGGGTCCACAGGAACCGCGGCCCGTGGCCGGGGTGACCCGGGGCAGCGCAGGCGCAGTTCGGCTTCCCGCACTTACGCCAGTTCTCGCTCACCGATCCCCGCCGGAAGTCACCGACAGCCCTCAGCAGCGCGTGCAGCCGGTCCCGCTCGGCCTCCAGCTCCGGAAGCGACGGCTCTGTCATGAGGCACCCCTCGTCTGGTTGTAACTGTTACAACCAGACTCCCATCATAACCAGCCTAAACGAAGCACCCCTACAAACGTGTCTCACACCCCAGATCGGCCCCATGACCTGATTACGAGATTCACGGACGGTGGAAGCCGACGCAGTGTCAGGACATGATGACTTTCGCCGACCGGGCCTCCGTGCTCTCTCATCCCCTGGCGCCGTTCACTGACCGGCTGCGGCTGGCGGCGGCCGCCTACCTGGCCCGCTTCAAGGGCTCCTCGCGCGAGCACACCGAATCGGACCTGCGCTGCTACCTGGCCTGGTGCGCCGAGCGCGGCCTGGACCCGCTGGCCGCTCAGCGGCCGCACCTGGAGCTGTACATCCGGTGGATGCAGGAGATCCGCCGGTTCAAGCCGTCCACCGTGTCCCGCCGGTTCTCGGTCGCGGCCGGGTTCTACCGCACCTGTGCCCTGGACGGCGTCCTGCCGCATTCGCCCGCCGAGCACGTGCGCCGCCCCTCGGTACCCGCCGAATCGCCACCGAGCACCTGCTGGCCGTCGGCCATCGGCGCATCGGCTTCCTCGGCGCCCGCTCCGCCTCCTCGGCGACCGTGAGCGCCGTTCCTCGGTGCTGAAGGTGCCGGCCGACCGGTAGCGGCCGACCGCGGCCTTGTAGATGCCGCGGTAGCGGACCCCCTTCTTGCGCTCCCGGCGTTCCGCATATGCCATGGTCAGCCCCCTGGCATTGGGTAGAAATTTGGGTAGAACGGCGAGCCTCCACCCCGCCTCCACCCAGCCCGTCATACCGGCATAACTCGGCTCGGACACATTATCTGAGCTGCGAAGACACTCCAAAGGACGCCACTAGAGACTAGTAGACAATAGAAGAGGGCAGTCGATCGGACAAGGGCCCGAAACAAAACAACGAAATGGGATTCCGTAGAGCGGGCGACGGGAATCGAACCCGCATAGCCAGCTTGGAAGGCTGGAACTCTGCCATTGAGCTACGCCCGCACCGGCGGCCCGCGTGACGGCGGCCGTCACCGGTAGCGTACCGTCTCCCCGCCGCCGTCCAGCTCGATGAACGCCGGTCACGGCCCGAAGATGTCCGCCGCGGTCACCGCGAGGATTTCCATGTCCGCGTGCTCCACCTCGTCCCGGGCGCACACCGCGTACCTGAGCTCGCCGGGATCATCGCAAAGGCCGGCCGCCTTGCGGATGAGGCCCGCCTTCACCCGCGCGGCATTGACGCGATGGACCCATTTCGACTCGCCGGCCAGCACGGGCACGCGGGCCAGGTCGCGCTGCGCGAGCACCACCGCGTCGATCTCCATCACCACCACGACCCGCGCCCTGGGCGGCAGCGTGGCCAGCGCGTCGAGCACCGCCATCCGCACCTCGCAGGCCTGCGGCTCGGCCGCGGTCTCCGGCAGCCAGCCGGTGAGCACCTCCCGGCCGCGCCGCCGCCGCCGGTCGGCCAGGTAGGCGTTCACCAGGGTCCGGCTCGCGTCCGCGTACACCGCGTCCTGCCTGCTGATCCGCCGCCAGGACACGGACATCCTGGCCAGCGTGGTCTGGGTCAGGTCCTCGGCGGTATGCCAGTCCCCGCAGAGCAGGAACGCGGTCCGCCGCAGCCGCGGCGCCGCGCCGACCGCGAACTCGGCGAACTCCTCAATCGCCGTCACCCGGCCTCCGCCCGCCGCCAGACCCGACACCTATCTATCTAGATGCGCCGCACCGCGGCCCGGTTGCACGCCGCGCCACCCCCGCCCGGCCGAACCCCGTGTCCCCCCCGGGTACGTTCTTCAGTGCCCTGGGGGCCCCGGGGCACCCACCGGCGGCCCCGGGGCCCCCACACCCGGGGCACTCACCCGGGGCCCCAGGGCACCCCACGGAAAGCAGCAAGGAGACAAGGCCATGGCGGAAGCAGCAGCGCAGATCGGCGTCACCGGGCTCGGCGTGATGGGCCGCAACCTGGCCCGCAACTTCGCCCGGCACGGCTACGCCGTCGCCCTGCATAACCGGACACCCTCCCGGATCACCGGCACGATCAGGCAGTTCGGCCACGAGGGCGCCTTCGTGCCGGCCCCGGACCCGGCGCGCTTCGTGCAGAGCCTCCAGCGTCCCCGCCGCGTCCTCATCATGGTCAGCGCGGGCCCGGCCACCGACGCGGTCATCGGCGAGTTCGCGCCGCTGCTCGAACCCGGCGACATGCTCATCGACGGCGGCAACGCGCACTTCCGCGACACCCGCCGCCGCGAGGCCACGCTCAAAGAGCACGGCATCCACTTCGTCGGCATGGGCGTCTCCGGCGGCGAGGAGGGCGCGCTGCACGGCCCGTCGATCATGCCGGGCGGCTCCGAGGAGTCCTACGCCGCGCTCGGCCCGATGCTGGAGACGATCAGCGCGCACGTCGACGGCGCCCCGTGCTGCACGCACGTCGGCCCGGACGGCGCCGGCCACTTCGTCAAGATGGTGCACAACGGCATCGAGTACGCGGACATGCAGCTCATCGCCGAGGCCTACGACCTGCTGCGGCACGCCGCGGGCCTGGAGCCCGCGCAGATCGCGGGCGTCTTCAGGCAGTGGAACACCGGACGGCTCGACTCCTACCTGATCCAGATCACCGCCGAGGTACTCGGGCACGCCGACGCCGCGACCGGCAGGCCGTTCGTCGACGTGGTGCTGGACCAGGCCGAGCAGAAGGGCACCGGCCGCTGGACGGTGCAGGACGC
>Ga0070737_10002355_pt1 | contig 23005 bp, 18 predicted proteins | sample Coa_R1_10_FD_66438 | JGI IMG/M metagenome (GOLD analysis project Ga0070737, IMG submission 66438) | Surface soil microbial communities from Centralia Pennsylvania, which are recovering from an underground coalmine fire - Coalmine... | ecosystem: Environmental > Terrestrial > Soil > Unclassified...
TCCAGAGAAATATACATGGGCTGGAACAAAGCCTCGCCTGAGCCCACCAGCGGCCCGAAAGGGACGAAACCGAGGTGCTGATAGAGTTTTTGCTGTCGGGTGGTGCCGGAGATGATGGCCAGATCGTAGCTCTTTTCGATGCCATGCTGCCAGAGAAGCGCCAGCAGACCGGCCAGGATTTGACCGCCGCGCATCCCACGATATTTCTTCTCAATGGCCAGCAGGCGTACCTCGCAGATACGCCTGCCCGGAGGCAGGAAACTGTCCAAGTTGGGCAGCTTCTGGTCAAGAGAGAACGGGCGTTTGCCCCGCACTGCCAGCATCCCAACTAGTTTTCGCTCACACAGGCAAATGAGATAGGTGTTCTCACTGTGAAACTTATCCACCAATCGTTGGGAGGGCGAACGCTCGTGTTGAGGAATCTCCTCAACGAAAGTTTTGTAGTTGAGCCTATGAATAGCTTCGAACTCCCAATCCTCGGAAGCGAATTTGAAAACCAAAGACTGACGTTCTTTCATAGACACACCTCATGCTTGTCGAAATTCACGAAGTCAGCGGCCGCGCGCTAAAGCAGCTTACACCTACCTCGGAGACAGCCTAAGCTGGTTGCGAATAGCCCTAGCCCAAATACTGCAGGCGACACGCACGTCAAGGCCAATGCCGTTCCCCTCAACAAAAGTGCTGCCTACCTACAAGACGTATGGAGGAAAAACCGACTAAGAACCACGATTTGCCTTCTCTACACCATCGCGAACAAGACAGATGCGACCGGTGTTCTTCTAGGCTACCACACGTACGGCACACCCGACAGACGGGCCAGGTTGCCGACGGCGTTGGCTGCCTGAAGCGTCTTGAGTAAGAGGGCCTATTTTGCTGAAGGCATAAGCTTCTCTTATATGGCGAAATCCGTATGAACAGTATAGCCTATTAGAACAAATTAAAAAAGAGGGTATTTCCGGCGACTAAGGCCGCCGGTTTGCACGCACACATTTTATAAGTTACGGCGAGAAAACCATGCCCTTGTGGGTAGGGATGAGAGCTGCGTTCCACTTATTTGGGCACCCTGTTTAGCTTTGAGCGAGGAGGGAGATGTAAGCCCCCATAGGAATAGGGCCTTTTAGATACGCAAGCAGGGAAATGCGGGGCGACGGCGAATAGTATCAAAAAAACACCCGTTCGGAGAAGAACTTATGTCCCTAGCAAAAAGAACGTTGGGCCGTACCGGTCTACAGGTTACGGTGTTGGGCTATGGCGCCATGGAGATACGCGGACCTCGCATCTGGGGTGGGCGCCCCGTGACCGAACAGCAGGCCGAAACCATCTTAAATGCCGTCCTCGATGCGGGCATCAACTTTATTGATACCGCAAACGACTACGGCCGCAGTGAGGAGTTCATAGGCAAATACCTCTCGAAACGGCGCAGCGAGTTCTACATCGCCACCAAGTGCGGCTGTAAAGTGACCTATCGCGATGAGAACACAGACGATACGCCCCACGAGTGGACCCGTGAAAACCTGTTTCGAGGCCTACATGAAAGCCTTCAACGCCTTAAGACCGACTATATAGACATTATGCAACTGCATAACCCCACCGTGGAGCAGTGCCAACAGGGCGACCTTGTCAACGTTTTAAAAGAGATGCAACAGCAGGGCAAGGTACGATGGATCGGTTGCTCCTCCACGTTGCCGCACATTCGCACCTACATCGAGTGGGGCGTTTTCGATGTTTTTCAGATTCCCTACTCGGCTTTAGAGCGCGCCCATGAGAATGTCATTACGGAGGCTGCACAAAAGGGGGCCGGCATCATCGATCGGGGTGGTGTGGCGCGCGGAGAGCGAATCGCGAACGGCCTTTCTGCTTCGGTTTCTGCTGGCGCACCCGCACATCCACACCACCATCGTCGGAACCCTCAACCCAGACCATCTGCGAGAAAATGTGGCCATTGCGGAAAAAGGCCCTCTGCCGCCCGATGTCTACGAGGAGGCCAAACGGCGCCTCGACGCCGTGGGCGAGCGGCCCCAGTAGCCGCAGGAGGGAAGAGCGATGACAAACGATGCTGCGCCCCTGTTTAACGCGCTTCAATGGCAAACCCTTTGTGCGCTGGCCGATACGGTCATTCCTGCCGACGACTACCCAAGCGCCACCGAGGCCGGCGTCGATCGCTACCTCATAAGAATCTTCTCCACCGATCTCAGGGGGCAACTGACCACCTATCGGCTCTGCCTCGATCTGCTGAATGAGGAGGTCGAGTTGCTTCATGGGGCCTCCTTCCCCAACCTTTCAGCCGAACAACGCGAGGATGTCCTCACGCGCCTCGAAAGGGGCCAGCACGCTCTCACCTGGCCCCTGCACCCCGGCCATTTCCTTCAGCGCCTCTATCACCTCGTGGCCGAAGGCTACTACAGCGACCCCGGCAACGGCGGCAACCGCGACGCCATCTCCTGGAAAATGATCGGATTTGAGGTAACAGCCTAGTTCGCCCAACCACTTGGAAGGAATCGTTCAAAGCATCCCCCCGCGTGCGGGGGGATGAGAGGGGGGCTTTGGCATCGGCTTTCTGCAGCCCCATCCCTTCCCATCAGAACGGGTGGGAAGGGAAACTTAAGATTTCTCGCCTTCGGCTCGAAATGACAGGTGTTTGTCTCACGAGAAATGACAGGCGTATCATCGGCTCTTCAAGCACCACTCCCCCGCCCCTATAGGGAGAGGGCCTGGCCGCTGCATTGCTGTCCGCGAGGACGGAAAGGAAGGGATAGGGGGCTACCCATAGTGCAACCGAAAACGAAATGGTTCCCTCTACGGGTATTATAAAGCCGTTCGGTAAGAGATTTTCTTCGCAACGAGAAGAGAGAACCCATGATGCGCTCCTCTGTTCGGCTTTTTCGAGCCATCGCCTGGCTCGCGTTCGCCTTAGGGCTGGCCGGGTGTAGAAATCCCGCTGCCGCCCCGCACCCATCGGAGGCCACCAACGGCTCCTCCCCCTCTCCATCCGCACATTACACGCTCAACCTGCCGGAGCCGCCCGAACCGGCCGTCGCCGTTCCCTCCGGCCCCGCCAAACGCCCCTATCGCATCGCGGTTAGCCTGCTTACCCGCGACGACGACTTCTACATTACCCTTGAAAAAGGCCTCCGCGAAGAGGCGGCGAAAGAGGGCGTGCAACTGACGGTGGAATCGGGCGATAAAGACCTGAATAAACAGATCAACCAGGTGCAGAACTTCGTGGCCCAAAAGTACGATGCCATTATCCTCTGCCCGGTGGATAGCCAGGGCGTGATCTCCGCGGTAGCCCTCGCCAACAACGCGCATATCCCCGTCTTCACCGCCGACATTACCAGCAACGGCGGCAAGATCGTCTCCTACATCGCCTCCGATAACGTGCAGGGCGGGAGGCTTGTTGGAGAGTACGCCGCAAAGGACCTGCTGCACGGAAAAGGGGAGGTGGCCATTCTCGATCTCTCTACGGTTACTTCGGTTCAAGACCGGGTAAGAGGTTTTAAACAGGCCATCGCCCAGTATCCGGGAATCAAGATCGTGGCCGACCAGGATGTTCCCGGCGCCAAACGCGAAAACGCGCTGCCCGTGGCCACCGATGTCCTCACGGCACATCCACACATCAATCTGATCTTCGGCATCAACGATCCGGTGGCTCTTGGCGCCCTTTCTGCGCTGCAACAGCTTAACAACAAAACGGTGATGGTGGTGGGTTTTGATGCCGGCCCGGAAGCGCAAAACTACATCGCCTCTGGCAGCCAACTGAAGGCCGAAGCCATACAGTACCCGCACCTCATCGGTAAAACCGCCATAGATGCGGTTGTGAAAGTGCTTAACGGGGGAACGGTGCCCCCCAAAATCGCCATCCCTACGGGCCTTGTAACCCAAGCCAGCTTCACCAAAAAATAGGCCATCGCCATGCAGCCCATCTCTGTACCTAAGTCGCGTGAAGAGCAGAGGCCTTCCTCTCTTACCTGGAAGCTCGCCTTTTTTGGAGTGAACCCCGGCGTTATGCTGGGCTTTGTGCTGCTGGTTATTGCCCTTTGGGCCACAACGCCCAGCTTTCGCCAGGTTTCTACCCTTCAAAACCTATTACAGCAGGTCTCCCTCAACGTCATCATCTCGGTGGGCATGACGTTTGTCATCATCACGGCGGGCATAGACCTCTCTGTTGGCTCTGTGCAGGGGTTGGTGGGCACCGTTACCGCTTTGGTGCTTATGGCCCCGCCCCTCGTCGCCCGCTTCGGCAGCGGGGTGATGGTGCTGGCCGTTTTGGCCGGAACCGTTGCCGGCATCCTCATCGGGCTTCTTAACGGCCTCCTCGTCGCCTTCCTCAACATCCAGCCCTTTATCGCCACACTGGCCACCATGTGGATATTGCGAGGCCTGGCCGAAGTGCTTACCAACGGCTCCCCCGTTGGCACGGCCATGCCCGGCACCCCGCTCGCCTCTTTGCGCAACAACATCCTGGAACATCAGTTCACCATGCTCGGCATGGGCTATGTAGGCCCGCTTCCCCTTTCCGCTTTGGTCGCGCTGATTACGGTTGTCATCGGCCACATCATCCTCAGCAAAACCCGCTTTGGACGCCAGGTCTATGCGCTCGGCGGCAACCCGGAGGCCACCCGGCTCTCCGGCATCAACGTGAAACGAATCCTGCTGATCGTCTACCTGCTATCGGGACTTCTATCCGGCATTGCGGCCATCTTACTGATGTCCAAACTGGTAAGCGGTCAACCCACTGCCGGTTCGGGCTTTGAGCTTTACAGCATTGCGGCGGTGGTGTTGGGCGGCACCAGCTTGTTTGGCGGGCAAGGCTCCGTTATTGGAAGCGTCATCGGGGCGCTCATCATCGGCATCATCGGCATGGGCCTCGACCTGCATGGCGTTAGCTCCTTCTGGCAACAGGTCGTTATGGGGGTTCTCATCCTGCTGGCGGTGCTTCTTGACCAGGTTACCCGCAAAACGTCGTATCGCTAATCGGTCTTTAAGGAGGTGGGGCTTATGGGGCTGAGCATTGGGGTTGTGGGCTTAGGCAGCTTTGGCAGCCTATTTGCCGAACTTTTTTGCTGCCATCCGGCGGTTTCGCGGATAGCCCTCTGCGATCGCGAACCCGATCGCATCGCCCGTCTTGCCGAACAGCCACTTTTTCAAAAGAAGTTTCGTCCGGAGGATGGGTTCACAAGCCTTGAGGCGCTTTGTAACAGCGACGTAGACGCCGTTGCGATCTTCACACAGCACTGGCTTCACGCTCCGCAGGCTATTTTCGCTATGGAGCGGGGGAAGCACGTCTACAGTGCCGTGCCGCTCATCTCCATCCCCTACGGCGATGAGATATTGGAGTGGTGCGAACGTCTTATCGCCACCTGTCGGCGAACGGGCATGAGCTACATGCTTGGAGAGACCACCTACTTTCATCCGGGCGCAATGTTCTGCAGGCGTCAGGCGGCAATGGGAGCGTTCGGCGCGTTTATCTATGCGGAAGGCGAATATCTTCACAGCTTCGATAGCCTCGGCTGCGATCTTCGGGTGGTTATGGCCCATCGTTTGGCAAGCCAGGCCGGCAAGGAGTGGCAGGAGCAGTTAGAGAAATATCGCCAACAAGGCGCCCAAGATAGCCCGATGCACTATCCCACACACTCCACCTCCGGCCCCATCAGCGTAATGCGCGCTCATGCCGTTAAAGTAAGCGCTTGGGGCACGCCCTCCGACGATCCCTACTTCCGCGACGGACTAACCCCCTTTAGCAACGTAACCGCCCTGTTTAAAATGAGCAACGGGGCCACCATGCGCATCTGCGAGCACCGTCACTGCAGCATTCTGCGTGAGACCTTCCGCATCTACGGCACCGATGGCTCCTATGAAAACGGCGTTTGGGTTGCGAAAGAGCGAGCGCGGCCTCTTACGGTGGAGGAGATGCGCGATCCTCTGCCCCCAGAAGTTTGGAACGCCTATATGGCAGGATGTTCCGTGCCCGAAGCCTATTTAGGCCATGAAGGTTCTCACGGCTACCTGGTACATGAGTTTGTATCGGCTTTGGAGGAGGGACGACGGCCTGCCATTCATGCTTGGGAGGCGGTAAGATATACCGTCCCCGGCGTGATGGCCCACAAATCCGCCTTACGCGATGGCGAGGTGCTTGCCGTTCCCGATTGGGGAGACCCGCCTTAATATCCGGCAGCGTGGGCGGCCTGCATCCCCCACCCCCCTCAAGGCCGACACAGGGGTTCCCAGAAAATCGCAAGATTTTCTGGGGCAGGGCGCCCTCCCCCTCAGAGCTTGTGGGAACTGAAACTCAAGATTTCTCGCCTTCGGCTCGAAATGACAGGCGTGGCATCGGCTCGAAATGACAGTTGTTTATCTCGCCTGTGGCACGAAAGGACAGTCGTATCACCGGCTCTTCAGGCCCCACTCCTACAAGCCCCCACCTCCACTCCCCTTCCCCACTTTGGGAGAGGGGCACCTCGCGGTGGGCGTCCTCGCGGACGGCGCCTTTGCGGCCAGCCCAGTTTCCGTAATCGTCTCTTTTCTCTGGCCGCTGCATCGCCGTGCGCTAGCACCTCCCGAATCGGGGGAAAGGACGGGATAGGGGGCGAACGAGATAGACTTGCTTATCAGCCCCCACCCCCCCGCCCCTCCCCCACTTTGGGAGAGGGGAGACCAGTAAGTTTATTGGCAGTTTTCTATGATAATCTTCCCTTCGGAAACTAACCACAATCGCCCCCTTTCTCCCTAATAGGGGGAAAGGACGGGATAGGGGGCGAACAAAGTCGGCTTACTTTGCTGACTTTCTCTGGAACCTCGAGAGTGACAGTCTCACCCATCCCACCCCGCCCCTCAGAACCGGTAAGGATTGAAACGCAAGATTTCTCGCCTTCGGCTCGAAATGACAGTTGTTTATCTCGTCTTCGGCACGAAAGGACAGTCGTATCGCCAGCTCTTCAAGCCCCACTCCTACAAGCCCCCACCCCCCCGCCCCTCAAGGCCGACGCCCTCCCCCTCCCCCTATCAGGGAGAGGGGAGACCAGCAAATGGGGCACGGTCACCGTGCCCCTACAGGCGGTTTCCTTTGATAGGCTGTTTGTTAGAAACTAACCACAATCGCCCCCTTTCTTCCTAATAGGGGGAAAGGCCGGGATAGGGGGCGAGCAAGGCAGGCTTGCTTGGTTAACTGCCTCTAGAACCGCGAGATTGTCAGCCCCTCCCCCTTCCCCTCAGAACCGTTGGGGATGGAAACGCAAGATTTCTCGCCTTCGGCTCGAAATGACAGGCGTGGTATCGGCTCGAAATGACAGTTGTTGATCTCGTCTGTGGCACGAAAGGACAGTCGTACCGCCAGCTCTTCAAGCCCCCACCCCCCGCCCCTCAAGGCCGATACAGGGGTCCCCAGAAAATCGAAAGATTTTCTGGGGTAGGGCACCCTCCCCCTCCCCCAATTTGGGAGAGGGGAGGCCGACAAGATAGGCTTACTCTTGCTCGGTAACCGGTTCGAGAACCCAATCGCTTCGGGAACCTGCCTCCCCTTCTTTACCGTAGTCCAAAAAGGACGTGGTACAATAGTGAGTATGGAAGATAGCGTGCAAAAGGGTGCAGTCGCTCCATTAAGAGAGCAAGTTCAAGAGGAATCCCATCGGGTACGTGCTTTACGACCGGTCTACTTTTACCTTATTGTCTCTGTTGTCTTTTTCAGCGATCAGCTCAGCAAACATTGGGTTCAGACGCATCTGATTCCTGAAGGCCCCTCACGCCCCATTTTCGGCAGCGCGTTTCTGCTGACCCTTACCCATAACACCGGCGGTGCCTGGGGCCTGTTGCCGCGCGGAAACCCGCTCTTCATTGTTTTTGCCGTCGTGGCGGCCATTACCTTGCTCTATGCCTACCATCGCATGCTCCATGTCGATCTGCTGGTAGGCACCTCCTTCGCACTCGCTCTGGGCGGCGCGCTTGGAAATCTCACCGATCGCCTCAGCCTGGGCTATGTTGTGGACTTCTTCGATTTGCGCATCATCCAATGGCCTATCTTCAACATCGCCGATTCGGCAATCACGTTGGGCATTACCCTGCTGATAATCCATTTCCTTGTGTCGCTCTGGAACGATAAGGCCCATCCCCACACGCCTCCTGTTGTTGAACCGGCAGAAGCCTCTTGCTCCGAGCCGATACAGACCGAGTAGACTCTATGCACCCGATACTGTTTCATATTGGCCATTACGCCGTTCACTCCTATGGCGTGCTGATTATGCTGGGGGTGTTGTTGGCCACGCGTTACGCCATGCGCCTGTGTGACTACCGCATGCGCGTTTGCCCCATCGGCTCTCCACGCCGCATTCACCCAGATGTCATCTTCGATGTCGCCTTTTTCGGCGTCATATTCTCCATCATCGGGGCTCGCCTGGTGTTTGTTTTGCTTGATTGGGGCGACTATGCCGCCCATCCATTGGATATCTTTCGCATCTGGATGGGCGGCCTTTCCATCCACGGGGCGATGCTCTTTGCCATTTTTACCCTGCTCTGGATATGCCGAAGTCGCAAGCTCTCATTTTATGCCGTAGCCGACATTGGGGCCACGGCCTGGCCGCTGGGCTATGCCATCGGGCGCATCGGCTGCTTGCTTAACGGATGCTGCTACGGTGCCCCCACCTCCTTGCCTTGGGGCGTTCGCTTTCCCGACGAAGACCACCCCGGTCAGCTTACCCCGCCAAGCCACCCCATTCAGCTCTATGCCACGATCATCAATCTGGGTTTCTTTTGGTGGCTAACCCGCTGGCAAAAGCGTCCGAGGCGTGATGGAGAGCTGTTTTGGGCCTATATTGCCATGTACGGTGCCTACCGGTTCGCCGTGGAGTTCCTTCGTGCCGGTGCCACGTCCACCTATCGCATTCCATCGTTGCACATCACCGATACCCACATCGTAAGCATCCTTATGGTTCTTATCGGGTTGTGGGGTGTGTTCGCCCTGCGACGCCGACGCCCAGCCTACAGCGACACCGAGTTGCCTCCCGATCTCGCTACGGTGCCCTCGCCCGAAGGCTTTCCGCAGGAAAGCGACGGTGCCGACCTAAAGGAGCCGGTAGCCACCGCATCGCAATCGGAAACATCTCCTCCTCTGGTGAAACCCTCTGTCAAGGAGAAGCCCTCATGAGCCGAAAAGTTGTTGGAATTACTTGTGGAGTAGCGGAGGCGACGGGGACTTCGGGTCTCCGTCATGTTCTTAACGATGCCTATGTTCGCGCTATCGAGGAGGCCGGCGGCATTCCGGTGGTGCTTCCCAGTCTCTCCTCGCCTTCACCAGAGGCGTGGATGGGCTATCTTGACGCGATAGATGGCCTGTTGCTGACCGGAGGAGCCGACATAGACCCGGCCCACTACGGGCAAGCTCGCCACGCGAAGCTCGGTGAGGTGCAACCCATGCGCGACGCCACCGAAATTCCGCTTGTTCAGCAGGCCCTAGAACGAGACCTGCCTATCTTGGGCATCTGTCGCGGCATTCAGGTTCTGAACGTGGCCTTGGGAGGAACGCTGTATCAAGACCTACCAAGTGAATCTCCCTCTGAAATTCATCACCGGCAGACCGACTTGGGCTACAAACGCAGCGATTTCAGCCACTCGATCATCATCGAGCCAGATAGCCGCCTGGCTTCCATTGTGGGCTGTAGGGAGATGAAAGTAAACTCGCTGCACCATCAGGCGGTGCGCGACGTGGCACCGGGCCTAAGGGTTGTTGCCCGTGCCCCCGATGGGGTGATTGAGGGACTTGAGTCGGATCGACACCGTTTCGTCCTGGCCGTGCAGTTCCATCCGGAAGAGACGGCCGTTCACGACCACCATTCCAAACGTCTGTTTGAAGCCTTCCTTGCCGCATTGTGCGGTTGTGGTTAGTTTCCAAGGGAAGGTTATCACAGGAAACCGCCTGTAGGGGCACGGTGACCGTGCCCCTTTTGCTCATCTCCCCTCTCCCTGATAGGGGGAGGGGAGTGGGGGTGGGGGCTTGAAGAGCTGGCGATACGCCTGTCCTTTCGTGTCAAAGACGAGATCAACAACTGTCATTTCGAGCCGAAGGCGAGAAATCTTAGGTTTCCATTCCCACCGGTTCTGAGGGGAAGTGGGAGGCGCTGACAATCTCGCGGTTCTAGAGAAAGTCAGCAAACTGAGCTTATCTCGTTCGCCCCCTATCCCCTCCTTTCCCCCGATTCGGGAGAAAGGGGGCGGTCAAGGTTGGTTTCCGAAGGAAAGGTTATCGTAGCAAACCACCGATGAGCTTACTGGTCTCCCCTCTTTCCAATGGGGGAAGGGGGGGCTTGAAGAGCGGGTGAAATAAACACCTGTCATTTCGAGATACACACCTGTCATTTCGAGCCGAAGGCGAGAAATCTTGAGTTTCACTTCCCACCCGTTCTGAGGGGGTGGGGGCTTTGAAAGAAACGGTTCTGGCCTTGAGTTGGCCACCGCGAGGACGCCCACCACAAGGTGCCCCTCTCCCATTCGGGAGAGGGGATGACGAGCCTGCACAGAAAGGACAGTAGAAAGTAAGGTCAATCGGTTAGATTACTGTGGCTGCTGCTGTTGGGCGAGGGCCACATCGTCCAGCGTGTTCGGGTTGAAGTAGAAGGGCTTGCCCAAAAGGCTTTGCCACTGCGCGCGCTGTTCGGGGGTAAGAACGGCAAGCGCCTTATTGCCGTATTCGACGCGCGCCTTATACATCTTGGCTTCGGCCTGCCGGGCCCGATCGGGCAATGTGGCCATGATCTGCTGTAGTTGAGACGGGTCAAAACGGGGCGGCCCTTGAGGGCCAGGAGCAGGCTGTTGCCCCGGCACAGCTCCGTTGGCTTCCGCTGTATTTGTACTCGTGTTTTCGGGTTGGAAGAGGCCCATCAACGTTTGCCGCTGCAGTTGTCGAAAATCGTTGGCGATCTTTTTAATGGCCGTGCGTTGGTCAGGCGTAAGGTTCAGCTTATCGGCCACCTTGTCGTCCGACAGCGCCATCGCGGTTCTCCATTGGAGGTCGAGCTGATGCAGGCGGTTCTTTTGCCAGTCGTTCAGAACGGCCTCAAGCTTGGCATCCTCCTGATCGGTTATTTTGGCTACCGTGGCCTCCATCTGTTGACCCTGCTGTTGGAAGAAGACCCTTCGCTCTTCCGGGGTCATGTCACGAAAGTTCTGCCGGTTCTGCTGGATGTTTTGTCGCCACGCGTCGGCCACCTGAGTGAACGTGTCGCGCTGCACGCCCACGATGAGCTGGTTCAACTGGTTCTGTTGATCGCCGCTGAGCAGCAGCTCATGGCGCACATCGTCACGTCGTAGCAGAAGGGCTTCATTCGAGCGTGTGGGGTCGAGGAACAGCGGCCCTTGTTGAGGCAGCCGGCTCATAACATTTTGAAACATCGCAAAGCCCGCCTGGAACTGCTGCCTGAAGTTACGCCCCTGAAAGTTTCCTCTTTGTCTGCCAAAGCCCTGATAGGGGGCGCCGCCGGCGCCTTGATAGGGGTAGCCTTGGAGGTAGTAGTTTGGATAGTTGTAGTAGCCTCCGAAAGGTACAGCCCACGGCAAGAAGAAACCCGTCGTCGGCGTCCAATAGCCGTTGAAGGGCGCCGGTGTGTACACATAGTTATTTTTATTTCCATTGGGAGGCGGTATGATTTTTTGTGCCTTTACCGCCGATACGCCGAAAGCGATACCGATCCCTAGGAGGGTCGTAATAAGTAGACGCTCCGCTCTTTTCATTTCTGCTCTCCCTCCGCAACTCATAGCAGTTCGTTATAACCTAGGCTAGAAGATGCTTTTCTACTTTATTAGACGACTCGGCGGCAAAAAAGTTTTCTGTAATTGCATGGCCTCTATTCAGGGATAGAAAAAAGCGCCTTATGTCTGCCTTTCTCTTCCTAATTAATCATGGGAGGGGTTGCCCATCGCGTGGTTCTAGAGGCAAATTGCATAGCACGCCCACCTTATTAGGTGCCCCTCCCCCTGCCCCCTGTAGGGGGAGTGGGGGTGAGGGGCTGCAGGCGAGATCAACAACTGTCATTTCGAGCCGATGCCACACCTGTCATTTCGAGCCGAAGGCGAGAAATCTTGCGTTTCAATTTCCACCGTTCTGAGGGGCGGGGTGAGGGCTGACAATCTCACGGTTCTAGAGGCAGTTTGTAGAGCAGGTCGGCTTCGTTCGCCCCCTATCCCGGCCTTTCCCCCGATTCGGGAGAAAGGGGGCGGTTATGGTTAGTGTCCGAAGGAAAGGTTATCATAAGAAACTGCTAATAAACTTACTGGTCTCCCCTCTCCCTGATAGGGGGAGGGGATAGGAGGTGGGGGCTTGAAGAGCCGCAGGCGAGATGAACAACTGTCATTTCGAGCCGATGCCACGCCTGTCATTTCGAGCCGAAGGCGAGAAATCTTGCGTTTCCATTCCCACCGTTCTGAGGGGCGGGGTGAGGGCTGACAATCTCACGGTTCTAGAGCCAATTCGTACAGCAAGGCTATCTTGCTCGCCCCCTATCCCCTCCTTTCCCCCGATTCGGGAGAAAGGGGGCGGTTATGGTTAGTGTCCGAAGGGAAGATTATCATAGAAAACTGCCAATGGGCTTGTTGGTCTCCCCTCTCCCCAATGGGGGGAGGGGAGTGGGGGTGGGGGCTGAGGGATAGGAAGTGGGGCTTAACGGTGCGTTTGCACCTGGTTGGCTCGGCGTGCTTGTGAGGTATTCTATTCCCTGTGTGTTGGCAGTAGGGAGGTCAAGAAATGTTAGAGGCGATACATCGGGCCGTGCAGGAGCAGATCGAAAGGGTGTTGCCGGAGGTAATCCGGCTGCGCCATCATCTCCATCAAAATCCTGAGCTGAGCTATCACGAAAAAGAGACCTCCCGGCTGGTGGCTCAAACGCTGGGGCGCCTCTCTTTGGATGAAGTGCGCGAGGGCGTGGGGGGTTTTGGAGTGATCGGCGCTTTAAGGGGAACGGCTGAAGGGGCTGCTAACGGCCCAACCTTTGCCCTTCGCGCCGATATGGACGCTCTGCCCATTCAAGAAGAGAATGAAACGCCCTATCGCTCTTGCCGTGATGGGGTGATGCACGCCTGCGGCCATGATGGCCATACGGCCACTCTCTTGGGCACGGCGATGGTGCTTTCCGCCCTGCGCCCCCTGCTGCGAGGAGCCGTCCGATTTATTTTTCAACCTGCGGAGGAGGTCGCCGGCGGAGCCGAGAAAATGTGTGCCGATGGCGCGATGGAGGGGGTAGATGCGATCGTCGCCCTCCACGGCTGGCCTGGACTGGAGGTGGGGCAGATCGGGGTGCGCTCCGGCCCCATGATGGCCTCCGCCGATACCTTCGATATCGTTATAGAGGGTCAAGGTGCGCACGCGGCCATGCCGCATAGTGCCGTTGACCCCATCGTTATAGGAGCACAGATCACCCTGGCCCTGCAAACGCTTGCTTCGCGCGAGATCAACCCCATTGAGCCGGTGGTGGTGACCGTCGCCCAGTTTCATGCGGGCACGGCCTACAATGTCATCCCCGGCAAAGCCACCCTGAAGGGAACCGTGCGCTGCCTTAACCCGGAACTTCGCAAAACGATGCCGGAGCGCATCGAGCGGCTGGTGGCCGGCATCTGTCGTGCTTTGCGTGCCAACTATCATTTCAGCTACGATTTCGGCACTCCGGTTACCAACAACCACCCGGCCATCGTGGGTTTGGTGGAGGAGGTCGGGCAGGAGCTGCTAGGCCCGCAAAACGTCATCCCCCTCGAGGCGCCCTCGATGGGAGCGGAAGATTTCGCCATCTATCTGCAGCATGCTCCCGGGGCCATGTTTCGCCTTGGTGTGGGAAAGCAGGTCACTCCCCTGCACACCCCCACCTACGATTTCGGCGATGCCCCCTTGCCCTACGGAATCGGCATGTTTTGCCACCTCGCTATTCGCTATCTTCAAAACGCGCCCATCGGCGCTTAAGGGCTATCGTTAGGCAATGACTTTAGAACGTCTTCTCGATCTCACGGAGTGCCCACCACCGCCCGATCAGCTTTATGTGCATATCGCCTTTCCCTCGCCGCCAGACCATCGCCCTTATGTCTACCTGAACATCGTCTCTACGCTCGACGGCAAGATCGTGGTTGGAAAGCCTCACGGCCCGGCGAAGGGCGTTGGAGGGCCAACCGATCAGCTGCTTTTTCGGCGCCTACAACGCACGGCCAATGCCGTTATCATCGGCAGCGGCACCCTGCGGGCCGGCCCCGTCATCTATCCTCCCAACCTTCCACGCTATGTGGTTACACGCACCGGCGATCTCCCCCTCGAAAATCGTTTTTTTGAGACCACACCGAAGCAAACCTTTGTGATCGCCCCTCAAAGCCTGCCATCCCATGTGCAAACCCACCTGCGGTCGGTGGCGACGCTGCTTCTGTGTGGGGAGGAGGAGGTGAATTTGGCAGAGGCCTTCCGGCGTATGCGGCAGGAACAGAACGTTCGCTATCTGCTTTGTGAGGGCGGTGGCCTGTTGAACGAGGTCTTGCTTCGTGAGGGCTTGGCCGACGAGTTGTTTCTCACCCTCGCGCCCAAACTGAAGGGCGGAGATCACCTACCGACACCGGTCGGCGGTGTGGGTTTTCCTCCCGATTTCTATCTCCGTGCTCACCTGCTTTCCCTTTATAGGGATGGAGATGAGCTTTACCTGCGCTACCGGTTAGAGCACACGCCGGTCTCTTGGCGAACGGAAGGCGCGTAGGGCTTACGTGCCGCTGTAACCTAGCTGGCCAGGCTCTAACCCTCCCCTAAGGCCTTTTGAAATAGGGCGCGCAGATCGTAATTGTAAAACTCTGCGACGTTCACCTGGCCGGTAGACTCCTGCGTTTTTTCCACACGGAGATGGAAGGGCGGGGATAGCTGCAAAGGCGGGAAGGACGCTCTCTTTTTAGAAAGGCGCTCGACAACACGGCGCGACTGCTCTTCGATGGCCTGAAGAACTTCCGTGCGTGGGTGAAGGATGGCGCCCTCTTCGCTGGTAGCCTCCTTAACGACCACCGTGTGGCAGGGCAACAGCGCGCGGGCTTCTTCTGCGGTCCGATCGTCTCCGCTCACAAGCGTTACGGGCACACCCCACAGGCCGGCGATGGCGGCATCAACGGCTATCTCGCCTATCTCTTGGCCGTTGAGCCATAGGCGCATGCCCTCCTCCCAAGTGTGTGCCAACACCGCCGGAGAGGTTCCTGCTTTGGCGTGATAGCCTATAAGGAAGAGGGCGTGAAAGGTGGAGTGAAGTTTGGGAAAACGGGTAGGGCGCGTTCGGCCTGCCACGAGATAGACACCTGCGGGCAGCGCCTCCCAATGCAGGTTGATGCCACGCGCATGGGCATCCTTCACGTAAAACTCGGTGGCGCCCGCCTGGCGGGCCCCTTTGATGGCGGCCAATACCTCTTCGGTCGCCCATAGGCAGGTCGTCGTGTAACTTGGATGGTTGGGCTGCACCTGTTCGGGGCGCACCACCCCGCCGATCCCCTCCAAGTCCACACTAATGTAAATCCGCATTGTGATCCTTCTGTGAAGTTCAGTTTGTGATCTATATTAGCCGTTCTTGCCTTGCTTTGGGAAGAGCCTCGTCGCAGACGCCGATAGAAGGTCGCAAGGACGCGGAGGCGATGAGAAGATGGTAAAATAGAAGAGTCGAACCTTTCAGTGAGGAAGTGAGAGTGATCGAACACCTCGTGCTGTTTCGATGGAAAGAGGGCGTTTCGGAGGCGACGATAGAGGAGGTGATGCGCCGCTTGCAGAAGCTACCCCAGCAGATCGAGGGCATCCTCGAGCTGAACTGCGGGCGCGATTTCTCCGGCAGATCGCAAGGATACACGCACGCGCTTCGCGTGCGCTTTAGAGACCGCAAAGCCCTTGAAACCTACGGGCCGCATCCGGCGCATCAAGAGGTCGTGCAAAAGCTTATTCTGCCGAATGCTGCCGACATCCTCGCGTTCGATTTTCAAATTGAATAATTTAACTTATCATTGAGGACGATGACGTATGCGTATTCCAGAACCTTATCCTTCCTTATCCACTCTCATGACCCTCATCGGAGAGGCCGGACAACGGTTGGCCGAGATCGAAGCCAGCGAAGGCTCGGCCGGCAACATTTCCGTCTATCTCGGCTGGGAACTAGACCCTACGGACGAATTCCCTCTCAGTGAGCCTTTTCCCCTCCCAACAGCCGCCCCGGAGCTGGTAGGCCACGGCTTTTTGGTAACCGGAGCCGGCAGAAGGCTGCGCGAGATCATCCGTAATCCGCACGCTAATCTGGCCTATCTGCGCATTGAGGAGGGAGGGCGGCAGGGGACGCTCTATACGGCGCGGGAGCGTCTGTTTAAAACACCGACCTCCGAACTGAACTCGCATATCGCCGTGCATCGAGACCAGGTTACACGAAACGGCCTGAATTTTCATGCGCTCGTGCACGCCCAACCCTTCCATCTGGTCTACCTAAGCCACATTGCCCGCTATCAGGATTCGCTCTACCTAAGCCGCCATGTTCTACGCTGGCAGCCCGAATCCATCGTCAACATTCCCGATGGCATCGGGTTTTTGCCCTTCATGCTCCCCGGTTCCCCGGAACTGATGCTGGGGAATGTGCGGATGATGCGCGATCACCGCATCGTGGTGTGGGGCAAACATGGAGTGCTGGCCCGCTCCGACGTCTCGGTGAAACGCGCGTGCGACCTTATTGAATATGCCGAAACCGGGGCCCGCTACGAGTACATGAACCTTACCAACCATGGGCTTGCCGATGGTCTCTCCACCCATGAGCTTCGCATGATATGCGATGCCTTCAATGTGGATCAACATATCTTCTGAACAAAGAGAAGCCCTATGCGCATTCTTGCGCGCTACCTGCTACGCGAAATGACGGTGCCCTTCCTCATCGGGCAGGCCACCATCGTTCTGCTGCTCACCGGTTCCGTGCTTTACAACAATGCGCAGGTTTTCCTTCAATTTCAGGTTCCGCTGACCTACATTGTGCGCATCACGCTCTTTTTTATCCCGTTTTTGGTGCATATGACCATGCCGGTGGCCATGGCCGTGGGGGCCTCGCTTGCGGTGAGCCGCCTGAGCCGCGATTCCGAGATCACCGTGTTGCGCTCGGCAGGTATCAGCGTGATGCGCATCTTTACCCCCATTTTCGTCATCGGGTTTGTGGTCTCGGTGGTGGACTTCTATTTTGGAGAGACGGTGGTGCCGGCCTCGATTATCCGCTATCAGGAGGTGGTGGGAGAGCTGATCACCCATCTGAAGTCGCTTACGCCCCTGGCCGGCCAGTCGTTCGTCTCTTCCGATCAGAACTATGTGGTGGGAGTAGGCTCTATGATAGCCCGCAGGGGCTATATCGAGCTGCACGATGTGGAGATCAACGCCAGCGCACGCCTTATCGGCAGTACACAGCCGTTTGTGGCAATCGCCTCTTCGGGGCGCTATCAGAACGGTGTCTGGACGCTCTACCGTCCGCTTATCATCTCTTTCGACCCCGAACACCCCGATCGCCCTCTGCTGAGTTGGCCGCAGGAGGTTCGTTACACCATTCCGGCAGACCCCCAAGCGTTTCAGAACGGCATGGTGTTGCAGATGCCTATGGGGCAGCTGGCCACCTCCTCCATGTTGACTCTGCACCAGCTTGGCCGGCAGATCGCGGCGGAGCGTGCACGGCACATCACCGACTATCGGCTTATTTTGGACTACTACTTTAAACTCTCGGTGCCCTTCTCCTGCCTGGTGATGGCGCTCTGCTGCCCTCCCATCGCCATGCGATTTGGGCGCTCCGGGGGGTTTGGAGGCACGCTGCTCTCCATCTGTCTCGTCTTCGTCTACTGGAACACGCTGCTCCTGTCCCGCATTTTAGGCTCTCCAGGCCCCCAGGGCAGTCCGCCTCTGCTGCCGCCTTTGGTGGCCGCTTGGTCTCAAAACGTGCTGTTCTCCGCCTGGGGCCTGTGGATGATCGTTCGTAGTGAATAGCCTTTAAGGAGGTTTTTATGCCACGTATCTCTCTTTCCGATGACCCCTATACGTCGCTTTATGCCGATAAGGGGTGGCCCGACTTCGGCTCCTGGCCATGCCGATGGATTGCCCTGCCGAACCCTGGCGTACCGCCGTTTGTGGTGGCCTACCGATGCCGCTTTGAACTCAACGAACCGGCAACTCTGCGCTTTCATGTAACCGCCGATGAGCGCTACGACCTGTTTCTGGATGGGGTGCGCATGGGGCGGGGAAGCGAACGAGGCGACGTGTTACACTGGTTCTTTGAGACCTACGAGGAGACCCTCCCTGCGGGGCCTCATGTGTTGGTGGCGCGTGTGTGGACTCTGGGGCAACGAGCGCCCTATGCCCAGATGAGCCTACACCACGGCTTCTTACTCTCCCCTCAAGAGGAACCGTTTTACGACCTTATCGGCACCGGTAGAGCGGTGTGGGAGGGCAAACGGCTGGGGGGCTATACGTTCCTAGACCCGCTGGCGGCCTGGGGGACCGGAGATAACCTGCTCCTAGAGGGCACGGCGTTTTCTTGGGGGTTTGAACGCGGTGAAGGTGATGGGTGGCTACCGGTGGAGGCGCTGGAAGCAGGGGTGGATGCCAAGCGGTACGCAAACGACCATGCCCCGATGCACCTGCTGTTGCCGGCCGCCTTGCCGCCTATGATGGAGAGAGGTTGGGAGCGAGGGCGGGTACGGCATGTATCCGCGGTGCCCTCTCTGCAGACAAGCTCTCTGCCGGTGCGTCAGGCCGATCACCTGGCGGAGGAGGCGATGGCCTGGCAGCAGCTTTGGAGCGCGCAACAACCCCTCACCGTTCCCCCACACACGCGACGCCGTGTGCTTTTCGACCTGGAAGATTATGTGTGCGCCTATCCGGAGGTTGTGGTGAGTGGCGGACGGGGCGCGACCCTGCGTCTCCACTGGCAGGAATCGCTTTTCAACGAGCCGGATGCCAAAACGAAGGGCGATCGCAGCGCCATTGAGGGCAAATATTTCGTAACGCTTTGGCACTTAAAAGAGGGGATTGGCGATACGTTTCTGCCCGATGGGGGGCGTTCGCGCCGTTTCGACACCTTATGGTGGCAGGCAGGCCGCTACCTTGAAATCGCCGTCGAGACAAAGGAGGAGCCTCTGCTGCTGGAGAGCCTTAGGCTTTATGAGACGCGCTATCCGCTGGAGATGGAGAGTCGGTTCTCCTGTTCCGATGCGCGTTTAGAGGAGGTGACGCCGTTGGCGCTGAGGGCGTTGCAGATGTGCTCTCATGAGACCTATATGGATTGCCCCTACTATGAGCAGCTGATGTATGTGGGCGACACGCGCTTAGAGGCTTTGGTAACCTATGTGATTACCAAAGACGACCGTCTGCCCCGCAAGGCGCTTCGGCTTTTCGATGCCAGCCGTCTTCTTAACGGGTTAACGCAGTCGCGCTACCCATCGCGCGTACAGCAGATTATTCCGCCCTTTTCGCTTTGGTGGGTGGCGATGATCTATGACTACGCTTTATGGCGCGGCGATCCGCCCTTCATTCGTTCGCTGCTTCCTGGCGCCCGCGGCGTTATCGAGTATTTTCTCACGCATCGAGGGGCCGATGGCCTGATGCGCGGGCCGCTCGGTTGGAACTTCTTGGACTGGGTGCCAGCTTGGAGGCACGGAACCCCACCGGACGGGCAGTGGGGGGTGAGCGCCTCGTTGAATTGGCAGTTGGTTATGGCGCTTAAGATGATGGAAGCTCTGGAACGCTGGCTGGATGAACCGGAGCTTGCAGCACGCTATAAGCGGCTTGCAGAGGAACTGGCTTGGGCAACGGACAAGCACTTTTGGGACGAAGAGCGCGGTCTTTATGCCGATGATCTGGCGCACACCTCTTTCTCCGAGCATGCGCAGTGCCTCGCTTTGCTGAGCGGACTCCTGCCGCAGGAGCGTCACGCGCGATTAGGAGAAACGCTTCTTCCCGCAGCCTCTGTTCCCGCGACCGAACTTCATCGAACGACCATCTCGTTTACCCATTATCTTTTTGAAGCCTATCGTGTTTTGGGACGACCGGATGCGCTTTTGGAGCGGTTGGCGCTTTGGTTCGACCTCAAAACCATGGGGCTTTGCACCACCATTGAGATGCCCGAGCCGACGCGCTCCGACTGCCATGGTTGGGGAGCGCATCCCCTCTACCACTATTTCACCACGTTGCTCGGCATTCGTCCGGCACGTTTTGGGTTCGACCGCGTGCGCATAGCCCCACAACCGGGGCCGCTGAAATCGCTTGCAGGGGTGCTGGTACATCCCAAGGGGGCTATAGAGGCCGAGTTCAATTTTGCTGAGGGCGCCCTTCGCGGACGTGTGGCGCTGCCTGAAGGGGTCAAAGGCACGCTTGTATGGGGTGGGCGAGAGCTGCCGCTGCTTGCCGGCGTGCAGGATGTGAGGCTTTAAGCGGCTGCCATGCGCTAGGAGCTTTTAACGTAGTGGCGCCAGGAGTGTTTGGGCTGCCAGCCGAGGAGGCATTTCGCCTGACTGCAGTCCACGAGGGAACGGTAGGGGTTTTCGGCGAGGTAGGCCGTTTTATCCTGTTGCCAGGGATGATCGGGGAAAAAGCGGCGAACGGCCTCTTCGGTGGGAATGGGCAGGCCGGTGTCGTCGGCGGTGAGAAGAAAACCGGCATGGAGAAAGCCTTGTGCGGTGAGGGCGAGCAGTCCCGCTTGGCACACGTCGCGCACGTCTACATAAGCAAAAAGCTCGGTGCTATAACTTTGCCAACGCCCCTCTTCGGCCGGAAACCAATGACCGGCATAGTGGTCTTCACGGGTCACAAAGGTGGGACGTAAGCAGGCGGTCACCATGCCGTAGCGCTCGGAGTAGGAGCGGCAGGCCTCTTCACCCAAATGTTTTGAGAGCTGGTAGGGCGTCATAGGGTGATGAGGATGAAAGTCGTCTACGGGCAGGTAGCGCGCCTTGCCGAATCGGCCTACGCAGCCGATAGCATTGATGCTGGAGTAGAACACAACGCGCTCGATTTCAGCTTCGTGCGCCGCGATGAGTACGTTCAAGGTGCCGCGCACATTCACATCCAGCACATCCGCCTCGGCGCCATAGCGGTCGTTGGGGATTGCGGCCAAATGGATGATGGCATCCATGTCCTGCACCGCTTTGCGTAATGCGTAGATGTCACGAATGTCACCGGGGATGTGTTCCCACTCGCGGTGGCGCGCAGAGCGCTGATCGAAAGTTCGCACCTCATGGCCGGCTTCCAACAGGGTGGCCACCTGAGCCTGTCCGATAAAACCTTCGCTACCGGTAACGAGCACGCGCAACGCTGTTCTGTCCTTATAGGCAAATGGTTTGAAACGGTTACCGAACCGAAATCTGTCTTCCATTATACCCGCGCACCGGCTGTTTAGACGATGCGCTTCGCATTTAAGAAAGAAATTTCATGAACTGCCACAGGTGGCACAATTTGAAAAATCTCTCTTTTGCTCTTAAGGGCAGGGGAGGTTCTGCCGAAAATCTGTTTGCGTCCTGCCGGTGGGCGTTGGCCCATCCGTCCATCGGCAGGGCTTCTGCGTTTCGGGCTACTTCCGTTTTGCTTTTTCGAGGCACTCTAGGGCGGCCCCAAAGAAGCCTAGCGCGATACCTATCTCCACAAGCCCAAGCACGATGCGCCCTAACTTCGGTTTCAGGCTACGAAAGAGTTGTATCGCCGACTGCCAAGGCGATGAAGGCTTAGGCAAGGGTTTTAGGGGGAAGTGCCAGGGTAGCGGATTGGGCAGAGGCATTAAAGGGAGATTCTGCGACGGAGAGGAGTCGGAGAAAGCTAGGCGTGTGGCCGTCCATATAACAGGGTAGGCCTTGGCAGGGGAGCCAGCACTCGGCGCTGTGTACACCAGGCCGCTTACCTCGCCATTGTCGTTCACCCCTTGTGCGACGGAGCTTGTGAAGCTATCGGATGAGTTGGGTGGGGTCGGTTGAATCTGTTGGAGATCGGTGAACTGCCATTGCCCTGAATCTACATCGAGATGCCATAGCAGGGCATGTTGCGTTGCGCTTTGGTTCTGAGGGTCGGAATATCCAACTCCGACGACGTAGTTTCCGGCGATTTGAAAGGCCTCGCCATACCATCCGGGCGGTAGGGGAAGCTCGTCGCAGGAGGTCGAGGGCGTGGATAGGGAGGAGATATCGGAGGGCACTCGCCATAGCAAGGGATGGTTGTTGCCTTGGGCATCTACCCCATATCCTACGACGGTGTTTCCGTCTATGGCCTGTGCATAGGAATCGGTGATGTCTAGATACACAGGGATAGCGAGAGAGAGATCGCAATGCCAAAAGGTTGTGTTATCGCTGGCAAGCTGCCATAACATGGCGTGCTGTTTGTTGTCCGCAAGCAGTTGGGCATAGCCCACAATCCTAGAAGAACCGACGACTCCGGTCGCACAGCTGTTTGCGTAGCCTTTCGGGTTGATGAGGAAAGGCCCTTTGTAGTTGTTGGAGCTGTCTTTTTCCCAAAATGCGGCTGAGAAGTGCGTAAGCTCTTGACTCACGGTGCCCACAACCAGCGAAGCATCGCAGTCATAGACATCATAAGTGCCGGATGGCGGTTTCGGAAGCGGATGCTCTTCCCAGTTGCCAGTTTGCACGTTTTTGATCCAAACCGAAAAATGGTTATTCAATGGACCTAAGAGGCTGCCATTTCCCACAATGAGGCAGCCGCCGTGGGCGACTATTGATGGGAGGGGCAGAGATATCCATTCGGATAAAGGGATGTTCTCTGTGGTGACCGGCACGTTATTCAGATGCCATAGCTCCATCGCAACATGGGAGGTGGCAGAGTCTTTAGCCAAAATCACCGCCAAATCGCCGTCGAGCAGGCAATCGGAGAGAATGGGGTTTTGCGAAAGAAGATAGGCATGTTGAGGGGGTGAAGGCGTTCGTGTGATGGGGGCAGCGTTCGCGTGTGATAGGCCGATGATCCATCCCAGGCAAGTAATGAAGATTCGGGTGAGTTTCACGGCGAAGCCATCAGGCCGTTGTAAAGGGG
>Ga0070737_10002358_pt1 | contig 22997 bp, 19 predicted proteins | sample Coa_R1_10_FD_66438 | JGI IMG/M metagenome (GOLD analysis project Ga0070737, IMG submission 66438) | Surface soil microbial communities from Centralia Pennsylvania, which are recovering from an underground coalmine fire - Coalmine... | ecosystem: Environmental > Terrestrial > Soil > Unclassified...
CCCATGGCCCAACAGACGCCGCCGTCGTAGCACATGGCGATGCCAAAGGCGGGATTGATTGACTGGCAGGCCAGGTAAGTTTCATCCAAGGTAGTTGTGGGGGGCATGAGGAGCATGACCGTGCGCGGATTGTAGACGCCGCCGCCCCGAAGCCGTTCGCTGAATAGTGTCGTCTGGCTGGTGCCGTCGGTGATGTCCGCGATCTTAACTTGGCTCTGATAATAAAAGATGCCATTGGGAGTTAATCCAGGTGCCAAGGTACTTTGTAGACCAGGAGCATCGCCAAGGTCGCACATAAAGGCCGTGCCTTGGTTGCCCCGATAGTTATTGCCGGGATAGGCCACGCCGTCGGCTGCCGTCACAAATGGCGGCGTCGGATCGGACGGGCACTGGAACATTTTGATTAAAGTCAAGCAAGCTGCATTAATCCCACCGGGATTGATATAGGCTTGCATTCAACCCGCTCCGCCGCTAAACATGTCGCCGCTATTGGGTGGATAGCGGAAATCGAGAGCGTTGTACACATTCCCTTGTTCCAAGTACGGCAGCAGCTGGCTGTGCGCCGACCAGCGTGCGTAGATCGGAGCGCCTGGGTAGGGCGGACTTTTGCCGTAGGGGAAATGCAAGTTAACGTCATGAAAATTATGCGCTGCCAGACTCATTTGTTTGAGATTGTTCTGACACTGGGCGCGGGCAGCGGTTTCGCGCACCTTCTGCACCGCCGGAAGAAGCAAGCCGATAAGTACGGCGATGATGGCGATCACCACCAACAGTTCAATCAATGTGAACGCAGAACGAGTACGAGTCATGATGAAAGCTCCTTAACTACGGACAAGGAAAACGATCCCCTTGGACCGAGACAGACCACACAGATGCCGCAAGGCAATGCCCATGCAGATCCAAGCGCAAGCGCAGACGAAACGGATCTTCTACGCTGTGCGCGCGTACCTATGATTTGTCAATGTCTTGCAGACGCGAACGGATTAGAGGGCGAGGCGAGGAGGATGATAGATGGGGGAGGGATGTCGCGGCGGAAGCGAGATGGAAGTTTCCGACATCCAATTGCCCCTTTGCGGTGGAGTCAAAAGTAGGCGTGGGAACAAGCGCCCCCATTCCGAAATCTTTACGGATTCAACCGAAGTGGGGGCCGGAGGCGCCAGCGGCGGGCGCGAACAGGAAGGGCCGGTGCAGGAACACGGCTTGCTCGGCAGCCGCCTCTCATTTCCCCCAAACATTGAGGGAGAATATGAGGGGAGCATCATCGCCTTGTTGTCGGGAAGATCGGCCAGCGTACGTTCGACATGCGTGGGATAATCGCAACCGGCGCGGGCTGGTGCGGGCGCAAACAGAGCCAAACTCAGACATGCCAAGGGCACGCCGAGGGATGGCCAAACCAGACGTAGCCGGAAGGCGCCCACCTCATGCACTCCGCTACGAGTCGGAAACATAAGAACTGCCGGACAAAATCGTAGAGCAAGCTGGCAGCTTACCCTACGGTTCTGTCCGCCAGTTCGAAGCGACGGTTACCTTGCTTGAGTTGATGATACACCATCCGTGGGCCTGTGCAAGCAAAAAATCAAAAAAAGTGTGCGTAATCTTCCTCGATACGCTTGGGCGAAAGGAAGGTGAAAAAATTGGCGTAGCATAGCCAGGCGGCAAGGGCGTGCAAGTTGGCAAAGGGCGGCGGCACATAACGCGGCGGCGTCAGCAGTCCCTCCTCCGCGAGCAAGGCAAGCGTCTTGATGTCGTCGAGATTGGTTTTGCCGCAGAACAGCAGGGGCAGGCGTTGCATCATGCCGCGGGCTACAGCCAAACGCATGAAATTGTATAAATATACAAATCCCTTGCTGTAACACAGATCTTTGGTGAAAGGACCGCAGCCGGCTGGCAGGCTGCCCCGAAAAATCCGCATGGCGTATTGATAGCTCTCGCGCGGCGGATGGCCCGCATCGAGGAAGAAACGATACAGGTCGAGGAAGTCGGCGCCGGATTCGGCCAAGGCAATGCCCTGAATGCGCTGGGCCAGCCGCCGCACGCGGGCCGGATAAGAAGCGAACGACAACACTTCGGTCAGTACCGCCAATCCTTCCTGTGTCAGCGTGGAGGAGGGCGGTCCCTTGCTTAAAAACGTGCAAATGGGCTGACGTTGTCCATTCAGCGTGGTGCCGAGATGGACCCAGCCTTCATGCACTTCCAACAAGCGGAGGTCGCGCAGGCTGAAGCGAGCGTCGCGGCGCAGCTTGATGGAATCGCTACCGGCAGCGGCGTCGGCGACAATGCCATCGGACAAACGGATGCGCACCGCCGAAGAATTGTGGAAAAAGCCAGTCAACCTCTCTGAAAGAACGCACATAGCCTCGGCAGCAGTGAGCTTCGGCTCTTCTGCTGCTGCCAGAGCGCTGCTGGACAGGTTCTCCAGGGAGCCAGAGAGCATTCGTCCCAGGTCGGCGAGGGTCGGGGCGCCGGCATGAAAACAATCGGCGGAACCGCCGTAAAGGCGCTCTGAGAGAACAGCAAAGGTGGGAGTGCCGCGGCTCGTGAGCAGATCGACGACCTGGCGATACTCTATGCACATCCGTGTCATGATTCGGCCAGCGGCGTTGTACTTGCCCAGCCGTTGGCGGATGTCGCGCTCGATGCTTAGAAATTCCTGTCGCTTCTGTTCAGGATCGAAAGGCAGGGGACGCGAGAGATAGTAATCACGGTTGACAGGCGGCAACTGGCGGCAGCCAGCGGCGAAGAAGGCACGCTCGATGTCATCGTCCCATTTGATGGCGTCGAGAATGCGGATGGGCCGCTGGGCTTCGACGAGCCGATCACTGAGCGAGCGGATCAACGCCTCATAAGGAGACAACGACCGGCCGTTATGCCCAGAGGGAACATGGGCATCCGAACACGACGCTTCTTCCGCGACATGAATTTTCAGGGAGGGCGTCGAGGCGATGCCCTCACGTGGGCCGCTGGCCCGTTTTGCTTTTCCCATCTTCTCCGACCATCGAACGTCGTTGGAGCGACAGTCGTTGTCGTTGAGTTCCGTCTTCCCAGCCTGGCCGAACGTCTCCGCGCTGCCCTTGTAACTTGCCCGCTCCGATAGATCCAGACCGTTTCTTTACCGACGCAACAAACGTTCCAGCGCTGCCAACCCCAACTCGGCCACCTGTGCCGGCTTTAGTTGCCACAGCGTCGGGTTGAACAATTCGAGCGAGACCCATCCATCATAACCAATAGCGCGCAGATGGTCCACAATCGGTTGTAGAGAAAAATCGCCTTCGCCCGGCAGAATGCGATCGGCATCGTCGGCCAACTCGCGCGGCACGCCAAGAACATCGCACAGCTGCACGAAGGCGAGATTGTCGCGCGTCAACAGGGCGAGATCCTCAAATTTGCTCGGTCCCGTATAGTAGTGAAAGACATCGAGGTTGACGCCGACGTTCGGCTCGCCGCATTGAGCAATCAGAGCCAATGCCGTATCGAGACTGGCGCAGAACGAAGCGGAGCCGCGAAACTCCAGGGCCAGCCGTACATCAAACGCCGCCGCCCACTGTGCCGCCTCCTTCAAGGAGGCGATGGCGCGCTGAATGGCCGTCGTATCCTGATTTTCACCTGGCAGTGTAAGCTGCCGGATCGCCGGGAAATCAGCGACAATTAGCAGCGTGGAGATGCCGAAGCTCTGGCACAGATTGAGACGACGTTTGAAATGATCGTAATGCGCTTTGCGCTGTTCGCCCTGCGCCAGCAGCAGACCGCCCTGGTAAGAAGCAGCAGCCAAAGTCATTTCTCGATCTTCGAGCAGTTTGCGTGTATCGGCGATGGAGTATTTTTCCAGGTGCTTTTCCAGCTTCGTCAGCCACACTTCCAGGGCATGACAACCGCCGTCGGCATAGCCGTTGACATCCTCGACGAAGGTGCGTGATAGAGTGACAGCCTCGCTGATACAGGGTTTCATAGAAGTTATGCTACTCCCTTTCTTCCCGATTGTGAAAGATCGATGGATAAATGGAAAAAATGGAACGAGCCTCTTGCAAAGTGACGCTATACCTGTCACACTCATTCCTTATGAGGATTTGGTTGCGTGGTAGCTAGCCGCGTGCCCTCCGAGGCGGCACGCCCCTAGCTACCACGCAACCAGCCATTGCCCAAATCTGTGTCTACCAAAAGGATAGACGATGCCGTCGCCGACAACGATAGACGAGTTCCTGGAGTTGGTGCGAAAGAGCGAGGTCGTCGAGGAAAAGAAGCTCACGGCGTATCTCGATAGAGTTCGTGCTGCGCAAGTGCTGCCGGCCACGCCTGCAGCCTTGGCGGGCTTGCTGGTGCGTGACGGTATTTTGACGCAATTCCAGGCTGAACAGTTCCTGCAAGGCAAATGGCGGCGTTTCTGCCTGGGCAAGTACAAAGTGCTGGAAAGGTTGGGCGCCGGCGGCATGGGCATCGTCTACCTGTGCGAACACAAACTGATGCGGCGGAGAGTGGCCGTCAAAGTGTTGCCCGAATCCCAAGCCAAAGACGGCTCTTCGTTGGAGCGCTTCTACCGCGAGGCCCGTGCCGTCGCTGCCCTTGATCACCCCAACATTGTCCGCGCCTACGATATCGATCACGACGACAAGCTGCATTTCCTCGTCATGGAGCATGTGGACGGCTCGAGCTTGCAAGAGATCGTCAAAAAGACAGGACCGATGGACGTGCTGCGGGCCTGTCATTACATCCGTCAAGCCGCCCTCGGTTTGCAGCATGCTCACCAGGTCGCCGGCATCGTCCATCGCGACATCAAGCCGAGCAACATCCTCGTCGATCGCAACGGCATCGTCAAAATTCTCGACATGGGATTGGCCCGTTTCTTCCACGACGAAGAGGATGCGATAACCAATAAGTTCAACGAGGATGTGCTGGGCACCGCCGACTATCTGGCGCCGGAGCAGGCGTTAGACAGCCATTCGGTGGACATTCGCGCCGACATCTACAGTCTCGGCGCTACGTTTTATTTCTGTCTGACCGGACGGACCCCCTTCACGGAAGGTACGATCGCCCAGAAATTGATCTGGCACCAAACGCGCCAGCCTAAGCCGATTCGCCAGTTGCGGCCAGAGGTACCGGAAGGAGTGGTGGCCATCGTGGAAAAGATGATGGCCAAAGATCCCAATCAGCGTCCGCAGACACCGCAAGAAGTAGCGGAACTGTTGACGCCGTGGACGCAGACACCCATTGGACCGCCGCCCGAACACGAAATGCCGCAGCTTTGCCCAGCCGCAATGGGCAATGTGCCAAGCGATGCTGGCTCAACGAGCGGCCCCAAGACACCCCCGAGCGGCAGCCCCTTGTCGCCGGCGCCGCGCAAAACCTGGCAAGTAGGGTCGGCTACACCTGCCCCACCAACCAGGCCGCAGAACCGGCTTTTCCACACGGAGCATGGCAACGAGGGAGGGACACCGCCTCCGCCGCACGGAGCGCTGAACCTGGAACTGCCGCCGCCGGTCTCGCCCCTTCGTGGCTTGGCCGCACGCCCACAGATTCGGGCCGTGCCGGTTCCGATCGCAGAAGTACCTGGGCGCTCCCAAGCAGAGCTGGGGAACGAGAACAAGATTGCCCCGGTACAGCCGGAACAAGGGGTGCCCTGGGAAGAGTTGCTTGAGCCGGAAAGCGCCTCTGCCGAAAACGAGGGGTTGGCACGCACCGTGCGAAGAAACCTCCCTTCCACAAGCCGGCGCACGGGAAGCCTGCCGCCGTTTCGGCTTGGCTGGATCCTCGGCATCTCTTCGGGAATCGTGCTCGGACTGCTCCTGATCGTCGGTATCTGCACCCGGAGGTCCGGCGGCACTACCAACGTTGCTCCTCCTCCGGCTCCGGCGTTGACTGTTTTTCGTGTCAATCCACGCGGCGGAGCAAATAAGACTCATTCGATCGCTGAAGTCCTCAATCGTTTGCGCGGCAAAAACAAGCAGACGGCACGGATCATCGTTGAAGAGGACATTGCCGAAAGTGATGTCATGGTAGACGTGTCCCATGTCCTCATTGAGGCTGAAGAAGGCAAAACGATCTGCTGGCGGCCAGCGCCGAAAGCAGGAGCGACGAAATTGTTCGCCGTCTACAAAGCTGAGAGCGTTTGCATCAAGGGATTCACCCTCGACGGCGAGGACCGTCTCGATCTTCTCGTCAACCTCTTCCACCGCTGCCCCGGCGTTAAGCTCGAAGCCCTGAAACTGCAAGGCTTCAAAAAGTACGGCATCTGGGTCACCAATTGCGAGGGTAGCCCGCAACGCCGCATCGAGTTCAACCGCCTGAAGTTCCTCACGACACAAAAGGAACAATCGGCCCTCTTTTTCAGCATCGAACCCGGCATCCGCGACCTTATCCCCAAGGACCGCTACTTTACCTTCCACGATTGCACCTTCGTCGGCGCGGGGACGGCCGTGAAAACTGCGGACTTGACTGCTCTGGAGAACATCAATTGGCCACCCAATGTCCAGCCTGTGCGGGGCCATTGAATCAATAACATCGGTCCCGCACCAGTAAAGGCGTCCTTTGCGGGCTAGCGATGCTTCTATGAAGCGTTGGGCAGCGAATGCATCCAGAACAAGCAATTCGTTGACGCGATGTTTCGGAGTGCTCCCGTAATATCGACGCACAACTCTCGCGAATACAAGCGCTTAGGACAAATCTTTCGTCCGAGCACACGACTCTGGCACGAAGCTTGCGTAAAGAAAAAAAACTCCACCGAATCACCTCTCCAAATCTCTCCGTGGATCAACAACGGGACAGGGTCATGACGTTCCTTGGGTTCTAACGACAAAGGAGACCGTCCATGAAGCTTATGAGCCGAATGCTCAACAGCTTTCTTGTTCTGATCGCTCTGCTGTTGACTTGCGCCAGTCTCACAACCGGTTGGCTGTTCGAGCCGGGCGTCTGGAGTGATAGCTTCAGCAATTATATCCGACTGCTCGAAGCTCAACGCAAGGGCGAGCAATTGGAGCGTGAGACACAGTCCACGCGCAAGCGTCTCCAGGCCAAGGTGAGGGTTGCCGAGGCATTGAAGAACGGCGAGATGACCTTGATCGACGCTGCGGCCTGTTTTTGCGCCCTGCACACAGATCCCCGATCATGGCACCATCCCCAGCGTCCGCGGCCGGAACGCACGGACGGCGAAGGCTGGTGCCGCGAGGTCATCGAATGGACCGAAAGATATACACGTCACGATCACTCGTCCAGCCAGGTCGATGCTCTACGTCAACGTCTGGAGGCGGAGTTGCAAGAGCAGTTGGAATGCTACGGCACGGTGACGTTGCCGGAGTGATGTTCAACCGCGTGTGCTTTATCGTTTCGCGCGAAACGATAAAGCACACGCCTTTATTCGACCGGATGCAGTTTCGGGAAATGCTTCGAGACAATCGTCTCGAACTTATCCCCCTTCTTGCGGACCATGCGGGCACTGGCCCCTTCGTGAGACTCGACGATTTTGATTCCTTCCTCCGGTCCCAGCACGGCGACAACCTTTGTTAAGCTATCGGCATCGATGCCGTGCCGCGCCACCACCGTGGCGCTCATGCGACCGATTAGCCCAATGCCTGTTCGCGGATCGACAATGTGTGAATAGCGCTTGCCATCGATCTCGACGTGCTGCTCGGCGTCGCCGGAGGTGGAGACAGCAGCATGGTGGAGGATCAGCCGCCCCGGATCTTTCTCGCCGGGCAGGGTGGCGATGGCGATTTTCCAGCCGTCGGCGCCGGGGGGGGGGCCGCTGACGGCGATGTCGCCGCCGGCCGCCACCAGAGCGCGCTCGATGCCGTGTTTTTTCACCACCGCCAATGCCTCATCGGCGGCGTAACCCTTGGCGATGCCGCCCAGATCCAGCTGCATTCCGGCCTTGAGCAGCTGCACCGTGCGCTTGTCTTTATCGAGCCGGACGTTCTGCCAGCCGACCAGCGCTCGCGCTGCGGCCAGTTTTTCTGCATCAGGCAGCTTGTGGCGTTTGCGAGCCAGACGCCACAATTTGACCACGGGACCGACCGTTACGTCGAAAGCGCCGCCGGATTGGCGAGACACTTCTTGGGCTTTAGATAAAACAAAGAACAACTCGGCGCTGACCGGCACAGGAGGACCGCCTGCCTGGGCGCACAGGCGCATCAATTCGCTGGTGTTATCGTAGTCGCTCATGATAGCATTAAGGGATGCGATGCGAGCGAAAGCGTCCGTGGCTGCCTTGCGAGCCGTGTCTTCGTCCGGAGCATAGAGAATGATCCGGAAGCGTGTGCCCATGTGCGGTTCGGTGAACTCGTAGCGGGTCAGGACCGGTTCCGTTCTGCCCAAGAAGACCATGGCCAGGAAGCCAAAGAAGCACGAACGCATGGTGTTTATCTCCTTACAGGAATGGTCAAAAGGAACCGCCAAGGCATCAAGAACACCAAGATTAAGGAACAGTAAGAAGAAGGCAAGGATCCGATTAGCTGTGTTATGAAGTTTCCCGGTTTTTCTTTTTCTGTTTTTTCCTCGTTCTGTTCTTGGCGTCTTGGTGGTTCAATTGGCTTAGAGGTTTTAACGATCGTTTTGAGCAACTTTTGTGGAGCTTATCACAAATGAAGCGAGGGATACAGTTTTCCGTGTTCTCCAGTTTTGGCTTATTACTCTCGACCTTGTGGCAGATCCCTGCTGCGCCGGAAGCAAGTCGGGTCCGCGCCGAAGCACCGGCCAGTCCCCATCAATCGTACACCGAGACTATCCCCGGCACGCAGGTCAAATTCGACATGATTGCCATCCCCGGCGGCGAATTCCTTATGGGCAGTCCGCCCAGCGAGAAAGACCGTAAAGATGACGAGGGGCCGCAGCATCTTGTCCGCATTCGCCCCTTCTGGATGGGCAAATATGAAGTGACGTGGGATGAATTCGACCTATACTGGCGCGCCAAACCGGGCCAGAAAGAGGACAAGGAGCCAGACGAACCCAAGGATGCCGATGCCGTCACCCGGCCGACGCCGCCCTACGCCGACGAGACCTTTAAGAAAGGCCGTGAAGGCCATCCGGTGCTCGGCATCACCTGGCACGCCGCCATGCAGTATTGCCGCTGGCTATCGCTCAAGACCGGCAAACAATACCGCCTGCCGACCGAGGCTGAGTGGGAGTACGCTTGTCGGGCCGGTACCAAGACGGCCTATTTCTTCGGCGATGATCCCAAGCAACTCGGTGATTACGCCTGGTTCGCAGACAATGCCGATGAAAAGACGTATAAAGTCGGCAGTAAAAAGCCGAATCCGTGGGGCTTGTATGATATGTACGGCAACGTCTCGGAATGGTGCCTCGATCGCTACAAGAAAGACGCCTACGCCGTTTTTGCGCGCGACAAGGTAACGCTCTCGCCGGTGTTGCTGCCGAATAGCGCACGTTATCCGCACGTGGTCCGTGGCGGCTCCTGGGGCGATGAGGCCAAGGATTGCCGCAGCGCCGCGCGAGTTGCCTCCGAGCGCGATTGGCTGCGCCAAGACCCGCAGCGGCCGCAAAGCATCTGGTGGATGACCGACGGTGATTTTGTCGGCTTCCGACTGGTGCGGGCCGTCGAGGAACAGGACAATTTGAAAAACTTTCGCTCCCGGATCACCCTCCAGAGTCCGGATGAGTAAACTTAGAGCTAGCGAACCAAACCTCCTTTCCCCTCGTGGGGGAGGGCTGAGGTAGGAGGTGTCAAGGCAAGGGAGCCCAGGAGGGGTGTCCCCCCACCCCAACCCTCCCCCACAAGGGAGGGAAAAGACCCCCAACCCTCCCCCACAAGGAGGGAGGGAAAAGACCCCCGACCCTCCCCCATAAGGGGGAGAGGGAAAAGTCCGCTAGCCCTTAACCACGGAGGATACGAATAGAAGAATTGCGGATAAATAGAGAAGAATATTTTCCGTAGCCGCCTTCTAATTCGTGTTATCCGTGCCGCCCGGGGTTGGTTCTCCTTACCTTCTTTAGGGAAGCATGATATGAGCAAGATCACTCAGAACTCAGCACGCAGAACTCAGAACTCGCAAGCCACACGACGCGACTTCCTGAAAACAACAGCAGCGGCCAGCGCTGTCGTGGCCACGCAACTGGGGCTTCCGGCCGTACATGCGGCTGGCAGCGACCGGATCAAGGTTGGACTGATCGGTTGCGGCAATCGCGGCCGTGGAGCCGCCGAAAACGTGCTTTCTTCCGCGTCAGGTGTTCAGATCGTTGCCTTGGGCGATGCATTCGCGGAGCCTCTCAAAAATGCCTGCGAGTTACTGACGAAATTCGTCCAGCGACAAGAAATCAAGGACCGCGACAACACGGTCGATCTGCCGGAGTCGCGCTGCTTCGTGGGGCTGGACGCCTATGAGAAGGTAATTCGCTGTCCGGAAGTCAACTACGTGATCTTGGCCACGCCCCCCGGTTTCCGGCCCATCCATATCGAAGCAGCTGTCGCCGCCGGCAAGAACATCTTCGCTGAGAAGCCAGTAGCTGTGGACGGTCCCGGCATCCGCAAAGTGTTGGCTGCCTGCGAAGAGGCCAAGAGCAAGGGCTTGGCCATCGCCGCCGGCACGCAGCGCCGCCATCAACGGGCCTACCTGGAAACCCTCCAGCGTATCCGTGACGGGGCCATCGGCGAACTGGTCGGCGGCCGCTGCTACTGGAACACCAATACCAACACCAAGCGATTGGCCAAACCGGGCACGCCCGATGTCGCCTATCAGATTCGTAACTGGTACGGCTATCCCTGGCTGAGCGGCGATCACATCGTCGAACAGCACGTCCACAATCTCGATGTACTCAATTGGGCCTTCGCCGCCCATCCGGTAGCGGTTGTGGGTATGGGCTACCGCGTGCCTCGGGATCCGGGCTTCGGTCCCATCTTTAACTTCTTTGCTGTCGATCTGGAATATCCCAAAGGGATCCATGCCCTGAGCATGTGTCGTCAAATCAGCTACTGCGCCAACGAAATCGGGGAATACCTTGTTGGCACCAAGGGAATGTGCCACGTCAACGCTTTCGAGATCAATGGCAAGAGACTCTACACAGACAAAGAGAAACGCAAACATCCCAATCCCTACGTGCAAGAGCATACAGACTTGATCGAAAGCATTCGTTCCGGCAAACCGCTCAACGAGTTGAAGAATGTAGCCGAGAGTACGCTGACGGCGATTATGGGCCGCATGTCGGCATACACCGGCAAGCGCGTAACCTGGGAGCAAGCGCTGAACTCGAAAGAACAGCTGATGCCCGATAGCCTAACATGGGACACGCCCATGCCGGTGCCGCCGGTGGCCACGCCTGGTAAAACGCCCTTGGTGTAAAACCATGCCTGCTCGCAGCGCCAGCAAGAAGAAGTCGCTCCCTTGCCAGTGCCGTGGGCGGGTAAGATTAGTCTGTGCCGATGAACCTCCGGTCCTCGCATATCTGACAGGGTACAGACGCGGGACCGATTTTCCCTACCCCGGAGAAAGTCTGAAGATGAGCAAAGCCAACACCAAACCGAGCGCCTCGCGGCGCGATTTCCTCAAAACAGCCACAGCAACGGCAAGCGCCGCCGTGGCCGCGCAACTGAGTCTTCCGGCCGTCCATGCAGCCGGCAGCGATGTCATCAAAGTCGGCCTGATCGGCTGTGGTGGACGCGGCACAGGAGCTGCCGAGAATGTCCTCAGCGCCGCTCCCAATGTCAAGATTGTCGCCCTGGGCGATGTCTTCGAAGGACCTCTCAAGCACTGCCGGGAACGGCTCACCAAGTTTGCCCAGAGCAACCGAGTCAAGCAGCTGGGCAATTCTGTTGAGCTTTCGGACAGCAACTGCTATCAGGGATTGGATGCCTACAAGGGCGTCCTGAGCAGCGAAGCCAACTATGTCATCTTGGCGACGCCGCCCGGTTTCCGCCCCATTCATCTGGAAGCGGCCGTTGCCGCTGGCAAGACCATCTTTACCGAAAAGCCCGTTGGGGTGGATGGACCTGGCATTCGTAAAGTGCTCAAGGCCTACGAAGAGGCGCTCAACAAGAACCTGGCTATCGTCGCTGGTACGCAGCGCCGCCATCAACGCGCTTACCTGGAAACCTTGAAAAAGATCCACGACGGCGCCATCGGCGACCTGGTCGGCGGCCGCGCCTATTGGAACCAGACTACTTTATGGAAACGCGATCGCCAGAAAGGCATGAGCGACGCCGCCTACCAGATCTACAACTGGTACGCCTATGTGTGGCTGTGCGGCGACCACATCGTTGAGCAGCACATTCACAATCTTGACGTGCTCAACTGGGCCTTCGGCACGCATCCCGTCAAGGCTGTCGGCATGGGCTACCGTGTGCCACGCGACAAGGGCTATGGCGCCATCTACAATTTCTTTGCCATCGATTACGAATATCCCAAAGGTGTCCATGCCCTGAGCATGTGCCGTCAGATTACCGGCTGCGCCAACGAGGTCGGCGAATACCTCGTCGGTACCAAAGGCATGTGCCACGTCAACGCTTACAACATCAACGGCAAAGGACTGTTCACCCGGAAGCAGTTGGACACGCATACCGATCCCTATGTGCAAGAACACACGGATCTGATTGCCAGCGTGCGTTCCGGCAAGCCGCTCAACGAGTTGAAGACAGTGGCTGAAAGTACGTTGACGGCCATCATGGGCCGCATGTCCGCCTATACCGGCAAGGCCATCACCTGGGACATGGCGCTTAACTCCAAGGAAAATACTTATCCGGAAGGGCTAACGCTGGACATGAGCCTGCCGGAGCCGGAGGTGCCCACCCCCGGCAAAACGAAGTTCGTTTGAGGCATTCCGCTTTGCCAATAGCGAACGAGCCGGAAACGTAAGAGATGGCTGCTTTGCCGTCACTTACGCTTCCGGCTCGTTTGCCGTCGCTTACGCTTTCGGTTCGTTGGGGATGAGGGCAATGATGTACTTGCTGAAAATGGCCAAGCGTCTGTTGCTAGAAACCGACAAACGCCTCTTGTGGAAATTGGCCTGGAATATGGGCTTCAAGGGTATGTTGTCGGTCGAGAAACACAAACGCCGTCTCAAGCGTGGCGAGGTTTTCCCACCGTTTTTGTACGTCTCGATTATCAACAGCTGCAACCTGCGCTGCCAGGGCTGCTGGGTCGATGTGGCGGCCAAACAACAGATCATCGCGCCGGAGGCGCTGCACCAACTGATCCGCGAAGCCAAGACGATGGGCAATGTCTTTTTCGGCATCGTCGGCGGCGAGCCATTCCTGCATCCGCACTTGCTCGACATACTTGCCGAGCATCCCGACTGCTATTTTCAGATTTTCACCAATGGCCAATTTATCCGCTCCGAAACCGCCCAGCGCATGCGTCAACTCGGCAACGTGACGCCACTTATTAGTATCGAAGGAAACGAGATCGTCAGCGACCAACGTCGCGGTCGGCCTGGTGTCTTCAGCAAAAGCATGCAAGGCTTGCAAAATTGCCTCAAGCACAAGGTCTTTACGGGTGTCTGTACCAGCCTGTGCCAAACGAACATTGACGATCTGTTAACGGAAAATTGGCTCGACCGCCTTATTGACATGGGGGTGATGTATGCCTGGTATCACGTGTATCGTCCGATGGGGCCGGATGCCAACCCGCAGTTGTGTCTGACGCCGGAACAACAGCTGCGTGCCCGTCGTTTCGTCGTTGAAATGCGGGCGAAGAAGCCGATCCTTATCATCGATGCCTATTACGACGGCGAGGGCCGTGCCTTGTGTCCGGCGGCGACCGGTATCAGCCATCACATCAATCCCTGGGGCGGCATCGAGCCGTGTCCCATCGTGCAATTTACGAAAGAATCGATCCATGCCAGCCAAGCGGATTCGCGTTCGCTGCGCGATAAGTTTGTGCAGTCGGAATTTCTGCGTGATTTCCGTGCCTTGGCCCAGGCGACGACGCGGGGCTGCATCGTATTGGAACGTCCCGACTTGCTCAAGCAATTGGTCGAAAAACATGGCGCCCAAGATGCCACCGTGCGCGGCACAGCCTTGGCCGAATTGGAGGTGATGCAGCCGCGCACATCGCAGTACAATCCAGGGCAGGAAATTCCGGAGAAAAACTGGCTGTATCGCTTGGCCAAACGCTACTGGTTCAACGATTTCGGCGTTTATCACAACCACGATCACGCGTTTAATCGCGAACCGTAGGCGAGTGCGGAAACCCCCTACACTCATCCGCAACTTGCGGCGAAACGTACTCTTTTTCTATTCCATACAATATCATTTGCCACGAACCCGGTTTAAACCGCGGCGTTCTCGGCGGCACGGCGAAAACGACCTGGCGTGACGCCCAGACGCGCCTTGAACACCGCTCCCATGTATTCCTGATGACGAAAACCAGCCTTCACAGCGATTTGCGCGAGGGGAAGGTCCGTTTCACTCAGCAACTCCTTGGCCCGCTCCAGGCGTACGCGAATGATCTCGTCGTGAACGGTGCGCTCCAGGGCCGCGTGAAAACGTCTTTGCAGAAGCGAACGGCAAACGGCGACCGATTCGACGACATCGGCGACGGTGATGCCGTCGCAAGCATGTTCACGGATGAAGCGGACAGCGGAAGCAACCAGGCGGTCCGCGACTGCCAAGATGTTGGTCGAGAGGCGCGTCACAATATTGCCAGGCGGCAATAACAAAGGCCGGCACGGCGGCGCTTGGCCGTCCATGAGTTGATGGAGCAGACGGGCTGCTTCGTAGCCGACGCGGACGTGATTGGGATAAATGCTCGATAAGGGCGGATTGGAAACCAAACACAACGGCTCATCGTTATCCACGCCCACGACACCGACCTCTTCGGGAACATGGGCGCCGGCACGACGGCAGGCTTCGAGCAGATAAGGTCCCAGCTGATCGGAAGCGATCATCACCCCGGCTGGCTTGGGTAAATGGGCAATCCAATCCGCCAACTCGTCCTCGAAGTGCTCCCACGAACCACTGGCGGCTGTCCGCCGATGCACCTCCAACAAGGCGGTGCGACACTGCCAGTCCGCGGCTTGACGGAGAAATGCCTCGCGGCGCCGTGTCGACCAGTTCTCGTCCTGGATGCCGAAGAAGCCCAAATGGCGAAAACCGCGCTCGTGCAGATGCTCGGCGCCAAGTCGGCCAATGGCTGCATCATCGACATGCACTAGCGGGAAACCGGTGCCTTCGACGACCCCCAGCACATCTACCGTGGGGATGCCGGCGACGGCCACGGCTTCAGCGATGGCCGGATTTTGAATGCGTGCAATGATGCCGTCGCCGGCCCAATGCTTGAGCCAGCGCGGCACCTTCTGTTCGAGACTGCGCGGCTCATGATAGATCGACCACGGCCCCTGTTCACGGACATAGCGAGCGATGCCGCGCAAGATGTCGCGCCCCGACGCCAGGGAGGTTTCCACTAGCAGCGCCACGTGAGGCCGAGCTTTCCAGGGAGCGAGCGGAGCAGTTGCCATGGTGGTACGCGAAACCTACAGGCGGACAGCCTTTCGAAACGATCGCTAACAATCGCCGTCCTGGACTGAATTATACCGGAATCCTTCAAAACAATACTCAAATTCTTCTTGAGGGATCAGAAGCCTGTTCCTAATCTAATGGATGACTGTATGTACCTGCCTCAACAAGAACACTCCGCAAAACAATCTTTTTATTGGAGATATCTTTTGTTTGGTTATCCTCAAAATAACTGTGTTGGTGTGTATAGAAAGGGCGCGCGGGCGTTCACCCTTATTGAACTCTTGGTGGTGATTGCCATCATCGCCATTTTGATCGGCCTGCTCTTGCCGGCTGTACAAAAGGTTCGCGAGGCCGCCGCCCGCATGAGCTGCCAGAATAACCTCAAACAGTGGGGACTGGCTTTTCACAACTATCACGATGTCAATAACTACTTCCCTTACGGCGATAGCCGAAAGTATCCACCTGGAAGCGAAACTGCGGCGATTAGCGGCACGCCCGCACGGCAGACGTTCTATCCGTATATGTGGCCTTACCTGGAGCAAACCGGACTGTCCAGTCACTACAATTACACGATCGGTTTTTATCAGGCCCCCAACGCCATTCGCAACAGCACTACCGGTTTGATCGCTTATCCGGTGAAGGTCTACTATTGCCCCAGTGACCGGCCCAACGCTATCTGGCAGGGCGATGCCTATTGGCGGGCCCGCGCCAACTACGTTGTCAACTACGGTCCTCAGCTCCTGTTCACGCCCGGCGTGCGCAACGCGCCCTTCGGCTGGACGCATTCGGGCGGCTTCGGCGACTACATTCCCTACCACACGAAGTTTACGGACATCACCGACGGCACCTCCAACACACTGTTGATGTCCGAGACAATCTTCCCCAAGGCGGACACCGACTATGACACGCGCGGCGACGTGTTCAACGATGAAAGCCCGTCGTGGTTCATGGCCATCAACACCCCTAATACAGGGATCGATTACATCAACGCCTGCAGGACTACCGATCCCACCTTGCCCTGCGCTCCGTCCAACGGGGTGACCGGACAACAGACCAGCGCGCGCAGCCGCCATACCCAGGGCGTCAACACGCTTTTCTGTGATGGTTCGGTCCATTTTATCCCCAACGCCATCGCCCTGCTGACCTGGCAACAACTCAGCACAATGAACGCAGGCGATGTTGTTACCGGCGATTACTAAACGTGGTTTCAAAACCAACTCGCAGTGCCTGCAAGGGATGCCTTTGCGGGCGCTATGAACTGGTAGAGAGCAAGACTTCCCGAATTACGGAGGGACCTGATGCGTTATTCCTTGCTTGTATTGGGGACAGTCCTTGGGCTGGCGGCCGTAGGCTGTAGTGGCAAGACGACCGTGTCCGGCACAGTGACCTTGGATGGCAAGCCGTTGGACAATGGGACCATTGCCTTCTTCCCGATCAAAGGCGACGGTCAGACATCGTCCGCCCTCATCGGAAAAGATGGCCGCTACCAGACGGTGGCCTCGCCTACCCAGATGAAGGTGGTTATCCATTCGTCCAAAGTGGTCGGCCAGAGAAAGGAATACCCTGACATGCCTGACAGTCCGGTGGTTGACATCCTCCAAGAGATCCTGCCGCCTCGCTACTGTGACATGAACAAGACAGAGCTTACCGCCACCATCGCGCCGGGCAAAAATGAGGTGAATTTTGATCTGAAAAGTGATCCAAAAAAGTAGGGAAGCATTAGCCCTTCCGTTGGAACTTGATCGCGCCACCGACCAGTACGGTATCAGCCCAGCCGCGCACCTGCCAGCCGGCGAATGGACAATTGCGGCTCTTGGAACGGAACTGATGGGGATCGATGGTCCATTCTGCGGCCGGATCGAGGATCGTCACATCCGCGCTGGCGCCTGGCTTGAGCGTGCCGCGATCGATGCCGAGGACGCGGGCCGGGTTGATGGTCAGTTTCTCGATGAGCTGCGGCCAGGTCAAATGCCCCGGCTCGATCAGCGATTTGATGCAGATGGGTAGCAGCGTTTCCAGGCCGATGATGCCGTTGGGCGCTTGATCTAGCTCACGCATCTTTTTTTCCGGCGCATGGGGAGCATGATCGGTGGCGATGACTTCGAGCGTGCCGTCGCGCAGGCCAGCCAGGATCGCTTGCACATCGTCCTCGGTGCGTAACGGTGGGGCCATTTTGTAATTGCTGTCGAACGTGCGCAAGCACTTATCGGTCAGCGTGAAATGATGCGGACAGGCTTCGCCGGTGACGCGGACGCCGCGCTGCTTGCCGCGGCGAATCAGTTCCACGCTGCCCGCCGTGGAAACGTGCAGGATATGCACCCGCGCCCCCGTCAGCTCGGCCAGAGCGATTTCCCGATAGACCATGACTTCCTCGGCGGCGGCCGGGATGCCGCGCAGTCCCAGGCGCATGCTCTCGAACCCTTCGTTCATGATGCCGCCGCGCGTCAGGTCGAGGTCCTCGGAATGACTGAGGACGGCCTTATCGAACATCTTGCAATATTCCATGGCGCGGCGCATAATCTCGGCGCTGACGACGGGAGAGCCATCATCGGTAAAGGCAACAGCACCGCCATCGACGAGTCCGCCGATCTCGGCCAACTCCTTACCATGCCGACCCTTGGTGATGGCGCCGACGGGGAAGACGTTGGCGTTGCCGGCGCGTTTGGCCTGCAAGTAGACGAATTCGGCTGCCGCCTGGCTATCCAGGGCTGGCTCGGTATTGGGCATACAGGCCACCGAAGTGACACCGCCGGCCAGCGCCGCTGCCGTGCCGGTGCTGATGGTCTCATCCTCTTCGCGGCCCGGCTCACGCAGATGGACATGCATGTCAATGAGGCCCGGACAGACAATTTTGCCTGTGGCATCGAGAGTACGGTCGGCCTGCGTCGAGGGATGCGGCCCCACGCCGAGAATGTGTTCGCCGCGCACCCACAAGTCAGTGATCTGATCGATGTTCTGCGAAGGGTCGATGACTCGACCATTAGCGATGCGGAGGGTTATCATAATCGCCTATTCTACACAGTCGCGGCCGCTGGAACACCCATCCTCCGTTGGCGCAGGGTTGCAACACAAGGGGATCGCTACGTTGGAGTAAGATCGCCTTGTCTTCCCGAATAGCGTCCGTTGCTGTTTCCCGTCCTGTTGAGAACAGGGAGATGTAGAATAGAGTACAGCCGTTATGTTGATGGCGGATATTTCTCCGCCGCTCTTTGCTGGTCCTCATCCCCAGAAAGAAACAGCAACATGGAAAGCACGGATCATCCCCTTCCCAAGAAGGCAAACGAGACACGGCCCACTGCTTCCAGCCCGCCGCCTTCCCCGACAGAGCCGGAGAGGGAGAGAACGAAGCCGCCCGTGCACCACCAGTGGTGGAAAAGAGGTCTGCTGCTGGCAGGCGCGGTTATCGTCTTAGCGGTCGGAGCGTACTTTTTGGTGCCGTGGCTGAAAACCGCCCTGAACACCGTTTCCACTGATGACGCCTACGTCAACGGCCATGTGACGTTTGTGGCTCCGCGAGTTGCCGGTCAAGTGGTCAAGGTGCTGGTGGATGACAACTACCGCGTGAAAAAAGGCGACATACTGGTCCAGCTCGACAAGGAACCCTATCAAGTTCAATTGGCGATCCGCGAAGCGGCCGTGGAAACGGCCCAGGCAGACTTGATAGCCGCCAAAGCTCAGGTTCGTAGTCAAATAGCTCAGGCACATGCCAATCGTTACAAGCTCGAACACGCCATGGAAGATGTCAAGACACAGATTGCCAACCTCCATGCGGCTGTGGCCACACTTCGGAGCAAAGAGGCTACCTTGGAGCTGGCCAAGAAAAACCTCCAACGTGGGGAACAGCTGCGCTCGAGCGGAGGCATCAGCAAGGAAGAGCTTGACCAACGACGGCAAACGGTCGAGGTCGATAAAGCGGCCGTAGAGCAAGCTCTTCAGGAGATCTATGCCTTGCGGGCTGGTCTGGGCCTTCCTCCCCAACCGGGAAAAGGGAAAGAGCTAACGGACGTGCCGCCCGATCTGGACCAGACTTTTTCCACGGTCCAAAGCAGTCTGGCAACACTCATGCAAAGTGCGGCCCAGTTCGGCTACTTCCCAACTTCCTGGAACTCGACGCCTCGGAAAGCCTTTGAGGAATTCTACAAGCAAGACCCGCACCACGATCTGGATGCCATCGTAGCAAAGCTCATCCCGAAAGCTCCTGCCATCCAACAGGCCGAAGCCAAGCTGCTCCAGGCCAAAAACGATTTGGCCCAGGCTCAGCTCAACCTGCGCTACTGCGATATCGTCAGCGAAATCGATGGCGTGGTAACACGCCGCAACGTCAATCCCGGCAACTATGTCCAGGTGGGACAAAACCTGATGGCCGTGCGCTCGCTCACGGAAATCTGGATCGACGCCAATTTCAAGGAAACACAGCTGGCCGACCTGCGCATCGGCCAGCGCGTGCGTTGCGAGGTCGATATGTACGGTAGCCGCCACGAATACGAGGGACGCATCACCGGCTTCACGATGGGCACAGGACAAACGCTATCTCTGTTGCCGCCGCAGAACGCTACCGGCAATTTTGTCAAGATCGTCCAACGTTTGCCGGTTCGTATCGAGCTGCCTCATTACGATCCCGATAGAGACCCTCCGCTTTTCGTCGGTCTATCGGTCGTACCCTACGTCTACTACAAAGAGCCGCCAGACGAGAACATACCGAATGCCGGACAGGTATTGCAAGCGCTTTCCCCGCTTCCGCAGGCACCCAAAGTTTACCCTCCCTCTCTCGGCCCAACAGGTCCGCGGCCATAGTCTACTTCGGTTGGCGACGCTTCTGCACAGCATCGCCAAGGACTGGTGATCTTTTTCCCTCCCCCACCAGGAAGAGGGAAAAGACCGTCAGTCCTAAGCAGATCAGGTTGGCAACCACGCATCAGCTGTTGCTTGGAGTCAGCACGCGCAGCTCGCGCGGCAGCGGGAAACTGACGTGTTCCTCGCGGATGGTACGGCTCTCGACGTGGGCGCCGAAGCGTTCGCGCAGGGCAGCCACGCATTCTTGCACCATCTCTTCCGGAGCGCTGGCGCCGGCGGTGATGAGCACCGTTTCATCGCCCCGGAAACAATCGGACGGCAGATCGCGGATGCTGTCGATCAGATAGGCCGGCTTGCCGTGCGTGCGAGCCAACTCGGCCAAACGATTGCTGTTCGAGCTGTTCTGACTGCCCAAAACGAGAACGATGTCGGATTCGGGCACCAGTTCTTTGACCGCCTCCTGACGATTCTGCGTGGCGTAGCAGATGTCGTCGCGCGAGGGACCGACGATGTGCGGGAAACGGCGTTTGAGCGCGGCAATGATGATCTCGGCGTCATCAACGCTCAGGGTCGTCTGCGTCAGATAAGCGACCTTGGCATCGGCGGGTAAATCGAGCGCCTCGACTTCTTCAACGCTTTGCACCAAGCGGATATGTTCCGGCGCCTCGCCCGTGGTGCCGAGGACCTCGTCGTGTCCTTCGTGACCGATGAGCAGGATCGTGTAATTTTCCTTGGCGAAGCGGACAGCTTCGAGATGGACCTTGGTGACGAGCGGGCAAGTGGCATCGATAGCGCGGAGGCGGCGCTGGGCGGCGGCGGCGCGGATGGCCGGGGCGACGCCGTGAGCGCTATACAGCACCGTCGCGCCCTCGGGCACTTCTTCGATGTGATCTACGAAGAGGACACCGCGTTTGCGAAAGCGCTCGACCACCGGGCGATTGTGGACGATCTCATGGTAGACATACAGCGGGGCGCCGTAGACCTCCAGGGCGCGCTCCAGGCTCTCGATGGCCATGTTCACCCCAGCACAGAAGCCGCGCGGATTGGCGAGAATGATCTTCACGATAACTCCTCCTTTGCCTGTAAGATAGCGTCCTGCGGAAATTCTCGCCATGCGAATGCATCGCGGAACCTTCCTGGTACGTTTATCAAGCAGAGAGTTTGGCAACAAGGAGATGTGGCACAGAAAACGACAACGCCACCCGAATGGGTGGCGTTGCGAGGAAACCCTACTTTTAGCTGGATCATTCGCTTTCGACTTTGACACCACCTTCGCTAGGTTTGATCCACTTCTTGCCATCCTTGGTGGTGACGGTGCCGGTGATTTCTGCCTTCTGCTTCGCGCCTTTGGGGCAGACGGCCTTGTGATAAGGCGCCTTGGCGCCCTTGTCCTCGATGAAATAGTTGACGGTTTTGCCGCCTTCCTCGACCTGAAGGACATTCGTGCATTTCGGGCAGATCTTCAGGGTGCATTTGCCGCACACCATCGTACCCTTAAGGGTCACTTCTTTTTTGTCTTCGGCCTGAGCCAGAGCGAGGAAGCCCAGGACCACGGCCAAACTCAGGGCCGCCTTGACAACCATCTTCATCGTCGAACCTCCCCATACGTTAGTGTTAGTTTCAATCCGCCCCCGGTCAGCGAGGGAACTTCCTCCCTGGATGCAGACGAATATAGCTGCCCGGCCTATTCAAGGCAATCATCTTCTTTTGTTTTCGGTCTCGAATCGTCGCTACCCGGCAGCTTATGTGGCCGGTTCGCCGTTCGCTCCCATTGACACTCCGCTACAGGCGTTTAGAATGTTCTTTTCCTCCTTGTTCGTGCATTTACCCCTATTTTGCTCAGGGGACAGGTTGAGCACCCTATGGACGACGCCATCCGCAAAGCGGAAGCCCTCATCGAAGCCCGCAGCTATATTCGCCTGTTCCGTGATAAGCTCACGGTCATCAAGCTGGGCGGAAGCGCCCTGGAAGATGCCGGCGCGCTGGAAGCGACACTGCAAGATGTCATCTTCATGGAAACGGTCGGTCTGCGCCCCATTCTCGTTCATGGAGGCGGCAAACCGATCGATCGCGCCATGGCGCGGGCCGGCCTGCAACCGCTCAAAATCCAGGGGCGCCGCTACACGGACGCTGCCACGCTTGATATTGTCGTCAAGGTGTTGCTGTACGAGATCAACGAGGGCATCGTTCGCGCCATTCGCCGGCTGGGCGGCCGAGCCGTTGGTTTGCACTCTGGCTCGCTGCAAAGTCTGTTCGGCGAACGCTTGCGTCTGCCGGGGCCGGACCATAAACCGATCGACCTGGGTTTCGTCGGCCGAGTCGTCCGCGTCGATGGCTCGCTGATCGAATCGTTCTGTGCGGGCGGTGTGGTGCCGGTCATTCCCTCGGTCGCTTTGGATACAGCGACAGATCGGCCGGATGGTTGGCTCAACGTCAATGCTGATACCGCTGCCGCCGCTATTGCTGCTCATCTCCATGCTGAGAAACTGGTTTTTCTCACCGATATGCCGGGCATTTTGCTCGATCGCAGTCAACCGGAATCGCTCGTGCCCAGCCTCAATGCGACACGCTGTCGAGAACTGATCGAGCGCGGCGTCATCGACGAAGGCATGATTCCCAAAGTGGAGGCGTGTTTGGACAGCCTGCGGGCCGGCGTGCGTAAAACACACATGATCGATGGCCGGTTGCGCCATTCGTTGTTGTTGGAGATCTATACCGATCGCGGCGTTGGGACGGAGATCACTCTTAATTAACCTGGTTTTCGGAAAACGGAGCATCCAAAAACCGAAAACCGAAAACCGAAAACCGAAAA
>Ga0070737_10002361_pt1 | contig 22968 bp, 16 predicted proteins | sample Coa_R1_10_FD_66438 | JGI IMG/M metagenome (GOLD analysis project Ga0070737, IMG submission 66438) | Surface soil microbial communities from Centralia Pennsylvania, which are recovering from an underground coalmine fire - Coalmine... | ecosystem: Environmental > Terrestrial > Soil > Unclassified...
CCCCCCAACGCCTCGTGTGGCCGATGTACAGTGATATTATAACACAGGTTAGCCAGATTTGACAAGCGTTTTGGGAAACTTTTTCAAAAATTTTTTGTCCCGCTAGGAAGCCCCTTTTTCGGGAACAAGGCGCACCGCAAAGTGGGGTGTTTTCGGCATTGGGCATAAGGCTGTTGGCGGTAATGGGCAGCTGAGAAGCCGGACGAAGACCGGTTATTTTTCGCAGGGTTGCGGGGGAGGAACGCCCTCGGTGTTTGAAGGCCATTCGCCGAGATAGAGCACCTCCTCTTCAAGGAGGACACCGAAGCGTTCGAAAACTTTTGCCTTCACATACTCGGCCACGGCACGGATTTGGGCAGCCGTTGCCCCACCGCGATTGACGATGAAGTTGGCATGGCGAGTAGAGACACAGGCTCCCCCAACGGCGTATCCTTTGCACCCGCAAAGCTCGGAAAGATAGGCGGCCGGAATGCGACCCATCTGTTTTAGCGGATCCGGTAGGTGAGGTAGGCTTGCGGCGAGGGCGTGGTTATTTTCGATGTTTTTGAAGAAACTGCCGGCGGAGGGCAGCCAAGGTTGTTTGCGGATGCGCTGCATTTGAAAATCGCGTGCGCGTTCACGTATCTGCTCTTGGTCGTCCTTAGTCAATTTCAGCTCTACCTGCAGGAGGGTTGCCGGCGGCCGATTGGGCCGGCGAAGGCGGCTGTCTCGATAGGAGAACTCCATCCATTCTGGGCCGACCCATTTTCGCTCTCCGTTTTCCACCACCTCGATGCGTTGCACGAGGGGGCCGATATTGCCTCGATAGGCGCCTGCATTCGAGACCAAGGCCCCGCCTACGGTGCCGGGAATGCCTACCCCCCACTCCAAACCGCTTAGGGAGGCCTGCAGGGTTTTAATAAAGAGGCGCATAAAGTTGTAACCGGTGGCAACGCGGCATAAAGAGGCTATTTCCGCCTCGTAGGCTCGGTTTAAAACCACCAAACCGCGCACGCCGGCATCGGCAACGCAGACGTTGCTGCCCTCTCCCAAGACCACATAGGGCAGTTTCTCTGTTTGGGCGAGTTGAACGATTTCGGCCAGTGAGCCGACGTCGGTCGCTTCAAAGAAGAGGTCGGCAGGGCCGCCCACACGTAAAGTCGTGTAGTAGCGTAGCGGCTCCTGGCGATAAATGCGGCAACGCAACGACTTCGGTAGCTGTTTGATGGTGCGCTCCCAAGCGCAGGTAACGGATGACATGTTAGGCACAGGTCTATGATATTTCGACTTGCAACGATACATCCCGCTTCTTTTTTACGAAGTTCTCCATAGAGTTTAGCACCTTTGAGGGGGTATGCCCCTTATTCTTTAAGGAGCCTCTCTACCTGTGCCTCTAACTCGCGCTCGGTGAGAAGACCCAAACCCTCCTGGCGCCAGCGGAGGCGCCCCTGTTTATCAACGAGAATGAAAAGGGGAATCGTTTGCACTTGGTAGGCCTTCAAAACGTCGCCGGTGACAGGCAGGCCGGCGGGATAGGTGATGCCCGTGTTTCGGAGAAAGGTCGTCAGTTGGGATGGCTGATCGTCCAAAGAGATACCGATGACCTCAAAACCGCGCCGATGGTATCGCCTATAAAGGCGCTCGGTATTTGGAATGGAGATCCGACAGGGCAGGCACCAAGAGGCAAAAAAATCCAGCAGGACAACATGATGGCGATAGTTGGCTAAAGAGAGGGTGCCGTTTGGGGTTGTGATGCTAAGGGGTGGGGCGGGCAGGGCGTGAAGCGATGTTCCTCTTCGAGTAACCAGGTTCAGAAGCAAAAGAGATAGACAGAGCAGAATTGCCCCATCGACAAGCGATAGTCGTAAATGGTTTCGACGCATCGGTAATGTCATTGTACTCCTTTTTCTTTACGCAGGGGAGATGCTTAGGAGGTTCCCACCTCTGCTTAGGGCGGATTGAGGCTGTAAAACGGCACAGGGACGAAGATTTCTCTCCTACCGAAGGGTTACAGAAAATGTAATCTAAAACAATCTCAAGGCGGATGCATCATTGACCAAAAATAGGCTTGGTGCCTCGTTGCTCGGGATGGCAGCGGTGGTTATAGGCAGCTTCAAGAGGATCTGCCGTTTGCCTGCGGCATGGTGTTGTAGGTTTTGCCGGTTTTGCCCCGAGCGTGAGGGACGAGTTTGCATGAGGAGTGAAGGGTTTTTTCATGAACGCGAAATTTTCAGGTGTTGGGAGGTTTTTACACCGGTGTGGCATAGGTGTGTCGGACAAGACCATGTGCCATGGGAAGAGCAGTTGCCTCGGGGAACCGACTTTATCGTTAGAGCCGATCTACTTCTATGGCGATCGCGTGATGGGCAAGCTTGTTGCCATCTATGCGGTCATTGGGTTGGCGTTGGCTCTCGCCCAAAAGTCCTGGATGAGCCTCTTAATCGTCCTCATGTTAACCGCTCTGTTCTTCAGTTTCGCGTGGCTATTTCCGGGGAGGAAACAGACTCGCTATGTGGCAAGCCTTGTACTGCAGGGCTTTCTGCCGGTCTATGTGCTCTTAACGCATAACCTCCTGGAGGTGAGTGTCTTCTTCTTCATTGCCTCCACATCCCTTATCTTCTACCAAGATTGGGTATGTGTGTGGCCGGGCTTGTTGTTGTTTCTTGCCCAATACAGTTACTGGGCGATAAGGGCACCCTCCACCCTGCAGCTTTGGATACAACCGCCGTACCCTTTTGCCCTCCTGCATTTTCTCGTGCCTGCGGTGGCGCTTACGCAGGCGCTGCAGTGCAGCTACTGGTCGGCACATCTAAGGCAGCGTACGCTTACCGATTCGGAACGTCTGAAGGAGATCGAGCAAGAGAACTTGCTGCGCAAACAGGCGGAACATAAGATGGCCCTTTTGATAGAGGCCATGAACTGCGGCGTTTTTGGGGTAGATGCAAACGGGCGCTGCACCTTTTGCAATCGCTACGGAGCCAAAATGGTGGGGAAGACGCCTGAGGCCGTTATCGGGCGAAGCATTAAAGAGCTTTTTCATCCACAAGAGGCCTACCAAAGAGAAACGAGCGGCTGTCCTCTTTGGGAGGCGATCGGCGCGAACAAAACATGCGAGGGAAAAGAGATTCCTTTGCGTCGGCCAGACGGGACAACCCACTACCTCTCATTTACTGCAACACCTATCTATAGTCAGGGAAAGCGTGAAGGGGCTGTTGTGGTTGTGTATGATGTCACCGAGGAGCGTTTTGCCAAGGAGCGTCTGCAGTTCCTTTCCATCGCCGCCAGCAAGACGACCAGCGGCATTATGATTACCGATGCGAACCGTAAGGTGATTTGGGCGAACGAGGCCATTCAGAGGATTTCGGGTTATGGCCTTGAAGAGATGCTGGGCAGAAATCCTGGCACGCTCTTGCAAGGCCCTTTAACCGATCTGGAGACGGTGGCGCGAATGCGGCAACGCCTGGATAGAGGGGAGGGCTTCCGCGAAGAGATCATCAACTACCATAAAGATGGCCATGCTTATTGGTTGGATATCGAGGTCACGCCGGTTTTTGATTCTACAGGTCGTCTGCAGCACTTTGTGGCCGTGGAGATGGATATTACGGCGCGCAAGGCCGCGGAGGAGATGCTACGCCAACAGAAGGAGTTGCTGGATACCATCCTTACGACCATTCCCTACGGCATCATGTGGAAAGATCGCAACTCGGTTTGCCTGGGCTGCAATCCGCGTTGCGCAGCCGATCTGGGGTTAAGCTCTCCCGAAGAGGCCGTGGGCAAAAGCACAGAAGAGCTTTACCATTGGGCGCCGGATCAATGGGAACGCATACGCAGTGAAGACCGCTTTGTTGTGGAAAAGGGTGAGGCCTTGTTAGGCTGTGAGACTCGGATGCCGGCTAAGGACGCAGACGAAACACGTGTCTTCTCTTATAACAAACTGCCTTTACGCGATGGGGATGGCAACGTTATCGGCTCCATCGTGATTTATGCCGACATCACCGAGCAGAAGCAGATCGAAACGCATCTGGCCTACACCGCCAAAGTTTTGGAACAGAAGAATCAGGAGTTAGAAGAGGCGCGTGACCAGGCGTTGGCCGCTGCGCGTGCTAAGAGTGAGTTTCTTGCCAACATGAGCCATGAAATACGAACCCCAATGAATGGGGTGATCGGGATGACCGATCTGCTTTTACAGACGAATCTCGATCCAGAACAGCGCGACTATGCAGAGACCATACGAAACAGCGCCGACGCGCTCCTCGTCGTTATTAACGACATCCTCGATCTCTCCAAAATCGAGGCCGGCAAGATGATCATCGAAGAGGTGGATTTCGATCTCAGAGCCCTTTTCGATGAGATCGGCAGTCTTTTTGCGCCGAAGGCCTACGAACGCCGTATCGAACTGGCCTGCGTTATTCCACCAGATTTTCCCCACCTTTTACGTGGTGACCCCACGCGCATTCGTCAGATTCTCACCAATCTCGTGAGCAACGCCCTGAAGTTCACCGAGAAGGGCGAGGTGGTTATGGAGGTGCAGGCGCTTTCGGAGACAGCGGATCAGGTTACGCTGCGCCTATCCGTGCGAGATACGGGCATCGGTATCCCCTTAGAACGACAGGCCTGTATTTTTGAGAGCTTTACGCAGGCAGACGGCAGCACCTCGCGCAAATATGGGGGCACCGGCCTTGGTTTGACGATCTGCAAACATTTGGCCGAGTTGATGGGCGGCTGCATTGGGCTGCAGAGTCACCCTGGTGAAGGCAGCACCTTTTGGGTGGAACTTACTCTGAAAAAGCAGGAGCAGGCCAGCTCTACACTCTCTGTGCCGGCGGCAGGCTTGGAGCATAAACGGATTTGGGTCGTAGACGACAACCCGACCAACCGAACCATTTTACACAAATACCTGGAGGCTTGGGGCTGTAGCGTTGTCGAGCTAGGGTGCGGGGAAGAGGCTGTGAGCCGTATCAAGTGGGACTCTCAGGTGGATGCGGTGTTGCTTGATGTTCACATGCCCACAATGGATGGGGAGACGACGGTGCGGCAGCTAAGACGGCATGCGCCAAATGTGCCCATCATCTTTCTCTCTTCGGAGATGAAGCACTTCACCGCCAAAGAGCTTCAGGAGCTAGGGGTGGCGGCCGCACTCACGAAACCGATACGGCAGTCGCAGCTCTTCGATGCTCTGATTACGACGCTTGAGGCAAAAGGAGTCCGTGAAGGCATGCAAGAACAGGAGGGGCAGGCTCGTGCTGAGGGGAATCTTCTGGAGCCTTTAAAGCTGCAGGTGCTTTTAGCAGAGGATAATCCGGTGAACCAAAAGCTGGCGATTCGCCTCTTGGAGCGCTGGCAATGCCGTTTCGACTTAGCGCATAACGGGCGTGAGGCTGTGGAGTTGGCTCAGCAGCGACGTTATGACGTGATATTGATGGACGTTCAGATGCCAGAGATGGACGGTTTTGAAGCAACGGCCGCCATTCGGCAGATGGAACGAACTCAGCAGAGACATACCCCTATCGTCGCGATGACGGCCCATGCCATGGCCGGTGACAGAGAGCGCTGTCTGCAGGCCGGCATGGACGACTACGTCTCCAAACCTATTCATGCCGATGCCCTTTACGCCTTACTTCGCCGTTTTATGCAACAGGATAAGGTTTCATCTCAGGAGGAGGTAAAGATGCAGGTGGAAGACTTGAGCCATGGACCGTTGGATTTGGACGCCCTGTGCGCGCTTTGTGGCGGGGAAGAGGCCTTAATGCAGGAGATGATAACGCTCTTCTATGAGGAGGTTCCCGCGCAGCTTAACGAGCTTTGGGAGGCTTGTGCCGTTGGTGAGGCCGAGCGTATACGGGAGGCTGCCCATAAGTTGAAAGGGAGCTGTCGCACGGTGGCTGCAGGCCGCATGACGGAGGCCTGCCAACAACTGGAGACTTTGGCCCGTTCTGGTGAACTGGGTGAGATAAAACGGCTACTCGATGCTGTCGAGGCAAGTTATAAAGAGTTAGAGGCCTGGAAAGAGCATTATAAGCACCTAAGTGGAATGGAGCGAGCTGCATGAAAATATTGGTCGTAGAGGATAGTCGAATAGCCCTCCGTTTGTTGGAGGAGCTGCTAAGAAAGGCTCATCATGAGGTAGTGACGGCGGTGGATGGAGCCGAAGCCTGGAGGATATTTCAGGAGCAGCACTTCGACGCAATTATCTCTGATTGGATGATGCCCAACATGGATGGCCTTACGCTCTGCAGGAACGTGCGTGGTGCCGCCGAGAGACCGTATTGCTATTTCATTCTGCTCACCTCGCGCGATCAGCGAGAGGATAAGCAGGCAGGCATGGAGGCCGGTGCCGACGACTTTTTAGTCAAACCTCCCGATCCTACCGACCTGATGGCGCGTTTAGGGGTAGCACAGCGGATTCTCGACATGCAGGAGAAGTTGCGTGCCCAATCGGCACAGATGCGAGAATTGATGGACTATCTGGAGCTAACCAACAAGCGTTTTGCCGAACTCTACATGGGTCTGCCGGTAGCCTGTGTGACCTGTGATCTCGAGGGGCGTATTCAGGAATGGAATCGCGCCAGCGAACAGCTTTTCGGCATTCGCGCACAGCAGGCGGTTCAACATTTCTTATGGGAGACCCTCTATCCGGCAGAGAAAGAGTGGGAGGTTCGTGATAAGTTGCGTGCCTTACAAAAAGGGGAGGGCGTGGGGCTTGAGGAGGAGTGGTGCTACGCACATCCCGATTCGAACCCACGGCATTTGGTGTGCTACGCTATTCCACTCAAAGGGCATAACGACGCTGTTGTGGGAGCCATTGTGGCGCATGTAGACATCACCTCCCGTGTTCTCCTAGAACGAGAGCTGAGCGAACAGTTAGCCTTGTCGCAGCGGCTCAACGCCGAGTTGGATAGACAGCGGAGGGACTTGGCGCGCGCCAACCAAAAGTTAGAGGAGTTGGCCACCGTAGACCCACTAACAGGCCTGGCAAATCGGCGGCTCTTCTGGGAGCGAATCAACGAATATTTCGCACAGGCCACCCGCACCAAGTTGCCGTTATCGCTGCTGCTGTTCGATGTGGACCATTTTAAAGGCTATAACGATTCCTACGGCCACTCCGCCGGAGACGACCTGCTTCACATCTTGGGAGAGTTACTGCGTAGCCTGGGACGCACGGAGGATATCGTGGCTCGATATGGGGGCGAAGAGTTCGCCATGGTGTTGCCCGCCACCGATGCCGCAGGGGCAAAAACGGTGGCGGAGCGGTTACGCGCCCTTGTGGAGAACTATCGTTGGCCTTTGCGGGCGGTGACGATCAGTGTTGGCATTGCGACATACAACACAACGCAACCTTTCCAGAATGTCCAGCAGTTAATAGATGCGGCGGATGTAGCCCTCTACAAGGCGAAGCAAGAGGGTCGGAACCGAGTTGTTGTCTTCGATCCGAAAAAGCATCGGTTTGAAGGCAAAGAAGGGCAGGCCGCTTAGAGCCTGCTGCAACTACAAGCTTACAAGGCCGCGCCGAATGCCCTCTGTAACGGCTTCGGTGCGGCTTTCCACACGGAGCTTTTCGAGGATAGAGGCCACATGAAACTTCACCGTGCTGAGGCTGATACCTAGTCGGGCCGCTATCTGCTTGTTCGGCAAGCCGTAGGCCATAAGCTGAAGCACCTCTCTTTCCCTATTTGTCAGCGCGTTCTGCGCATCCTCCTCTTCTAGCGGCGACGTTGTTGAAAGGCTCTTGGTAGACTGCTCGAGGTCGCTATCCCAAGCGGTAAAGGCGGCGAGAGCGGCCTCGAGGGCGGTAGCAATTTTCGCTTCGGAGGCGTTCCGCAACACGAAGGCACGTCCGTGGAGGGGCGTATCGAGCAGGTCTTGCCAAGGATGTTCCGGTTCACAAAGAACCACGAGTGCGATGTTTTGAGCGATAAGGGCCGAAAGCAGGGAGGTTCTATCGCTGCTATCGTAGTCCCATAGAACGATGTCAGGGCGCCAGAAAGGTAGGCGCACGGAAAGCTCGGTGCTGTGGGCTACGGCTCCTGCGACGCGAAAACGGCCCAACCCCTCAACAAGTCTTTGCAGCTCCTGACGCACGCTGTGCTGTCGCGCGACAATAGCAACTAGTGGACCTGATAGGCTAAAGTCGGGGCGGTTCATCGGTTCTACAGCGCGTTGCCGAGCGTTATCTGCAGGGTTGTGGGAACGCCGCCGCGCACAAGTTTTAGCTCCACCGTTTGACCTGCTTGCAGCGTGCGAAGCACACGCCGTAAGCTAGCCGGCTCGGTGATGGGCGTGTCGGCAATCGCGATGAGGATGTCGCCCGGAAGAAGGCCGGCACGCTCGGCTGCACTGCCTGTTTCGATATTCATAAACATCACCGCTTGGTCTTGACGGATTCCTAAAAGGGTTTGCAGATGGGGCGGCAAGCTAACCGTTTGTATTTTGACACCAAGATAGGCATGAGGAATGCGTCCATGGGTTAGCAGCGCTTCCACAGCATGTTGGATAACAGGTACGCCAAGCGCGACCCCCTGACCGCGGGCAAAGATGCGATCGATCAACCCCACAAGTTGACCCTGCATGTTCACCAGAGCGCCCCCTGAGAAGCCCGGTGGAAACTGGGCATCTGTGTAGATGATATGTTCCGGCAGGCCGAATCGTTGCGTCTCTATGCGGGCGCTAACAAGGCCTATAGTGGCGCAAAGCCCGAAAGTGCCCGGACGTGCTACCGCAAGAGCAAGTTGACCGATCTGAGGACCTGGTTCGGGAACCTTTTCCAAGGTGGGCAAATTTGCCTTATCCACACGTAATACGGCGATATCGCTATCGTGGTCACGCCCTACGAGCGTGGCTGCAAGGGTGGTGCCGTCGTGCAGCTCAACGGCAAGCTCTTCATCCCTTTCCACTCCGTGCGAGGTGGCGACGATGATCCCCTCTGCCGACCAGATAATACCACTTGCCGTCAGGCTCGTCCCGTCGTCCACCCGAACCACGGATTTCGCCACGAGGTTCGTGAGGCTCTCAAGGGCTTGTGAGAGGTGGGTTAAGGCTTTCTGATTTTCGGTTGTCATGTTTCGATTCTCCTTCTTGTGGTTACCGTTCTACGACTGTAAACGTTGTTAATAGAGAGTACTTGATTCGAGGGCTGTGGCCTTATCGGTCTTTTGGCTAGGCAGAGGCTATTTGGGGAGATAATGAAGGAATTGGGGTTTAAAGTGTGGAAATTCACCCCTAACAACTTCGGTTGGTAGGTTGAAAGAGATGGCTAAGGGCACAAGATGGATTCTTCTTGTCGTAGTCGCCTTCGGTCTCCTCGCCTCGCACAGAGGCGGTGCCGAAACGGCGGATGGCTTCTTTCGCGAGGGAAGATTTCTAGAAGCAGCACAGGCCTATCGAAGCCAATTAAGGGTCTCGCCGCATAATATCGCGGCGCGGTTAGGGTTGGTGCGCACGCTATTACGCTTGGATGGAGTGCACTGGCAGGAGGCCATTCAGGAAGCGGCCACCGCTGTGCGCTTGGCACCGAAGGATGCCGATGCACACGGGCTGTATGCGCTTGCGCTGTTCCGTGGGGGGCGCGTGGAGGAGGCACGGGCAGAGACAGAGCGCTCTTTGCAGTGCGATCCAAAAGACTATTACGGTCTCGTCGCGCAGGGCAAGCTGTATTTGTGGAACAATGAGAACAAAAAAGCCACCGAGGTGTTACAGCAGGCGATTGAACTCTATCCCCAACGAGATACGGCTTACGCCTACTGGCTAATGGCTCTGCCGGATGAGGATTACAACCAAGCTCTTCTAAAAAAGTACCTAAAAGCCTACCTAAGTCTGCATCCGATGGGGCATCCTCATGACGCGATACTGCATTGGCTGGCCCACACGCGAATGAACGAGAAGCAGCCGGCAAAACCGGCCGTGGCTTGGGAGGGGATGTCAAAAGACCGTGTAAAAGCGGCGGAGGATGGCAGTGGCCCTCCGATAACCTACACGATACCTGTGGAGTGGCAAGACGGCTTGATGGTGCTGCCGGTGAAGATCAACGGGCAAAGTTTTAAGTTGTTGTTCGATACCGGCGCATCGGATGTGATCGCCCTCACACACAGCGCCATTGAGCGGCTCGGTTTGCCCGCAGAGGGGCAGACCGTAGCGCGTGGAGTTCGTGGTGAGGAGGAGACCGACGTCTATCGTGCACGTAGCGTTCAATTAGGCCCTCAAGAGATACAAGATGACGACATCTCCTCCATTGGGAACAACGCCGCGCCAGAAGATGGCATCTTTGGGGGAGCGAACCTGAAGCACTGCGTGGTGACTATTGATTTTCAGGAGAATACCTGCACGGTTACGGAAGGCAAGAACGCGACCGCTCCCCCTCCGCTAGAGGGCGATATGACGACCTCGGTGCCGTTTCATCTCTTTCAGGGCTACATCTTTCTACCGGTTCTCCTTGGCGATAGAACGCGCGTGGAGTGGGCAATGCTGGACACAGGGGCCGCACCCCTCGGCATTCTCTCGCTCATTACGGCCCGCGAACTGGCCAGAAAGGAGAATGTGGACTCCTATAAGGAGGTTGACCTGCCCTTGCCGCTGGGTGTTGGGTCGAAAAATGGGACGTTTCGTGCCCTCCTGTTTGCTTTTTCCATAGACCTAACGCTGGCTCATCCGCAAGGCATTCCCTTCCTCATGGAGCTAGACCCGATTCTTGGCGCCTCGATTATGGAGGACCTAAGCCAAGACTTCGATTTCCAGCTTTCTGCGCTTGTCGGTATGCCCTTCCTCGCCCACGCGCGTAGGGTGACGATTGACTATCCGCATCAAATACTCACACTGGAGCTAGCGAACCAATGAAGATACTCATTATCGGGGGCACCGGCCTCATCAGCACGGCAATTACGAGCCAACTTCTTGAGCGTGGTGCCGACGTTACCCTTTACAACCGCGGGCGTACGGAGGCGCGTATTCCGCCAGGGGCTAAAATTCTGCACGGCGATAGACGAAACTACACCGAGTTTGAAAAACAGATGCAGGAGGCCGGCTCTTTTGATTGTGTGATTGATATGGTGGGATTCGTGCCGGAGGATGCCCACAGCGTAATACGGGCTTTTCGTGGACGTATCGAGCAGTTCATCTTTTGTAGCACCGTGTGCGTGTACGGCGGGCCGGCAACGCGCTACCCGATTCGAGAGGATGAGCCACGCCGACCGGTAACCGGTTATGGGGCCAATAAGGCCAAATGTGAAGACATTTTGCTGGAAGCGGGGCAGCGTGGCGACTTTGCTGTCACGATCATGCGACCCTCTCAAACGTACGGTGAGGGGGGCACCATCGTGCATAGTCTGGGTTGGCGCACTACCTATATTGACCGGATGCGCAAAGGCAAGCCGATTATAGTGCATGGTGATGGCTCCTGTTTATGGGCGGCCTGCCATATCTCTGACGTTGCAAAAGGGTTTATCGCCGCCATCGGAAATCCGGTAGCCTACGGGCGTTGCTATAATGTTACCGCAGAGGAGTGGATGACATGGAACCGATATCATGAGGGGGTGGCCGAGGCCCTCGGTGTGCCCACTCCGCGCTTGGTGCATATTCCAGCCGACGTTATGGCGCAGATCGCTCCCAAGCGTTTTAGCATCAGCATCGAGATTTTTCAATATCCCTCCATCTTCGACAATCGCGCGGCGCAAACCGACCTCGGATTCGAATACACCGTTCCCTGGGTCGAGGGGGTGAAGAGAACGGTTGCTTGGCTCGATGCTCATGGAAAAATAGAGAACAGCGATGATGACCCCTTCGAGGATAAGGTGATCGAAGCTTGGGATCGCCATGGAAGGGGCTTGGCTGAGGAGCTAGCAGGGCTTGATGCGTGAAACTGAGCGTGCGGACGCTCGTTCCATTCCTATTTTTATCGGGACGATGGGATGGGGTTATGCCGATTGGTGTGGGCCGTTCTACCCACCGAACACGGTGGGGAGAGACCAAATCCGGCTCTATGCACAGTGCTTCAACTCCGTTGAGATCGATTCGACTTTTTATGCTCCGCCAAAGGCTCAGGTGGTTGAGAGTTGGTATCGGGCAACGCCCGAACATTTTCTGTTTTGTCCGAAAGTACCAAAACAGATCACCCATGAGCTGCATCTAGCGCCGTCGAGCCATGATCTCATAAGGGAGTTTGTGGCGACGATGAAGCTGCTAAGGGAGAAACTGGGCCCCATTTTGTTTCAAATGCCGCCTGACTTTCGTCGGTCGGAACTGACGAATCTAGAAGGAACGCTGCCCCTGCTGGATGATATAACGTCAACGCAAGGGGTGCGTTTTGCCATAGAGTTTCGCCATCGGTCTTTAGAAGGTGAGGATGTGGCGGCCCTTCTACGCCGGCATAGGGTGGCGCTTGCAGCAGTGGATTACATCATTTTATCGCCGAAGATAGAGATCACCGCCGATTTTCTCTACGTACGGCTGATCGGGCGGCATGGGGCTTTTTCCCATCACGATAAGATTCAGCATGACAAGAGCGAGCGAATTCAAAAGTGGGTGGAGGCCATCAAACGCGCCGCCGAGAAAGTAGATAAGATTTTTATCTTCTGCAACAACGATTACGAGGGGTTCTCGCCGGCCACGTGCAACCGCGTGCGCCGGTTGCTGGGGCAGGAGGAAGCGGTCTTCCCGGTGGAACGTCAGCAGAACCTTTTTCCTAACGCGTCGCGATGGACCTAAAAGACCTTCAGCTGTTTTGCGATCTCGTGGAGACCGGCTCGTTTTCCAAGACGGCTCAGCGCAATTTCATCACGCAGTCGGCGGTGAGCCAGCGTATACGCATATTGGAACGCGAGCTAGGTCGCACGCTATTGAGCCGGCAGAAGGGCAAAGGGAAAGTGGAGTTGACGGATGCCGGGCGGCTGTTATACGAAGGGGCGCGTTCTCTGGTGCGTGAGGCCATGGCCTTAGAGGAGCGACTGAAGGGCTTCGCCGATTCGATGGAGGGCACGGTGCGGATTGCCACTGTTTACTCGGTTGGTTTGCATGAACTGCCCGGGCGCCTCAAGCCGTTTTTGCGGCAGTATCCGCAGGTGAGTGTACACCTAGAGTACAGCTCCACGGCGCGCATCTACGACGACGTGTTTTCGGGGGCAATGGACATCGGCATTGTGGCCGTTCCCACCACGCATGTTGGGATAGAGGTGTTGCCCTTTAGCGAAGAGCCGATGGCCCTGATCTGTCCACCGGAACATCCTTTTGCGCGGTTAGAGACCATCGGTTTGCATCAGCTCAACGGCCAGAACTTCGTGACCTTCGATGTAAACATCCCCACGCGCAAACTGGTAGATGAGCAATTACGCTTGGCCGGGGTGCGCGTTCGCATTGTAAATACCTGCGACAACATCGAGATGCTGAAAAATCTCGTGGAGCTAGGGCAAGGCATCTCGCTTGTTCCCGAGATCACGGCACGCAAGGAGGCACGAGAGGGGAGCCTTGTTATTGTGCCTCTGGCGCCAGAGGATGCCTTTTGTCGTCCGGTGGGGCTGTTATTGAGAAGAAGAAACCCGCAGCGTACGGTGGTGCGTGTGCTGGTAGAGGCCCTTATCGGCAAGCCAAAAGGTGGAGGGCCGACGAAATCGTCGCCGAGATGAGCCATACGCTCACGTTCATCCGGCGCTTTCGTGCTATTATCTAAAGACTGGGATATCGGTTATGTTAGAGAATGCGCATGATGCATAGCGAAACATTAACAACCTTCTCGCGACTTGCTTTTTTACTATGGGGGCTTAGCCTGTTTGGGCTTGGTTTTGGCCTGGCCGGTTGTGATAACAGCCCCTATCCTCCGGGGGAGACGGGTAAATCCGTTCTCTATTTGGCGCTGGGCGATGACCCCAAGACCCTCGACCCCACCGTGGCCTACGATGTGGCCTCCGGTGAAGTGGTCAACCTGATCTATCCGGCCTATTTAGAGTACGACCATTTAAAGCGCAACCCCTTGCAACTCGATCTTAATCTGGGGGCTACAATGCCCGTCTATCAGAACGTGCCGGTTCAAGAGGTGGTAGACGGCAAGCGGGTAAGCCGAATGGGCCAACTTTGGACGTTCCACATTCGCCATGACCTGCGTTTTCAGGACGATCCCTGTTTTCCTGGAGGGAAAGGCCGCCCGATTACAGCGGCCGATTTTGTGTTTAGTTTCAAGCGCATCGCCGATCCGGGGGTCAACTGTCCCATCGTGAACTATCTTGACGACAAAGTGGTGGGCATGCGTGATTTTGAAAACTACCAGATGCAACGAGAAAAACGAGGCCTTCCTCCGGACTACAGCTACCCTCTCCCCGGTCTGCAGCTCGACCCTCACGACCCCTACACCTTCCGGATTCTGCTGGATAGACCCTATCCCCAACTGCGCTACCTTATGGCGATGTCGTTCACAACCCCCATCCCTTATGAAGCGGTGGAAAAGTACGGTAAGAACTTCGCCCGTCATCCGGTAGGGTGCGGCCCGTTTATGTTGAAGGAATATGTGCCTAAAGACCGCATTGTTTTGGTGGTAAACCCAAACAGGCATCCTGAATACTATCCTTCTGAAGGAGAACCGGGAGACAGGGCAGCCGGCTTGTTGGCGGACGCCGGTAAGCAGCTTCCTTTGGTTAAGGAGATACGCTTCAGCATTATCAAAGAGCCTCTGACCGCCTGGAACCTCTTTCAACAGGGCTACCTCGATCTCTCGGGAGTTTCCCAAATTAACTTTCAGCAGGCTCTATCAAGCCCTGGGCAACTCTCTCCAGAGATGCGTGCTCGTGGAATCCGTCTGTTTAAAACGACGGGCGCCGATGTGAGCTACTTTATTTTTAACATGGATGACCCGGTTTACGGCGGATATAGCCGGCGAGCCAAGCTTTTACGCCATGCCATTGCGCTGGCAATGAATCAGCAGGAGTTTATAGACCTGCTGTTTGTGGGGTTGGGCAAACCAGCACAGTTTCTCATTCCACCGGGCCTCTTTGGCTACGATCCCAACTACAAAAACCCCTATCAGCAGTACAATTTAGAGGTGGCGAAAAAACTGCTCGCCGAAGCCGGCTATCCGGGAGGGGTAGACCCAAAAACCGGCCAGAGACTTGTGCTGTACTACGATAATTCAGGGGTAGATGCGGAAGGACGGTTACAGACGGCGTTGGTGATCAAGCAGATACAAAAGCTCGGTATCGAGGTGATACCCCGTTCCTGGCGTTTCCCCATTTTTCAGTCGAGGGTCGATCAGGGGCAGTTTCAGTTTATCTATTTTGGGTGGGTAGCCGACTACCCGGACCCGGAGAACTTCTTGCTATTGTTGTATGGGCCCAACAGGCGTCCCGGCCCAAATGCCGCAGACTATAATAACCCAACATATAATGCCTTATTCGCCAAAATGCGCGCCATGGAGGATGGCCCACAGCGTGCCGAGATCATACGGCAAATGCGTAATATTGCGGTGGAAGATGGCCCTATGATCTACGGTGACCATAGTGAAAGTTACGGGTTGGTACAGCCGTGGTTGCGGAACGTAAAGCCAAACCCCATCGCGCTCGATAGTCCAAAATACTATGCGGTGGATGCCGCGGAGCGTCTGCGCTTGCAACGGGAGTGGAATCGGCCCAAATTATGGCCGCTCGTAGGTCTTGTAGTGTTTCTCACGGTCGGCTCCCTTCCTGCCGTACAGGTGGTGCGGCAACGTTCACGTCGGCACGTACGGGTGCATCCTCCGGAGGAAGCTTAAGACATGCTGCGATACGTTATTCGGCGAATTTTACTGGCCATTCCTACTTTGCTTGGTGTGGCCTTTCTTACCTTTGTGCTCTTTTATGCTACCTCCTCACCGGAACAGATCGCTCGTCGCAACCTATCTGCAAAGAACCCCACGCCTCAGCAGATCAAGGCTTGGTTGCATCAGCACGGCTACGATAAACCGAAGTGGGTGCAGTTCAAGGAGACCACCGAGGCGCTCTTCTTGTTGCGCTTCGGAAAGTCGGATGCCACAGGCGAAAACATCTGGACTCGTATCAAGGAGGGAGCCGGCCCCTCCTTTGAGGTGCAGATTGTGGTTTTAATGGCGTCTCTCACCGTGTCGATCTGTTTTGCCTTGGGGCTGGCCTACTTTCGGGCGACCTATTTGGACTATTGGGGTGCCTTTTTGTGTGTGCTGCTGATGAGCATTACCGCGCTCGTCTACATCATGACGGGGCAGTTCATCTTCGGAAAGCTGTTGCGATGGTTTCCGTTGGCCGGCTATCGGCACGGTTTTGACAGCCTTCGCTTCATCCTCTTACCGGTGTTGGTGGCGCTCATCAGTGGGCTTGGCGGCACGACGCGGCTCTTTCGCACCTTCATGCTCGACGCCATGAACCAGGACTACGTGCGTACGGCGCGGGCAAAGGGGGTAAGTGAGACCCGCGTGCTCTTCAAGCACGTTCTAAAAAACGCGGCCATCCCTATCGCCAGCTCCGTGGTGGCCTCGATCCCGGGCCTGTTCCTGGGGAGCCTCTTGCTCGAATCGTTTTTTGATATTCCCGGACTAGGAAGTTATACCGTGGATGCGATCAACGGACAGGATTTCGCTGTGGTGCGTGCCATGGTCTTTCTAGGCGCTTTGGTGACGATTGTGGGCTATATTCTAACGGATATCTGTTATGCGCTTCTAGACCCGCGGGTGAGGCTGGAGTAGACGATGTACGACTGGCTGTCATGGGATAATCTCGTTCCTTTCTTGGTTGTGGGTGGGCTCGTTGTCGCCATTCGCTTGGCAAGTCGCCAGCCGTTGTGGCGGGAAGCTTTTCGACGACTGCGACGCAACCGTGCAGCTATTGTGGCCGTATGCGTTATTGCTCTCTATGGGCTTGTCGCTTTTCTCGACAGCATCTCTTGGAAGAGCAGTGTGAATGCCGAACCGAAGACGGTGCTCGATCGCCTTTTTGAGGCGGCCCATGTTCGTGTGGAACGAACCTACTCGGCGCCGTTTGCGAAGTATACGATGGGTGAGGTACACCCGCATCGTCTGCGAGGTTTTCATCTGTTAGGGACAGACGGCACAGGCAACGATGTGCTTTACGAGACGCTCAAAGGCTGTCGCACGGCTCTGCTTATTGGAGGGCTTTCCTCCCTCCTCGTGCTGCCCCTAGCCGTTATTTTGGGGATGTTGGCGGGGTATTTCGGTAAGGTCGTAGATGATATTATCCAGTATATCTACACCGTGGTCGGCTCCGTGCCCGACATTCTGCTGATTATCGCGCTGGTGCTGGTATTAGGGCGGGGTATTGTGAACATCTGCATCGCGTTGGCCTTCACCAGCTGGATAGGGCTGTGCCGTTTGGTACGCGGCGAGACTCTCAAATATCGGGATAGAGAGTTTGTGCTGGCCGCGCGGGCTTTAGGGGCCTCGAATGCCCGTATTCTCATGAAGCACATTCTGCCCAATCTGCTGCCGGTGGTGATCATCAGCATTGTGCTGGGGTTTAGCGGCTTCGTGCTGTACGAGCCGTTGCTGGCCTATCTGGGTGTGGGTGTTGGACCCGATGTAGGAAGTTGGGGCAACATGATAGATGCCGCTCGCATCGAGCTGACTCGCACGCCGGTGATCTGGTGGAACCTCGCCTCGGCCTCCGGAGCGCTCTTCATTTTGGTTTTGGCCTTCAACATTTTGGGGGATGCCTTGCGCGACGCCATTGACCCCCGTTTAAGGAGCTCTTAAGCGTGAACAACCCTCTGTTAGTGGTCGAGAATCTGCGAACCTATTTCAGAACCCCTCAGGGGCTTTCGCGAGCCGTGGATGGTGTGAGCTTCACCATTGATGAAGGGGAGATACTGGCTTTAGTGGGAGAGTCGGGCTGTGGAAAGTCTATGACGGCGCTCTCTATTCTGCAGTTGGTGCCCGAGCCTGCGGGCTATATCGAGAGTGGGCGCGTTCTCTTTCAAGGGGAAGACCTTCTCGACAGAACGTGGGAACAGATGCGTGAGATTCGCGGAAAAGAGATCGCGATGATCTTTCAAGAGCCGATGACCTCTCTTAACGGCGTCTTCACCGTGGGCGATCAGCTTATTGAGGCGATGGCAGTTCATGGAAAACGCGGCAACCTGCGAGCGCAGGCCATCGAGTTACTGGGGCGGGTGGGGTTGCCGGAGCCGGAGCGTGCGATGCGGCAGTATCCGCACGAGCTTTCGGGGGGAATGCGACAGCGGGTGATGATCGCCATGGCGCTCGCCAACGAACCCAAACTCCTTCTCGCCGACGAGCCTACCACCGCCTTAGATGTAACCGTTCAGGCGCAGATACTTGATCTCCTGGCCGATCTGCAGCGAGAGACGGGCATGGCGGTGCTGTTGATAACCCATGACCTACGTGTGGTGGCGCGACTTGCGCAGCGTGTGGCCGTGATGTATGCCGGCCAGATCGTGGAGGAGGCGCCGGTCAAGGAGCTGTTTCAACACCCACGCCATCCCTACACACAAGGGCTTTTTGCCTGTTTACCGTCACAAATGCGTAGAGGTAAGGAGTTGAACTCTTTAGAGGGCGTGGTGCCCTCGCCTACGGCTTGGCCGCCTGGCTGCCGCTTTGCCCCGCGCTGTAGTTTCTGCTGGCAGCCGTGTTTGGAACTGGCGCCAAGGCCTCTCACGGTTGCGAATCGCCATACCGTGCGCTGCCATCTGTACGACCCGGAAATAGCTCCTACTTCCGTGGGAGAGGTGCGCTCATGACCTCAAGTCCGACCCTCTCTGCAGGAGATTTTCTGGTTGTGGCCCAGGGGCTTTGCAAAGACTACCCGGTCCGTGGGCGCTTGTGGCGCAAGCAGTGGCGACGGGTAGTAGACCATGTGAGTTTTGAAATACGCCGAGGTAGCACGTTGGCCCTCGTGGGAGAGAGCGGCTCAGGCAAAACCACCGTAGGGCTTATGTTGTTGGATTTGATCAAACCCACGGCAGGGCAGATACTGTACAACGGTCTGCCCTACTCGGCACGCTCTGCGAAGGAGAGAAGGGCCTTGCGTAGGGAGATTCAGGTGGTGTTTCAAGACCCCTACTCCTCTCTCAATGCGCGTATGAACATTCGTGAAATCCTCACCGAAGGAATGGTAATCCATCGCATTGGTGCCAATGCGCGGGAGCGTGAGGAGAGGGCGGCCGAGCTGCTAAGACAGGTCTCTATGTCGCCGGACGCCTTAGACCGTTACCCGCATGAGTTTTCCGGGGGGCAGCGACAGCGCATCGCCATCGCTCGCGCGCTTTCGGTTGAGCCGAAGTTCTTAGTGCTAGATGAGCCTACGAGCGCGTTGGATGTTTCAGTGCAGAGCCAGGTGCTTAACCTGTTGTGCCGGTTGCAGAGGGAGCGCAATCTTACCTATCTATTTATTTCGCACAATCTCGATGTGGTCAGCTACCTAGCCGAAGAGGTCATCGTAATGGAACGGGGCAGAATTGTGGAGCGAGGTGCTGTGGAGCAGGTCTTCAGCGACCCACAGCATCCCTACACGCGCAACCTGTTAGAAGCCATTCCGAGCCTCGATAAAGTTCTGGCAAAATGACCACCGACGACGCAAAAACTGCCGTTGTGGAAGACCTACTAAACAAGGTGCGTAAGGCCATCACGCGCTATTCTATGGTGCAGCGCGGGGATAAGATCGTCGTCGGCTTTTCGGGTGGGCCCGACTCAACGGCACTGCTTCATGCACTGCGGATGTTACAAGCGGAGTGGGATATTCGGCTTGTAGCAGCCCACCTACACCACGGGCTGCGTGGCACAGAGGCCGACGAGGATTTAAGCTGGATCATCGCGCACTGCCAAGCCTTCGGCGTGGAGTTGCGTTATGACAGAGCCGATGTGGCGGCACGGCAAAGGCGTCTGAATCTCTCGCTGGAGCAGGCGGCGCGCGAGATGCGTTATGCCTTTCTACAGAGGGTCGCAGAGGAAGAGGGGGCAAATCGCATCGCGGTTGGTCATACCTGGAATGATCGCATTGAAACCGTGCTCATCCATCTTTTACGCGGTACCGGCATGGAGGGGCTGACGGGCTTTGCCGCCGTGCAAGGGCCTATCATTCGGCCCCTCTACTTTACGAGGCGGGAGGAGACAGAGGCCTTCTGTGCGGCCTTGGGAATCGCGCCGCGTTGCGATAGCTCCAACAGGAGCACGGAGATTCTGCGCAATCGAATTCGGCTGGAACTGCTGCCGCTTTTAAGGGCGTATTACAGTGACCATGTAGAGGACGCATTGGCGCGTATGGCAGAGTTGCTTGCTGCCGATAACGCGGTTTTGGAGAGCTTGGCGAAGGAAAAACTGGGGGAGCTGGCGGAAACTCCCAAGCCAAAGACCCTTCTGCTTTCGGCCGAGCGTTTAAAAGAGCTTCCGATAGGTCTGCAACGACGGGTTTTGAGAGAGGCGATTTGCGAGGTGCGGGGCAGTCTGCAGGATGTGGATTTCGCTACCATCGAATCATTCCTTGAGGGAAAAGAAGGTCTCTCTGAACAGCTGCCGACTTTTATGGGGAAGAGTGTGCGCTTGAGGATAAAGGCAGGCAAGCTTTGCATCGAGGAGATGCGTCCTCAATCTGCGGCGGTTCCCTGGCAGCAGGAACTGAACGTTCCGGGGACAACGGAGATCGCGCGGAATGGCTGGAGAGTGGAGGCCGTTTTCTTGGAAGAAGAGAGAGATTTAGAAGGTATTCTAAATAGAGAACGCGATTGGGGAGTGCTGTTAAACCCCGATGCACTTATGTTTCCGCTTCGTGTGCGCTCCCGACGGCCAGGAGATCGTATAGAAGTAAAGATTGGGAATCGGCTCAAACATCGCAAGCTGCAGGACATCTTTGTGGATGCGCATGTCCCCCGGGAGCTACGCACAGAGTGGCCGGTGGTGGTAGATGCGGGGGGGCGCCTGTTGGCGGTTCCCAGCCTTGCATATGCTGCCGATGTGGTGGAGGTGGGGCCGAACCTCGCAAAAATGGATATTTCGGTAAAAAACTATCGTCTAGCACTGCGTTTCGAGGCACCAAATGCGTATAGATAAACAAGGACACGGTAAGTTGCGTGTGCTTTGGAACGCAAACGCGTGGACGAACAGATGAGGAGACGAAGTTGAAGGGTTTTGCCTGGTTACGCAACATATTTATAGTCGGTGTGGTTGTGGCGCTTCTAGCCATCCTGTTACGCTCTTCCTTTATGGGCGGACTGGGAAGTGCCGGTCGTACGATGACCTACTCTAACTTCTACCGGCTCCTTCAAACCAACCCGGCCCAGATCGAGCGCGTTACGCTGACAAAGGATACCATAGATGTGGTATTACACGGCGCCATGCCCGGACAAGACCAGGAGCAGGAGCTGGTACTGCCTCCTTCCGACCAAGCCCAGGCCGACCTGATCCAGCTGATGAGCAAACAGGGTGTGAATTTTGACTTCAAACATCCGGTGCTAGGGGATATTTTCTCTAATATCCTAGAGTGGCTGGTCATACCCTTTGTGTTCATTCTGTTTTTCTACCTCTTCTTTGTGCGCCAGGCCCAAAGCAGCGGCAATCAGGCTTTGCAGTTTGGTAGAGCCCGCGTGAAGCGTGTAACCGATTCGGTGCCGAAGGTAACCTTTGAGGATGTTGCCGGAGTGGAAGAGGCCAAACAAGAGCTGGCCGAGATAGTGGATTTTCTAAAGAACGCCAAGAAGTTTCAGGCTTTGGGAGCGAAGATTCCAAAAGGCGTGTTGCTGCTTGGCCCTCCGGGCTGTGGAAAAACCATGTTGGCGCGCGCCGTGGCCGGAGAGGCAGGTGTGCCTTTCTTTCATATCTCCGGCTCTGACTTTGTGGAGATGTTTGTGGGAGTGGGCGCGAGCCGTGTCCGCGATCTGTTCGATACGGCCAAGGCCCATCGGCCCTCCCTCATCTTTATTGACGAGATTGATGCCGTAGGCCGTCAGCGCGGTACCGGCGTTGGGGGTGGCCATGATGAGCGTGAACAGACTCTCAATCAGTTGTTGGTGGAAATGGACGGTTTCGATCCGAACGCCGGAGTTATTGTGATCGCCGCCACGAACCGCCCCGATGTGTTAGACCCTGCCCTCCTACGCCCCGGTCGTTTCGACCGAAGGGTGGTGGTGGATGCGCCCGATTTCGCCGGCCGTAAGGCAATCTTCTCGGTGCACCTGCGCGGCAAGCCTATAGATGACGATGTGAATGTGGACACGCTGGCGAAGCGAACGCCGGGGTTCACCGGAGCCGATATTGCGAACGTGGTAAATGAAGCGGCCATTCTGGCCGCCAGGCGCGATAAAACCCGCATTAGCATGCGCGAGTTCGATGAGGCGAGCGAACGCGTGGTGATGGGGCCAGAGCGCAAATCGCGCCGACACACCGAAAAAGAGCTGCGCATTGTGGCCTATCATGAGCTAGGGCATGCCATCGTCGCGGCCAAACTGCCCAACGCCGACCAGGTGTATAAAATTACCATTGTGCCGCGCGGTATGTCCGGCGGCGCCACATGGTACATCCCCAAAGAGGATATGCAGTTCCTCCGCACAAAGCAGGAGATGATGGACGACATCGCCGCTACCCTCGGTGGCCGTGTGGCCGAAGAGTTGGTGTTTGGCGACGTTACCACCGGGGCGACCTCGGACCTCGACAGAGCGACCGACCTTGCACGCGCCATGGTATGCGAGTACGGCATGAGCGAACGGCTTGGCATGGTGCGACTAGGGCGTAGAATGGGCAGCCCCTTCCTCGGACGCGATCTCATGGAAGATAGAGACTATAGCGAGGAGGTGGCCCGAATCATTGATGAGGAGGTTCGGGCGTTCATAGACCAGGGCTACGAACGCGCACGCGCGATCCTCACAGAGTATCGCGAGAAGATGGATCTCATCGCCGAAGTGCTGATTGAGAAGGAGACGCTGACCCGTGAGGAGTTTCTTGCGCTGCTAGAGGGGCGGGCTACGCCCGATGACATTCGCAAGGGCATAGACAACACCCCAACGGCACCGCCCGCCGTTGGCACGCAGACAACCCCCCAGGAAACAGAG
>Ga0070737_10002362_pt1 | contig 22966 bp, 19 predicted proteins | sample Coa_R1_10_FD_66438 | JGI IMG/M metagenome (GOLD analysis project Ga0070737, IMG submission 66438) | Surface soil microbial communities from Centralia Pennsylvania, which are recovering from an underground coalmine fire - Coalmine... | ecosystem: Environmental > Terrestrial > Soil > Unclassified...
CAGCGGGCGAAGGGGCTACTGCTGGATTCCTTGGGCTGCGCGCTGGCCGCGGTGCTGGACGAGACTGCCCAACGCACGCTACGCGTGGCCACTGCGCTGGGAGGCACGCCCGAGTGCCAGATCATCGGCACGCCCTGGCGCACCAGCGTGGTTACCGCTGTGCTCGCCAACGGCGCGCTCATTCGGCTCCTGGATGCGAACGATCTCTACTGGGGGCCGCGCTCCGGTGGACATCCCAGCGACAACCTCGCGGTGGCGCTCGCCGTTGGGGAACGCCAGAACAGCCCAGGACGCGAGGTGTTGGCGGCAATCCTCCTCGGCTACGAGCTGTACGGTCGCGTCCAGGACCTGGCGGATGCAGCAGGCCATTGGGATCACACCACCGCCTCGGCACTGGTGGCCCCCGCCATCGCCAGCCGGCTGCTCCAGCTGGATCTGCGACGCACCACCCACGCGCTGGCCCTAGGCGCGGCGCACGGGAATGTACTGGCGGCGATCCGCGCTGGCCAGCTGTCGACTGCCAAGGCGCTGGCCAACGCCATCGTCGCCCAGACGGGCACGCTCGCCACGCTGCTCGCGGCCGAAGGGCTCACTGGCCCGCTCGGGGTGTTGGACGGTCCGCACGGCTGGACGCAGACCGTGCTCGCCGGCGCCGACCTGGCCAGCCTTGTGGCTCCGCTCGATGGCCCCTTGCGCATCATGGCGGTCAGCATCAAAGCGTATCCTTGCATCGGCACCGCGCAGGCCGCCGTGGCCGCCGCTATCCAGGCTCGCCGTGTGATATCGAGTGTCGTCGCAGAGGTCGATCGGATCGAGCTGCGCATGGCAGACATCCCGTTCGTGCGCGGCCAGATCGCCGACCAGGCGCGCCGGGAACCGCGCAGCCGCGAAACGGCGGACCACAGCTTCTACTACCTCGTGGCCATCGCGTTGCTCGACGGCGCGCTGACCGCGCACCAGTTCGCCGACGGCCGCTGGCTCGATCCTACCGTGCGCGCCATCATGGCGCGCATCCATATCCAGCCCGACTCTCGCCTCAACGCGTACACTCCTGCGAGCTTTCCCTGCGTTCTCACGCTCGTCCTGCGTGATGGCACCGCACACACCGTCGAGATGCTGTACGCCCCGGGCCACCCGTACCACCCGCTGAGCGCCTCCGAAATCGAGGCCAAGTTCCATGCGGCCGCCGGCGCCACGCTGCCCGCTACCCAGCGCACCGCCATCATCGAATGTGTTCGCACCCTGGAGGCCGAGCCGTCAGTCCGCGAGCTGATGGCGCTGCTCCGACCGCCTCAGGTGCCGCCCCTCTCTATCGCCGAGCGCGCAGCTGAGAGGGAGTAAGGCTGTGGGCGAACGCATGACACATCTCGGGGTGAGCCGGGGGCTCACGCTCCAGCTCGTGGCCCTCACGACCTGGCGCGTGCGCCTGACGCGCGCCAGTGCCTACACCACAGCACGTATCCGTGGCAGCACCACCCTGGAAGCGACCATCGTGGCCCTTGAGCATGAGGACGGGACCGTCGGCTATGGCTACGTGCCTGGGATGGTGCTGCTCGGCGAGACGGCCGCTACGGCCGAAGCCCTGCTCCACCAGGTGGTGGCCCCGCTCTTGCTCGGCCAGCCGCTCCCGGGCGCCCGCGCCGCCGGCGTGCGCTTGGGCAGCGCGCTGGGCTTCGCTCCCCAGGTCAAGTTCGCCGTCGAGCAAGCGTTGCTGGACCTCCAGGGCAAGCTGCTGGGAGTGCCGGCGCACGTGCTGCTGGGAGGGCGCGTGCGCCGCGAGGTGCCGGTAATGCGCCTCGTCGGCATCCTGCCCCCGACGGAGACTGCGCGCACCGTCGCGGCGCTGGCCGAACGTGGCCACCGCTATGCCAAGCTCAAGGTGGGCCTCGATGTCGAGCGGGACGTGGCCGCCGTTCGCGCTGTCCGCGCCGCCGTCGGACCACAGTTCCAGCTCGTGGTCGACGCCAACGGCAGCTTCACCCCCAAGGCCGCCATCGCCTTCGTGCGGGCCATCGAGTCCTACGGCATCTATCTGGTCGAGCAGCCGGTGCGCGCGGACGACCTGCGCGGGATGGCGCAGGTGCGCCAGGCCATCGCTCCCGAGCTGATGGCGGATGAGGGCATCCTGACCGCCACGGACGCCTGGCGCTGGATCGAGGCGGGCGCTGTCGACGCGATCAGCGTGAAGCTGTGGAAGCAAGGGAGTCTAGCCGAGAGCGAGCGCATCGCGGCGCTCTGCGCGGCGGCCAACGTGCGCTGCCATATCGGCGCTACCGCCAGCAGCCGCCTGCTGGAGGCTGCGCAAGCGACCTTCGCAGCCTGCCAGCCGCACATCACTGACGGCGCGGAGATCGCCGAGTTCGAGGATCTCGCCGGGGACCCAGCCCATGGGCTCGAAGTCGTCGATGGCGCCATCCGGCTCTCCGACGCGCCCGGGTTCGGTGTCGAGGTCGACCCCACCGGCCTCCCAATGACGGGGCGGACCACAGTTGCGCCGCACGGCGGGCAGTGATCCACACGGTTAGAGGTGGCCCGCACCCCACGCGGGTACGGTGCGGCCGGCGCCCCAAGACACCGTCGCGCGATCGCCCTGCCCACGTTGGAAGCCGGACGCACGCTGCTCCCTACCCCGGGCCCCGAACGGCTCGTGGCGGCCGCACGCCGCGAGCCCGCGCCTCGCCCCGCGGGGAGCAGAAGTCCTGCCCAGCAGCGGGCCAGCGGCACTGGCGGCGGGCCATGGCCCTCCAAGGCCGTCGCTACGTCGGCAGATTTTCTTACTACGCGAAAGTAGTTTCCATAGATCGGAACGGCGTACAATGCGTGCAGCCGGCCGCCGTCCCACGGCAGCTGGTAGGCGCCCAGCGAGCGGAGGGGGGAAGTGGTACATGACGTCGATGGCTAATAGCTCTATCCCAATGGATGCGGAGCGCCCGGCTCCTAGGGATCTGGCAGCGCTGCGCGCGGCGCTGGGCCGGATCGAGGCGGTGGCGCGCGAGGAAGCGCTCGACCGGGCCCCGCCCCCGCCATCGGAGCAGGCAGGGCTGGTGCCGGACCTAGCGACGGCCGCGTACCAGCTCGGGCTGACGGCACGCCTCTTGGCGCTCGGGCGCCGGGCCGTGGTGGCCCGGCGGGCGGGACAGGCACGGCGCTTCCTACTCGCCGAGGTCGCGCTCGACCTCGCGGCGGCCCGGCGGCTCCTGTATGCGGCGCGGCCGGACGACGCGCTCTCGGTCGCACTCGCCGCGCTCGGGGCGCGCGACGCGCTGGCCGCCGCACTGCCACGGGTGCTCGACCTGGTCACCGCGGACGAGTGGGCGGTCTTTGCGGCCGTTCGCGAGCGCGCCGAGGCGACGCTACGCGCGGATCTCGCTGGCGGCCGCGCCCTAGAGGCAGCTGCCGCCCTGCTTCTAGACCAGGACGAGCGCGCGGCGATCGAGGAGGTGTGCTGATGGCTGGAGCGGAGTCCCTGGACGCCCTCCCAGCGCGGCTGATCGAGCTGCCACCGTCGATCGAGCTGAGCGCGGAGCAGCGGGCGGCACGCGAGCGGGCGCGCCGGTTCTTGCAGGAAGAACTGCTCCCGCGCGAGCGGCAATTCCCCGAATGCGACCATCTGCCGGCCGAGGTGGAGGAGCACCTGAATGCGCGGGCGCGGGAGCTGGGCCTGTGGGCGCCGGCCACCCCGCGCGAGCTCGGCGGCGCGGGCCTGGGCGTGCTCGGCGCGGTGCTCATCAAGGAGCAGGTGGCGCAGAGCGTGCTCGGCGATGTGCGCCAGGACCGGGGCATCGGTGGCGATCCGTGGCCGGCCCTGTTCCAGGCCACCGACGAGCAGAAACAACGCTATCTCTATCCCCACCTGCGCGGCGAGAAGCGCATGTTCTTCGCGCTGACGGAGCCCGCGGCCGGTAGCGACGCGGCGAACATCCAGACACGCGCCGAGTGGGAGGGGCGGGGCTGGCGGATCAACGGCCGCAAGCACTTCATCGGGGCCGGGGGCCGGGCCGACTTCGGCGTCGTGTTCGCGGTGACGGATCCCGGGAAGCGGGCGCGCGGCGGTATCACCTGCTTCATCGTCGATAGGGAAACGCCCGGCTGGCGCTGGGTACGCGACATCGAGACGATGGGCGCCTGCCGGCCCGCGGAGCTGGTGTTCGAGGACTGCCGTGTGCCGCCCAGCAATGTGTTGGGCGAGGTCGGGCAGGGGTTCGTGCTGGCCCAGCAGACGCTGTCGATCACCCGCATTCGCCAGGCGGCGCTCTGCCTGGGCACGGCCCAGCGGGCGTTCGACCTCCTGCTGCCCTGGCTGCGCCGTCGCGTGACCTTCGGGCGGCCGCTCGCGCAGCGCGAGGCGATCCGCTGGCTGGTGGCCCGCGCGGCGGCGGACCTGCGCGCGGCGCGGCTGCTGACCTACAGCGTGGCCCAGCAGATCGACCGCGGGGTGGACGTGCGCTGGGAGGTGCCGACGGCGAAGACGCGCGCCGCGCAGATGGCCGGCCGGGTCGTCGATCTGGCGATGCAGCTGCATGGGGCGTTGGGCGTCAGCCGCGACCTGCCGTTGGAGCGGCTGTACCGCGACATTCGCAGCATGCGGATCACCGAGGGCGCCGACGAGATCCAGCGCGACCTAATCGCCCGCGAGCTGGCCGGCCGCGAGGAGCCGGTAAGCGCGTAGTATTCCCTCTAAGATGGGGCTGTGCTACGCACCGGGGATCGCACGGGCCCGGAGATGGAGGGGACGGACGATGCCGACGGAGCCACGCGACCAGCCGCAGGACGGCGGGGCCAGCGGCCTGCAGGCGGTGGAACGGGCCCTGCGCCTGCTGATCTGCCTCGCGGATGCCCCACGCCCGCAGACGCTGTCGGAGCTGGCCCGCCTCGTCGGCTGTAGTACCAGCACCGTCCACCGCACCATCACTACACTGGCCGAGTTCCACTTCGTCGAGAAGGACCCCCTAACGCGCCGCTACCGCCTCGGGCTCCAGCTGCTCCATCTGGCCGACGCCCGCGCGCGGCAGGTCGATCTCGCTGCGATCGCCCGCCCCTACATGGAGCTGCTCAACGACTACACATTGGAGACGGTCGTCCTGTACGTGGTCCACGGGGGCGAGGCCACCGCGATCGCGTGCATCGAGAGCCCCCAGGAGCTGCGCCAGACCGTGGAGATCGGTCGGCCCGGGCCATTAGCCGAGCTGGGGGCGAAGAACAAGATCCTGTTAGCCTACCTCTCCCCACGCGAGATCGCCGCGGTGTTCGCGGATATTCCGTGGGCCCGCGTGAACCGGACCCCCGGCCAGCTCCGCGAGGAGCTCGCGCGCATCCGCGAGCAGGGGATCGCCCGCAGCTTCGGGGAGCGGGTGCCCGAGGCCGCCTCCATGGCCGCGCCGCTCTGGGACCGCCGGGGCCTGGTGGGCGCGCTGGCCATCGCTGGCCCGGCCGCTCGCTGGACGGCGGCCGCGATGGACCGCGCGGAGGGCGCGCTGCGCCAGGCGGCGGCGGCAATCTCGCAACAGCTCGGCGGCCGTCCCGACTGGGTGCAGATGCAGGCGGCCGCCACGCGCTCGGCTTGATCCTCACCCTCACGTCCGGCCCGGCTCGGCGGTTTGACACCCCCGCCCTACTGCCCTATACTCCCCCAGACAGGAATATGCCTTCCTGTATGCGGAATGCCCTGTCACCCGGCGCGCCGGGGGCGGGGAAAGGGGGACACGCGGTGGCGATCGACAAGGAGCCCGCCCAGACCAGCAGTGGTACCCCATCGCCCGAGCCCGAGATGTTACCTCGCTACGACACGCTGTTGGTGGAGCGCGACGGCGCCACGGGCGTGACGGTCGTCACGTTCCATCGCCCGGCCAAGCGCAACGCGATGAGCCCGCGGCTGCACGAGGAGATGACCGCGTTGCTGGAGTGGCTGCGCTACGATCCGGCGACGCGCGTAGTGGTTCTCACGGGCGCTGGCGAGGCGTTCTGCGCGGGCATGGACCTCAAGGAGTTCTTCATCGACCTGCGCAATCGACCAGCCGAGTACGACCGCATCACCCGGCTGGCGACGGAGTGGCGGGGACGCACGCTGCGCCACTTCCCCAAGCCGACCATCGCCATGATCAACGGCTACTGTTTCGGCGGGGCGTTTACTATCGTCGAGGCGTGCGACCTGGCGATTGCGGCCGAGGAGGCCGTGTTCGGCCTGTCGGAGATCAACTTCGGCATGTTCCCCGGCGGCAGCGTGAGCAAGTCGCTCGCCAACCTGCTGCGCCCCCGCGACGCGCTCCTCTACGGCCTGACGGGCCGGCCGTTCGATGGGCGGCGTGCAGCGGAGATCGGCCTGGTGAACTACGCGGTGCCGCGCGCGCGGCTGCGCGAAGAGGTGTTGGGGCTGGCGCGCGAGATCGCCGCCAAGGATCCGGAGGCGCTGCGGGCGACCAAGGAGGCCTATCGCCACTCGCTGCACATGGACTGGGATGCGGCGATGAGCTACTCCTCGGCCCGCGAGGCCCAAGTGACCCTGACGCAGCAGGACGCCTGGCGCAACGAGGGGATCGGCGACTTCCTCGCCGGCAAGTATCGGCCCGGGCTGGGCGGGCGGCCCGGCCCCCAGCCGCCAGCGGGGGGGAGCGCGGGCTAAGCGTACCCGCGTCGCACCAGCCCGCGGAGCCGCTGGAGCCGAGCGGCAAGAGAGGAGATAGCATGGGCCATCCGCGACTCGCGGCGCTCCTGTGCGCGGTGACCGCCCTCGTCGGGTGCCAAGCCGCGCCGCCCGCCGCCTCGACCTCCCCGGCCCCCGTCGGTCAGGCTAGCAAGCCGTCCGCCAGCCCAGCCGCCGCGGGGCCGGCGCCCGCGACCACGCTGGTGCAGATCGGCGTCACCGGTAGCGTCGCGGACGCGCCGCTGTACATCGCTCAGGAGCGCGGCTACTTCCGTGAGGCGGGCGTGACGACCGAGCTGGTCCAGCTGGATTCGGGGGCCCGGATGGTGCCGGCGCTGTCCACCGGCCAACTGCAGGTCGGCGGTGGCGCGCCCTCGCTCGGGCTGTTTCGCTCCATCCAGCGCGAGCTCCCGCTCGTGATCGTGGCGGACCGCGTGCAGAGCCGGCCCGGCTACCCGGCAAGCTTTCTCGTGGTGCGGACCGATGTGGTGGAGCAGCTGCGCACCTTCGCCGATCTGCGCGGGCGGCGCATCGCCGTCACGGCTGCCGGCTCGACCCCGTATGTCGATGCGGTCAAGGCGCTCGCCCTAGGCGGCCTACGTCGGGAGGACGCCGAGCTGGTGGAGCTCGGCTTCCCCGATATGCCCGCCGCCCTGGCCGGCGGGGCCGTCGAGGTCGCCACGGTCGCCGAGCCGTTTCGCACGGTGGCGGTCCAGCAGCAGTTCGGAGTGGCGTGGAAGGACTCGGAGGACTACAACCCAGGCGAGCAAGCCTCGGTGTTGCTCTTCTCGCCGCCGTTCGCGCGCGACAACCCCGACCTCGCCAACCGCTTCATGGTCGCCTACCTCCGTGGCGTGCGCGACTTCTATCGCGCCTTCATCGAGCGCGACCCTGCGGTGCGCCCCGCGATCCTCCAGCTGCTCAGCCGTACCACCAGCCTGAAGGACCCGAACGTGTGGGAGGCGCTGGTGCCGAGCTGGATCGACCCCGACGGGCGCGTGAACCAGCGAGCGCTCGACGAGCTGATCGACTTCTTCGTCGCCGACGGGTCGCTTCCTGGCCGGCAGGGGCTCGATGGCATCGTCGACCACCGGTTCGTGGACTCCGCGGTGGCCCAGCTTGGGCCCTATGCGCCAGCTGCTCGCTGAGGAATAGCGATGACGGCTCCATTGGCGGGCATCCGTGTCATCGAGGCAGCCCGGTTCATCACGGGGCCGTATGCCGCCATGTTGCTGGCCGATCTCGGCGCGACTGTCATCAAGGTCGAGGCACCGGGCCAGGGCGACCCATTTCGGAGCTGGGGCGGAGCGGGCGTGTCGCCGCGCTTCCTGGCCTACAATCGCGGCAAGCAGTCCGTCACCCTCGATCTGAGTCACCCGGCGGGACGGGAAGCGTTGCGACGGCTGGTCCAGACGGCGGATGTGTTTATCGAGAACTTCCGCCCGGGCGTGACGGCTCGGCTGGGCATCGAGTATCCGGCGCTCGCCGCCGCGAATCCGCGCCTGATCTACTGCTCGATCTCGGGTTTCGGGCCGGACGGCCCGCTGGCCCATCGGCCAGCCTACGACGCCGTGGGGCAGGCGGTAAGCGGCCTCATGAGTCTGCTGGTCGAGCCGGGTCGGCCGCATCCTATAGGCCCCGCACTCTCCGATGGACTCACTGGTCTGTTCGCCGCCTATGGCATTTTGGCCGCGCTCCAAGCCCGTGACCGGACGGGGCGTGGGCAGTACGTGCAAACCTCCATGCTCCAGGCCACCGTGGCGTTTCTCACGGAGCCGGCGGTGCATTACTTCCAAACGGGCGAGGTGCCTGATGCGTGGACTCGCCCCCGGATGTCGCAGTCGTTCGGCTTCGTGGCGGCCGACCACCGCGCTCTCGTCGTCCACCTGTCCACGCTCGACAAGTTCTGGCGGGCGCTGGTGTCCGCCGTGGGGCGGCCGGAGCTAGCCGACGACCCGCGGTTCGCGGAGTACGGCAACCGGGTAGCCAACTACGCGGCGCTGCACGCGGAGCTCAGCCCCGTCTTCCGCACGCGACCGCGCGCCGACTGGCTGGCGCGGCTGGCGGCCGCGGATATCCCTTGCGCGCCGGTGTACACGCTGGACGAGGTGTTCGCCGACCCGCAGGTGCGGCACCTCGGGTTGGCGGTCCCACTACCCAGCAGTGGGACGGAGCACCAGCGCACCGTCGCTCCGGCGGTCGCGCTCGCCGACCTGCCGCCGCCGAGGCCGGCGCCCGCGCTCGGCGAGCACACCATCGACACCCTGCGCGCCATCGGCTACGCTGCGGCTCAGCTAGAGGCGCTTCGAGGCGAGGGAGTGATCTAGCGGCGCGCAGCCAACGAAATGCCACGTGCCAGCGCATGACGCCTCTTTCCCGTAAACCCTTGTGCGGCCGGCAGCGCCTGCCGCAGCGCCGTCCCCACTACCGCCTGCCACCGCGCTTCGACCTCCCGCGCGGTGGCAGGTGCCGATGCCCCTTCCGGCCGCCGGCGCTCGTACCTCGTGGGGACTCCGGCGAGCGGGCTACGTGGCCACCTGGCCGGGCGGGGGGGTGAGCAGCAGCCATGCGGCCAGCAGCTCCGCCGCGCGGGCCAGTTGCCCGTACCGCGCGGCGGGCAGCGCGACTTCCACCCGGTATAGCCGTCCGTTGACCACCGTCGCCGCGGTGTAGCCCGCCAGGGCTGTGCCGTCCGCCGCGGTGTACTGCACGTCCCAGCGCACCGCCGGCTGCCCGCCCAGGGTGGTGCCCGCGACCGGGGTCAGCGCCAACGCGGGCAGCCCTCGCTCCCGCCAGCGCGCGGCCAGCCAGGCCGCCAGGTCGTCGGTGGCCGGCGGGGCGCCGCTGGTGACCATGCCCACCGGTCGCAGAGCATCCTCATTGTCCGCCAGCCAGGTCGTGGGCCCCTGCCCACGCGCCAGCCAGATCTTCGGGTAGCGCACGGTGTAGCCGTACTCCGGCCGCGCGGCCACACCGCAGTACACGCCCTGCACGACGGTGTAGGCGCCGCTCGCCGGCTCGGCCGTGGCGAGATCGGCCGGCGGGGCGGCGATGGTCGGGAACGTATCCGACAACGGGGCGGGAGCCGCGCAGGCCGCCAGCAGCAGCAGCCCCAGCACGACGCCCGCCCAGGCCCCGCCCCGCGCGGCGCAGCGCATGACCCTGGCCATCGGTCGCCTACCCACCCACCGCCACACGGCGCACCAGGTGTTGGCCCGCGTCGCGCACACGCAGGTCCTCCGCCTCGCGCGTGATGGGCGCGGTGCCGTCGACCAGCGGATACCCAGCCTCCTTCCAAGCAGTCATACCGCCCAGCACATTCCACACCGTCGTGAACCCGCGTCCCTTCAGCAGGCTCGTGGCGATGCTGGACCGGTAGCCCGAGCCGCAGACCACCGCCACCGGCCGCGTCCGGTCGAGCGGCAGCGCATCGAGCCCGCGCGGCAGGTCGCCCAGCGGCAGATGCACCGCCCGCTCGATGCGCCCCTCGGCCCACTCCGAGGCCATCCGCACGTCCAGCACCTGCACCGCCGGGTCGGCGAGCAGGCGCTGGCGCAGCTCGTGCACGCTCAGCTGCTCCACGCGCTCCACCGGCAGGCCATGTTCTACCCACGAGGCCATGCCGAACTGCAAGTAGCCGGCGAACTGCTCGTAGCCGATGCGCAGCAGGGCCGTGGTGGCCGCCTCCCAGTCGGTGTCGCGATCCAGCACGAACAGCAGCGGGGCATCGGGCGGCAGCAGCCAGCCGACCCAGGTGGCGAACATCGGCCCCAGCCCGATGTTGATCGCCCCCGGCACGTGCGCCCCACCGAACGCCACGTTCGCCCGCGTGTCTACCACGATCGCCCCGTGGCCGGCCAGATGCTGTACCGCCAGCGGGGGCAGCGGGCGCGGCTCCGGCGCGCGGAACGGCGCCGGCCCCCGCTGGTTGGATGGCCGCATGCGGGCGTAGTAGGTCGGGATGCCCGGGTTGCCCTGCAGGACGAACCGCACGAACGCCTCCCGCGACGGCTGCTGCAGCGCGGGGTTGGCCAGCCGCTCGTAGCCGATGGTCGTGAAGCGCGTGCCGGCGATGCCGCGGCCGCACAGCGAGCCGCTACCGTGCGTCGGGAACACGATCACATGGTCGCCCAGCGGCAGCAGCTTCTGGTGCAGGCTATCGTACAGCTGCGGCGCCAGCTGCTCGCCCAGCTCGCGGCCGAGCAGGTCTGGCCGCCCCACCGTCCCCACCAGCAGGTCGCCCCCGCTGAACACCAGGAACGGCGCCTCCGCCCGCGCGGTGTCGATCACAGCGTAGCTCACGTGCTCGGGCGTGTGGCCCGGGGTCCGCAGCACACGGATGCGCAGCTCGCCGAGCTGCAGCTCGTCGCCCTCGCGTACGCCACGGTAGGGGAACTGCAGGCCGGCCTCGGCCGACGCCACGTGCTCGGCGCCCAGGCACTCGGCCAGGTGCCGCGCCCCCGAGAGGAAGTCGTTGTGGTTGTGCGTCTCCAGCACGTAGCGCAGCTCGAAGCCCAGGCGGTGGATCGCCTCGACGTACACCTGGATGTCGCGCCGCGGGTCGACGACCAGCGCCTCCTTGGTGGTGTCGGACGCGACCAGGTAGCTGGCATGCCCGAGCCCCTCGACGAAGAACTGCTCGAAATACATGGTCCTGCTCCTCTCTCTGCTCCCCAGGCCTTACAGCCCGCCGAATAGCAGGCCGGCGTTGCGCTGGATCAAGAACACCGCGACGACCACGATCGCGCCAGCGAACACCTGGCTCAGATGGGAGCCGCTCAGCCGGCCCGCCAGCTGCTTGCCGAGCCAGGCGCCCACCATGCCCCCGACCAAGAACAGTGCCGCCAGCGGCCAGTCCACCCACCCACCCGCGAGGTAGCCGAGCACGCCGCCGAGCGCCTGCAGCGCGATGACCAGCAGCGACGTGCCCACCGCCTCGTGAGCCGGCAGGCGCGCGACGAGCATGAGGGCGGGCACGATCAGGAAGCCCGCGCCGACGCCCAGCAAGCCGCTCAGGCCGCCGACCGTCAGCGCGGCCACGCCTACCGCGACGAGCGATGGCGGCGTCGTGTCCACTGGCCCGCCCCTGTCCCGCCGCGCCGTCCGCACCATGCTGGCCGCGGTGCCCAGCATCACGAGCGCCAGCAGGAGCAACACGACGGGCCCGGGCAGTAGCGGGTTCACCTGCGCCCCCACGAGCGCTCCCAGGGCCCCGAGCCCGCCGAACACCAGCCCCATGCGGATCTGCACCCGCCCCGCCCCGTGGTGCCCGGCCGCCGCGGCCGCCGCCGTGACGCCCACGATCAGCAGCGCGGTGCCGGTCGCCGTGGGCACATCGCGCCCGAACACGTACACCAGCAGCGGCACGGCGAGAAGCGAGCCACCGGCGCCCAGTAGCCCCAACGGGAGCCCGATCGCCCCGCCGCAGGCGATCGCTAGCAACATCTCGGCCAATTCCATCGGCTCCACGAGCTCACCGCGTTCCCTGTGGACCGCGCCGCTAGCGCTGGTAGGCCGGGCTGTGGCGCTCGACATACTGGGCGACGAGCCGCGCCAGCTGGGGCTGGCTCTCGCAGTCGTATCCCATCGCTTTCGCCAGGCCGAGACACTGCGGCGCCGTGAGGCCGCGCTCGACGGCCAGATGCATCAGCACCATCGCCCCAGCGCGCCGGCCATGCGCGCAGTGGACCAGCACGGGCTTCTCGACGGCCGCGAGCCGCTCCCCGACCCGCCGGACCAGCGCGTCATCGACCTGCTCCAGGCGCACCGGGACGTTCTCGTAGTGGAGCCCGAGCTCGGCGGCCAGCCGCGCCTCGTCGGCCGGAGCGAGACGGTCCGGCGCGGGCAGCGGCTCCTCGGGCGCGCGCAGGTCGAGCACCGTCCGGTAGCCCTCGGCGGCTGCTGCCGCGAGGTCGGCTGCGGTGGGCGCATCGGCCACCGTGATCTCCGCAGATACGGCCCGTTGGAAGTCCATGGCTTTTCCTCCTCGCTACCTGAAGCGCTGGGCGCGCCGCGCGGCGCACCCGCCACCCTTGGGCAGGCCGGCGGCTCGCCCATACCGTAGCATCCCTAATTACATCCTGTCAATAGAACAACATATCAAATATGGGGCGAAGGGCAAGCGCTGGCGGGCTGCCCGCCGACGTGCTAATCTTCAACAGAGTTATTGAGCAAGCAAGGAGCTGCGATGGGAGCGCGCGCTTTCAAGCAGCGGCTCTACGCGGAGTTCGCCCTGCTCGGCAAAGCGCTGGCCAACCCGCACCGCCTGGAGCTCCTCGACCTCCTCGCTCAGGGCGCGCGCAGCGTCGAGGAGCTGGCCCACGAGACCGGCCTCAGCTTGGCCAACGCCTCGGCGCACTTGCAGGTGCTGCGACGCGCCCGCCTAGTCGAGGCCGACAAGCAGGGGGTGCGGGTGCTCTACCGGCTCGCTGCGCCCGAGGTGTTCGAGCTCTGGCGAGTCCTGCGCGATGTCGGTCGCGAGCGGCTCGCCGAGATCGACTGCCTTGTCGAGACCTACCTGACCGACCGGCGCCAGCTCGAGGCGATCGATCGGGCCGAACTCCTGCGGCGCCTGCAAGCGGGCAGTGTGGAGGTCATCGACGTGCGCCCGGCCATCGAATACCGGCAGGGGCATATCGCTGGCGCGCGGTCGATCCCCATCGAGGAACTTGAGCGCCGGTTGGCCGAGCTGCCGCGCGAGCGGGAGATCGTCGCCTACTGCCGCGGCCCGTACTGCGTCTTCGCCGACGAGGCGGTGCGGGTCCTGCGTCGCCACGGCTTTCGGGCCAAGCGTCTGCGCGACGGCTTCCCCGAGTGGCGCGCCGCCGGCTACCCGATCGCCCTGTTGAGCGGCTAGCTGTGGCCGCGGGAAGAGCCATGTCCGCTGGCCGCGCGCCGGGCGAAGCGCCCGATGAGTCATCTCCGTCAGGCAGGGATCGACACGGCCAACTATCCGGCGACCGGCTCGGTCCGCCTAGGCCTGCGGGCGAACTGGCCGCAGTTCGCGCTGTTGGTGCTGGTCAATGCGTTCGTGGGCGGCATGGTCGGGCTGGAGCGCACGGTGGTGCCGCTGATCGGGGCGGAGGAGTTCCAGCTGGCCTCGACGACACTGGTGACCTCCTTCATCGTCAGCTTCGGGATCGTCAAGGCCTGCGCCAACCTGGTGGCCGGGCAGCTGGCCGACATGTACGGCCGCAAGCGGGTGCTGGTTCTAGGATGGCTGGTCGGCCTGCCGGTCCCGTTCCTGATCATGTTCGCGCCGAGCTGGGACTGGATCGTCGCCGCGAACGCCCTGCTCGGCATCAACCAGGGACTCGCGTGGTCCATGACGGTCCTGATGAAGATCGACCTGGTCGGGCCGAGCCGCCGCGGGCTGGCGATGGGACTCAACGAGGCGGCCGGCTACGGCGCGGTGGGCCTCACCGCCCTGGCGACGGGCTACCTCGCGGCCCTGTACGGGCTGCGCCCCCAGCCCTTCTACCTCGGCGTGGTCTACGCCGTCCTCGGGCTCGCGCTCTCCCTGCTGTGGGTGCGCGAGACGCGCGACCACGCGCTGCACGAGGCGCGCCAGGCGGCCGCCGCCAGCGCGGAGGCGCGGCCCGCGGAGCCCGCGGCTCCTGCCCAGTTGGGCTTCCGCCAGGTGTTCTGGCTCACGAGCTGGCGCCAGCGCACGCTGTTCGCTGTCAGCCAGGCTGGACTCGTGAACAACCTCAACGATGGCATGTCCTGGGGGATTTTCCCTCTCTTCTTCGCCGCCCGCGCCGTCGGGCTGGAGGGCATCGGCCTGATCAAGGCGATCTACCCGGTGGTGTGGGGAGTCGGCCAGCTCGTGACGGGCTACCTGAGCGACCGCTGGGGCCGCAAGGGGCTGATCGTGGGCGGGATGTGGGTCCAGGCGCTCGCGCTGGCGATCATCGGAGGGGGGGTGGGCCTGCTCGGTCTGCCGCCTCTAGCGGTCGGCCTCGCTGGGAGCGTGCTGTTGGGCGCCGGCACCGCCATGGTGTATCCAGCACTACTGGCAGCGGTGGGCGACGCCGCGCATCCCGCCTGGCGGGCGCGCGCGCTGAGCGTCTATCGCTTCTGGCGGGACATGGGCTACGCCGTCGGCGCGTTGGCCTCCGGGCTCATTGCCGATGCATTGGGCCTGACCTGGGCGATCGTGGCGGTGGCGGGCCTGACCTTGCTTTCGGGGATAGTGGCCCAGCGCACCATGCAGGAGCCGCTCCGCCGCCGGCCCGCGCCCCGCCCGACGTGAGCGTCCCCCACGAACGGCGGTGTGCGGCCTATTAGCGCTCGAATACCGGCTCGAAGGTACGGATGGTGGAGGCCGCCTCCGCGAGGGGCCGCCCGCGGCGCTCCAGCGTCAGGCGGTAGCGCACGCGCTCGCCGTGGTAGTAGCGCTCCTGGTGGTACACGGGCTGGCCCGTGGCGGCCCACGACGTGCGATGGAACCGCAGCAGCGGAGCGCCCGGCGGCACGGCCAGCGCCTCCGCGACCCGCCCGGCCGCCGCCACCGCCTCGATGAGGTACTCGCCCCGCTCGATGCGCAGGCCGTGGCGCCGCTCCAGGATCCCATAGATAGTCTGGTGGGCCAGGTCTTCCCCCTCCAGCAGGGCGGCGATGGGCGGCGGCAGCCAGGTCACGTCCACGGCCAGCGGCGCGCCGTCGCCGAGCCGCAGCCGCCACAGCTCGGTGACCGGTGCGCCCGCGGACAGCCCCAGCGCCTCCGCCACGTGCGCCGGCGCGGCCACCTGCTCCTGGGCCAGCACCCGCGACTCGGCCTGCAAGCCCGCCTGCTGCATGTCCTCCACGAAGTCGGTCAGGCGCACCAGGTCGTGCTGCACGACCGGCGCGGCGACGAAGGTGCCGCGCCCCTGCTGGCGCACCACTAGCCCCTCGGCGGCCAGGTCGCGCACCGCCCGGCTGGCGGTGATGCGGCTGACGCCGTACTGGCGACACAGCTCGTCCTCGGTGGGCAGCCGCGCCCCCGGCGCGAACTCGCCGCGTCGAATGCGCTCGCGCAGCGTCTCGCGCAGCCGCCAGTAGAGCGGCGTCGGCTCCGCTTGCAGCTCCCAGGCCATGCCTGCTCGCCCCTCGCCAGGCCACCACCAGGAGCGGTAGCGCCTGGCTACGTGCTCATCGGTTCTAGTATATCAACATGCTTTATTTTCCACCGGCCGCTCCGCCGGGGTACAGGCGATCGGCGCACGGCGGTTGCCACGGCGGACCGCTGACCGTGAGCGCGCGGGACCCGCACCCGTCCTTCTGGTCGTGTGTGCTCCTCCCGCTTTAAGGGGTGGGCGCGCGGGCCAGCTCTCGCCTGGGGATAAGGTCGCCGTCTTGAAGACCACACACAATGCGCTTTTCCCGACCGCGGGTTTCGCGGAGCAGGGCCATGAGGTTCCCTCACTACCCCGATACGGACTCTCTCTACGTCGCCCTAGCGGAGCGGCCGGCGGCGGACTCGCAGGAGGTGGCGCCGGGCGTCGTTCTCGATTTCGACGCCGAGGGGCGGCTGGTGGGCATCGATATCGATCGGGCGAGCCAGACGGTCGATCTGGCGCGGCTGGAAGCCGCTGGCCTGCCGCTGCGCCGCCTCCTGCTCGCGCCGCCGTAATGGGCCGACCTGGCGGGGTTGCCACCGGCCGGGTCGCCGCGGGCGGGGATCGGGGAACCAGGTGTCGCAGGCCGCGGCTCAGCCGGGGTACAGGCGGTCGGCGCAGGACGGCTGCGCGGGGGGGCCGCTGACCAGCAAGGTGCCGAACTCCACGCGGTGGCCCAGCGCGCGCCCCGTGGCGTCCAGCGGTGGCCGGCGCACGAAGTCGGCGCGCGAGTACAGCGCGACCGACGCCCGCAGCGGCCCCTCCGGCAGGGCCGCCGGCAAGCACAGCGCGAACACGCTCACCACCTCGTCCCCCTCGCGCCAGAACGGCCGCGGGTGGCCTAGCCAGTCGCGGTTGGCCACCTCGGCGCCCGCGGTGTCCAGCAGCGCGGTGGCGAAGGTGTAGTCCTGGCCGGGGTCATCCGGGGCCGGGTGCGCGACCCGCCAACGCAGGGCGAGCAGCACCTCCTCGCCGGGCCGCGCCGCGGCGGGCAGGCGGTAGCCGCGCAGCTCCACGCCCAGCGCCCAGCGCACCGGCGGCAGCGGCTCCCACGGTGCGGGGGCGGCGCGCGGCGTCAGCCGGTAGGCGTGGAAGCGCTCCAGCCCGGCGGGCAGCGGCTCGGGCACCAGCGCGTACTCGTCGGCCAGCAGCGCCCGCGTGCGGTCGGCCCACCACGCGTCCTCGACCAGGTACAGCGCCTCGCCCGGCTCGGGCGGCAGCAGGAGCGAGTGGAACCCCTGCGTGAAGCGGAGCTGCGGCGCGGCCGGGCGCGCGCCCAGCGCCGACAGGTAGCCGCCGACCAGCGCTGTCTCCTCGCTGCCCGCCACGTACACCGCGGGCGCCGGCAGCGCGGCCAGATGGGCGACCAGGTACGGGCCCTGGGCCGCCGGCCGGCCGAAGTAGTCGGCGAGGGCGCTAGCCGCCGCATGGCCGACCACGCCGGCCGCTGCGAGACCGAGTAGCGCTGCCCGCGCGCCGCCACGCCCGCCGCCCAGCCGCTCGGCCAGCCACCAGCCGCCCAGCGCGGGAAACACGTACACCGCTGGCAGGATGCCCACCTGTCGCGCGAAGTGGGGCGCGCCCGCCGAGAGCACGCCCGGCAGCAGCATGAGCCCGCTCCACGCGAGCAGCAGCGCGTACGCTGGCTGGCGCGCGCGGCGCAGGGCCACCACCAGGCCCACCGCGGCGAGCAGCGCCAGCGGCAGCGGGAACACCGGCCGCGCCGCCACGTTGTACTGCGGGTCGCGGTCGCCCTCGCCGGCGAACATGCCCAGGGTGCCCGCCAGGTTGCGTGCCAGCAGGCCCCAGGGGTCGCCGCCGTGGACCGCCGGGTTGGTGAGCGAGACCATCTCCATTCGGAACAGGAACGCCTGCCAGTGCGTCGCGTAGTACGCCGCGAGGGGCAGCAGGACGACGGCGGCGACCCCGGCGGCGAGCAGCAGGCCCCCGGCCCGCGCGCGCAGCCACGAGCGGCGCGACCACCCGAGATGCCCCAGCAGCGCCAGCACCAGCACGGGCACCACCCGCGCCGGCAGGTAGGTGTAGGCGGTGAGCGCCAGGCAGGCGCCCGCCGCGGCGAAGGCCAGGGCCGTCCAGCGGGCGGCGTCCTGCAGGCCCCGCCACAGCAGCCACAGGCCGAGGGGCAGCAGCAGCGGCAGCAGGACCACGCGGCTGCCGTCGCGGCTCAGGTGCAGGTGCCAGAGCGAGATGGCCTGGAGCAGCGCCGCGCCGAGCGCCAGCCAGGGCGCCGCCCGCGCCTCGCAGTGCCCGGCGCCGGTGGCGAACAGCGCGCGCACCAGGAGGTAGGTGGCCAACACGCTGGCGGTGCCGGCCAGCGCCGCGGGCAGCCGCAGCGCGAGCGGGGTGGGGCCCAGCAGGGCTACGCTCGGCGCGGCCAGGTAGACATACAGCGGCTCGGCGCCATTGTTGGCCGCGAAGTAGGGCGTCAGCCCGCCGGCCAGCAGCCGCAGCGTGTCGACGCCCGTGTAGCCCTCGTCCACATCGAGGGGGTCCGGCCCGCCGCCCAGGTCCCACAGGCGGAGGACCGCTGCCACGAGCAGCACGAGCAGCAGCCACGGTGCCCAGCGGCGAGCGCGGGGACGCGGCCGTGGCGCCAGACGAGGCGACGGAGCGGGCGCGGTGCGTACCACGCCGGCGATTGTACCGGACCGGGCGTCGGCGCCCGTGCGGGGCCGGCGGCTGTGCTAGACTGCCGGCGAGGCCACTGCCACAAGGAGCGCTGCCGCCGCGATGGACCGCACCGCGTCGCCCGCGCGCAAGGGCGTCGTGCTCGCCGCCGGGGTGAACTCGCGCAGCGGCGACACGCGCCGGCTGTTCGCTGGCCTGTGTTACTACCTTCGCGAGCGGGGCGGCTACGTCCCGGCCGACTTCGTCGAGGCCACCTACGCGGGACAGTACCGCGACGGGCGCTGGGCCGGCCCGGCGCCGTACGACGTGCGCGTGTTCGAGGCGCCGCTGGCCGCGCTCGTGGCGGCCTGCGCCGACTGGCTGGCCTGGCTGCCCCGCGCGCGCCCCTGGGTAGGCGAGTGGCACCTGATCGGCTACAGCCTGGGCGGGCTGCTGCTGCTGGAGGCGGCGACGCGTCTGCGCCACCGCACGCCCGACCCCTGGGCCGGGCGGCTGCGCTCCCTGACGACTCTCAGCAGCCCGCTCAACGGCTGCGACCTGGGCGGGTTCGGCTGGCTGGCCGAGCTGTTCGGCCCCGGGCGCGTGGCCGCCGAGGTCGTGCGCCTGGGCGAGGACCCGCGCCATCGTTGGCGAATCGCCAACGACGTGGCGCAGCTGCGCGCGCGCGGCGTGCGCGTCACCACGCTGGTGCAGGCCGACGACGCGGTGATCCAGCCGGAGGACGGCATCGTCGGCCCGGTGACGCCCGACCTGATCGTCCACACGACGGCTCCGCCCGAGGACTCGCCCATCGCGCGGCACCTGGGCCACGGGCGGATCGTCCACGAGCCGCGCGTTTGGGAGCGGCTCCTGGGCATCCTGGGGCCGCAGCCACCGGGCGCGCCGCCGCCCCCGGATGCCCGCCAGCCACCGCGCGTGCTCGTCACGCCCCCGCCGGGCGCGGCCAGCGCCCCGCCGCCCGATGATCCCCTGGAGCGCGAGCTAGCGGAGCTGAAGGCGCGGCTGCGCGCCGAGGGGCGCCTGCCGCCCACCTAGTCGCTGCCGCCGGCGGCTGGGAGTGCTGGCGGCGAGGGCGCCACAGCGGGGGGGACGCGCGGCTGGCCCGCGACCGCGCTGTAGGCGTGCAGATAGGCGGCCAGCTGGGCGAGCAGCTCGACCAGCGCGAGCCGCCCCTCCTCGGCGTATAGCTGGGCGGCCTCCGCGTCTGGAGCGGCCAACCGGGGCGCCAGCGCCGCCAGGTGGAGCGCCAGCGCGTCGCGCGGCCCCCCTGCCGTGGCCACGCGCTCGGCCAGCTCGCGCAAGGCGGCGCTCAGCTCGTGCTGCACCTGGAACCGGCGCTGCTCCACCGCGAGGTCGAGCAGTTCGCCGTAGCGCGCTACGAGTGCGGCGAACACGTGCGGGTCACGCTCGGCCAGCGGCGCGGACTCCCGCGCCAGGGTACTCGCCAGCGACTCCAGCCCCCGGTGCTCGCGGGCGCGCTCATGGCGACGCGCCTCGCGCAGCCGCGCCTCGGCCTCCAGGACTTGCGCGCGGTGCGAGCTCGTGATGTCCACGTGGGCTACCACGGCGCCCGGGGTGTCGGGACGCGGTACCACGTACATGAAGAACCAATGCAGGCCGGTCGGCAGGCGGCAGGGGTACTCGGCCGCGAAGCTGCGCGTCTGACCGGTCAGCACCGCGCGAATGCCCTGGGCCGCCGTCTGGGCCAGCTCAGCGTCGGGCCCTGCGGCGCCCCCGCACACCGCTAGATAGTCAGTGCCCGTCGGGTCCACGAGAGCGTTGTCGCGGGCGAAGCTGAGAGCGAAGCGCCGCCAGCCGCCGCTCACGCCCACGATGCGGCCGGCGCCATCGAGCACCGCGATCTGCATCGGCAGCGCGTCGAGCACCTCGTGGGCGAGCGCCGCGTGCTGCTGGGCTTCGGTGATGTCCACTAGCAGAGTGAGGATGGCGAGGGGAGTTGCGTCGGGCAGCGGGCCGGCATGCGCGGCGAGCCAGCGGCGCCTGGGGCCCGCGCGCACGCCCAGCACGCGCTGCACCGCAGTGCCGGTTTGCCGCGCCTCTTCCCAGGGCAGTGCGGTGGGTTGCAGGGGCGCGCCGGCGGCGTCCACCAGGGCCAGGCGCGCGCACAGCGCGTCGGTGGCGAGCGCGCCCAACGGCTCGCGGGCGAGGCCGAGGAGTTCGGTAGCCGCCGGCGAGGCGTACCGCAGCGCGCCCGCGGCGTCGTGAACTAGCACGCCGGCTGGCAGGGCCCCATAGCGGGCCGCGGGCGCGCCGTGGTCCGGGGTCGTAGCCATGCGACTCAGGCCTCCGAGTGGGCAAGTGTGCGGCTGCCGCTGCAAGGCGGGTGCCAGGGCGGGCATCAGGGCAGGGTGAGCCGCAACAGGCGGTCGTCGGCGGCGCTGGGCTGGCCCCGGCCATCCCGATTGCTGGTGCCGAGATACAGGGCGCCGTCGGGCCCTACCGCCAGGGCGCGCAGGCGGCCGTACTCGCCGAAGATTAGCTGCTCCTCGGCCACGGTGCTCGCGCCGTCAGCGCTGAGGGCGAGCCGCCAGAGCTGGCCGCCGCGCAGAGTGGCCAGAAACAGATGCTCGGCCCAGGGCCCGGGCGGGCCGAAGCTGAGGCCGCCAGGGGGCCGGTTACCCAGGCCGCTCTCGGTGACGGGATCGAGGTACCGCGGCGCGCCGCCCGCGCCGGCGATCTCCGGCCAGCCGTAGTTGCCGCCTGGCACGATCAGATTGATCTCGTCGTGGCAGCAGCGGCCCTGCTCGCCGGTCGGTCCATGCTCGCTGGCATACAGCTGGCCTGTGCGCGGGTGCCAGGCGAAATGCTGCACGTTGCGCAGGCCGAGCGCGTACACCGGGGAGCCGGGGAAAGGGTTGTCGTCGGGGATCGAACCGTCGGGGTTCAGGCGCAGCACTTTGCCGGCGAGCGAGCCGAGCTCCTGCGCGGCGGCGCCGTTGCGCGCGTCGCCCGTGCCCACATACAGCTTGCCGTCGGGGCCGAACGCCAGCGCGCCGCCATCGTGCACCGTAGCGCCGGGGATCTCGTCGAGGATGACGCGCTCCTCCTCCGCCTGGTCGTCGAGCAGGCGCAGCAGCGCCACGCGGTTGCGCACCCCGCCCGGGCGGTCGTAGGTGTAGTAGACGTACAGCGCGCCGCTGGTCGCGAAGTCGGGAGCTAGGGCCAGTCCCAGCAGGCCGCCCTCGGCCGTGGCGTGGCTAACGGGCAAGACCGCCACGGGCTCGGGCCGCAGCTGGCCGTCCTGTACCACACGCACGCGGCCCGGCCGCTCGGTGAAGAACAGTCGGCCATCGGGCGCCCAGGCCAACGCCCAGGGCACTTCCAACCCGCTGAGCACCGTCTCCACCTGCAACGCGCCCGTGCTCGCCGGTGCGACGCGCGGTGTAGCTGCGCACGCCGCGGCTCCCAGCACGACCGCTACCACCCCGATCCACCGCAGCGCTATGATCGGCGACATGATCCCACTCCTGCGCCCAGGCCCGCGCGCCCCGGCCGCGCGGCAGAGAGAAGCGCTCCCACCCGCAGGAGGGAGCGCTTCTCGACCAAAAGCGCTGGGCATCCGGGGCCCGCGGCCCGGACGACGCCGTCAGGCGGCCGCCGCCTCGCGGATGCCCATGCGTCGTTGACTATCTGGCATAGGCATCACCTCCTTCGTCCGCGCCGACTATACCATGCTCGCGGCCCGCTGCCAAATCACGCGCTGCCTCGCTGCTCGGGAGCCGCGCTCGCCGCCAGGGGCTCGGGTGCCATCCGCGCGCGGCTGAGCAGGGTGTAGGCCACGCTCACGCTCACACCGTACAGCGCGTGGCGGACTACCTCGCCGGCCAAGGGCCACGCGCCCGCCCCCAGCCCGACCCCGGCCACCCCCGCCCCCAGCGCCGGCAACACCACCAACAGCGATACAGCCAGCGGTAGCAGAGCGAAGAGCAGCCCCCCCAGCCAGTCGGGCTCGGGCAGCCAGCGTTCGAGGTGGGCGTACACGACCGCCCAGCCGACCTGGAGAGCGACATAAGCGAACAGGCCCAGCACCAGGGCGAGCCGTGGGCGGGCGCCTAGGTGCTGTCCGACGACCTCGGAGAGGGCGAACAGGGCGGCGCTGGCGTGGCGCACGCCCGCCGCGCCCAGGGCGTACCAGGCCAGGTCGAGGCTCAGGGTGGTGAGGGCTGCCGCCAGCAGGCCCGCCATCACTGCCGTGGCCAGGCGATGGCGCTCGGGCAACAGGTGCTCGGCGTGCACCAGCCGTGCCCGTCGCCGGATAGCCAGCAGCACCGCCAGCGTGGCGCCCAATCCCACCAGACTGACCAGCAGGTGCAGCGGCGGACGCAGGTGGTCGAGCAGGCGTAACACCTCGGGCCCCGCGAGGTAGCCGAGGGTGAAGAACACCAGGATGTACATCGTGGAGCCGAGTGCCAGGGCTGGCAGGAAGACCCTGTACGGCACGCCGAACACGCCGGCGGCTAGGGTCGTGGCGATGCGCAGCCCGGGCAGCACGCGGCCGGCCACGATCGCTAGCCAGCCGTGGCGCTGCAGCAGGCACTCGGCACGTGCCAGGTGA
>Ga0070737_10002364_pt1 | contig 22953 bp, 19 predicted proteins | sample Coa_R1_10_FD_66438 | JGI IMG/M metagenome (GOLD analysis project Ga0070737, IMG submission 66438) | Surface soil microbial communities from Centralia Pennsylvania, which are recovering from an underground coalmine fire - Coalmine... | ecosystem: Environmental > Terrestrial > Soil > Unclassified...
GCTCAACGCGCGGGGCACCATCCGCAGCCTGAGCGACGACGGCCGCCAGGCGGAGGTCGAGGTCGGCGGGCTGCGCGTGCGCGTGCCGACCAGCGAGCTCGCTGCCCCAGAGGCCGTCGAGCGCGGCCCGGGGGACGCGGCGGCGCCCGCCGTCACCTACGTGCCGGCGCCCGCGCCGGCCGTGCCCGCGCTGGACCGCCCCGTGCCGTTCCAGCTCGACGTGCGCGGCCAGCGCGTGGCCGACGCGCTGGAGACGGTGGAGCGGTATCTGGACGACGCCTACCGCGCCGGCCTGCGCGCGGTGCGCATCGTTCACGGCCACGGCACAGGCGCCGTGCGGCAGGCGGTGCGCGAGCTGCTGGCCCATCACCCGCAGGTGGCGCGCTGGAGCCCGGCCGACCCGCGCCAGGGGGGCGACGGCGCTACCGAGGTCGAGCTGGCGGGCTAGCCCGCGGCGGCGTCGCGAATCGCCGCGACTAGCAGCTCGATCGAGGCGTGCTTGAGCACGTAGCCGTGCACGCCGATGGCGTCGAGCTGGTCCCAGGCCCAGGGCATGTCGTAGCCGGTCAACATCACGATGCGCACGGTCGGCGCCTCGCACCGCAGGCGTGCTGCGACCTGGATGCCGTCGAGGTCGGGCAGGTCCAGGTCCAGCAGCACGACGTCCGGCCGCACGCGCTGGACCAGCGCGATCCCCTCCTCGCCGCTGGCCGCGGTACCGACTACCTCGATGCCGTCCTCGTCTTGCAGCAGCCCGCTGACGACCTGGGTCATCAGCACCGCGTCGTCGACCAGTGCCACGCGGATCGGGGGGCCGGCGTTCGCGCCACACGGTTGCGCTATCGGCTCGTCGCGCTGGGCCATATCGCTCGCATTCCTCACCCGTGACGGCCGCACGCGCCGCCGGCGTGTCGTTCTTGCAGCTTACCACCTCTTGGCCGGCCGCACGATGCATGCCAGCGCGGCGGCGTGAGGTGGCCGTGCTCAGGCGAAGGGGGACAGCACGGCGCCGAGGGGGGGGTACATGGGCGCGGGCTGCCAGGCGAGCGGTGCCTGCGCCAGGTGCGTGCGCTGGTACGGCACCGGGGCACTACCGGGCGGCCATACCTCCAGCACGGTGTCGCCCTTCCAGCCCACGAGCTGTGGCTGGCGATTCACTTCCTCGCGCTCGCTGCGCAGCGCTAGCGGGTAGCGTAGCGCCGCCACCTGGCCAGCGCCGAGCGGGCCGGCGTCGACGTAGCCGCCCGCCCAGCGCACGTCGTGGCGCTTGCCGTCGATCCACAGCTGTACGTCCTCGCGCCGCACCCGCGCGGGCGCGCGCAGGAACACGTGCCGCGGCGCGCGCAGCCGCACCTCGCGGCGCCCCTCGTACGGTTCGTAGCCGACGATCTCGGCGGCCGGCCGCGGGCCGCTGAACCCGAGGTGCACCCACAGCTCGCCCGCGCGGTCGGTCGCCGTGTGCTCCCAGACCAGGTGCAGCGCGCGGGCGCCGGAGCCGGTGCAACACCCCTCGATGATCGGCTCGGTGCCGGTGTAGAGATAGCCGAGCAGCGACTGGGGCAGCGTGGCGCTGCCGAACGAGCCGGCCAGGGCCCGGGCGCCAGGGGTATCGCGCGCCGCGGGCGCCAGGAACGTCAGCTCGGCGGGAAATTGGCTGGCCAGCAGGTGGTTGCGCGCGAACCGCTCGACGTCGTCCCAGTACTCTGGGTAGCCGCTCTCGGCCAGGGCGATGGCCAGCTGGAGCACGTCGGCCAGCGCGCAGGTCTCGCAGGTCGGCGGCAGCCAGGGCACATGGTACCAGTACCAGTAGTGCTGCTCGCCCAGGTGCATGGCGTCGGGGAACCAGCCGTAGGCGGTGGCGTTGGCGCGGATGTAGGCGTATACCCGCTCGGCCCAGCGCAGGCGGTCTTCTCGTCCGTCGAGCCGCGCCTGGTAGACGGCGGCGGTGGCCAGGCCCGCGTAGCCCTCGGCGTGCACGTGGCCATGGAACGCGCCGCTGGGCGCCACGAGCCCGGAGCGGTCGGCGAAGTAGGCGAGCAGCCGGCGGCCGAGCGCCCCAGCGGCCGGGCTGCCCGTGCGGGCGTGGTGTTCAAGCAGCGGCAGCGCTACCAGCGCGCCCAGCCCCCACTTGGCACGGCCCTCCGGGGCCCCCTCCGGCGTGTTGGTGTAGTCGAGCCAGCCGTTGCGCCACTGCGTGCCAGGGTAGCGCGCGGTGCCATCCTCGTGCACGGCGATGGCGTCGAGGCCCCGCACGAGCTGCTCGATGGCGTCCTCGATCGCCGCGCTGCCCGTGACGGCGAACCAGGTGTTCAGCGCTAGCAGCCCGCGGCTCTGCGAGAAGATCTCCACGGTGTTCGAGGCGTACTGCCCGTCGGGCGCCGGGCCGTTCCACAGCAGCCCGTCGTCGCCCTGCTGGGCGAGCAGTAGCGCGCGCACGGCAGCTTCTTGCTCCGCGCCCGCCGTGGTGCCCGTGAGCAGCCGCAGCCGCGCGAAGCCATCGACCGCCCGCCCGGTCATGTCGATCCAGTCCCACACATCGTGCTTGAGCACTGGCACCGGCCCGCTGAGGTCGAGGGCGAAGTACGGCCGGTAGCCGGCGGCGGGGTCGAGGCGGGCGAGTAGACTGGCGAAGGCGCGTTGGCCGGCCTCTTGGAGGAAATACGTCGCGGGGCGCTGCGCCGCCGACGGCTCGGGCGCGTTTCGCCCGGACAGGGACAGCGCCTGGCGCTCGACCGGTCCCCAGCGCACGCTGGCGGCCAGCCCGCCGCTCACCAGTCCCACGCTCCCCAACGCCAGCCCGGCCAGCAGCCGCCGGCGCGAGACGCGGAGGCGCCTGGCCTGCGAGCGCGGCCGGAGCGGCACCAGCGGCGAGGCCGAAGGGGGGGCAGCTGGGGGCAGCAGTGGCTCAGTCGGCGGCATACCAGGCGTTTTCCCGACAGCCTGGCGCGCCAGCGCGCTCGCGGCGTGCGTGTCGGCGGCCGACCCCGGCCAGCCCTGATGTGCAGTTGCCATGCTCGGCCATGCCGCGGCGAGTATAGCACAGCGCGCAGTCCAGGCAGAAGCGGCTGGTGGCTATAGCGGGGACAGCCGGGCGGGGAGGAGGGCGTTTGCCCTCTCTCCCCCCACCACGGCTAGCGGCACGGTCCGCTAGCTGCGCTCGATCACCCCACAGGCGATGCGGCCGCCCGCGTCGCCCGTGTTCAGAGTCGTCTCGTCGGGGGTCACACCGTAGCGGTCCGGGATGTGGGCGAAGTTGTCCTTGTCGGCGTGCACGATCAGCGCGCGCGGGCCGCCCGCGAACAGGTCCTCGAAGCTGAAGCGGTCGGTCTGCACCGTCAGCACACCCGAGCCATCGGCGCTGACGTACAGGCTGGGCATGTCGCCCGCGTGGTCGGGGTGCGTGTCGGAATGGCCGGGCTTCTGGAGGTGGCCGCCGGCCGAGTTGAAGTTGGTGGCGGGATCGCAGACCCCCGTGGCGTGAACATGGAAGCCGTGGAACCCGGGCGACAGGTTCGCCACGTCGGCCTGCACGAGGACCTTGCCGCCAGGCACTTCGGTGAAGCTGACCATGCCTACCTGGTTGCCCTGCAAATCGCGCAGCACTGCCGTGGCTTGAGCGCCCTGCGCACCCTGTGCTGCCGCGGCCGGCACTCGGTGGTTCCCCCCCTGCCCTAACCACACACTACTGGCTAGGGCCACGGTCGTCGCACCAGCGAGGATCACGCGTGTCCATTCCATACGGGTTATCTCCCCTCCTATCCCGACTTGCCTCGTACCTGTGCCCAGATTCTAGCCGAGTCCTGCAGGGGCCGTGCCGCGTTGTACGGTCGGGCCGATGGCGGGGCTCCGCCTGGTACACTGCTGGCACGAGCGTACAGTGGTAGCGCGTACTCGCGCGCCGAGCGAGAACCACGGCGGTGCGACGGGCGCGCTGGGGTTCACGCGCACCGAGAGAGCGAATGGAGCAGCCATTCGAGGTGATCGTTATCGGGGGGGGCGGCGCGGGCTACGCGGCGGCCAGCACCGCCGCACGGCTGGGCCGGCGCGTGGCGATGGTCGAGCGCGCGGAGCTGGGCGGCACGTGCCTCAACCGCGGCTGCGTGCCCTCCAAGACGCTTATCCGCTCGGCCGAGGTGCTCGACACGGTGCGGCGGGCCGGCGAGTTCGGGGTGGCGGTTGCCGATGCCCGGCTCGACTACGCGCGCGTGGTGGCCCGCAAGGATGCGATCATCCGCGGCTTCTCGGGCGAGGGGCCGCTGGAGAGCCTGGCCCGCCAGGGCATCGCGCTGCTGCGGGGCAGCGCGCGCTTCCTGGACTCGCACCGGCTGCGCGTCGGCGAGCAAGTGTACCGCGCCGAGCGGTTCGTGCTCTGCACCGGCGCGCGGCCGCGTGTGCCGCCGCTACCGGGCCTCGCCGCCGCGGGCTACTTGACCTCCGACGACGCGCTGGCGCTCACCGCATTGCCGCGCTCGGCGATCATCGTCGGCGGCGGGATCATCGCCTGCGAGTTCGCGCCGCTGTGGGCGATCTTCGGCGTGGCGGTCACGATCGTCGCCGAGCGCCTGCTGCCGCGCGAGGAGCCCGAGGTGGACCGTACGCTGGCCGAAGAGTTCGCGCGCCGTGGCATCCGCCTGGTGCGCGGCCGCGCCGAGCGGGTCGAGCGGCAGGGGGCCGAGCGAATAGTGTACGCCCGTACCGACGCGGGCCCCGTGGCGACCAGCGCCGAGGTGGTGCTGATGGCCACTGGCCGCCAGCCGAACTACGCGGACCTCGACCTGCCCGCCGCGGGGGTAGCCGCTACCGAGCGCGGCGTGCAGGTCGATGCCACGCTGCGCACCAGCGCGCCGCACGTCTGGGCCGCGGGCGACGTGACCGGCCAGCACATGTACACGCACGCGGGCGACTACGCGGGCGAGATCGCGGGCTGGAACGCCGCCGGCGGCCGCCCCCCGCGCCAGGCCGACTTCCGGGTGGTGCCGCGGCCGGTGTTCAGCTTCCCCCAGGTCGGCGCGGTGGGCCTGACCGAGCGGGCGGCGCGCGAACAGGGGCGTGCCGTGGAGACCGCGCAGGTGTGCTACGCCGATATCAGCAAGGCGGTGATCCAGGGCGAGCCGGCGGGGTTCTGCAAGCTGGTGGCCGACCGCGACACGGGCGAGATCCTGGGCGCTACGCTAGTCGGTGCGCAGGCGGCCGAGCTGATCAGCCTGGTCGCGGTGGCCATGGCCGGCCGTGTCAGCGCCTACACGCTCGGCGATACGCTGCTGCCGTACCCGACCCTGCCGGAGATCGTGCGCTGGACAGCCGATCAGATCGGCAAGCACTTGCCGCCTGCCGAGCAGGTGCGCCGTGCCGTGGGCCAACCGCTGCACGAGATCTGTATCGGCTGTTGGCCGGAGCGTGGCGCCGAGCAGCGCGCCGCAGAGCATCGCCGCGCCCCGTAAGCGGGGCTCAGGCCAGACCGAGCGCCGCCTCATCCTCGGACTCGGAGGGCTCGCCGGGTGCTGCCGCGACCGCCGCGCCGACCTCGGGCGCGAGCGGCGCGCTGAGCCGGCGGGCGAAGGTCAGAAACCCCGTGTGCCCCACCATCTGCTGCGCCGGCCGCACGCTCTGGCCCTGCACATGCCACGGCCGGTGCAGCGTCTCGAACGTCTCGATGTCGCCGAACCCGTGCGCCCGCAGCGCCTGCACCACCGCCTGCACCTGCGTGGTCGACGGCGTGTAGGCGCACAGGAACCCGCCCGGGCGCAGCGCGGCCGCGGCCGCCGGCACGGCCAGCCACGGCTCGGGTAGATCGAGCAGCACGCGGTCCAGGTCGCGCTCGGCGATTCCCTCGTAGGTGTCGCGCTGGTGCACGAGCAGGTTCGGCGGCTCGCCGTAGAACGCCGCGATGTTGGCGCGCGCCGCGGCGATGAAGTCGGCCCGGCGCTCGTAGACGATCACGCGCCCCGTGGGCCCCACCGCGCGCAGCAGCGCCAGGGTGAGCGCGCCGGAGCCGATGCCCGACTCGAACACCGTCGCTCCGGGGTAGATGTCTGCCCACAGCAGGATCGGCCCGAGGTCCTTGGGGTAGATGATCGCCGAGTGCCGCGGCATCTGCATGATGTGGTCGATCAGCCGTGGGCGGTAGGCCACCAGCTTGTAGCCCTTCGAGGAGGTGACCTCGACGCCCTCCTCGGCGCCGATCAGCGCGTCGTGGGGTACCTGGCCACCGTGGAAATGGTACACCGCCCCGGGCAAGAGGCGGACCACGTAGCGCTTGTCGCGCCGATCGACGAGCAGCACGGTCTCGCCGGGGGCCAGCGGCGGCATGAGCTACGACTCGGCGAGCGCGGGGGCGGGGGGACCGGTCACGCCGTCGGGCGACGGCGCGGCGCGCTGCGGCCCGCGGCGGCCACGGCGGCGCTTGGGCTGAGCCACCTCGGCGCGCAGCCGGCAGAAGGCGCATAGCTCGGCGGTGGTCGGCTGGCCGCACTGCGTGCACGGCCGCAGCGTCACCGCCTCGTGCTGCGCGAACAGCGGCTGCACCTTCTCCAGGAAGCCGAACAGGAACGCCTGCTTGGTGCCCGGGGAGACCGCCTCGAGCTGGTTGAGCACGTCCTTGAACAGCAGCGACTTGGCGCCCTTGGACATCGGGCACTCGTCGACGATGTAGTCGATGCCGCGCAGCACGCAGTACGCCGCCATCTCGCGCTCGGCCAGACGGTACAGCGGCTTTACCTTGCGGATGAACCCGTCCTCCTCGGCCAACACCGGCGCCTGGCGGCCCAGGTAGCCGGTCTGCCAGCGCAGCACGTTGCCGAACAGCGTCGCCGCCTCGTCGTCCAGGTTGTGGCCGGTGGCGATGACGCGGAAGCCGTGCTCCTGCGCCACCTTGTTGAACAGGTACCGCTTGCTCAGCCCGCAGGCCGAGCAGGGGGTGCGCATGGTGCGCCGCGCCGTCTCGGCGATCCCCAGGCCGTAGTCGGCCTCGAGGTCGGTCACGATCAGCCGGGCGTGGCGGCGCGCGGCGAACGCCTCGCACTTCTCGCGCGACGGCTCAGAGTAGCCGGGAATCCCGAGGCCGATGTAGAAGCCGGTGGCGTCGTAGCCTAGGTCGAGCAGCACGTCCCACAGGGCCAAGCTGTCTTTGCCGCCCGATACGGCGACCAGCACCGGCTCGTCGCGCCGGAACATCTTGTGGTGCTCGATGGCGCGCGTCACCTGATCGCGGAAGAACGCCAGAAAGCAGTCCTCGCAGAACGCCGCGTTGTGGCGGCGCACCTCGAGGCACGCTTCCTGGCCGCGACAGCGCGTGCAGCGCATGGCGTCTTCCCTCTGTTCGGAACGTAACGTTACGCGGCGCCGCCCGACACCACGGGCCGCACCTCGATCGTGTCGGTCTCTTCCAGCAGCGCGTCGCGCGTGAGCAAGCGGTTGTCGCGGATCACCAGGTACGCCTCGGGCTGCAGGCCCAGCTCGGCCAGCAGCTCGCCCACGCGCCGCCGGCCCGCGATCTCGATCTCGCGCCGCTCGGGGTGGCGTAGCAACACGCGCACGGCGGGCCCTCCTGGCGCGGCAGCGTGCCATGCCGCGCGTCACGCCGATATTCTACCAGGCTCACTCCGCCGCGACCGCGCGCTCGACCGCCGGCGCGTAGTAGCCCCACAGGGCCGGCGGCAGCAGCCGCGCGATGGCCACCATGACCGCCTCGCGCAGCGCCGCGTCGCGCTCGGCCTTGCTCGCGCCCGGGGCGGGCGGCAAGTGGAAGGGGGCGCCGAAGCGCGCCGTGAGCACCCCGTCGAGCTCGGCGATGCCCACCGGCACCAGCGGCACGCCCCCGCGCGTGAGCCAGGCGAGGAACAGCCCCACACCCGGGCGCGCCTCGCACAGCGCCACGCTGGCGGTGCCCTCGGGCAGCACGCCCACGGGCTCGCCGGCCGCCAGCCAGCGCGCGGCGACCCGCAGGCCCGCCGCGCCGCCCACCTCGCCGGACTCGCGCGCGGGGACCAGCCCGAACCCGTACACGCGGTAGGCGAAGCGGCGGAATACCCCGCGCAGCAGCGCCCGCGGCACGCGCACCGGCCCGAGGCGGAAGTCGAGCAGCTCGGCGGTCATCAGCCAGTGCAGCTCGCGCGGCCGCTCGCCGGTCTGGCGCACGGCGGCGTTGACCAGCATCGCCCCCCAGCCGGCCCACAGCCCGGGGCGCTGGTAGTGGTTGCCCACCACCACGAACGGCCCGCTGCGCGGCAGGTGCTCGCGGCCCAGCGTGCGCGGCGGGGGATAGGCCCCGCGCAGGCCCGCCGCCGAGTCGTCGCCCAGGCTGCGCGGCCGCCCGAGCGCCACGCTGAGCGCGATGCGCAGCAGCAGCGGCGTGGGGAAGGCGTAGCGCGCGCGCTCAGCCATGGGCCGCGGGGTCAGGAGGCGCGCGCCGGGCTCGCGGGCGCGCCACCGACAGCACGATCGCCGCGACCATGACCCAGTGCGCCACGATGGCGCCCGCGACGTGGCCCGTGGCCTGGCGGATCAGCCCGAACAGCAGCCCGCCCGCGAACAGCGCCGCCAGCGCGCCCGCATACAGCAGCGGGAACAGCGCGCGGGGCAGGTTCGAGCGCCGCAGGTTGTACCAGGTGATCACCAGGTGCCAGGCGGCGAACACCCCAGCACCTGCCACGAGCGCGCGGCCCGGCCCCAGCAGCCGCTGCAGCTTGGCGTGCAGCAGCCCGCGGAAGGCGATCTCCTCGAACACCGCCGAGCCCAGCAGGAACTGCCCGGCCACCAGCCCCAGCAGCCGGCCCCGGCTGACGCCCACGTACTCGGGGTGCGTGACCGCCTGGCGGCTGACCAGCGGGAAGGCGAAGAAGAGGCTGATGGGCACGGCGCCCAGCAGGCCGAGCCCCAGGCCCCACAGCAGCCCGCGGCTCAGCCCCGCGCGCCCCAGCCCCAGCTCGCGTGCGCCGAGCCCCTCGCAGGCGGCCCAGGCCAGCACCACCCCCAGCATGCCCAGGTGCGCGCGGTTGGTCTCGGACGAGAGCGCGCGGCCGCGGCGCGCGTAGCGCCAGGCGTCGCCATTGGCGTAGCCCAGCAGCAGCGCGACGAGCGCCACGGTGCTGGCCCGCTCCCAGGGGCGGGCAGGCGGTGGCGCGGGGGCGTCCAGCAAGCGGCGCAGCCAGACCCGTGCGGCCATCGCCGTGTCCTCGGCCCATCGTTGGGGCCATTATACGCTGGCCACCCGCAACGGCGCGGCGCGCGGGTATGGTATAAGCCCGCCGAGCAGCACCCGCGCTGGCGAGGAGGCGTCCGATCGGCACCCCGCGCACGGCCCTCCTGCTGACGGTGGGTGATCCCCACCGCCTGCGGGGGAGTTATCTCTACCATCGGCGCCTGGCCGACCTAGCCGCCGACTACGGCTGGCGGCTGGGGTTCCTCGCGCTGCCCGAGCTGCCGTTCCCCTGGCCGGCGCTGTCGGTGCGGCGCGCGCTGGCCGTGGCGCTCGCCGAGCGGCCCGCTGCACTGGTCGTCGACAGCTACGCCGCGCCGTTCGTGGCGTTCGGCGGCCGGCTGGCGGACGCGGTGCCGCTGGTGGCCAGCGTGCACGCTCCACCGGCCGATCCCGATACGCCGCCCTGGCAACGCGGCCTGCGCGCGCGCTGGGCGCGCCTGACATACCGGCGGGCGCGCCGGATCGTCGTCGCCAGCCGCTACCTGCTCGACGTGCTGGCCGCGGCCGGGCTGGCCCACCGCCTAGAGCTGGTGCCGCCGGGGCGTGATCTCGGCCCCGAGCCCGTGGTGCCGGCCCAGGCCGCGCCGCCCGAGGCAGGCCTCATGGCCGCGCTGGCCGCCGCGCGCGCTACCCAACGGCCCACGCTCGATCCTCTCGCGGGTATCCACGAGCGGCGGGGCGCCACCACGGCCGAGCTGCGCGCCGGCCGGCAGGTGGCGTTGCTGTGTGTGGCACGCTGGACGCCCCGCCACGGCATCCTGACGCTGCTCGACGCCCTGGCCGCCCTGCCGGCCCACATCGCGACCTTGCACCTGGTCGGCGACCCGGCTGACAACTCGCGCTACGCTGTCCGCGTGCGCGCGCGGCTGGCCGCCGCCGACCTGCGCGAGCGCGTGCGCGTCCACGGCGTGCTGGGCCTGCCCGAGCTGGCGACGCTGTACCGTCACGCCGACCTGTTCGTGCTGCCCAGCGCGCTGGAGCCAGTGGGCATGGGCGTGGGCGAGGCGATGGCGCTGGGCCTCCCGGTGGTGGCGGTGGCGGCGGGCAACTTGCCCTACCTGGTCACCGACGGCGTGGAGGGGCGCCTGCTGGCGCGGGCCACGGCGGCGGAGCTGCGCGCGGTGCTGGCCGAACTCGCGGCGGTTCCCCTGCGGCGCACGGCGTTGGGCCAGGCGGCGCGGCGGCGCGCGCTCGGGCTGCCCCGCTGGGAAGAGACGGCGGCGCGCTTCTTCGCCGCACTCGCCGCGGCCGTTCAGTCGTAGGTCAGCACCACCTGCAGGGCGCGCTCGGGCCGCAGGTCGAGCAAGACGAAAGCGGCCTCGGCCTCCGCGAAGGGGATACGGTGGGTGATCAGCTCGGCCAGCGGCAGCTGCCGCAGCAGCCCGGTGGCCACGGCCCGCCGCCGCGCGACGTCCCAGCGCGGGGCGAGCGCGGGCGCTACGCGGCCCACCTGCGAGCTGACGAGGCGCACGCGGCCACGGTGGAAGTGGCCGCCCAGGGCCAGGCTGACGGGCTTGGTGCCGTACCACGAGGCCACCACGACGGTGCCCTCGTCGGCCACCGCCTCGATGGCCGCTTGCAGCGCGGCCGGCGCCCCGCTCACCTCGATCGCCAGGTCGGCGCCGCGACCGCCCGTGAGAGCGCGCACCTCGGCCGTGAGATCATCGCCCGGGGCTAGCGCGAGGGCAGCCCCCAAGCGGCGCGCCAGCGCCCGGCGCGGCGGCAGCGGGTCGACCCCCACTACCTGCTCCACCCCGCCGCGCAGCAGCACCTGGAGGATCAGCAGGCCGACCACGCCCAGCCCGCTGAGCAGCACCGTCTCGCCCAGCCGCGGCGCGGCGTCGAGCACCACATTCACTGCCGTCTCCAGGTTAGCCAGGAACACGCCCTCCTCGGGCGGCAAGCCGGGCGGCAGCGGCACCACGCTGTCAGCGGGCACCACGTAGTAGTCCTGGTGCGGGTGCAGGGCGAACACCAGGCTGCCCGGCATGATAGCGCGCACGCCCGCGCCGACGGCCAGGACGCGGCCCACGCTGGCGTAGCCGTACTTGATGGGGTAGGCGAAGCTGCCGGCCAGTGAGGGCAAGTCGAGCGCCAGGTCGGGCGGCACCTCGCCGCGGTACACCAGCAGCTCCGTGCCCGCGCTGATGCCCGAGGCCAGCGCGCGCACCACTACCTCGTGCGGCCCGGGTGGTGGTAGGGGCTCGGTGCGGAACTCGGCCCGCCGCGGGCCTACCCACCACAGCGCCCGCGCCTCGGCGGGCAGCACCGGCAGCCGGTCGCGCACGCTGGCGACGGTGCGGCGAGAGGCAACGCGCCGCGGCATCGTTCACGTTCCCGGGCAGAGTGGCTCGGGGGGGCCGAAGGCCGGCTCGCGGGCGATCGCCAGGTCGCCCTCGAACAGCACGTCCGCGCCGCTGGGGCGGAACGCGCTGCGCCGGAAGGTGAGCGCCTCAGCTAGGCGGGCGATGCCCAGGTCGCCGATCGCCTCGACCCCGCTGCCGAGCACCTTGGGCGCCACGCACACCACTAGCCGGTGCACGAGCCGCTCGCGCAGCAGCGTGGTGATCAGCGCGGCGCCGCCCTCGACCAGTACCGACCGCACGCGCTCGCGGGCCAGCGCGTCCAGGAGCCACAGTGGATCGACCCGCCCGTCGGGGCCGGCGGGCAGCGCCAGCACCCGGGCGCCGCGCGCCTCCAGCGCCTGTTGGCGCGCCGGATCGACCGGCACCACGGCTGCCAGCCACGTCGCGCCTGGGCTGTCGAACACGGCGGCCGTGGGGGGCGTGCGCAGCGCACTGTCGGCTACCACGCGCAGGGGGTTGCGGCCGGCGACCAGGCGGACGGTGAGGCGCGGGTTGTCACGCAGCACGGTGCCGACCCCGACCAGCAGGGCGTCGTGCTGGGCGCGCAGCGTATGCGCGTACACCAGCGACGCCTCGCTGCTGATCCACTGCGACTCGCCGCTGCGCGTGGCGATGCGACCGTCGAGGGTCTGGGCGTACTTCACCGTCACCCACGGCAGTCGCGGCGCCGCCTCTGGCATCGCTGCTCCCAGCCCTCTGGCTGTCGCCTATTCTAGCACGCGGGGCCGCGCCGCCCCGGCCGCTGCACGCGGCCCGCGGTGGGTATAATCCGGCACGACACACCACGCCGAGCCGCCCCGCCCGGACGCCCCGCGCGAACCGCCGGTCGCGGGGAGCTGGCACGGAGCCCACGTGCGCGTCATTGGAACTGCCGGCCACGTCGACCACGGCAAGTCCACGCTCATCACCGCGCTCACCGGCATCGATCCGGACCGGCTGCGCGAGGAGAAAGAGCGCGGGATGACCATCGACCTGGGCTTCGCCTGGCTCACGCTGCCCAGCGGCCAGGAGGTGAGCATCATCGACGTGCCCGGCCACGAGCGGTTCATCAAGAACATGCTCGCGGGCGTGGGCGGCATCGATATCGCCCTGCTGGTGGTCGCCGCCGATGAGGGCATCATGCCCCAGACGCGCGAGCACCTGGCCATCCTCGACCTGCTGAACATCCGCACCGGCGTGGTGGCGGTCACCAAGCGCGACCTGGTGGAGGACGACTGGCTGGAGCTGGTCTGTGCGGACATCGAGGAGACGCTGCGCGGTACCACGCTGCAGGGCGCTCCGCTGGTGCCTGTCTCGGCCGTGACGGGCTATGGGCTCGACGCGCTGCGCGCGACCCTCGACCGCCTGCTACTGCAGGCGCCCGCCAAGCCCAATACCGGCTGGCCACGGTTGCCAGTCGACCGTGTGTTCACCATCGCCGGCTTCGGCACAGTGGTCACCGGCACACTGGTGCACGGCGAGCTGCGCCTCGGCCAGGAGGTCGAGATCGTGCCCAGCGGCAAGCGCGGACGCGTGCGCGGCCTGCAGAGCCACAAGCGCCGCGTCGAGGTCGTGCCGGCGGGCACGCGCGTGGCGGTCAACGTCTCGGGGCTGGCCACCGAGGACGTGCAGCGCGGCGACGTGCTCACTGCCCCGGGCTGGCTGCGGCCCACCCGTGTGGTCGACGCGCGCCTGCGGCTGCTGGCCAGCGCGCCGCGTCCGCTGCCGCACAACGCGCTGGTCACGTTTCACACCGGCGCGGTGGAGGCCACTGCCCGCGTGGGGCTGCTCGACCGCAACGAGCTGCGGCCCGGCGAGAGCGGCTGGGCGGTGCTGCGCCTCGATCAGGAAGTGGCCGTGGTCAAAGACGACCTCTTCATCATCCGCCAGCCCTCACCTAGCCTCACCCTGGGCGGCGGGACGATCGTCGAGCCGCACCCGCGCCGCCACCGGCGCTTCCAGCCGCAGGTGCTGGCCACGCTGGAGGTGCTGGAGCGCGGGCTGCCCGAGGAGATCGTGCTGGAGCAGCTCCAGAGCCGCGAGCCCGCCGACTACGCCACCTTGGAGCGACGCTGCGCGCTGGCCGCGGCCGAGACGCGCCGGGTGGTCGCGCAGCTGCTGGCCGAGCAGCGCCTGGTGGCACTCGACGGCGCCGACGCGCCGCAGCTGAGCCCCACGACGGTGCTGATCTCCGCCGCCGGGTGGCAGCGGCTGGTGGGGCAGGTCGAGCGCGTGCTGGCCGCCTACCACCAGGAGTTCCCGCTGCGCCGCGGCATGCCGCGCGAGGAGCTGCGCACGCGCCTGGGGCTGGAAGCGCGGCTGTTCACCCGCGCGCTGGGGGTGTTGCTGGCACGCGGCCACGTGGTGGAGGAGGGACCGGTACTGGTGCGCTTGCCCACGCACCAGGTGGTGTTCACCCCCGACCAGGAGCGGCGCATCGCCGCGCTGCGCGAGCGGCTGCGCGCGGCCGGGGTGTCGCCGCCGGCGCGCGCCGAGCTGGAGGCCGCGGTGGGCCTGCCGCCCGAGGTGGTCCAGGCGCTGCTCGACCGCGGCGACCTGGTCGAGGTGGCGCCGGACCTGGTGTACCTCCGCGAGACATACGACGAGCTGGTGGCCGCCGTACGCGCTATGATCGCCGAGGAGGGAAGCATCACCGTGGCGCGCTACCGCGACCGCTTCCAGACGAGCCGCAAGTACGCGCTGGCCCTGCTGGAGCACCTCGACCAGGCGCGCGTCACCCGCCGCGTAGGTGACGAGCGCGTGCTGTACTGATCCTGCCGGCGGTCGTCTGAACGTCTTAACCCGATCGGCGGTATCCGCCGCCGGCCGCCACGTGGTACAGTGAAACTGCGATTCCCCTGTCTTGGACACGGCCGCGCCGACGAGCGGGGGCGCGCGATACGGGACCAGCAGGGCAAGGGAGGCGTGTGACCCTCGACCTCGGCCAGCTCGGCGGGCAGATCCGCGCGCTCGGCGGGCACCTCGCCGGCGACCAGGACGGCTATCAGGAGCGGCTCGCCATGGCGCGCGCCCTGCTGGCAGCGACCGCTGCCGCCGACCTGGCCGCCGTGGCCGAGGAGGGCGCGGCCGCCTGTCCCCGCGAGGCACCCGCCACACGCGTGCCCTGCCCGCCCCTGCCGCCCGCCTACACCGCCATGGCCGCTGACGGCTCGCAGATCGAGCCCGACCGCCACGCGCCCGCCCTCTGGTACCTGCTCAACCTCGGCGCCGCCTGCATCGAGTACGGGCCCCGGCCGCGCGCGGAGCTGGCCAGCGAGCCGACGCTCTACTATCGCCGCGAGGACCTGTACGTCACCGTGGGCAACCGCGAGGCACCGCTCGAAGGCAACCGGCTGGAGCTGCGGCGCCATGTGGCCGAGATGGCGCGGCTGGCCGACCTCGCCGAGCGAGCCCGCGCGCGCGGCGCGCCCGCCCCGGTGGCGCTGGCCGACGGCCAGTTGCTGCTGTGGAACCACCGCATCGAGGACTTCGTGCGCGACCAGCTCACCGCCGCGTTCCAGGACGCTCTGCGCCGGTGCATCGCCGCTGCGGTGCCCGTGGCGGGCTACATCAGCCGGCCGCGCGCCACCGACGTGCTCGACCTGCTGCGGCGGCTGCCCGCCCATCGCGCTACCTGCCCGCGCTGTGACGGTGCCGCGCGCGAGCAGCCGTGCACGCTGGGCGGCCTGCACGACCGCGCGCTGTTCGCCGACCTGGCCGAGGGCGAGCGCTCGGCGCTGTTCGAGGCGCGCGGGCTGGCGGGCCGCTACCCGCCCGAGCTGCGCCCGTGGTTCTGCTACCTGAACGTCGGGCGCGAGGTCGCGCGGCTGGAGATCCTCGCCTGGGCGGCCGAGCGGGCAGACCTGCGCGCCCGGCTGCACGCGGTGGTGGTCGAGCAGTGCCGGCTCGGCGGCGGCTACCCGGTGGTGCTGGCACGTGCCCACGAGCAGGCAGTGGTGACGGCGGGCGACCGCCGCCGGGTGAACGAGCTGGTGCGCCGCGCGCTGGCGGGCCACGGGCTACCGGACCAGCCCAGTGCCAAGCAGGCGGCCAAGCTGGCGCGCGCGGTGTGATGGCCTATGGTGAGCGACGACGCGGCGCCCGAGCGGATCGGCGAGCTCATCGAGGTGACTAGCCACGCGCTGGTGGCCCAGAGCGTGCGCCTGCACCAGGCGCCACCGCTGGGCAGCTTCGTGCGCGCGGCCGGGCCGAGTGGCCCAGTGTATGCCGTGGTGTGCGAGGTGCGCACCACCAGCCTGGAGGCAGGCGGCCGGCCGATCGCCCGCGGCTATGCTGATGTCATCGACGAGCAGATCTACCAAGCCAACCCTGACCTGGAGCTGGTGCTGCGCACCGAGTTTCAGGCACTGTGCGTGGGCTACGAGGCGGCCGACGGCCCGCGCCAGCACCTGCCGCCGCAGCCGCCGCCGCTGCACTACTCGGTGTACGCCTGCTCGCCCGCGGAGGTGCGCCGCTTCGTGGCGCGGCTCGACTACCTGCGCGCGCTGCTGGCCGCGGGGCCGCCGCTAGCCGATGAGTTAACCGCGGCCAACCTGCGGCAGGCCGCCGCAGCGTTCGGGGCCGCCCGCGACGAGTTCCTGGTGCGCGCGGGGCGGGCGCTGGCGCTGCTGCTGCACGACGACTACGACCGCCTCGCGGCGCTGCTGCGGCGCCTGCGGGTGGAGGCGCCGGCATGATCGAGGCGCGAGGGCTGGCCAAGCGGTTCGGCGAGCGCGTCGCCCTGCACGGCATCAGCTTCCAGGTCGACGAGGGCGAGATCTACGGCCTACTGGGCCGCAACGGCGCCGGCAAGACCACGACCATCCGCATCCTGGCCTGTCTGCTGCGGCCGTCGGCGGGCAGCGCGCGCGTGGCGGGCCACGACATCGCCACCGAGGCCGCCGCCGTCCGTGCCCGGGTGGGGATCCTCACCGAGGTACCTGGGCTGTACGAGCGGCTCAACGCCTGGGAGTACCTCGACTTCTTCGGCGAGATGTACCGCTTGCCGGCGCCCGTGCGCCGCGCCCGCGCCGAGGAGCTGCTGCGCCTGCTCGGCCTGTGGGAGATGCGCCGGCAGCGGCTGCGCGCGTTCTCCAAGGGCATGAAGCAGAAGGTGGCCATCGCCCGCGCCCTGCTGCACGCCCCGCGCGTGGTGTTCTTCGACGAGCCCACCGCCGCGCTGGACCCCGAGTCGGCCAAGACGGTGCGCGACTACCTCCAGTACCTGGCCGAGGAGCGGCGCGTCACGGTGCTGCTGTGCACGCACAACCTCGCCGAGGCCGAGCGGCTGTGCCGGCGGCTGAGCATCGTGCGCGACGGCCGCCAGATCGCCGAGGGCACCCCGGCCGCGCTGAAGGCCACCATTGGCCAGCGCATGGTGCTGCGCCTGCGCGAGCCGCGGCCCGAGCTGCTGGCCGTGCTGGCGGCCACGCCGGGGGTGCTCGGCGTCGAGCGGGTAGACGGGCGCGTGTACTTCCGCGCCAGCGAGCCGGAGCGGGTAAACCCCCAGGTGGTGGCGCGGCTGGTCGGCGCTGGGGGCGAGGTGGTCACCCTGGAGCCCGAAGCGATCCAGCTCGAGGACGTGTACCTGGCGTTCGTGCGCGGCCTCGCCGGGGCGGAGCCCCCCCCCGCCGCGGCGCTGGCGGCCGGGGGGGACCCCTCACCCTGGCGAGCGGGCCCGCCGTGCCCGGCGGCGGCTCCGCCCGGCGGCCCATCGCTGTAGAGCCACGCGGGACACGGGAGCGGCGGCATGCACCTGACGCTGGCGGTCACGCGGCGCGAGATCCGCGAGGTGCTGCGCGACTTCAACCTGCTGTTCCCCATGCTGGCCCTGCCAGCGCTGATCGCGCTGATCGCCGCGGCGGCGGTGCTCGGCTCGGGCCGCGGGCCGGCCAACTTCATCGGCCAGGCGGTCGGCGGCGCGCTGCTGGAGCAGGTGCCGGAGCAGCAGCTGCGCCCGCTGCTGTACCTCGACGTCACCAACCTGGACCAGATGATCCGCGTGATCATGAAGGCGCTGCTGATCCCACTGTTCTGGGTCACCCCCGTGGCGCTGACTAGCACGGTGGCCGCCGACAGCTTCGTGGGCGAGAAGGAGCGCAACACTATCGAGCCGCTGCTCGCCACGCCGATCAGCGACGGGCAGCTGTTCGCCGCCAAGCTGGCCACGGCGGTGATCCCCGCCACGGCGGGCACGTGGTTCGGCATCGTGCTGTTCGGCTTGCTCACCGCACGCTACCGCGGGCCGTACTTCCCGCACTTCATCCTCGGCGACCCGGACTGGCTGTTCTCGATGTTCGTGGTGGTGCCGCTGATGGCACTGCTAGCCGCTGCGGTGGCCGCGCTGATCTCCACGCGCGTGGCCACCTACCGCTCGGCATACCAGCTCAACGGCCTGGTGGTGCTGCCGATCATCCTGCTGCTAGTGCCCCAGACGGTCGTGCTGTTCTTGTTCACCCCGTACGCGCTGCTGCTCATCGCCGGGCTGTTCGCGGCGGTCGACGCCGTGCTGGTGGCGCTGGCCATGCGGCTGTTCGACCGCGAGCGTATTGCCCGCGGCAAGTCATGAGCGTGCCCACGCACTTGTAGCGTGCTCGTGTCTCGCTGGCAGTAGGCGGGAAACCCCGCGGCCGCTATAATGCCCCCCGAACGGGCGTTCCAGGGCGCCCCGCGGGCGCTGCCTGCGGTCAAAGGCCGGCGTGGACCTGGCGCGGGCGGGCAGCCGCGCGGGCGTGTGCTGGGGGAGGGCAGTCATGCAGGAGGGCGGACGGCTCGGGATCGTCGTCGCCGGCTCGCTGACCGAGGGGCTCAAGGTGCGCCTCGATGCCGGCACCTCGGTCGAGGAGATGCGGGTCGGCAAGTTCGTGAAGATTCGGGGCGAGCAGCACGACTTCTTCTGCCTGGTGACCGACGTCCAGCTGGCGGCCGCCAACCCCCGCGTGCTCGCCGACCCGCCGGCCGAGGACGAGGCGCTGCTGCGCGCGGCGCTGGCGGGCACCCAGACCTACGGCCTGCTGCACGTCGAGCCGCGGCTGATGCTCGCCCGTGCTGCCGACGTCGGGGCGGCCGCCGAGCTCGTGCCGCAGCCCGTCAAGACGATCCCGACCCATTTTTCCACGGCGTTCGTGGCCAGCGAGGCCGACTTCGAGCGCGTGTTCGGCGCCGAGGCGCCCGGCCGCTTCGCCATCGGCGAGCCACTGGACATGGCCGTGCCCATCCGGCTCAACCTGCGGCGGTTCGTCGAGCGCAGCAACGGCGTGTTCGGCAAGTCGGGCACCGGCAAGAGCTTTCTCACTCGCCTGCTGCTATGCGGCATTATCCAGCACCGCGTGGCCGCCAACCTGATCTTCGACATGCACAGCGAGTACGGCTGGGAGGCCCACACCGAGGAGCAGGGCATACGCGCCAAGGGCCTCAAGCAGCTGTTTCGCGGCCAGGTGTTCATCTACACCCTCGACCCCAAGTCGGCGCGTACGCGCGGCGTGCCGTACGACGGCGAGGTGCGCATCGGCCTGGAGGAGATCACCCTCGACGATATCGCCCTGCTCCACGACGAGCTGCGGTTGCACCCGACCGCGGTCGAGTCGGGCAGCCTGGTGGTGCAGCAGCACGGCGACCGCTGGCTGCCCGAGCTGCTGGCCATGGACGGCGACGCGCTGCGGGCGTTCTGCGAGCGGCACGGTGCCAACGTGCAGTCGCTGAGCGCGCTGCGGCGCAAGCTCCAGGCCCACGTCGCCAGCCTGCCGTTCGTCGCCGAGCGCGGCCACGGGCTCGACGAGATCGTCAAGCGGCTGGAGCAGGGCCAGCACGTGGTGCTGGAGTTTGGCCAGCACCGCCGCCTGCTGCCGTACATGCTGGTGGCCAACATCATCACCCGCCTGATCCACGGCCGCTGGATCGACAAGACCGAGCGGTACCTGCACTCCCAGGACGAGAGCCAGCGCCCGCAGCCGCTGATGATCACCATCGAGGAGGCGCACCGCTTCCTGAACCCGGAGGCAGCGCGGCAGACGACCTTCGGCACCATCGCGCGGGAGATGCGCAAGTTCTTCGTGACGCTGCTGGTGGTCGACCAGCGGCCGTCGGGCATCGACCCGGAGGTGCTCTCGCAGCTCGGCACGCGCATCACCGCGCAGCTGAACGACGAACGCGATATCGAGGCGATCTTCACCGGGGTGGCCGGCGGCAGCAAGCTGCGCCAGATGCTGACCAGCCTCGACTCGCGCGAGCAGGCGCTGATCCTGGGCCACGCCGTGCCGCTGCCCGTGATGTTCCGCGTGCGCAAGTACGACGAGGCTCTGTACGCCGCGCTCGACCCGTTCGGCGCCCAGCGCGCGCTCGCCCACGCGGGCAGCGCCCCGCCCGGCGCCTCCCTGGCTCCCGCGGAGCCTCCCGAGCCGGACAACGTGGTCGAGTTCCCGCGGCCGCGCGTGTCGTTGCCCGACGGGAACCGGGCGCGGGCCTACGACGAGCTGTTTCCGGAGTAAGACGGGGCGAGATGGTGAAAATCCTGCACCTGAGCGACGTGCACCTGGGCATGGAGAACTACGGGCGCGTGGACCCGGCCACAGGGCTCAACTCGCGCCTGCTGGACTTCTGCGCCACGTTCGACGAGGCGATCGAGCGGGCGGTGCGCGAGCCGGTGGATGCGGTGCTGTTCTGCGGCGACGCTTACAAGCACCGCGACCCCAGTCCCACCCACCAGCGCGAGTTCGCGCGGCGCATCCGGCGGCTGTCGGAGGCTGGCATCCCGACGGTGATCTTGGCGGGCAACCACGACCTGCCCAACGCCACCCCGCGCGCCTTCTCCACCGAGATCTTCGGCGTGCTGGGCCTGCCACACGTGTACGTCTACCGCACGGTGCAGCTCGTGCGACTGGAGACGCGGCGCGGGCCCCTGCAGGTTCTCACGGTGCCGTGGGTCACGCGCAGCGCGCTGCTATCGCGCGAGCAGTACCGCGCCCACACCCTGCGCGAGCTGAACGAGCTGCTGGTGGCCAAGCTGGAGGAGGTGATCGGTGAGACCGCCCGTCAACTCGATCCGGACGTGCCGGCGGTGCTGGCCGGCCACTGCCACGTGTTCGGCGGGCGCATCGGCGCCGAGCGCTGGCTGGCGGTGGGCGACGACCCGATGGTGAGCCCCGGCGCGCTGCGCGACCCGCGGTTCGCCTACGTCGCGCTGGGCCACCTGCACTGCCAGCAGGTGCTCGGCGGCGAGCCGCCCATCGCCTACTCCGGTAGCATCGACCGCGTGGACTTCAGCGAGGAGGCCGAGCAGAAGGGCTTCTGGGTGGTCGAGGTGGGCCGCGGGCGCGCCGAGCTGGAGTTCGTGCCCGTGCGCGCGCGGCCGTTCGTGACCCTCACGGTCCAGCCGCGCGGCGACAACCCGACCGACGAGGTGCTACGCCACATCGAGCGCCAGGCGGACCGCGTGCGCGACGCCGTGGTGCGGCTGATCATCGACTTGCAGCCCGAGCAGCAGGGCCGGCTCGATGAGCGAGCCGTGCGCCAGGCGCTGCGCGAGGCGTCGTTCGTGGCGCCCATCCAGCAACGGGTGGAGGCGCGCGGGCGGGCGCGGCTGCCGGGCATCCTCGAGGGAGCGCTGACGCCGCTGGAGGCGCTGCGCCGCTATCTGGAGGCCACCAACGTGCCGCCAGCGCGCCGCGACCTGCTGCTGGAGTACGCCGAGCGCCTGCTGCACGAGGAACCGACGCCCGCGCTCGACGGCGCCGACTGACCACCGCCATCACGCACACCTGCTGGAAGGCACTGGCCGATGATCCCGATCGCGCTGCGTCTGCGCAACTTTCTTTCCTACGGCGAGGACGTGCCGCCGCTGCTGTTCGACGGCCTCCACGTGGCCTGTATTATCGGCCCGAATGGCCATGGCAAGTCGGCGCTACTCGACGCCATCACCTGGGCGCTGTGGGGCGAGTGCCGCGCCCGCGCCAGCGATGATGTGATCCGCGCGGGCGCACAGGAGGCGGAGGTCGAGTTCGAGTTCGCGCTGGATACGGGCCGCTACCGAGTGCTGCGCAAGCGCAGCCGCGCCGGCCGCAGCAGTCTCGACCTGCACATGGTGCAGCCCGACGGACTGCGTGCCCTGACCGGCAACAGCGTGCGCGACACCCAGCAGCGCATCATCGACTTGCTGGGCATGCGCTACGACACGTTCATCAACTCGGCGTTCTTGGTGCAGGGCCGCGCCGACGAGTTCACGGTCAAGCCACCCGGCGAGCGCAAGCGCATCCTGGCCGAGATCCTGGAGCTCCAACGCTACGACGAGTACGAGGCGCGCGCCCGCGCCGCGCAGCGCGAGCGCGAGGAGGCCATCCGCGACACTCAGGCGAAGATCGCGCAGGCCGAGGCCGAGCTGGCCGGTCGTGCCGAACGGGAAGCGGAGGAGGCGGGGCTGCGCGAGGAGGCGCGGCGCTGCGAGGGCGCCGTGCTGGAGGCGCAGACGACCTCGCAAGTGCTGCGTGAGCGGCTGAGCACGCTCGCCCGCGCGCAGGACGAGCTGCGGCAAGCCGAGCAGCGGCTCGCCGAGGCCCAAGCGGAGCTCCAGCGCGCCGAGCGGACTATCGCCGATCACCGCGCGCGCTTGCAGGTGGCCGAGCGCGTGCTGGCCAACGCCGCGGCCATCGAGCGCGGCTATCAGGAGCTGCTAGTCGTGCGCGCCGAGCTGGCGGTGCTCGGCGAGCGGGCCGGGCACGCGCTGGCCCTGCAGCAGCAGCGCGTGGTCCACGAGCGCGCGATCGCGAGCGCCCGCGCCGCGCTGGAGACGACCCTGCGGCAGCTGGACGACCAACTCCGTCAGGCCCAGCGCGATGCCGCGGAGCGCCCCAAACTGGCGCAGCAGCTCCAGCAGGCCGAGGCGGCCGCCGCCCGCCACCAGGAACTCCTGGAGCAGCGGGCCCGGGTGATGGCGCGCCTGGCCGAGGCGCGCGGCGAGCAGGCCAGCCTCGAGGCGCGCAACGCCGAGCTGCGCAAGCGGTTCCGCGAGGCCAAGGAGCACCAGCGGGTGCTGGCGGAGGCCGACCAGTGTCCCTACTGCCTCACCCCGCTCGATGCCACTAGTCGCCAGCACGCCATCGCGCGCTCGGAGCAGCAGAACCGCGAGCTGGCCGAGCAGGGGCGGGCCAACAACGCGCGCCTCGCCGCGCTGCAGGCCTGCATCGCCGAGGCCCAGGCGGAGCTGGAGCAGCTGGAGGCCGAGATCGCCCCACTGACGCATGCCTACGAGCGGCTCGGGCAGTGGCGACAAGCGCTGGAGCAAGCGCTGCGCGCCGAGGCGGAGCAGGAGCGGCTGCGCCAGGAACGCGACACCGCCGCGGCAGCCCTGGAGCGCGGCGACTACGCGCCGGAGGCGCAGGCCGCGCTGGTGGCGCTCGACGCCCAGCTCGCGGCGCT
>Ga0070737_10002367_pt1 | contig 22899 bp, 22 predicted proteins | sample Coa_R1_10_FD_66438 | JGI IMG/M metagenome (GOLD analysis project Ga0070737, IMG submission 66438) | Surface soil microbial communities from Centralia Pennsylvania, which are recovering from an underground coalmine fire - Coalmine... | ecosystem: Environmental > Terrestrial > Soil > Unclassified...
TACCCGTTCGCGCCCATGAACCGAGAAGGGAAAGGAGTTGCAGACATGGTCTACACGATCACCGACATTGCGGAGCTGGTGGAGTACCACCTCGTCGCATCTGCCCGGGACGACGATGCCCCCCACGCCAACCTTGTCCAGCTCGTGCAGCAGCTCGACCTACTGGCGCCTCGGCCCTTCTACCGTGAGGCGACCTGGGCCTTCTGCGACCGCTGCGGGTGCTCAGTCGATACCGACCTCATCCACCCCGACAGCCACCACTACGCCGGCGATGGCGACTTCTACTGCGCTGACTGCTGGAGAGCTGAGGACTCTTAGGCCGGGAACTCGTCGCCGAGCTCGATCCGCCAGAGTCGCTTCGCTTCCGTGTGATCTCCTCGCTCTTCGGCTGCGATCGCCCGCCCGGCCCGCTCGTGCGCCTCGGCGAACCGTGACCGGATGGCCGTGAGAGTGTCCTTCGTGAGGTAATGGTCGAGCCGACCAGAGTGCCCCGCTGGATCGGAGACGTTGATCCATTTTGGACCCCACTCGAAGAAGCACCGCATCGCCCTTCTGTAGTTGGAGCCGATCGTTTTGAACATCGAGGCGACCATGACCTCAAGGTGGAATGACTCGAACTGATGGCTGTGGACCGCGTTCCAGCGACGGACCAGCTTGCACATGGGCGTGAGGTGCGAGCCGATCGTCTCTCTGCGCTTCGTGAACCACGCCGCTTGCGCCTCAGGGTCCGTGGTCATCCAGCCGCCGTCACCTCGCGGAAGGCCGTATCCAGAGGAGTTGTCCCACTTGAAGACAGGAGCGATATCGACGTGTGCTCCGTTTACGTAGAAAAGGCGGACCGCCTGCCCCCGGGCACCAATCTTCTTGATCGACGTCTTCGCATGAAGGGCCTTCCTGATTCGTTGGAGAAAGGCGCCTGAGTCCCGGCGGTATTGTCTATCGTAGATGCGGTCCTTGTCGATGAATTCCGCAAGGACATCGACGTCGTTCAGGGGCCGGATAATCGTGCCTCGGTCAGCCGAACCGATGAGGGTCACCCGCTTAAGGGGAATGGTACTGGATGGCGCGAACGCCTCTCGGAGGTACTTCTCCGTCGCGCTGCGCTTGTTCCTGATGTCTGCACATTGGTCATCCGTCGGAGTGATCTTGACGAGGAACGCATCGAACGCTTCAGCGGTGGTCAGAGGCATCTCAGGTGTCCGCCCTGTAACTCTGCGAGCCGCCTTCGATCTGGCGCTTCGCTCTATTCCATGCCTTCGTCGAAGGAATTACTGACTCACGGTTGAGCTGCTGTTGCCGGTCTACAAGCCCTTGTAGCGCGGTTCGGGCATCATTGATCGTCATCGAGTCGAGGTCGATCTGGAGGAACATGCGGGCGTCCTGCTGGAGTGCCCGGTAGGCGTTCGCCGATACTCCCGCCTTCTCCGTTGTCTGCCGCGCGGCGATCGAGGCAGCAATCGCCCCCACAAGTGCTGCAGCCACTGCAATGCCCCCTGCCCACTGGACGGATAGGAGCTTCGCCAACCCACCGACGCCAGAGACCGCAGCAAGTGCAGCCGCAGCCGAGCCAATCCAGCGGTCAACCGTCCGCCAACGCTTCGCGAATTCGAACTGCGTCTCGGATGAAAGAGTCGCTGCCTCTAGCACCCGGTCAGCCTCTGCGCGAATCTCCTTCCTGCGATCTTCGTCGTCCATGATGCCCCATCATCGATACGCTGGGTACTGGCGTCCTCTCGGCACGACATCTTCAGCAGCTTCATTGCCCCAGACATGCCACCCCGGACGCGGGTATCGGGCAAAGAGTTCCAGAAATGGTCCGGGGGAACAACTCTCAATGATCGGGTACAACTCGTCTGGCTTCCGTGAGTGCTCTCGCTTTCGGGTCTCAATCAAATTGACTTGACGTCTGCCCGGTGCGAACGTGCGCAAGCGTCCCCGTACTCCGAAAAGGATCGGCTCCGTGACGTTGCGGAAGTAGAAGCCCACACCGCGGCCATCCGGGCCCCCATCTTTGCGCCGTTTCGCCCACACCAGCATTGCCTTGTAGGTGAAACCCCAGGCTTCGAGGACCTTGAAGCCCTCAACAACGAGGGCATTCGGAACCCATAGATAGCAGTGGGACTGACTCTGCATGAGCTCCGCAACGGGAAGCGCGGCTATTTCCTTCCAGTCCATAGTGTCGTACCGACTGAGTCTGCGATGTTCAGGAGCAACCTTGCCAGTCCGGTTGATAAAGCGCCAAGGCGGATCCGCCAATACGGTGCCAAATGGCTGTCCTGCAAGATTTGCCAAGTCGAAATCCGGTCGCTGGTTGTAGGCGGTACTCAAGACATTTCCTCCCTAACATGGGCGAGCGCCTTGTCGCCAAGCCGAGGCACCCGCCATCGCAACCATCCATCGGTGGCGCGTGCGTTCAAGGCGAGACGGGCTGCCTTGGACGGCGTTGTGCTCACCGTTCGGCCGACACGAATACTCGCATCGGCCTGTAACACCCCTTCGATGGGGGGCGCCGAGCGGCGGAAGATCACGAGCCGCTCACCGTCCTCCAACAAGCCACGGCGCACGAGGTCGGCCAGTGACGTGGTTCCCGTCGTCCTTGCCATGTGCGGTCCTCCTAGAACAACTGCCATAAGGATCTCTAGATCTAAAGATCTACCACATCAGAGCACCCTTGTGGCGGAATGCGCGGAAACTCAGCTTGAGGGGTCGTACAGCGCCTGTCGGATTCCAAACGCCAGAATCGGGCAACCGCCTCCGGATCCCCCTTCAAGACGGGGAAGCAGCTTCGACATATGCGTCGTCGAAGCACCGTAGCTGGCACCGCGACCTAGTTGATCGAACACATTCTGCAACTCATCACAACGGGTGAAGATGATTCCAACGTCAATCACTCGGAGGTCAAACAGCAACCGGAAGTTGTTAAGGTCCCGATCGTAAAATGGGTCTTTGTTGTTCCACTCAACTTCCAATCCAACGCCATTCTTGAAGCAATCCACCTTGTGAGTCGGAGAGTCACGACGGTCGTCGTCAACGAGTATGGCCGTTGCAAAATCAGTCTCGCTCCAGCCGCGATCTCCGAGAAAACCGTCCACCCATGCAGAGATCTTCGACAACCGTCCCCCGGGATTGACGATCCAACTCTTGGGCAGGCGGAAGTTGGCGAGCATCGCGAGTACGTCCTCCCATTCCGAGGGGTGAGCCTCTCGCAGGACCGCAGCAGCATTCCGCCACTCATGACATTCGAAGCGGTCCCGGATGGCTTCTGGAATGAGGTGCGACGTGCTCAAAGTGAGCCCCCGTCGTCGAGGCTGGGCTTGTTGCCCGAGACGACGTCGATCGGACCACAGGAGAACATGTCGTGGGACGCGGTGGCATTACTCATGCTCTGATTGTACGAGAACACCGACTCCGTTAAGGGGATCATCCGACCCGAGCAGGGTGGCGTCACGACCATCGCTTGTCTTGAGGACCGCCGAAGCCGACCACCAGGTGATCGATCACGGCGAGCCCGTGACGGCTGCACCCGGCGGCAAGAGCACGGTAGGAGCGTTGCTCGGCTTCCGTGGCGCTACGAGCCCCTGAGGGGCGATAGCGGACGAGGATGACGGCGCTCGCCCGGCACACCTGGGATCCGAACCGGATCGGGAGTGCCGAAAGGCGAGCCTCCTGGACCCAGCCAACGGCGACGATCGCATGGCCGACGAAGCGGTGGCGGTCATCAAGGTAGAGCGCCAGCGTGAGGTCCTCACGCCGGCCGCGCAGCAGGTCCCGGGCAAGGCGGGAAGCGCTTGCCGGGTCGTCGATCCGACGAGGGAGATCGAGCCTCGCCTCGGACACGGCGTCCGGGTGGAACGGAGTCCGGTGCGATCGGAAGGTCAGCGCCTGGAGCGCGGAGTGGATTGTGGTGGTCAGAGCCATCGTGGTGTCCTCCATGAGGGGTGGATTCATGGAGACGACCCCTGTCCCCGACAGCAGGCGGAGGTCCGAGGGGCATCGCACCTCGCACGTCTTGAGGCCGCAGCATCATCAGCTCGGGGATGTAGACGTACCGACGTGAAGCCCCCTTCCGGGGAACACCTCGACTGACCGCCGGAGCCTCCCCTGTCCTGGCCTTCAGACTCCCATCGGCGCCTTCCTGGCCCGGCTAGCCCGCTTCCGAGCAGGAGGCTTGCGACTCCTCGCGAGGAGCGAGCCGAGCTTCGCTGCCGCCTCCTTGTCGGACTCCTCGACGAAGTGCGCATAGACCCCGAGGGTCGTGGCGGCGTTGGCGTGGCCGAGCCGCCCGCTCACCGTCCGGACCGGCACTCCTTCGGCCAGGAGCCGAGTCGCTGCGAAGTGTCGGAGGTCGTGGAGCCGTACCGTGTCGAGCCCCACTGCCTTCCGGAGCCGAATGAAGTCCTTCGTGACATCGTTCGGCGCCCAGGGACGTGTCCCGTCGGGGTCCGAAGAGAAGACGTATGCCGACGCCGGAAGCCGTGCACCGCAGGCTTGCGCCCGAGCCGTGGACCGCTTCCGGTGGGCCTTCAGGACAGCGACCGTCCCCACATCTAGCACAATGCGTCGGGCTGCGTGGGTCTTCGTGTCCTTCTCCACGAGTTTGCTGTGCTCCGCCTCGACGATCGACCGGGCAATGGTGAGTGCCTTGCCGGGGAGGTCCAAGTCCGACCAGCGGAGCGCACACAGTTCTCCCCGACGAGCGCCCGTCGTCGCCGCAAGGAGCAGGTAGCAGGCGAAGTCAGGATCGTCCGCCTCCGCCTTGTCGATGAGCTTCACAACGCCATCCGGCTTCGGCGGTGCGAGCTGACGGCTTCGCACCCGGGGAGGCGATGCAAGCGCTGCCGGGTTCGCTCCGATCCATCCCCACCGGACCCCCTGTTGGAGCGCCCGCCGGAGGATGGCGTGCACCTGCCGGACGGTTGCTGCCGAGAGAGGCTTCCCGTCCTGGCCCCCCTCGTCCCGGAGCTTGGCGTAGAACCGGTCGAGCTGCGAGGTCTTGAGCCGGGCGAGCGGGACCTTCTCCAGCGTCGGGAGGATGTAGGTCGTGATGATCCAGTCGTAGCCCCGGGCGGTCGTTGGTGACAGCTCAGGCTTCGCAAGAGCAAGCCACTCACGGAGCAGATCGCCGACCGTCGTGTCCTGCGCTGCGTGACTCCCGCCGGGCACTTCAGTGACGAGCCTGGCAAGCGCCTCCTCGGCCTCTCGCTTCCCGCCCCGGAACGTGCGCGTGACGTACTTCTGCCGGTTCGTGATGGGGTCCACTCCGGCATACGCACGGAGTTCCCACGCCTCACCTCGCTGCCGCAGGTGCCCTCGCATGGATACCTCCCGGAGGACCGTGCTACTGGCCCTCCCAGTAGCAACTCCGAGGAAACAGTAGCATCCAGTAGCAGCAAGGAGGTGGACCAGAGGTGTCGAGGCTCAGATTGTGCCTCTCACCTGGACTTTCTCAGCGCGCTCGGAGGGATTCGAACCCCCAACCTTCTGATCCGTAGTCAGATGCTCTAATCCATTGAGCTACGAGCGCTTGTCCTACCTGGCTTGTGGCCGGCTGCCCAAAGGCCTTCTGGGTTGATCGGGACAGCGACCACGTCAGCCATGCCCCAGTCTAGGGCACCGGGGAGCCCGTCGGTCGGCTGCGGGGCCCCTGGCCGACTCTTGCTGCCGAGGGAGGCGGGCGCGGGCCCGAGGGCAGGTGGCTGGCTCCCGGGTAGCTTGGCTGCATGTCCAGGCGTACCCGGGCGGCCGCCCAACGCTCGCACCGCCCTGGGCGCAGCGCGCGCTGGTTGCAGGAGATGCAAGAGGTGTCCCGCCTGGCGGCCACCGGCGAAGAGGTTGGGGCCGACGTCCGCCCGGTGCAGCCCTCCAACGCCCGCAAGCTGTACATCTGCCCCGGGTGCCAGCAGGAGATCAAGCCGGCTACCAAGCACGTCGTTGTGGTGCCCAGGGATGCCCCCGACCTGCGCCGGCACTGGCATACCTCCTGTTGGCTGATGCGGGACCGGAGGCGGCCGGGCAATTGAGGCCGTCGCTGGCGGGCCGGGACCGCCCCGGCGGGCCGCTCAGGCACGATGGCCAAGGACCTCAGCTCACCCGCAAAGGCGCCAGGCCGCGAGGACAGGTGCGGGGACGAACTGGTTCGGGCAGGCACCCGACGGGACGTCCCCGACCCAGGTCCACAGGGGCCCCTGCCGCCAAGAAAAGACGTACAGCCAGTTTTGGAACTGGGCGACCTTCACCTGCCCGGCTGCTGTCGGCACCTGGCGCAGGAGGGCGGGCGACGGCCGGAAGGCGGCCTCGGCCCAGTAGGTCTTGGTGGATGGCTCGTAGCCGTAGTAGACCTGGCCGGGCACCGTGCCGGCGACGTCGGCTGCGGTCAGCCCCGCGTGCCCCGGGTTGGCGGACAGCCACGACCTGACCAGTTGGCGCTCGAGCTGGGGGGTAACGGCCAGTTGCACCGCGCCCCCCGGTGCCCGGCCCCCCGAGGCCTTGCGCACCGGCTGGCTGGCCGGTGGGCTGCTGGGTGGGGCACCGGTTGGGCGGCCAGCGCGGGCCCGGCTGGGTGGCGGCTTGGAGCTGTTCGGCTGGGCTGGGCCGCTGGACGTGGCCCTGCTCGTGCCCGTGCCACTGGCCAGCGAGGTAGGGGTGGGCGCTGACGAGCGGTCCGCGCTGGTGATGGCCAGGGCGACGGCGGCGACGATGACCGCCACCGCCGCAGCCATGACCAGCTCAGGCCACGGGCCAGCCCCTCGCCGTCCCCCCCTTCTGGCCGGCGTGGGTTGCGTCCAAGCCACGGCCTCACCGCGCCATGTACCCCCCTCGTCCGGCAGGGTTGAGCTTTCCCCGGTCTCGACCGCCCGGGGGCTGTCCTCTGGCTCGTCCCACTGGTCGTCGGGCTCCCACCAGACCGTGCCGTCGTCCTGGTCACCCTGAGCGTGGCCGGGGCCGGCACCGGGCACCAGGTCGTGGTCCTCGGGCTCACCGGCTCTTGGGTCAGACGCCATGGCCATCCTCCCGTCCCAACACCTGCGCGGCGACTGTGGGCCCAAGCCAGAGGTTATTGCCTGGTGGGGGCCAGCCCCAACCAAGGCCGAGGGCCTGTACGCCAAGGGCCCGAGGCCACCTTGGGGCTCGCAGCGCGGGGTCTGCTGCCGGTCGGTTAGCAGGAGGGCGCCTCCACCGGCCGAGCTTGTCCCAGCCAGGCCACCGTCTGTTGGTACCCAGCCTGGACCAGCTCGTGGGCCCGTCTGAAGCTGAACGGCGAAGTGCCAGGCACGAGCGGTGCAGGGACCACATAGAGCTGGCATGACCCGGCCCACCTGGCAAGGTTGGTGTCGCTGTAGCGGGCGAGGGTGACGGACACGGACCGCAAGAGCACGTCGAGGGCTGTGCGCGGCCTGGCCATCGGCACCGCCGGCACCCCCTGGAGCACGTACACACAGCCAGCCCCTGCCTTGATAGCTGCTTCCAACGGTGTGTCCGAGGCTACGCTGCCGTCCACCAACCAGCGCCCGCCCACTCTGACGGGCGGGAAGATGCCCGGCATGGCGCACGAGGCGAGCAGGGCTGGCACCGAGGGACCTCGTTCCAGCAGGACCTCTTCACCCGATTCGATGTCCGTGGCCACGACGAAGAGGGGGAGGAGGCTGTCTTCGAGGCGGGCCAAGGGCACGGTGGCCTTCAGCCAGCGGGCAAGCGGTGCCGAGCTGAGGGTGTGGTCGGCCCGACCGGCCAGCGCGGCGAAAAGGTCCCAGGGGCGGAGCGGGAAAACGTCGCGCCTTCGCACCTCCCCCCAACGTCGGGCCAGGGCAGCGACGCCCTCCAGGGTCGGCTCGGCGGCCAGCCAGGCGGCGTTGAGGGCGCCTGCCGAGGCGCCGAAAAGGATGTCCGGGTAGTGCCCGGCCTCCATCAGCGCCCTGGCCATCCCCACCTGAGCCGCTCCTAGGCTCGCACCGCCCCGTAGCAACCAGGCGGTCGTCGTAGCGGTTGCCCCCATGAAGGTCGGCCTCTAGGTGTTGGCCGGTGACGGGCCGCCTGGCGCCGATGTCGTGCCGACGGCAGTGGACGGTGAGGGAGCTACAGCGGTGGGAGCCGTGGAGGTCGTCGCCGGAGTGGTAGTGGCTGGTGCCGAGGTGGTGGCCGTGGTTGCCACGGTGACGGCTGCGACGGTGGTGGCCGGGGTGGCCGTGGTCGCGGCTCGGGCCCCTCGTGTGGTCGTCGACCTGGCCGGAGCGACAGGGCTAGCCTTGGTGGTGGCCAGCGGGGGCGTCGTCGTGGTGGTCAGGCGGCTTGTGGTGGTCAGGCGGGCAGTGGTGGCCGCCTTGGTGGCCGTGGTCTTCGGGGACGTCCGAGCGGCGCGAGGGGCGGTGGTCGCCGGTGCCGTGGTGGCCGGGACGGTCGTCGTGGCTACCGCCGTTGTGGCCACCGTCGTCGTGGCTGCTGCCGTGGTCGCCGCTGCCGTCGTAGCTGGGACGGTCGTGGCCGGTGCCGTCGTGGCCGGTGCCGTCGTGGCTGGGACGGTCGTAGTGGGCGTCACGGAAGTCGTGGTGGTCGAGGTGCCGGTGAAACCGGGGCCAGGCATCTCGATCAGGAGAGACTTGCTCGTCCCCCCTGTTGCCCCCGGCCCCGCTGACGCCGACACTGACAAGGTGGTCGGGCGGTCCAGGACCAGTCGGAAACCGTTGAAGGTGACCGCGTAGGCTTGGCCCGCCGACAGGTTGACCGACGTGCTCATCCGCTGCTCCGGGGCGCCCTGGGCGGGCGTGATGGTGGCGGTGACCGTGACCCCTCTTTCTGCCACCCCCCCGGCGTCAGAGACGATGGCCGTGACCGACACCGTGGGCGCGGGGCTGAGGACCTGGGTCTTTCCCTGCATGCTCAGGGCTACGGGGTTGGTGGTGATGGTGTCGACCACCAACCGCTGGCCGCTGCGCACGACGGCCGCGGCCTGGAGGTTCCGGACGAGGCCACCGAGGGCTGAAGGGCTGTACGTTCCCGCCCCGTCCACCCATTGGGAGCTGGGCATGGTCACACCGAGCGGGGGCAGGGACTTGGCGAACAGCTGGTAAGCGCTGTCACCCAACCGGAAGTCGGACACGGCCGCGGTCATCGCTTGCATGGCAGACGAGCCGGGGTCGCCTCTCAGCAGGCCCGAAGCGGCCGACGCCATTTCTTGGGCCCCCGCCTGGCGTGCCGCCAGGCAGGCCTCGAGCAGGCCGGCGGCCTCGAGCACCTGTGACGAAGCGTGGTCGGAGCGGACGGCCGCTGCCGTGGCCCGGGCCTGGGAGGCCACCTTGGCCAGTTCCGCGGCGGCCGCCTGGGCTTCGCTGGGCGAGGCAGCGGTGCTGGCCAAGGCGATCTCGCGGCCTTGGGCCGTCGACTGGGCTATCTCCGGGAGCACCCTGTCCAGCCAAGCCTGGCTGTCCAGCAGCTCCCCGGCCTGCTGCGAGCGGGCGTGCATGGAGGCGTCGACCAGCAGCACCAGGACCGTGAGCAGGAGGGGTACTGCGAGCCAGCGCTGCGAGCCCCCTCGACGTCGAGGTGACCGGGGCGCCATCGCCATATGCCCATCAACGATACAAAGCCCACTGAGCTGGCGTACCTGGCAGGTGACGAGCGGGTGGAAGTGGCCGCGTTCTGCCGGGCCACCAGCCGGTAGGGGCGCGAGCTCCAGGGCGAGGCCGTGGTGGCATGAGCGGTGGCCCGAGCGGGCAGGTGGCAGGCCTGGGGTGGCGTGGCGCTAGAGGCCCTCAGTCACCAAGGCGGCCACGACCTCAGGGTGGGTGAGGTCGGCCAAGACCGCGTCCGCTCCCAGCGCCCCCAGCTCTCCGGCCCCGTAGCGGCCGGTTGCCACGAGGATGCAGTGGGCGCCGGCGGCCTTGGCGCACTCGTAGTCGCGGGGGGTGTCGCCGATGACCCAGACGTCTGTGGCCTGCAGGTACGTGCCCCGCAAGGAGGCCAGGCGGCCCAGGGCCACCGGCACCAAGGCGGCCCGGTCCTCACTGTCGCTGCCATAGGCCCCCACCTCCAGGTCGAGCCAGCGGTCCAGGCCGAAGCTGGAAAGCTTGACGACGGCGTTGGGCCTGATGTTGCCAGTCAGGACCGACAGGTGGAGCCGGCTGTCGGAGCCGAGGTGGGCCAGCAGTTCCGACGCCCCGGGGCAGGGGCTGCCTTGGGCCACCAGCTCGCCCTGGGCCTGGGCGAGCTCGCGCTCGAGCTGGTGGAGGACGGCCTGGAGCTGCCCGGGGTTGTCCTCGCCGTCCATGGCCAGGTACTCCCTCACGATCAAGGGGTCGGTCTTGCCGCTCATGCGCACCCGGCCTGCGGGCGGGCGCCCGAGCACCGCCCTGACTGCCCGGTCGAAGACCACCCGGCCGACCTCCCCGGCCCGCACCAGTGTCCCGTCTATGTCGAACAGCACCAACCGCTGGGCACCCATGTGCCGAAGATAACTTCTGGTGCAAGACTGCCACCATGGAGATAACCCCCGTGCGGCTCAGTGGCACCGCCGAATGGAAGGCCCTGGCCAGTCATTTCGCCCAGCTGCGCGATGTCCACCTGCGGGACCTCTTCGCCCAGGACCCGCAGCGAGGCGAGGCCATGACGCTCGAAGCAGCCGACCTCCTGCTCGACTACTCCAAGAACCGGCTGACCCGCGAGACCGTCCGCCTGTTGGCCGCCCTGGCCGAGCGGGCCGGGTTGCGAGAGCGCATCGAGGCCATGTTCAGCGGCCAGCACATCAACGTGACCGAGGACCGGGCGGTGCTCCACGTCGCCCTGCGGGCCCCGGCCGGCGCCCAGGTGGCCGACCAGGGCCACAACGTCGTCCCTGACGTCCACGCCGTGCTCGACAAGATGGCCAGCTTTGCCCGACGGGTGCGCTCAGGGCAGTGGCGGGGCGTGACCGGCAAGCGGATCCGCAACGTGGTGAACATCGGCATCGGTGGTTCGGACCTGGGCCCGGCGATGGCGTACGAGGCGCTCCAGCCCTTTTCCGACCGGTCCCTGTCGTTCCGTTTCGTGTCCAACGTCGACGGCGCCGACATATGGGAGGCGACATCGGGGCTGGACCCGGCCGAGACGCTTTTCATAGTCAGCTCCAAGACTTTCACCACGCTTGAGACCATCGGCAACGCGAAGACGGCAAGAGAGTGGCTGCTCGCCGGGCTGGGCACCCCGGCGGCGGTCGAGAAGCACTTCGTCGCTGTGTCCACCAATGCCAGAGAAGTCCAGCGTTTCGGTATCGACACCGCCAACATGTTCGAGTTCTGGGACTGGGTTGGGGGCCGGTACTCCTATGACTCTGCCATCGGGCTGTCGCTCATGGTCTCGATCGGCCCCGAGCCGTTCTTCGAGATGCTGGAGGGCTTCCACGCCATCGACGAGCATTTCCGTACTGCGCCTTTCGACCGCAACCTGCCAGTGCTGCTCGGGCTGATCGGGGTGTGGTACAACAACTTCTTCGGCGCGGAAACTCACGCCGTGCTGCCCTACAGCCATTACCTGGCCAAGTTCCCGGCCTACCTGCAGCAGCTGGACATGGAGAGCAACGGCAAGTCCGTCACCTTGGACGGTTCGCCCGTCGACGTCCCGACCGGGCCGGTGGTCTGGGGGACGCCCGGCACCAACGGCCAGCACGCCTATTTCCAGCTCCTCCACCAGGGCACCCGTCTCGTGCCCGCCGACTTCATCGGGTTCCTGCACCCCGCGCACCGCGTGGGGAGCCACCATGACCTGCTGATGGCCAATTTCTTTGCCCAGACCGAGGCCCTGGCGTTCGGCAAGGGCCCCGACCAGGTCCGGGCCGAAGGGGTGCCCGAGCACCTGGTCCCCCACCGGAGCTTCCCGGGCAACCGCCCTACGAACACCATCCTCGCCCCCGAGCTGAGCCCGCGCACCTTGGGGGAACTGGTGGCCACCTACGAGCACAAGGTCTTCACCCAAGGGGTGCTGTGGGGGGTGAACAGCTTCGACCAGTGGGGCGTCGAGCTAGGCAAGTCCCTGGCGCTCAAGATCGCCCCCGAGCTCACGGCTGAAGCCGAGCCGGAGCTCACCCACGACAGCTCGACCAACGCCCTAGTCCGCCGTTACCGGGCGGCTCGCCGGCCATGAGCGTCCCTGGCGCGCGCCGGGGAGAGGCCCCGGGCCCCTCCGGCGAGCAGGAGCCCCAGCCCGGCCCCCGGGCACCGCAGGCGGCCTACCGGGTGGCAGAGGCCGCCGAGCTGCTGGGCGTCAGCTCCGACACGGTCCGCCGCTGGGCCAGCTCGGGACGCCTCGTCGCCACCCGGGACCAGGCCGGGAGGCAGGTGGTCGATGGCCAGTCCTTGGCCCGCCTGGCTGCCGAGCTCGGCCGAGGCCACCTGGCGGGCGTCCCGGCTACGGGCAGCCATTCGGCGCGCAACCGTTTCGCCGGGATCGTCACCAAGGTGACCAGGGACAAAGTGATGGCCCAGGTCGAGCTCCAGGCGGGGCCGTTCCGCCTGGTATCGCTCATGAGCAGGGAGGCAGCCGACGAGCTGGGCCTGGCACCAGGTGTCGCGGCGGTGGCCTCGGTCAAGGCCACCAACGTCACCGTGGAGCTGCCTGCCGCTGGGCCTACGGCCAGTTGAGGGCCGGCCGCCTCAGGAGGCCGGGGGGCTCGGGCGGCCCAGGAGGCCGGGGGGGACGGGGACCTGTACCTTGCCCTTGCCCGGCTCATGGCTGGGGGGCCGGTGCCGGCCAGACCAAGATGGCTTCGGGCGGCAGCTGGGCCCAGCACCGCTCGCCGGGGCCAGCGGCCAGGGCCGGCGCTTGGGCTTCGAGCTCCAGGCCCGCGTCAAGCTGCACGGTGGCCAGGCACGAAGCCCCCAAGTCGACCACGTCCAGCGCCTTGGCGGGCCAGGCGCCCGGGGTGCCGGGGGCCACCAAGCGGACGTGCTCGGGGCGGATGGACCAGCACAGGGGCGTGCCGGCCTCCAGGCCGTGGTGGGCTGTGGCGATGACAGCTCCATGAGCGCGCACGGACCGGGCAGAAGCGGCCACACCGTTGAAGAAGTTGCGGGCACCCAGCACGGCGGCCACCTCGGGCGTGGCCGGTCGGCGCACGACGTCGAGCAGCGGGCCGGCTTGGAGGAGGCGTCCAGCGGCCATGACCAGCACCTCGTCGGCCAGCATGGCCGCTTCGCTTGCGTCGTGGGTCACCAGCACGCTGGACAGGCCCGCTTGTAGCTGCAAGCGCCTCAGTTGTCCCTGGAGCTGGGCGCGCTGGGGGGCGTCCAGCCCGCTGAAGGGCTCGTCGAGCAGTACCACCGATGGGTGGCACGAAAACGCCCGGGCCAGCGCCACCCGTTGGCGCTGGCCCCCGGAGAGCTGGCTGGGCAGGTACCCCTCCAGGCCTTGCAGGCCCAAAGCGGCCAACCACCAAGCGGCCAGGTGAGGGTCGGCGTAAGGGCCCAGGGTGGCGTTCTCCCAGGCGGAGAGGTGAGGCACGAGGCTCTGGCCCTGGGGCACGTAGCCGACCCGGCGTTCCCCCGGCGGGAGCTGGCTTACCCGCTCGTTGCCGAACCAGGCTTCCCCGGGGACCAGCCCGGCCAGGCTGCGCAGGGTGAGCGACTTGCCCGCCCCGGACGGCCCGAGGATGGCCAGGCGGTGGCTCCGGGCCCGGTGGGAGAGCTGCAGGCAGAAGGTCCCGGCGGTGGTGGAGATGTCGAAGCCAACGGCGAGGGGCATGCTTGGCGCCGGCGGGCGTGCGCTGGCCACGGCGGGCCTCTTCCCCCTCGGGGACCGGACCGGGATCCGGGCGGCCGCCACCGCGACGGCGGCTGTCCCCAGGGCCAGGGCGGTGGGCAACTGGGCCGCCGGGAGCCCGGCGGCCGAGAACTGGACATAGGTGAACACCGGGAGGGAGTAAGGGTGGTAGGCGAGCATGACGGTGGCCCCGTACTCGCCGAACGCCCGCAGCCAGGCCATGAGCAGGCCGGCCCGCACCCCGGGGCCGGCCAGGGGCAGGGAGATGCGCCAGAAACGGGCCAGGCGGCTCAAGCCCAAGGTGGCGGCCGTCTCGTCCCAGTTGGCGTCGAGCGCGGCGAACGACGAGCGGGCGGCCACCACCAAGAACGGCGAGGCCACGAAGCACTGGGCCAGGACGATGCCTACCAGGGACTCGGTCAAGTGGCCGCCGAAGAGGCGCCCCAAGAAGGTCCCCGGCCCCACCGCATAGAGCAGCACCACGCCGCTCATGAGCGGGGGGAGGGCCAAGGGCAGTTGCACGACCCCCGAGGCGACCGAGCTGAGCAGGCCGCGGTGACGGGCCAGCAGGTAGGCCAGCGGCACGCCCAGGACGGCAATGAGGCAGGTGGAGATGGTGGCTGCCTCAGCGGAGGTGGCGAACGCACCCAGTAGCCCCGGGGTGGCCGGCCCGCCCCGCCCCGTCCCGCCCAGGTGGGCCAGGTACAGAGCTATGGGGACGGCCAGGTACAGCAGCAAGAGCGCGGCCAGCCCGCCCAGCGGGTGCCACCCGGCTCGGCCCGCAGGTGCCCGGTCGGCTCTCGCCTCGGGCCTACGGGCGAGCGGGCTTGGCTGCCGGCTCAAGGAGCGCCCTGCTCAAGCTGGCAGCGACAGGCCGGCGCGGGACAGCAAGGCCCGGCCCGGTGGGCTCGACAGGTAGGCAATGAAGGCGGCCGCGCCTGCCGGGTGGGGTGCACGGTTCAAGGCGGCCACCGTGTAGGTGGCGTAGAAGTCGTAGCCGGTGAGCGGTACGGTCGGCAACCGGGCCGTGACCGCTTCGGTCAGGTAGAAAAAGCCGGCGTCGACCTGGCCCGACTGGAGCCGTCCGACCAGGGACTCCTCGGGGAAGACGTCCCCTTGGGCCTGGGCCGCGCGCCGCAGGGCCGGCTCGTGGTAACGGGCGGCGGCCTGGAGGAGGGCCTTTTCGGCCAGCACCCCCTTGGGGTCCACCCTGGGGTCGGTGCGCCCGAGGCGGAACCCGGCCTGGCCCACCACCTGGTACCACGGGCGTCGGCGCAGCTCCGCTGCGAAACGGCTGTGGGGGTTGTAGGCCAGGACGAGCCGGCTGGTGGCGAACACCCGGTAGCTGGCCAGCCAGTTGCCGCCCGCCTTGCCCTCGAGGGAGGCATCGACCGTCGGGCTGGCGCTGATGAAGACGTCGGCCGGTACCAACCGCCCCCGGATCTCGGCTGCCAGCTGCTGGGAGCCGCCGGCGAAGCCCACGAAGTGGAAACCGGTGGCCCGGTCGAAGCTGGGCCCGACCGTGGCCTCCATCAGCTGGGTGAGCGAGCCCGCGTAGAGGACGTCCACCGGCCCCCGGCCTTTCGGCACCGAGGCTGTCAGTTGGGAGGCCTCCCCGCCGTCCTGCCCGCGGCTCGGGGCAGTTGCAGCCCCAGCCCTGGTGGGCGCCCCGGCGGGCCCGGCATAGCTCGGGCCGCCCAGCCCGATGGTTGCGCCCGCCAAGGCGGTGGCCAACGCCCAGCGCCCAGCCGCGCGGCACCAAGGGGGCCCAAAGCTACAGGGATGTCGCATGTGCGGTACTTTAGCCGCTAGCCAGGCGCACCTGCGACACCGCTGCCCTCACTAGGCCGCAGTTGCGACCGGCTGGGAACGCCTGGGCTTGGTGCCGGTGGCCCAGCGCTCGGCCGCCCGCCCCCGGCGGGCCCCTGCCGCTAGAGCTGGCCCATGTAGCGGTACATGGCGGCACGGACCGAGATGTCGAGGTCCTGGGGGGTGTTGAGCCGCTCGTCGTGGCCCCATACCCTAAGCTCGAGCGGCACCAGCGCGCCCCTTTGGAGCGCCCTTAGGTCATCTTCGGTCGTGGTCGAGTTCAGGATGTCGACGATCAGGTCGAAGACCACGCTGCCCCAGCCCGACAGGGGCCGGCGTGACTGGTTGAAGTCCCGCACCCGCCGCAGGGCCGTCCGGTCGCTGTGGGCGATCAGGTTGAGGTACCCCCAAGGCGGGGCGGCTTCGCCTCGCTCCTGCAGGGCGATGAGGACTTCGCCTTGGACCAACGCCTCGGCCATCTGGACTACCGAGATGTCGGACCTGGGCTGCGACTGGCCCTGGTTCACGCTGGTTGCTCCTATCGCGGCGCTCTCGTCGTCTTCGGCTCTTGCCATGGCTCCCCCTTGCCCATGCGGCCGGCCCGGCCGGCCAAGCTCAGGGTAGGTGCGCTGCGCCCACAATGTCACGCGCGCGCGAGGCTTCGCACGTACTGCCGGAACCGCACGTCATTGATGGTGCGCTCGGTTGTGGTGAGCGCGCGCTGGGCGCAATACGTGCCTCCGCCCGCCCCCCATGGCCCCGGGGCGGGCTGCCGGTGTCACCGGCCGGCGGGCCAGTCGAGGACGTGGAGCTAGGCCGGGCCGGCCAGGGAGGCCAAGCGGCTGGCGAGGCGGGCCGAGCACGACGTCATTTCCACCACCGGGCATGAGCGCACCACAGCCTCCACCAACGCGGCGAACGCCCGTGCTGCTTCGGTGCCTTCTTGGAGGGCGGCCGGCCGGCCCGCGTCCGCCCCAGAGGCGACCGCGGGCTCCAGCGGTATGCGCCCCAGCAGCGGCACGCCCAGGTCATCGGCCAGCCGGCGGCCCCCGCCGGCGCCGAACAGTTCGTAGCGCTGGCCGTGGGCGCAGGTGAAGTAGCTCATGTTCTCCACCACGCCGGCAACCCGCAGGTGGCTCTTGCGGGCCATGCTGGCGGCCCGGGCGGCCACCTTTTGGGCGGCGTCCTGGGGGGTGGTGACGATGATGGCCTCGGCGCTCGGCACCATGCGGGCCAGGCCCATCTGGACGTCGCCGGTCCCCGGCGGCATGTCCACCACCAGGTAGTCGAGGTCGCCCCAGTCGACCTCCTCCAAGAAATGCTGGACCGCTCGGTTGAGCATGAGGCCCCGCCACATGATGGCGTCACCTTCGCCGGCGAGGAAGCCCATCGAGACAGCTCGCAGCTCACCGCCGGCACCGTTGGCGCCGCCGCTGTGAGCGCTGACGCGGCGCGTCAGGGGGTGGATCAGCTTGCGGCTGGGGTCGGCGGGGTCCCGCTCGGCTTCCAGCGCTCCTTCCATGCCCAGCATCCGGGGGACCGAGAAGCCGGCGATGTCCGCGTCGAGGATGCCCACGGTGTAGCCACGGGAGGCCAGGCCGGCCGCCAGGTTGACGGCCACCGACGACTTGCCCACTCCTCCCTTGCCCGAAGAGACGGCCAGCACCCGGGCCCGGGGGGGCACCGTGGTCCTGGGTGCCCGCTCGCGAGCCTTCAACCGGGCCCGGGACATGAGGGCTGCCTTTTGCTCCTGGGCCATCTCGGTCGTCTCCACCCGGGCCTCGCTCACGCCGGGCAGCGCCCCGACCCGGCCCATCACCTCGGCTTTGATCTGGCCCCGTAGGGGGCAGGAGGGCGTGGTCAGGGCGACGCCCACCACGACCAGGCCCCCCGGCTGGACGCTCACGGAGCTGACCATGCCCAGCTCGACGATGTTGTCCCCCAGTTCGGGGTCGACCACGGCCCGCAGGGCCTGGCGGACGGCCTCCTCGGTGAGGTGGGGAGAGGAGGGGCCGGCGGGAGGGCTCTGGGTCACGGCCTTCATGGTACGGCGCTCCCGGCCGGCTACGAGGTGCCGTGCGGGCCACCCAACCTGTACCATGGTCCCAACCCAAGTGCACACAGGAGGTCTGGTGAGCACCACTTCGACTTCGACCATGCCAGGCTCGACGGTCCCCGCCTTGTCGTTGACTGAGGCGGCGGCGGCCAAGGTGGCCCAGTTGCTCCAGGAAGAGGGCAACCCTGACCTCTTCCTCCGGGTGGCCGTCCGGCCCGGCGGTTGCTCCGGTTTTTCCTACGAGATGTTCTTCGACTCCGAACTGGCCGACGACGACCTTCAGTCCAGCGCCGGGGACATCCGGGTCGTGGTGGACCCTGCCAGTGCCCCGTTGCTGATGGGCTCGACGCTCGACTACAAAGACGGGCTCCAGGGGGCCGGCTTTTCCATCGACAACCCCAACGCCTCTCGCACCTGCGGCTGCGGCCACTCGTTCAGCTGACGCCCAGCCGGAGCTCTCTCCTCGCCACCGCTCAGGCCTCATGGCGCCTATTGGGCCTTACTCGCCGGTGGTGGAGGCCGGCCCCTGGGTTGTCGTGTCGGGCCAACTGGGTACCCGCGACGGTGTGCTGGTCCCCGGCGGTGCCCGGGGCCAGCTCACCCAGGCCCTGGCTAACCTGGCCGGGCTGCTGGCTGAGCACGGGGCCAGCCTCGGCCACGTGGTGAAGACGACGGTCTACCTGGCCGACATCGCCGACTACGGGGCCATGAACGAAGCCTACGTGGCTGCCTTCGGGGACCACCGCCCAGCCCGCTCGGCGGTGGCCGTGGCTGGCCTGCCGATGGGGGCGGCCGTCGAGGTCGAAGCCTGGGCCTACCGGCCGGCTTGAGCCAAGGAGCGCCTCACAAGGACCAGCGGCTCTGCCCGAAGCGGTAGCCGACCGACCGTACGGTCGAGATCAGCTGGGCGTGCTCTTCGCCGAGCTTGGCCCGCAGGCGCCGCACGTGGACGTCCACGGTCCGGGCCCCCCCGTAGTACTCGTAGCCCCAGACCCGGGACAGCAGCGTCTCGCGGGTGAAGACCTTGCCCGGGTGGGTGGCCAGGAACTTGAGCAGTTCGTACTCCATGTACGTGAGCGCCAGTGGCCGGCCGGCCACGGACGCCTGGTAGGTCTCCAGGTTGAGCACCAGCGGCCCGTGCTCGACCAGCTCAGGCCGCAGGCCCCGGCCCGCCCGCCAGGAAAGCTGGGCCAAGCGGGCCTCCAGTTCCCTGGGTGCCAGAGGCAGGACGCAGAAGTCGTCGAACAGGTCCTCCCGCAGCTCCAGCGCCCCCAGCTGCTGGTGGGAGACCACCAGCAAGAGAGGGGAGAAGGGCACGTCGCGCTTGCGCAACGCCCGGCAGAGGCCGAAGGCGGCGTCGGGTTGCTCGTCGGCGCACACGACACCGCCCGACCAACCTTCCTCCGGCTCCAGCTCGGCCGCACCTGCAGGGGTGGTGACCGCCTTCCACGCCCAGCTGGCCATGGACAGCTCGGTGGCCACCGCCAAGGGGGGCGGGTCGGGGAAGACGAGCAGCGGTCCCATGGGCGAACCCTCAGCCTCTCACAGCGCCGTCAAGTAGCGTCGCAGCTCGAAGGGTGTGACCTCGGCTTTGTAGTCGGCCCACTCCCGGCGCTTGTTGCGCAAGAACCACTCGAAGACATGCTCGCCCAGGGTGGAGGCCACCAGCTCCGAGCCCTCCATGGCGTCCAGGGCCTCGGCCAGGGAGGCGGGCAGGGGCTTGATCCCCTCCGCCAGGCGCTCCTGGGCAGACATCTCGTAGAGGTTGGAGGAGCACTCCCTGGGCAGCTCGTACTTTTCCCGTACGCCGGCCAGGCCTGCCGCCAGGATCACCGCCCAGGCCAGGTAGGGGTTGGCGGCGGGGTCGGGGGCCCGGTACTCGACCCGGGTGGAGTCCCGCTTGCCCTTCTTGATGGGGGGCACCCGTACCAGGGCCGAACGGTTGTTCTGGGCCCAGGAGATGTAGACCGGTGCCTCTATCAGGGGCTGGTCCTCGTGGGACACGATCAGGCGCTTGTAGGAGTTCACCCACTGGTTGGTGATGGCGGTGATCTCGCGGGCGTGGTGCAGGATCCCGGCGATGAACTGCCTGGCCACGGTCGAGAGGTGGTACTCGTCGGAGTCGTCGTAAAAGGCGTTGGTGTCGCCGTCGAACAGCGACATGTGGGTGTGCATGCCCGACCCTTGCACCCCGGACAGCGGCTTGGGCATGAACGTGGCCAGTATCCCTCGGCGGGCCGCCATCTCCTTTACGACCACGCGGACCAGCATCACCGTGTCGGCCATGGTCATGGCGTCGGTGTAGCGCAGGTCGATCTCGTGCTGGCTGGGGGCGTCCTCGTGCTGGCTGTACTCGACCGGTATGCCCATTTCTTCCAGCATGAGCACGGTCTCGCGCCGCAGGGTGGTGGCGTCGTTGTTGCCCATCAGCTCGAAGTAGGAGCCCCGGTCCAGGGGGGTGGGTGGCAGCCCGTCGAGCCCGGGTGGCTGGGCGAAGTAGAAGTACTCCAGCTCTGGGGCTACGTAGAAGGAAAAGCCCTGGTCGCGAGCGGACTGCAGTGCCCGCCGGAGCACGTGGCGCGGGTCGCCCTCAAAGGGAGAGCCGTCCAGGTTGTAGATGTCGCAGACCACCCTGGCCACCGGGGCCTCGCCCTTCAGGTAGGGCAGGAGCTGGAAGGTCTTGGCGTCGGGGACGGCCAGCACGTCGCTTTCTTGGACCCGCGAGAACCCGTCGATGGCAGAACCGTCGAAGGTCATCCCCTCCTCGAGAGCGTTCTCCAGTTCGGCTGGGGTGATGTTGAACGCCTTGGGGATCCCCAAGACGTCGGTGAACCACAGCTGGACGAAGCGGATGGCCCGTTCCTCGACGGTGCGCAGCACGTAGTCGGTTTGGGAGTCCATGTTGCCCTCCTGGCGGTGGGCGGCCGTGCGCCGGGCCCACCTCCTATGACACGATAGGTGGCTACTGGGGGAGCGCGCCGGCAGGGCCGGGCCGCCCCCGGAGCGTTCACACAGAGTTCACAGAGGAGCAACGTACCGGCTACACGGCCCAGCCAGGGTGGCTGGCAACGGCAGCCAGGGCGCACTGGCTCCCTGACGAGACAAGAAAGGGGAACATACCTTGGCCTTCACGAGGCGTACGCCCGAGGAGGTCCTGTCGCTGGTCCAGCAGGAAGGCATCGAGATCGTCGACTTCCGCTTCTGCGACTTGCCGGGGCTCATGCAGCACTTCTCGGTCCCAGCCCACGAGCTGTCAACGGGTGCCTTCGAGGAGGGCCTCGGTTTCGACGGCTCCTCCATCCGCGGCTTCCAGGAGATCCAAGAGTCGGACATGTTGCTCGTGGCCGACCCAGGCACCGCGGTCATCGACCCGTTCCGCCAGCACAAGACCCTCATCATCAACTGCTTCGTGCGCGACCCGGTGACCGGGGAACCGTACTCGCGCGACCCGCGCTATGTGGCCAAGAAGGCAGAAGAGTACCTGGCTTCGACCGGGGTTGCCGACACCGCCTACTTCGGGCCCGAAGCTGAGTTCTTCATCTTCAATGACATCCGGTTCGACCAGAACGCTCACGAGGGCTACTACCACATCGACTCGGTCGAGGGGATCTGGAACTCAGGCAAGGACGAAGGCCCGAACCTCGGCTTCAAGCCACGGCACAAGGAAGGCTATTTCCCCATCCCCCCCATGGACCACCTGCAGGACCTGCGGTCCGAAATGATACTGACCATGGAGAAAATGGGCGTCGACGTCGAGGTCCAGCACCATGAGGTGGGCACGGCCGGCCAAGCCGAGATCGACATGCGCTTCGACACGCTTTTGACCATGGCCGACAAGCTCATGATCTACAAGTACGTCGTGAAAAGCGTCGCCCGAGCAGCCGGCATGACGGCCACGTTCATGCCCAAGCCCATTTTCGGTGACAACGGTTCGGGTATGCACGTCCACAGCTCGTTGTGGAGCGGTGGCGAGCCCCTTTTCCATTCTGAGCTCGGTTACGCCGGGCTTTCGGACATGGGGCGGTGGTACATAGGTGGGCTGTTGAAGCACGCCCCGGCGATCCTGGCGTTCGCGGCACCCACCACCAACAGTTACAAGCGCCTGGTCCCCGGTTACGAGGCGCCTGTGAACCTCGTCTACTCCCAGCGCAACCGCTCGGCCGCCTGCCGCATCCCCCTGTACTCCAAGAGCCCCAAGGCCAAGCGGGTCGAGTTCCGCTGCCCCGACCCCTCGTGCAACCCCTACCTGGCCTTCTCGGCCATCCTCATGGCCGGCCTCGACGGGGTGCTGAACAAGGTCGAGCCGCCCGAGCCGATGGACAAGGACCTCTATGACCTGCCCCCCGAGGAGCTGGCCCGGGTACCCCAGGTCCCCGGGTCGCTCGAGGAGTCCCTGAGGGCCCTGGAGTCCGACAGCGACTTCCTCCTGGCTGGAGGGGTCTTCACCGACGACCTGATCGAGACCTGGCTCAGCTATAAGCGCGAGCACGAGATCGACCCGGTACGGCTGCGGCCTCACCCCTGGGAGTTCTACCTGTACTACGACATCTAGGGCGTAGCGGCACCTGGCCTTCGGGCATGGCCAGGTAGGCAGGCACGTGGCTGGGCCCCAATGGTGCTCCGGCGCGCCGCCCGGCTGCCAGCGGCCCAGCTACAGGCGCCACTGCAGCCGGCTACAGGCATGGCAGCTGGACCTGGGCGGCTGGCGCGGCTTGGGCGGCCACCGGTGCTCGTGGGCCGAGGTGCAAGGGCAGTGTTCGCCCTGCCGTAACTCCATCGCAGAGGCGGGGTAACCGCACGTTCAACGGCCGAAGGTAGCCTCGGCGAGCTCGAAGCTGGAAGCGCCACAGTGCCCTTGGGACGGCCGCGCCGGCGGCTGGCGCCGGGGGCACTGAGGGTCAGCCACGGGAGGTGCCCGGGCCAGTGCATGTCAAAAGAGGTCGGCCACGAGCCTGGGCAAGCGGCTCGGAGGCCGCGCCGTTGCCCACGGCTACCGGCGGTGCTCGGTGGACCGAGCGTCTTGTTCATCACCGTCGACCAGTGGCGCGGCGACTGCCCTGCTGCCAGGTGTACGGCCGTGGTTGTTTTCCCCGTCCCTCCCTTGAGGTTGGTGACTGAGAGTCGCATGGCGAGAAGCACCTACTACAAGTGGGGTGCAGATGTGCAGTCGTCTGCATGTATGGATATGCAGCCATATGCATTTGCATATATCGATATCAAGCAAAGGGAGCCGGTTCGTCAACGGTGTCGTTGACAGTTGGTCACTGCCGCCGTGGGACGCGACGGACGGGTTCACTCGTGAGGGTGTCGCC
>Ga0070737_10002368_pt1 | contig 22874 bp, 13 predicted proteins | sample Coa_R1_10_FD_66438 | JGI IMG/M metagenome (GOLD analysis project Ga0070737, IMG submission 66438) | Surface soil microbial communities from Centralia Pennsylvania, which are recovering from an underground coalmine fire - Coalmine... | ecosystem: Environmental > Terrestrial > Soil > Unclassified...
AGGGCCCGTAGATAAACAAGGTTGCAGGACTGCGGTTTGCGGTCGTAGAACTATGGCGGCGTGGCTGATGAGGCTGCGATTGGTGAGAAGTTCAGGGCGCTTGCGGGGGAGTTGAATGAGCGCCAGCGGCGGCTGTGGGCGGCGAGCGAGGCTCGTGCGGCGGGGCGTGGTGGGATCGCGGCGACGGCTCGTGCGACGGGGATCTCGGTGCCGACGATCCGCAAGGGGGTCGCTGAGCTTCAGGCCGGGGAGCGGCTGGAGCCGGGGCGGGTCCGCCGGCCGGGCGGGGGACGCAAGCGGTTGACGGAGGTCGATGCGACGCTGCTTGAGGATCTTGAGCGGCTGGTTGATGCTGACAGTCGCGGGGATCCGGAGTCGCTTTTGCGGTGGACCTCCAAGAGCGTGCGCCATCTCGCCGAGGGGCTGCGGGAGCTGGGCCACGAGGTGCACTTCACGACCGTGGCGCAGCTGTTGCGGGGGCTGGGGCACAGCCTGCAGGCGAACGTCAAGACCCGCGAGGGCCGCCAGCATCCCGACCGCGACGCCCAGTTCCGGCACATCAACGCGCTCGCCAAACGGGCGGTCGAGCGAGGCCAGCCGGTGATCTCGGTCGATACCAAGAAGAAGGAGCTGGTCGGGGATTTCAAGAACGCCGGGCGCGAGTGGAGGCCCAAGGGCGAGCCGGAGCTGGTGCGCGTGCACGACTTCAAGGACAAGCGGCTGGGCAAGGCGATCCCCCACGGCATCTACGACCTTCGCCTCGACGAGGGGTGGGTGACCGTCGGGATCGACCACGACACCGCCCAGTTCGCTGTCAACTCGATCCGCAGCTGGTGGGAGCACCTCGGCCAGCCGCGCTACCCGCACGCCACCCGGCTGCAGATCACCGCCGACTGCGGCGGCTCAAACGGCAACCGCACGAAGCTGTGGAAGGTCGAGCTGCAGAAGCTCGCCGACGAGACCGAGCTTGAGATCGCGGTCTGCCACTTCCCGCCCGGCACCTCGAAGTGGAACCGGATCGAGCACCGCCTGTTCAGCTTCATCACGATGAACTGGCGCGGCAAGCCGCTGGTCTCGCTGGAGACGATCGTCGAGCTGATCGGCGCGACCAAGACCCGCAGCGGGCTAGAGGTCTACGCCCGACTGGACGAAGGCACCTACCCAGACAAGATCAAGGTCCCCGACACCGAGATCAACGCCGTCAACCTACACGGCGACGAGTTCCACCCGGAGTGGAACTACACCATAAAACCGAAACCTTAATTATCTACAGGCCCTAAGGCGCGCCGCCAAGACGCTGCGCAACCTGATCTTCAACATCCCCGCCCGGATCGTGCGCACCGGCCGGCGGCTGATCCTGCGCCCACCCGCCGGCTACCGCCACGCCGACACCATCCGCGCCACGCTGGAGGCGATCTACGCCCTCGGGCCCTGACCCCCGGCGCGACCACCCCTCGACACCGACGAGCACCATCAACGCCACACCGGCGCCAGCCGACCTGCCCCAAACCAGCTCCGCCGCAACCACAACACCACCCAATCGCCAGGCGCCGGCGCCCGACACCCCTCACGTCGAGTGCGGATCGGCCACCACTGACCATCAACGCCATCCGCGCCAACCAGATCAGGCGTTACTCACTGATCTGGGTCAGACCCTGCCTGCGGCGTCGCCCGGACGTACGCGCGCAACTGAAAGCGGGCGCCTCGCGTGAAGACGGACCTGTACCTGGCCACGAGCCCGTCCGCCAGCGAACCGGATCCGCCTTCCGAGCCGAGCTCGTCCTGGAACGCTTGCGAGAGAACCACGACGCGCTCGAGCAGCGGACGGTCCGGCAAGCGCCCTCGCGAGCCCTTCAGCGGCGGTGGTGCGTGCGCCTTGGCTGGCGTCTGCGCTTCGGCGGCTGATGCCTGCGCTTCGGCTTGGTCGTGGTCGCGGTGGCGCTCGGGCCGCGCCGGCCGAGCGCGTTCTCGGCCGTGACCGTCACCTTGATCGCGCCGGCCGCCGGGACGCCGTGGATCAGCAGCCGGGGCGCGCGCGCGATGTACAGCCTGCGGGCGCGATCTGGATACGCGACCAGCACGAGGTAGGCGCTCGGCCGCTGGCCCGGCTCACGCCAGGTCACGGTGAGCCTGCGGCCGGAGCGATTCGCGGCCAGCCTCAGCGGGCGGCGCGGGATGGAGATCACGGGTCCGCGGTAGGAGCCGATCCGGATGACCTTCTGGAGCATCCCTCCGTAGAGGACCTGCACGACCACGTACCGCCGCCCCGACAGGCCGGGCCGCAGCGCGTAGCGAAGCGTGCCGTGCGAGCGCGTGGTCGACAGCAGCAGACGGTCGCCGCCACCGCCGAGCTCACGGAACACGAGGCGCTGGCCCGCGACCGGCCGTGCGCGCCAAGTTAGGGTGCGCCTCGCGCCGGCGCCCGTGATCCTCGCTCGCACCGACGGCGCCGGCAGGCCGTGAGCGGCGTCGATCCCGGCGATCCCGGCGGAGCCCGGCAGCGCGGCGATGTGGTAGGCGCCCGCGGCCGGCCGGGTCAGCTCGATGTAGGTCGTGTCGTCGAGCGGATCGGCGATAGCCAGATAGCCCCGGCCGTGGGTCCACGCCTGACCCGTCGGCATCTGGATGCTCAGCCCGCGCGGGCCGGACACCGACAGCAGCGGCGGCGCGCCACGGCCGCGCACGCGGATCACCTCAAACGGCAGCCCGCCCGGCAGGCGCAGCGTACCCACAACCGCGGCGTGCGCGCCCCTTTGGATCGCACGAGCCGCGCTGGCGGGAATCGACACCAGGTTGGCCTCGTAGCCGGAGAGATCGCACTGGTCAGGCTCGAACGGCTGGAACAGGCTCGCCAGCTGACCGAAGCTGGTGGGGAGCGTCGTGGGCCAGTAGATGCCGATCGCGTAGTAGTCACCGCCGGTGAACGGGTCCGGAATCGCAACGCAGGCAGCCATGCCCTTGCTCGATATCAGCGCGTTGGCGTTCAGCGAGAGGGTGACTCCGCACGCGTGCAGCGTCAACCCGCCTTCCCCGTAGGCATTGAACCCGTTCGCGTCGGCCGCTGCCGCGAGGCTGAACGACGGCACAAAGCCGAACGTTCCGCCGCCCAGATAGTCCGGGCAGCGCTCGGTCAGCGGCTGTCCCAGGGCAAAGGATGCGGTGACCAGCGGCGAGCCGGGGACATCGTAGAAGCCGGCGCTTGCGTTGGCCAGCGTGATGAACCCGAGTAGCTGCAGCTGGCCGGTGAGCGACAGCGCGAACGGAACGTTCTTCAGCACCGTCCCGTCGGGGATGCCCACGTTGGAGAAGCCGTTGATCGTGTCGTCCTGGTTGAAGGCGGCGTTGAAGCCCACGGACCCCGAGAAGAGGCTCGTGTTGGCGACCTCGGGCCCGAAGTCGAGCACGATCGAGCCGCCGAACGAGAGCGGATTGACGATCGCGCTCGCGCCCAGCCCGGAGATGGAGACGCCGGTGGCGCCGAGCGGGATTCCCGGCCCGCTGTAGCTGAGCCCCAGCGCGTTCAACCGGCCGTTCTGGATCTCGGCGCAACCCCCCACGCCAACGGGCGCGAGCGGGAAGTACACCTCAAGATCGCCAAACCACGTGTTGCTCTGGGACTCGTTGCCGGTCTGACAGGCCGACGTCGACGCGCCCGGGCACGCCGACTGGTAGCAGAACGTGAACGAGGGGAGCGTGAGCGGCCCGAGCGTCGACTGGCCGACCTGCACCTCGATCCCGCCGAGCGAGCCGTCCGCGTTCACGGTCCCGCTGCCTTGGGCCGTGATGCCGCCGAAGATGGCCGGGAAGCCCAGAACGCTGACCGCGACGTCGGCGCCGCCGGGGGTGGTCTGGTCGGTTGCGGGCAGCGCGGTGATCGTCACTCCGCTCAGGATTGGGAAGCCAAACCAGGACGCGCTGGGGTCGGGGATCACGTTGACCTGCGAGCCCTGCGAGGTGTTCGTGTAGCTGAAAGACAGTCCGGCGGTGCCGGTCGCGATCAGAAGCCGCCCGATCGCGAGCGTGTAGCCGGCCGAGGCGGTCAACGTGTGCTTTGCGGTGTCGATCGCGACCTTGCCGGTCGAGGGCCCGGGCAGCGACAGACCGTTGATCGTCACTGGGCCATAGCCGGTCCACACCCCATTCGCCGAGCCCCAGCAGCCCGACACCACGAATCCCGTGACCGGGACAGAGGAGCGGGTCACGATCGCCGCCCCGCTCGGACAGTACGCGCCGGCGGTGGTGAACGACAGCACCTGCCCGTGGATCGAGGGATCGTTCGTCACCAGCTGGTAGTAGTAGGTCTGGCCGACGAGCAGCCCGGACAGGTTCGTGCTCAGCAGCTGGTCCTGCCCGGCTGCGACCGTGCCGCCGGTCACCGTCGTGCCCTGGAGCACGCCGTTCTGCGTCGTGTCGCTGGCCGAGTACACCCACGAGTACGACAGGGCGTTGTCGCCCGCCGCGACCTCGCCGTTCAGCGTCGCGCTGTTCGCGCCGACGCCCGTCGCGGGGTCGGTGATCGCGCGCCCACCGGTTGTGAACGACACGACGTTGCCGTAGGAGGGGGTGGTGTCGCCCGCCTCGGGGGCGAGGACCACGGTCCGGTAGTAGTAGGTGGTGCCGGGTTGAAGCCCGGTGACCGTCGCGCTCACCGGCGGGCAGTACGGCCAGGTGCTCCCGGACGGGCACGATGGGAAGCTGTTGGCGTCAGGAAGGTACTGGTATGGGGTGCTGGTGTAGGCGCTGAAGCTCTGGTCGGTCGAGTACTGGACGTCGTACTCGACGTCGCTTGACGAGATCCCGCTTTGGTTCGTGGTCAGGTCCTCGATGTCGAGCGTCCCGTTCAGCGTCGCGCTCGTGCCGAGCACGTTGCTGGGCGCGCTCGTGGTCGCCGTCGGCGTGCCGGTCGTGAACCTGGGACAGGTCGCGCCCGACAGGCACGGGTCCGAGACGTCGTACGGGTTCGGGTTCGCGTAGGAGCCGTTGGCCTCGCAGTAGTACGGACCTCCAGGCTGGCCGCCGACGGCTGCACAGTGGATCGCCGCGTACTCGGCCGTCTGACCTGAGTTGAACCCCGTGAGGGTGATCGTGTAGGAGGAGCTGCAGGGGACCGCCGGCGAAGTGGGCGGCCCCCACCCAGACCCGACGTTTGTCAGAAACGAGCAGTAGTTGCCGCTGCCCCGGGACCCGGAGCTGTACGTGCTCGACCCGGTCAGCTCCGCCGAGGCGACCCCCACGCGGACGACCTTGACGTCGCTAACCGACCCGCTGGCGCTGCCGGTGGTAAACGATGGGCAGCTGGCGGGATTGGTCGTATAGCAGCTGTCGATCGCGTCCCACGGGAGCCCACCGCTCGAGAGCGGAGCGCACCCGCGGCCGTACCCGCTTGAGAAGTCGGTGCTGGCGCAATGGATCGCCGCGTACGAATACTGGGTGTCCGGTGAGAAGCTGGCGTGGCTGCCGACCGCGTCGGTCGTGTTGACGTAACTGGAGCTGCACGGGACCGCCTGATAGGCCTGCTGCCAGTTGCTCGGCTGGCCGGACGGCCAGTAGATGAACGAGCAGTAGTCGCTCGACGTGTAGCCGCTCTCCTGGCCGTTGAGCGTCGCCGAGGCGCTGCCGATCTGCGTGGCGGCCGCCGTCGTCATCGTCGCCGCCGACGCGATCGCCGGCGCTGCCGCCAGCGCGGCGGCCGCGAGCGCGCCAACGGCAACGGCACGGCGAAGCCGCCTCATCCGTCGCGCTCCGGCGTCTCGACGTACGGGTGCGGGTGGCGCAGCGACTCAAGCGCCGAGATCAGCTGAACGTAGCCTGTGAACTCGCGGGGCGCCTGCTGCGCGGCGCGAAGCAGGCCGCGCGGCGCCTGGTCACCCGGCTCGAGCTCCAGCTCAAGCTCGATGTGCAGCGGCGCGATCACCGTCCTCCCCGACGCGACGGCGCCGGCCGGCCTCGCCGAGCCGCTCGCCATCGCGTGCGTCGATGTGTGATCGCCTGCCAATCTGTGACCCTGCCCATCCCTGACGGCGCTCGTGGCGCCGGGCGCCCCCACCAGCCCGGGCACCAGCGGCATGCACGGTAGCCGCCAACTGGGCCGCTTCGCATCGGTGATCGACACTGACATTTGCCACCGAGACGAAACCCCCCGTGTCCGCTGCACATGCGCGCTTTGACGCCAGCAGCCAGCGTGGCGGAACGCGCGTCGTTGCGCCGAAGAGCTGCTGATCGTGCAGCTCGCTGACGGCGCGAAGCGAAGCCGGCGCAAGCTGGTCGAGGACCTCGGGCGCGACCACTCGACAGCCACCAGGATGCTTGAGCGACGTGAGCGCGCCGGCATCGTGCACCGGGGCCATCCCCATCCGTCTCACGGGCGCGTGATGCTGCGTGCTTGACCGATCGGTGGCTTCAGTGGAGCTGGAGTCCGAACCGCCGATCGTCCTCCTCGAGGATCCCCCAGCGAAGCGTCAGCGGTCCGATCTGCGCGCGTGGAGGCGTCATCGGGGCTACGACAGAGAGCGCTCGGGATTCTGCGTCCGATCTGCGTGCGCGCGGGCGTCACCCCGCGGTCCGCTGACGGGTTCGCCTGTGAGACCCGCAACCGGATGACGTCGCGCCTGTGCGGCCAGTCGAAGGACAAACCTTCTGCGGCGGCACCCATTCCCACGTGGGCTTCCGCGCCCACGGCTGAGCCGCTTGCCGCTGACGATCAGCAGCATAAAGGCCCGCTCAAAGTCGGTGTCCGCTCCGCGAAGGCGTGGGTACGCCGGCAGCACCAGCCGGGAGATGACGCCGGGCAGCGTCCGCTCCGCGAGGGCGCGGGGCGATGCGCCACTGTTCTCGGCGCTCCGATTCCCCTCGGCGTCCGCTCCGCGAAGGCGCGACGTCGACGCCGATCAGGCTGCTGGGAGGCGTCGATAGCTGATCGTGCTCGACTGGCCGCGAGCGCCGGTCCTGCTGAGGGCGACGACGGTGATCCTTGCGCTCTGCCCGGCGCGCAGGGAGGGCAGCGTCAGGCGTGAGAGCACGCGCGTGCGGGCTGTGATCAGCGGTACCGAGGGGCTGTGCTGGGCGGGGACGGCCACCAGCACGAGGTAGGCGCCGGCGCCCGGCGCGCGCCGCCAGCTGATCAGCACCCCGCGCGCAACTCGGCGGGCGCGCAGCCCGCGCACCCGGCCGGGGCGGCTGGCGGCGGCGAGCCCGGCTGCGGCGCTTGGCCCGGGGACATCGGCCAATCCCAGCGCGCGCAGGGTTACCCGCGCCGTGAGCTGCCCTGAGACGGCTCCGATTCTCAGCGCGTGCGTGTGCGCCGGCTCGATGAACGCCAGGCGCCGCCCGTCGGAGAGCGCGACGTCTATGAGATAGCGCTGCGCGCCGCGCACGGCTGCCCAGGAGATGACCACCGAGGCGCCGCGGCGGCGCAGACGCAGGCGCTGCGGCCGCGCGGGTGCCTCGCGCGGCGGGGCGGTGAAGCTGGCGACCACAAGCCGCTGTGAGGGGACCCCGCCAAGCGAGATGATCGCCACGATCAGCCGGCGCCCGCCGGGCCCGTCCGCGGCCTGAAAGCCGATTCGCCCGGAGCTCGAGCGCGCGCTGCCGATCAGGTGCCAGACCTGGCCGGCGCGCTCGAAGAAGCTCACTCGCTGGCCGGGCCGTGGCCTGATGCGGTAGATCAGGGTGCGCGCGCGCCCGCGACCGAGCACGCGCGCGCTCACGCTCGCCGGCGCGAGGCCGTCGAGGTGCTCGACCTCGGTGATCGGCGCCGAGCCGGGCAGCGCCGATACCCTCCAGACCCCGCCGCGCGGGTGGTTTAGGGCGATCACGGTCTCGCCCAACGCGGGCAGCGGGCTGATCACGATCGGGGTGCTCACCGCCGGGTGGCTGGCGCTTTGATCCTGCAGGTGCTGGCCGCCCGGACCGCTGATCGCCAAAAGCGGCGCGCCGCCGCGGCCGCGCACGATCACCTCTGCCACCGGAAGGTGCGCCCGCAGTCTCACCCCGACCCCGGTGGCGTCAGCGCGAGCGCGCAGGCCGCTCTGCGCGTAGACGTCGACGAAGATCGGCCCGAGGTCGCAGTCGGCGATGAACGGCACGAAGCTGCCGCCCCACTGGTAGCGAAAGCCCACCCCGCCCTGCGGCGGCTTGTGCGGGTCCGGCTGCCGATTGCCGCCGCTGACGCAGGCGCCGATCCCCTCGTTTGACACCAGGCCCTGAAGGCTCAGGCACTGGGTGTTGATCGGCCACGGGAAGTCGGCGCAGGCTGTCAGCCCTCCCTGGATGTTGAAGTCCTTGCTCTGCGCGTCGAGCGCTCCCAGCACCGAGGCCGAGACGTAGAAGGGCAGCTCGGGGAAGGCGCAGCTTGAGTTTGAGCCACTCGGGTCAGAGCCCAGGCACATGTGCCCGCCGAACTCGAAGTAGCCGGGATCGATGTAGGCCAGGTAGGCGCCCCCCAGCGGCAGATCGCCCAGTGCGGGCACCTTCAGCGAGACGGTCCCGCCAGCTCCGGCGGCAAACGTGGTGATCGGCACAGACCGGGTGTCGGCTTGCAGATCGTCCACGCCCGGGATGGGGTCGGTGCAGTTGCCCTGGTTGTCGCACAGCGGCGTGTAGGTGTAGGGGTGCTCAGGGGTTGCCCAGACGGCGAAGCCTCCGCCGTCGACCCCCACCACGTCTGCGACGGTGAGCTTGGCGTGGGCGGTGATGAACGTCGGGTCGACCTTGAAGGCGCCGCCGAAGTCGTTGAGGTAGACCAGCGGCGGGATGATCGCCACCCCCGGATCGCCCAAGTCCACGCTCTCGATGCCGCCATGGTCAAAGCGCCCGTCGCTGTGAAAGCCGATCCCGTAGTCCGGCGGCGGGCCGCTGTCGACCTGCGCCTGCAGCAGGTCGAACTTGCCCCCCACCGTCCACACGTCGCTGGCGGGGTCGTAGCAGAGATAGGGCTGCCCGAAGCCCATCCCGCCGACGAACGCATCGCCGAGCGCGCCGAGCACATCCTGCTGGTCTGACGGGCAGGGGCCGCTCTGCTGGTCGTGCGCGAGCATGCGCGCGCCTGCCGTCGGCGGTCGGCCTGAGCGAGCGTTGCGCGACGGCGGTCGCAGCGCTGCCGATGGCGGCGCCGGCGAGCCTTGCCCTCTGCCCTCCGTTCGCCCGGAGCCCGCCGTCAGCACCTGGGCGCGCGTCGGCGGCCGGCCCTGCCCGTAGCAGGTTGTGCCGATGCAGTTTCCCGCGCCCGCGCCGCCCGACCCTTGCGGCAGGCAGCCCTCGCTGCAGTCGTTGGGTGGTGGCTGGGGGCAGCCGAGGAAGCTCAGCCCGGTCGTAACCGGGCCTCCACTGTCTGGCCCCTGGGAGAACAGCGACGGAAGCTGGGCGTTTGCGGTCACCTGGGCCAGCCAGTTGCCCCCGCCACAGTCCTGGAAGGTGATCTCCCCACCCTGCACCGGCAGCCCGTTGATCCTGTCCGGCGGGCTGTCGGGCGACAGCTGCCACTGGGCGCCCAGGCACGGCTGGGCGCCCAGCGCTGTCACCTCGCCGTGGGCGCAGACGAACGGTTGGCCGCCGCCCGCGCCGAGGATCGGCAGGCCCAGGTTGACCACCCCCACCGCAAAGCCGGGAGGGGGCAGATAGCCGGCGAGCGCGATGTTGCAGCCCGGGCACTCGGCTCCCAGCGGGGGCCTCGCCAGGATCGCGGCATGGACCGGGCCGCCGTGGCTGCGCAGCGCGTCCGAGGAGGCAGAGCTGAGGTTGCAGACATAGCAGGTGGCCCGCCCGAGCAACTGGTTGAGCGCCAGCAACTTGGGCGGGTAGGGAACCACCACCAGGTAGCGGGTGTCGCTGCCGGTGGCGTAGATGAGATCGGTGACCTCCGAGCCATAGGAGGGCCCGCCGCCGTAGGAGGGCGCGAAGTACAGATGATCGGTGCCGCTGAAGGGGACGAGCGTGATGCCGTTGATCGACACGTCGCCGCTTGCGACCCACAGCGGCGGGCTGCCGGCCTCCTCGGCCGCCTGCGTCTGCAGATCGGCAAAGCAGCCGGTGAGCAGCAGCCCGCCTCCCGAGGTCTGATAGCCGAACGGCCCGTCGCCGATCGTCCCCGGGCAGCCTCCCGGCGGCGGTGGCGCTCCCGGCGGCGGCTGAGTGTCAAGGTCGGTGGACGTCCCGTTCAGCGCCACCAGCGTCGGGCTGGACGGCGCGTTTGAGTCGATTTGAAGCGAGCCGCTGGGGGAGGGGAATGCGTCGGCGGCGTCGTATTCGACCGAGACCGAGCAGCTTGCGCCCGGCGCGAGGGTCTGGCCGCTGCAGGTGTCGGCCGGGTGGCACGGCTTCGTCGCGCCGGCGCTCGGGCAGGAGATCGCAAGGCCTCCCGAGTCGACCCCAACCACCTTCACCGCCGAGATCGAAAGTGGCGCGCTGCCCACGCTCTTCACGGTGACCGTCTGCGGTGTGCTGTTGGCGTTGGCCTGCGAGTAGGCGCTCCAGTCAACGTGGAAGCTCAGCGACGCTGGGCTGACCGAGATCGCCGCAGCACCGGCGCCGGCCTGGGAGACGTCAACCGAGGCGCCGGCGGTCGCGCTCGCGCCGCCGGCGTCGTCGATCGTCACGGTCGTGCGGTAGCTCCCGGGCGCGGCGTAGGTGTGGCTGCCCGACACCGAAAATCCGCCGCCCGAGGTGGCGCTGACGGTCCCGGCGCCCGGCGCGCTGCCGTCGCCCCAGTCGATCGTGGCGCTGTAATCGCCCGCAGCCCCGCCCGGATCGGCGTCGGTGAAGCTCGCAACGACGGCGGAGAAGGCCTGCCCGGCGACGGCGCTCAGCGTGCCCGCGCCGGTCGCGCTCAGTGGCGCATCTGCCACCTGGGCGCTGAACGTGGCGCTGAAGGGCTGCGGGGAGCCCCCGCCGCAGGACCAGGAGCCCGACACCGAGCCGGAGTAGGCGCCCTCCTCGCCGTAGATGTGGCTGCCGCTCACATCCAGCTGGCTGCTGCTTGCCTGCTGAAACTGCGCCGGGGAGCTTTGGCCATCGCCCCAGGCGATCGTTCCGCTGCCACTGGCCAGGGCGGCGGCGCAGTCGATCGCGATGCTCGCCACCTGTCCTGAGAACTGCTGGCCCTCGCTTGCCTGAATCGCCCCGCTCGCCGCGGCCTGCGCGCCGCCGGCAGACAGTGCGCCCAGCGCCAGCGCCCAGACCGCCGCCCGGCGCAGGCGCGCCGGTCCAGCTGCCCGCATCGATCTCATCCCGCGTTCCCCCTCTACCGATCTTGCGGCCGCCCCCTCCACGGCGCTCGGCAGGGCGGGTGGGAGATCTGCGTCGACATCGCCGCTGAGGATCGCCTCCGATGAGGCGCTTCGCACCACGGAGGCGCCGTTGTCTTTTACGCGCCCTGGGCGCCGGCGGGCTCGCCAGCCGCCCCCAGAGCCCGCGCAAGCTCGGTGCGCGAGGCGATCGAGAGCTTGCGGTAGACGTGGCGCAGGTGGCCCTCGACGGTGTTGATCGTGATGTAGAGCTCGCGGGCGATCTGGCGGTTGCTCAGCCCGCTGGCAGCCAGGGCGGCCACCCGGCGTTCAGACGCCGTCAGCGCCTGGGCGCCGTGCAGCGCCGCCCGCCGTGGTCGCGCCCCGGTGGCGGCAAGCTCCGAGCGCGCGCGCTGGGCAAGGCGGCTTGCGCCCATCCGGAAGGCGAGGTCCAGCCCGTCGCGCAGCGGCCCGCGCGCGTCCGCGCGGCGGTTTGCGCGTCGCAGCGCGGCGCCCAGCTCGATCAGCGCGCGCGCGTGCTCGAGCGGCGCCGCGGCGCCTGAGGCGATCTCCACAGCCGAGCGCAACAGCCCCAGCCCGCGCTCGCCGCCCTCGATCAGCCCCTGGGCACGCAGGGCGACCGCCTGCGCTCGCAAAAGCCCGAGCCGCCTGGCCGCGGCAAGCTCTTGCGCCGCCAGCCGCCGAGCCTGCTCGTGATCCTCGTCCAGCAGCGCAAGCGCAAGCTCGGAGCGCCACGGCGACGCCGCCGGGTTGAGCAGGCCAAGCGCCCGATAGACGCTGGCCGCCTCGCCAAGCGCGCGGCGCGCGCCGGCCCGCTCGCCGGCGGCGAGCGCCAGGCGCCCGCGCAGCTCGCTGATCAGCGCTCCGCTGGCGCTGCGCGCCAGGTCCGTCGGCAGTTGCATCGAGCCGGCCAGCTGCGCGACGTCGGCCAGCTCCGCGCGCTCGATCAGCGCCTCCGCGCCCAGCCAAAGGGCCGACGGCAGCGCAAAGCCCACCGCGTGGTCCTCGCACAGGCCGATCACCGCGCGCAGGTCGGCCTCGGCGCCCGCCAGCTGGCCGCGGCGGGCGCGCAGCCCGCCGCGATGAGCGAGCGCGATCGTGCTCGCCAGCACCGATCCGCTGGACCTCGCATGCGCGAGCAGCTCGCCGCTCAGCCGCTCGATCACCTCCTCGCGCCCGAGCATCCGCGCGGCCGCGAGCGTTCGCATCGCGATCAGCGGGTCGCTCTCGATCAGCTGCGCCGCGCGCGGCTCGCCAAGCGCGTGATCGAGCAGCGACCCCGCCTCCCTCAGGTCCGCCCCGCGCCATGCCAACAGCTGTGCCAGCGCTGCCGCAAGCGCCCGCATCGGGGTGCGCGGCGCCCGGCAGAGGGCGAGCAGATCGGCCAGGCGTCCCTCAAGCTCGCCCACCCGCCGCGGGTCGTAGGCCAAGAGCCCCGTGCGGTAGGCCTCAAGGCGCGCTCGCAGCGCAAGCGCCCTCCCTCCCCGCAGCGCGCGCAACTGCCAGAGCGCCTGCTCGAGCACCGAGAAGGCCTCATCCCAGGCGCCGGAGAGGCCAAGCAGCTCGGCCAGCTCGCCGGCCAGCCGCGCGCGTGCGAACGGATCACGCTGCTCGTCGAGCGCCTGACGCAGATGAGCCGCCGCGCCCGGGTCGCGCACCAGCCGCTGCGCTCGCGCCAGCTCCACCAGCAGCCCGCCGCGCAGCCGGCGCGGCGCCCCCTCACCCAGCGCGCGCGACAGGTAGGCGACGGCGCTGTCGGGGGCCCCGCGCGCAAGCGCCCGCCGGGCCGCGCAGCGCAGCGTCGCGACCACCGCCGGGGAGCCCTCCGGCTCGCAGCGCAACAGGTGCGCGCACACCCGCTCTGGATCGGCGCCCTCGGCATGCAGGACCTCGGCGGCGCGGCGATGCGCCAGGCGGCGCGCCCCCTCGGGCAGATCCAGGTAGATCGCCTGGCGCACCACCGGGCGAGCGAAGTGGGCCGGCGGCTCGCCGTGCAGGATCCCGGCGGCGCCGAGGCGATCGAGCAGCTCAAGCACGCGCTCCAGCGACACGCCGGCGACCGCGCTGACGTGACGAAGCTCGGCACCGTCGCCCAGCACCGCCGCCGCTGCGACCAGCTTGACCGCATCCTTCCCCAGGCTCCTCACCCGCATAGCGACCGCGCGCGCGACCGGCCGCGGCCCCAGCTCGCGGACGCGGCGGGCGGCTTGCTGATCGGGCTGCATGCCATCGGCCGCAAGTGCGCGCGCCAGCTCGCGTACGAGCAGCGGGTTTCCGCCGCTGGCCCGCTGGCAGGCGGCCACCAGCTCATCGCCGGGACGAGCACCGAGCAGCGACTCAAGCAGCACGGCGCTGCCGCCGGCGGTCAGGGTTGCGGGGGCCAGAGTCTCGCAGCCGGTCTGGCGCTCCAGCCGCTCGGGCCAGCGCTCCAGCAGGCCCTCCTCGCCCTCGCGCCAGCTGGCCAGCAGCCCCAGCGCGTGGCCCCGCAGGCGCGCTCCCAGATAAAGCAGCCAGCGCAGCGACCCCGCATCCGCCCAATGGCAGTCGTCGACGATCAGCAGCGTGGGCTCAAGCGCACAGGCGTTGAGCGCAAGCTGGTGCAGCGCGACCATGACCTCGGCCGAGCGGTCCCTGGCGGCCGCCGGCTGTAAGGACGTCTGTGGCGTGGAGGTCGGCTCCTTGAGCAGCGCGACGGCCGTGCGTGCGCCGCCGGCTGTCAGCCGCTCGCGCACGGCCATCGGCGCCGCGAGCAGCGGTGCGAGCAGCTGGCGCGCGACGCCGAGGGAGAACTCCCGCTCAAGCTCATCGCCGCGCGCCTGCAGCACCCGCACGCCGGCCGCCCGCGCTCGCTCGCACGCCTGCAGGCACAGCGTGCTCTTGCCAATCCCGGCCGGCCCGATTATCAGGGCCGCGCCACCCGCGGCGCGCGCGACGTCGCGCACCAGCTGCTCGATGCGGGCAAGCTCATGCTCTCGCTCGATCGGCATCGCGTCCGGGTGGCGCGCCGCGCCTTGCCCGTTGCGCGCTGCTGCGCGCCGGTCAAGTGGTGCGGCGTTCCGGTCAAGCGCGGCGGCGCCGAGCGCCGCCGCCTGCCCGTCGAGGCTGGCCGGGCCCCCGTGGGTCAGAGCCGAGCGCCTCGCCGATGGCAGGGCGGCCAACGGCCCGTCACCAGCCTGATCGCCGATCCCGTTGATCCCGCCGTAAAAGCGCACCGCGCCAGAAGAGGTCAAATGCTACCGGGCTGCCAACCAGCCGGCCGCCGACGGCTTGACGGCCACCCTGGACAAGCGGCGCTGACGCGCGTCAGGCGGGCGCAAGCGACCAGCTCCGCGTGCGGGCCGGGTCCTCGTCTGACCCCGCGGCGCTCTCCGTGCTGACCCGCGCCGCGGCTTGCGCCGGGCGTGGGGCCGACGGCTGATGTGTCCGTCCGCGCTGCTGGCGTTCGTCAAGCAGACGATGGCGTGCATGGGGCACGCGAGCTCGCGAAAGGGATGATCGACATGGCGAAGTTCATCTACCTCTACCGTGGCCGGGTCCCGGACCTCACGCCCGAGCAGGCCGCCGCGCGGATGGCGGCGTTCGCCGCATGGATGGAGGGGGTCGGGCCGGCGCTGATCGACGCTGGCAGCCCATTTGGCGACCGCACCGCGGTCCGCGACGACGGCGCCGAGGTTGCGGCCGGCGAGCTGATCGGATACACGATCGTCCAGGCTGACGATCTCGCTCAAGCCAGGGCGCTGACCGAGGGGCTTCCGCTCCTTTCGGGCTCCGACGGGAGCTGCGCGGTGGAGATCTTCGAGCTGCTTGAGATGTAGACGCGCCGCGCGCGTCGGGTGAGCGCCCGCGGTCCCCCAATCGCAAGAGCCCGCGGAGCCGCGCCCCGGTCGCCGCTCAGCGCGGACGCAGCGTCTCGAGCCGCTGAGCCGCCGGGCCCCCGCTCACCGATGCACGGACGAGGACGCGCAGGCGATGGCCTCGAGCGCGACGCAGCGCTCGCAGGCCCGCCGGCGACAGGCGCACCCCGACGGCGCGAGCGCTGGCGCCCGGGACCGAGTAGCGGCCGCTTGCGATCGCGATCGTGCTATGGATCGCGATCCGGCGACCGTGGCGGCGGACCAGTCGCCGGACGCGCAGGGCCAGCGTGATCGTCCCATGGCAGCCTCCGGCCCGGGCGCAGGCGATCGTCACAGCGGCGCGACTGCCTCGTACCGGCACGGTCGCGGTGCGCAGCGCCACCGTCGCGGACGGGATGCTGGCGGTCCCGACGACGACGTCGCCGGACCCATCAACGGCCAGGCACACCGTGGCGTCAGGGCAGGAGACCGCGGTCAGCCCGGAGCCTGAGTCGATGCCCTGGGAGACCCAGCCGCCACCGGCCGGATCCGTGCTCGAGACCGCGTCACCGCTGCCGTTTACGGCCACGCACAGCCTGGTCGTCGGGCAGGAGATCCCGTTCAGCGGCGAGAACCGGTAGCTGTGGTCGATGTTGGGCTGCTGCTCCCAGGCTTGCGGGCCGCCCGCGGGATCGGTCGTGGCGTAGGCGTTGCCGTTGCCGTCCACGGCCACGCACAGCTGGGAGCCCGCACAGGAGACGGCCTGGGCGCTGAGGGCGGAGGTGGACCTCCAGGCGCTCGCCCCGCCTGTCGGATCGGCCGAGGTCGCAAAGCCCACACCGACGGCCACGCACAGCGCGGCGCTGGGGCATGAGACGCCGTCCAGCTGGTTTCCCTCGTTGACCGACGCCATCTGCCAGGCTCCGCCGGCCGGATCGGTGCTCGTAAACACGTTGCCGGCATCGTCCACCGCCACGCAAAGGGAAGCGCTCGCACACGAGACCGACTGCAGATCGGCGGCCGGTCCGCCTCCGAGCTGCTGGGGCTCGATCGTCGCTGCTTGCCAGGAGCTCGCCCCCCCAGTCGGATCGGCGGAGCTGTAGGCCTGCCCGGTCGCCGGATCGATCGCCACGCACAGGGTGCTGCTCGGGCACGAGATGCCGGCGAGATTTACGCCGATGCCCGACGGGGTGATCTGCGCGGCGCTCCAGGCGCCGCTGCCACCGACCGGGTCGGCGGAGCCGATGACCTCGCCCGCTTGGTCGGTGGCCACGCACAGCCTGGTCGTCGGGCAGGAGATGCCCGTCAGCGGGCTGCCGTGGCCGATCGGGACAGGTGGCTGCCAGGACAGCGCAGCGGCCGAGGCGGCGGGCGCTCCAGCGAAGGCAAACCCAGCGGCAGCCAACCAGGCAAGCAGGCCAGAGCGCAGCGCTCGCAGGAGAGATACCTGAGCCGGATCCTGCACCCTCAACCTCCTCGTGTCGACCGCTGGCGCCGCCGGGCTTCGGCTGCCTGAGCCGATGCTCGTTGACGGCTGCGCGCGACGCCCAATCTACCAGCATTCGGTGGCGTGCTGGTGCTTTGCCGCTGCGAGTCGCTAGCCGCAGGCGCGCACGGGCCGCACGTACCGCGCTGTCTTGTGCCAGTTGCCGCCCTCCGCGAGCCGCAGGCGCGCACGGGCCGCACACGCTCCGATGCCCATGGCCGGCGATCGGGAGCGCGGGCGCTGGCCGCGGACGTTCACGGGCGCGGGCGCTGGCCGCGGACGTTCACGGGCGCGTGCGTCCGCCTCCCTGGTCGCCCTCCGGGTCCCGGGGATTCGGGGCCGGTCGCCGAGCGAGTGCGGCCAGGTCGCCGAGCAGGCGATCGCGATGCCCCGGCGCAAGTGGCTTCAGGAGCTCTTCCTGGATGTCTGCCACCACCTTGCGCAGCTCCGCGTATCGCCGTCGGCCCGCGGGGGTGAGCGAGACGATGCGCGCGCGCGCATCGTCTGCGGATCGCCGTCTGACGACCAGGCCCAAGTCGGCCAGCGCGCGCACGGTGGTGGTGACGTCGCGACGGTCCAGCTGGGCAAGGCGCCCGATGTCGGCCTGCGTCGCCTCGCCTGCGGCGGCCAGCGCGGAGAGCACGCGGTACTCATACCCGCCCGCGCCGGCCTGGGCCAGCCGATCGTGCACAAGACGGTGAGCGCGGTGCGCCGCCGCTGAAAGCAGCCAGGTCGGCAGGTGGCGGAAGTCAGGCTCGCTCATCGAGGGACGATTGTTGGTCAGGCCAACGAACCGTGGTATCGTTGGTAGCACCAACGATACTGGAGGCACTCTCGCATGCGATCTCTACCGCAGGTCATCGGACCGACCGAACAAGCCCTGAGGACGCTCTTGGATCAGGCGATCGCGGATTTGCCCATCCCCGGCTATCTCGGATGGGTGGCGATGAACATCTCCGCCGACGGGCGTCCGCGCGCGATCCTGGAAGCCGACCTTGAACGAGCGACGAGATGCGGGGCGCGCGCGGCCGCGGACGCCGTCTCTGAGCTCGTGGCGCTCGGGCTGCTGGACGCAGGCGGAGCCCTGACCGCCACCGGCCTGAGCGAGCTCAGATCGGCTCGGGAGCGAATCGGCGCCATCACGCGCTCGCTCGTCGCCGACATCGCCGAGACCGATCTTGCCCTTGCGACCGATGTCCTGGATCGCGTGCGAGACCGGGCCGAAACTTTGCTCCAAGTAGGGGCATGAAACCGCTGATCGCGTGGTGGAGCGGTCGCGCGCGCTCGGGATCTCGTCCGCTGCGCGCCCATCGGCTTGACAGCGACGTGGAGTTGCTTCTATTGTAGCTGGAACGTTCCAATAGCAAGCCGCAGTTAGAGGAGGGCTTTGAGCAGCCGAATCAGGGTGGGCGTCGTCGGATGCGGTCTGATCGCCCAGGTCATGCACCTCCCGTATCTGATGGAGCTCTCGGACCGGTACGAGGTCGTCGCAGTGTGCGACATCCGCGAGCCGGTCGCGCGCGGCTGCGCCGAGCGCTTCGGAGTGGCGGCTTTCCACACGCGGTGGGAGGACGTGCTCGCGCAGGACCTTGACGCTGTCTTGGTCCTGACATCCGGCGATCATGCGCCGATCGCCATCTCGGCAGCGCAGACGGGGCTGCACGTGTTCGTCGAGAAGCCGATGGCGCTGGCCGCCGCCGACGCCGAGCGCATGATCGACGCGGCTGAGGCTGCGGGTGTGCGGCTGATGGTCGGGATGATGAAGCGTTACGACCCAGCCTATGGGCGGCTCCTGGAGCTAATCGGCGACATCCGCGCGAGCATCAGGCTCGCGCGCGTGACGACCCTCGAATCGCCATCCGCGCCCTATGTCGCCCACCACCCCCTGCTCGATGGGGCGCGCCCGCCCGCCGCTATGTTGCAGGAGCTCCGCGCTGCGGAGGATCAGGCGCTCGACACCGCGCTGGGTGCCATCGACGAGGTGACTCGATGGTGCTATCGCTGGATCCTGCTGGACAGTCTCGTCCACGAGCTCAATGCCCTGCGCGGCGCGCTCGGCGAGCCCACTCAGGTCGTATCTGCCCAGCTGGCTCGCGAGTGCGTCAGCATCACCCTGCGCTTTGAGCAGACCGATTGTCATCTCTCCTGGGTCGACCTCCCCGGGATCGCGCGCTACGAGCAGGAGCTCGCCTTCTACGCACCCTGGCACCGCCTGACCCTCAAGCTGCCGTCCCCGTTTCTGCGCAACATGCCAAGCCGGCTGTTGGTGGAAGGCGGAGCGGGCGGCTCCCACAGCTGGAAGCGAGAGGAGGTCGTCTCCTACGACGAGGCCTTCAGGCGCGAGCTCGTCGAGTTCGCCGATTGTGTCCTAACCGACCGCCAGCCGAGAACCTCGGGCGCCGACGGGCTTGCCGACCTACGGTTATGCGAGGCAGTCGCGCGCGCGCACCCATGCCCAGACCCACATGCAGGGGCCCTGCGGCTGGCTCACGGCCGCACCGAGGGCGGGCCGTGACCGGATCCCCGCGCGAAGCAGCCTCGGAGAGGGCGCGCGTCGCCGACAGCTCCGCCGCGCGCGGATCGACGCCCGTCGACCGCGGCCCCCGGATTGCGGTCGCGAACGCGCCCGTCAGCTACGGTGCGTTCGAGATCACCGTCGGCGTGGATCCGAACGTGCCAGACCCGCGCACGCTGCTGGACTGGGTGCGGGATGCGGGCTACAGCGGGATCGACCTGGGACCACTGGGGTATCTCGGCGACGCCCGAACCCTCGACGACCACCTCAGTGCCCGCGGCCTGGGCCTTGCAGGCGGCTACCTGGAGCTCCCATTCAGCGAGCCGGACAGGTTGCCATCGGCGATCGCACAGCTGGATGCGCTGCTTGACCTCTTCGACAGCATCGCCGGCCGCTGGCCGGCGCCCAAGCCGACGCTCGCCGACGCAGGGTCCCCGGTGCGCTCACGCTTTCCTGGCAGAGCGGCGCTGGACCGAAGCGTCGCCCTAAGTGAGGGCGCATGGCGGCGTTTCGCAGATGGGCTTGCGCGTGCCGTGGAGCGATGCCGCCAGCGCGGGTACGAGCCGACGTTCCACCATCACACCGCGACCTACATCGAGGCGCGGTGGGAGATCGAGCGGCTTTTGGAGATCAGCGATGTGGGCCTCTGCCTGGACACGGGGCATCTCCTGCTGGGGCGAGGCGACCCTCTGGTCGCAGTGCGCGAGTGGGCCGATCGCATCAACCAGGTGCATCTCAAGGACGCCCGGCTCGACCGGCTGGAGACGATCGTCGCCGAGAGCCTGCCCGTCGAGGAGATCTGGCGCCGAGGGGCGTTCTGCGCGCTGGGCGATGGAGATGTCGACATCGAGCGGGTCCTGATCGAGCTGCAGAAAGCCGGTTACGGCGGCTGGCTGGTGGTCGAGCAGGACGTGCTACCCGACCCGGGCCAGCCCAACCAGCCCATGCTCGATCAGCGTCGCAACCGACAATACCTGCGAGCGCATGGGCTCTGACCGGCTTCGAATTGCGCTAGTCGGTGCTGGGCGCATGGGCCGGGTGCACCTGCATGCGCTGTGCAGCTCAGAGCGGTTCCAGCTGCTGGGCGTGGTCGAGCCATCCGCCACGGGGCGCGCCGCCCTCGCCGCCTCCGGCATCGCGGCTCACGAGACCGTTGACCAGCTGCTGGCGACAAGCTGGCCGGAGGCGGTCCTGATCGCCGCGCCCTCTGACCGGCATCTCCCCCTGGTCGCGTGCTTTGCCGCGGCCGGCATTCCGATGCTGTGCGAGAAGCCCCTGGGCATTAGCGTCGGGCAGGCGGAGGCCGCGGTCCGTCATGCGGCGCGCGCGGGCGTGCTGCTGCAGGTCGGCTTCTGGCGACGATTCGTTCCGGAGCTGCGCGAGCTGCACGAGCGGATCCTTGCTGGCGCCTTCGGTCGGATACTGCACATCTCCTGCATGCAATGGGATCATCAGCTGCCCTCCGAGGAGTTTCGCGTCCACAGCGGTGGAATCAGCGTCGACATGGGCGTCCATGAGTTCGACCAGGCCCGCTGGCTCGTCGGACAGGAGTTCGACTGGCTCAGCGCGGCTGCCGCGGGCCCGACCGCGGCCGGCCACCCTCTCGACGACCCGGATGCTGCGACGATGCTCGGTCGCCTGTCGGGGGGTGCGACGGCGACGATCTCGCTCGGCCGGCGCTTTCCCCACCGAGACTCATGCTGGCTGGAGCTGTGGGGAACCGACGGCTACGTACGGCTTCCCTTCATGTGGGATGCAGAGGGTGATGAGGTATTCCGTGACGCGACGCTGCGTCAAGCGGAGTCGTTCGCGCGTGCCGTGCGCGGTGAGCCCTGCGAAGGGGCCCAGGGCCCAGACGCCGTCGCGGCCCTGACGGTCGCCGAGTGGGCCGCTGATGCGTTGGCGGACGTCCCGCGGCGTACAGGTCCGGCCGCAGTGAACGTTTCGTGAGCGCCGCAGGGGCATCGGGCGGGCGGGCGCCCGACGTCGGCATCGGGGTGATCGGCTACGGCACGATGGGCAAGGCGCACTGCTATGGCTACACGGTTGCTCCACGCATCCGCTCCCTGCCGGTGCGGCCGCGTCTGCGCTTGATCAGCGGACGCAATCGGACCGCCGTGGAGAGCGCCGCAAGCCTCTACGGCGTGGAGCGCGCGGTGACCGATTGGCGAGAGGTGATCGCGTCCGATGAGGTGCAGATCGTCCACATCTGCACGCCGCCGGGCACCCACGCCGAGATCGTGGAGGCGGCCGCGCAGGCAGGCAAGGCGGTCGTGTGCGAGAAGCCGCTCGCCGCCGAGTACCGGGATGCGCTACGTGCCGTGCGGGCCGTCGCGCGAAGCGGCGTGCCGCACGCGATCGGCTTCAACTACCGCCGACTGCCGGCCCTTTCACTGATGAAGCGGCTCGTCGATCAAGGACGCATCGGCGCGCCGCGGCTGTGGCGTGGCATTTGGCTGTCGGACGAGTTCCTCGATCCGGAGGCTCCGTTCGACTGGCGGTTCCGTCGCAGCGAAGGCGCCAGCACGGTGGCCGACCTCGGAGCCCACCTGATCGACCTCGCGCGGTGGATGGTCGGCGAGATCGACTCCGTCGCCGCGCACTCGCAGACATTCGTCGAATCTCGGCGAGCTCCAGCGCCGGCCGGCTGCGCGGCGCGCATACGGGTCGACAACGATGACGCGAGCGCCGCGCTGCTGCGCTTCCGCGACGGCGCGTTGGGGCTGCTTGAAGCCTCCAAGATCGCGCCCGGACGTCCGTGCGACTTCGTAGTTGAGCTCAACGGCTCCCTTGGCACGCTGCGGTTCGATTACTCGCGGCTCAACGAGCTCTGGTATGCCGATGCTCGTGAGCCGGCGGAGCTTTACGGGATGCGCAGAATTCGCGCCGAGCACCCGGCGCATCCGCAGACTGAGGGGTGGTGGCCGGTCGGGCAGGGGATCGGCTACGGCGCGAGTTTCGTCAACCAGGCGGCCGACCTTCTGGAGAGCTGGCCAGAGCGAGCCTGGAATCCGGGGCTCGACGTGGGACTGTCTGTGCAGGAGGTGACCACCGCGATCGAGCGCGCGGCCGCGGAGCGCCGCTGGGTGAGCATCGAGGAGATTGCGCGCAATGACCTCGCTTGACGAGCAATCTCCTGGCAATGACCTCGCTTGACGAGCAATCTCCTGGAGATCCCGGGCGATCGCGCGGCGGCCGGTCGGCACGGGCTCGCTCGCGCGGCGGGCTGACCCGGAGCTGTCAGCGCGCGGGCGGCGGCGCGGTGGTGCCGCGCGTAATCAGCGTCGGTTGCAGGCGCTCCTGCAGCCGCTGAGGCGGCTCGCCCGCCGTGCCGATTCGCTGCAGGAGCCGCTCGACGGCACGGTCGGCCAGCTCGGTGGCCGGCTGGCGCAGCGTGGTCAGCGCGATTCTGTGGTAGCTCGCCAGCGGTATGTCGTCGAAGCCGACGACCGAAGCGGCCTGTGGGACCGGCACGCCGCATGACTCCAGCTGTTCGATCAGCGCGAGCGCGGTGACATCGTTTCCCGCCACGTAGGCGGTCGGCGGCTCGCGTGCCGCGAGCACGTCCGAGAGGAGCACGGCGCCTCGCGCGGGGTGGTCGAGCGTGACCACGGGACCCGGCGTGAGGCCCATGGCCCTCGCGACGTCGCGCAGCCCCCGGAGCCGCGCGCGGTTGGTCGGCGCCTCGGTGCCAGGGCTGCGGACATAGGCGATGCGCCGGTGCCCCAGCTCGGCGAGGTGCCGCGCTGCCAGCCGCGCGCCGGCCGCGTCGTCGCTCGCCACCGAATCGAATCGACGGT
>Ga0070737_10002372_pt1 | contig 22855 bp, 17 predicted proteins | sample Coa_R1_10_FD_66438 | JGI IMG/M metagenome (GOLD analysis project Ga0070737, IMG submission 66438) | Surface soil microbial communities from Centralia Pennsylvania, which are recovering from an underground coalmine fire - Coalmine... | ecosystem: Environmental > Terrestrial > Soil > Unclassified...
CGAAGAACCTGCTCGTGTATGCCGCTCCTGCCGCCGCGGGTGTCGTGGACCGCGCGACGCCGCTTCTTCGCGCCACGGCGGCCGCCGTGCTGTTCGTGGCCGTGTCGGCGGCCATGTACCTCGTGAACGACGTGCTCGACCAGGAGGCCGACCGGCTGCACCCCGTGAAGCGCACCCGCCCGGTTGCCTCCGGCGCCATCTCGTCCCGAGCCGCGCTCACCGTGGCCGGCGCGCTCCTCGTCACCGCTCTCGCCCTCGGTGGGCTGCTCTCGGTCCGCCTGCTTGCCGTCCTCGCCATCTACGCGGCCATCACGGTCGCCTACTCGCTCTGGCTGAAGGAGGTCGCCGTCGTCGAGCTCGCCTGCGTGGCCTCGGGGTTCATCCTCCGCGCCATCGCGGGCGGGGTCGCGGTCGCAGTCCCCCTCTCGCCGTGGTTCCTCCTCGTCACCTCATTCGGAGCCCTGTTCGTCGTGGCCGGCAAGCGCAGCTCGGAGCAGCTCGTCATGGGCGACGAGCGCGCGGTGCACCGGGCGACGCTCGGCGACTACCCCGCCGTGTACCTGCGGGCGGTCCGAGCCCTCGCCGCGACCGTCACCGTCGCGGCCTACTGCCTGTGGGCCTTCGACCACTCCGTCCACGCAAGCGGCCCACGGGTCGACTCGCAGCACCTCATCTGGTTCGAGCTGTCGATCGTCCCCTTCGTGCTCGCCGTGCTCGTCGTGGAGCTCGCCTTCGAGCAGGGCCGCGGCGGCGAGCCCGAGGAGCTCGCGCTCCGCCACCGCCCCTTGCAGGTGCTCGGGCTGTGCTGGTTGGCGCTGCTGCTGGTCGGCATCTACACGTGACGCGCTGGCGGCCGCTGCGGCGCCGCCATCGCCATCGCGAGCGGGCCGAGTGGCTCGCCCTTGGGGCGGCGCTCCTCGTCACCGCGGCGGCGCTCGCCCCCGTCGTGGCGGTGGTGGCCCAGCGCTGGGGCCGGCCCTACCTGCCGGTGCAGGACCAGGCGGTGATCGACCTGCGGGTGCGCGACGTCTGGACCTTCTCGGCGAACACGCCCCTCACCGGGCCGTACAGCCGCTTCGGCTGGGACCATCCCGGGCCGCTCATGTACTACCTGCTCGCGCTCCTCTCCGGCGCCACCGGCGAGCCCGCCTGGGCGACGCTCGTCGGCAACGCGCTCATCCAGGGGATCGCGGTCGTATGGCTGTGCCGCCTGTCGTGGAAGGCCGGCGGCCTCTCCTGGCAGATCCCCTTCGTCGCCGTCGTCACCCTGTCGTACTGGGGCACGGGCCCGTGGATCTTGCAGCAGGTCTGGAACCCGCACGTCGTCTACCCCTTCCTCCCGCTCCTGCTCCTTCAGTGCTGGCTCGTTGCGACCGGGTCGGCCTCCCGCCTGCTCGGCCTCACCTTCGTCGCGAGCTTCCTTCTCCAGACCCACATCGGCTACACGCCCATCGTGCTCGCGGCCTGCCTGTTCGCCGTCGTGGGCCTCCTTGTGTCGGAGCGGTCCGCCGGGCGGCGCATGTGGAGCCGGCGCATCTGGCTCGGGCCGGCCGCCCTCGGCGCAGCCCTCTGGTTCGTCCCGGTCGTGCTGGACACGGCGCTCCACCCGCCGGGGAACCTCGTCACCCTCGCCCGTTTCTACCTCGGGCTCGACAAGGGCACGCACCAGGCGCTCCTTGGAGTGCGCCAGGGGCTCGGCTACCTCGCGACCGAGTTCCGGTGGCGACCTCCGTGGCTCGGCGGCCCGGACCCGATCGACCCGCTGACCGGCCTCGCGAGCCCCTCCCCGCTCGCCTGGCTGGTGCTGCCCGTCGTGCTCATCGCCGTCGCCTGGTGGATCGCCCGCCGGCGGGGCGAAGCCGAGCTCGCCCGCCTTGCCGAGCTGCTCGCGGTCACCTTCGTGGCCGGAGCCGTGACCCTTGCCCTCGTGCGGGGCGCCCCGACGCCTTACCTGTTCTACTGGCGGATCACGATCGGGGCCGCCGTCGTCGTGCTCGGCCTCACCGTCCTCGCCCGCGCGCTCGCCGCGGGCCGGTGGCTGCCCACGGCGGCGCTGTGCGTGGTGCTGGCGGCCGGGATCGTCGCCTCCTCGGTCAGCTTCACCTCCGAGGTCGCCGCTGCGAACGGGCCGGTGTCGCCGATGGCGGCCGTCGCCGGGCGCTTTCTCCGAGAGCTGCGGCGGGAGGGCGAGCCGAAGGGCCGGTTCATCCTCGAGGTGGCGGGGTCGGCCCTCGGGGGCCTCCAGGGCGGGCTGTTCGACGCCCTCGCCCGGGAGGGTGCGCACGTCGAGGCCGTAGAGGGCCTCGGCTACCAGTTCGGCTACGGGCGGGTGGCCACCCCGGCCGAGGTGGGCCAGGTCTGGTACGTCACCGAGGAGAGTGAGCTGTACGCCCTGCTCTCCGAGCAGCCCGGCGCCCGAGTCCTCGCCGTCACCCACTCGCTGCCCGCACGAGAGCAGGAGGAGCTCGTCGGCCTCGACCGCACTCTCGCCGCCGAGCTTCTCCGCGACCACCGGGCGGGAGAGATCCCCTACCTCGGCTCGACCCTCGTCGCCTACCTCCTCGGTGGGGTGCCCGGCCTGCCCCCGGGCGAGCTGAGCGAGCTCGCCCGCCTCGACCAGCTCGCGAGCAGGGACGTCTGCCTCTGCTCGGTGGTCGCCTTCCCCTCCCAGCACCTCCCGCCAGCATGGGCCACCCGCTGAGGCCGCACCCACCGCCTCGGCCTTTGCCCGTGGAACTAGCTTGTCCCCGCCATGCTTCTCCGTGACCGCTCGGCGCGCCGGCGCGTCCCCTCCTTGCCCGGCGCGACGGGGAAGGAGGCTCCGGGCTCCCGGGTGAGAGAGCTCGCGACCTACCTGCTCGTCGCCCTCGTCTGCTACGTCCCGATGCTGCTCACCCAGCCCGGAGTCGTGAGCGACGACACCAAGACCTATCTCTACCTGGACCCCGGTCGGCTCCTGCGGGGCGCCGTGTCGATGTGGGACCCCGGCGTCGCCCTCGGGACCGTCACGCACCAGAACATCGGCTACCTGTTCCCGATGGGCCCGTTCTACTGGGTCCTCGCCAACCTGCACGTGCCGATCTGGGTCGCCCAGCGGCTCTGGCTCGGCAGCATCCTGTTCGGGGCGGCGGCCGGCGTCCTCTACCTCTGCCGGGTGGTCAACGTGACCGGGGCCGGCAGGATCGTCGCCGCCGTCGCCTACGGGCTCTCGCCCTACGTGATGCAGTACGCGGGGCGGATCTCGGTGATCCTGCTCCCCTTTGCCGGCCTTGGCTGGATCCTCGCCTTCATGATCCTCGCCCTCCGGCGGGGCGGGTGGCGGTACCCGGCCCTGTTTGCCCTCGTGGTCTTCGTCGTGAGCGGCATCAACGCGAGCTCGATCGTCTACGTCCTTGTCGCCCCCTTGCTCTGGGTTCCCTACGCCGTCCTTGTCGAGCGGGAGGCGACCTGGCGCCAGGCGCTCACGGTGCTCGTGAAGGCGGGCGCCCTCTCGATCGTGGTGTCGCTGTGGTGGATCGCCGGCCTCTCGGTCGAGGCCATGTACGGCGTCGACATCCTCAAGTACACCGAGAGCGTCCAGGCCGCGAGCTCGGCGGCGGCCGCGTCTGAGGTGGTGCGGGGCCTCGGCTACTGGTACTTCTACAACGGGGACCGGCTCGGCCTGTGGACCCAGTCGTCGATCGACTACACGACGAGCGTGAAGCTGCTCGCGGCGAGCTACCTCGTGCCGATCGGGGCCGTGGCCGCTGCGGCGCTCGTGCGCTGGCGGTGGCGGGCCTACTTCGTGCTCGTGCTGATCGCGGGGCTGGTGCTGTCGGTCGGCTCCAACCCGTTCAGCTCCCCGACGCCGCTTGGCAGCCTCGACAAGGCGTTCATGCTCGACACGACGGCCGGGGAGGCGCTGCGCTCGACGGACCGGGCGACGCCGCTCGTCGTGCTGGCCCTCGCCGTGCTCCTCGGCGCCGGCGTGAGCGGGATCGCCCGCCGGCTCCCGAGGCTCGGCCTCGCCACCGGGGCGACGTCGTTCGCGGCGGTGCTCGCCGCCGCGGGTCCGCTCCTGTCGGGCGACACCGTCATCAAGCAGTTCTCGGAGCCGCCGACGCCCCCCTCGTACGTGCTCGCGGCGGCGAGGTACCTCAACTCGCACGGCGGCTCGAGCCGGGTCTACGCCCTCCCGGGCAACAACTTCGCCGCCTACACCTACGGCGACACGGTCGACCCGATCTGGCCGGCGGTCCTCGACCGTCCCTTTGTCACCCACGAGCAGTTCATCCAGGGCTCCATGCCGACGGCGAACCTGCTGTACGCGATCGACAACCCCCTCCAGCAGGGGACGATGGACTTTCGAGCCCTCGCCCCGATCGCCCGCCTCATGAGCGCCGGCGACGTCCTCGTCGAGTACGACGAGCAGTACGCCCGCTACGACACGCCCCGGCCGGCTCTGCTCCTCCACGACCTCGCGACCGTCCCGCCCGGCCTCGGCCGGCCGGTCTACTTCGGCTCACCCCGGGTCAACCTGCCGTCGTTGCCGATGTACGACGAGACCTACTTCGACCTGCCTCCGGGGTACCCGTCGACGCCGCCGCTCGCGGTCTACCCGGTGAGCGACCCTCGGCCCGTGCTGCGAGCCGACAGCCTCGCCGATCCGCTCGTGATCGCCGGCGACAACATGGGGATCGTCGACGCGGCGGACCTCGGCCTGCTTGCCGGCAACCCGACGATCCTCTACGCCGGCACGCTCGACTGGGACCACTCCCTCGCCCGCGAGGTCTACGGGCACGATGCCGTCCTCGTGCTCACCGACACGAACCGCAAGCAGGCATTCGAGTGGAACAGCCTCTCGGAGAACACCGGCTACACCGAGACCGCGAGCGAGCGGCCGACGGCCTTCGTCGTGAACGACCCGGGCTTCGACCTCTTCCCGGCGAGCGGGAGCTCGGCGCTCACCACCTCCGTGCTCCGCGGCAACGTCGCCTCGGTGACCGCGTCCTCCTACGGGACCGCCTTCACGCTGCGCCCGGAGTGGCGCCCCGCCAACGCCATCGACGGCAGCCTCGCCACGGCCTGGGAGACGGAGGGCACCGTCGGCTCCTCCCTGCTTGGCCAGTGGTGGCAGGTGACGGCGCGCCACCGGGTGAGCGCCGACAGCGTGACCCTCGTGCAGCCGCTCCCGGAGAGGAACGCGTCCTGGCTCACGAACCAGTACCTCACGCGGGTGACGCTCACCTTCGACGGCCGCCATCCCATCACCGTCGACCTCGGCCCCGAGTCCCGCACCCCGAGCGGCGAGGTGATCGCCTTCCCCCGCAGGAGCTTCCGGACGCTGCGCATCCGCGTCGACCGCACGAACATGGTCCAGAACCCCTCGACGCCTCCGCCGGTCGGAGCGAGCCTCGTCGGCCTCGCGGAGGTCCGGGTGGGCAACCTGCGGGCGAGCCAGGTCATCGCGATGCCGTCGGACCTCCTCGCGCACGCAGGTGCCCGCTCGATCTCGGATCGCCTCGTGATCGTGATGACGCGCGAGCGGGTCGCCCCCGTGCCGCCCCGCGAGAGCCCCGAGCGGGCGATCGTGCGCCAGTTCACGCTGCCGGTGGCGCGGGCCTTCTCGCTCACCGGCACTGCCAGGATCTCGACCAGGGTGCCCGACGACGTCGTCGACCGGCTCCTCGGCCGCACGAACGCGCTCGTCGTGGCCGCCACCTCGTCGAGCCGGATGCCGGGGAACCTGCAGGCGACGGCGAGCGCCACGCTCGACGGCGACCGGAAGACGGTGTGGATGCCCGGCCTCGGCGCGGCCGCGGACGTCGGGTCGTGGCTCCAGTACCGCTTCCGGCACCCGATCACGCTCGACCGGATGGTGCTCACCGTCTCCTCCGACGCCGAGCACTCCCGGCCCACGGAGGTGCTCGTGTCGGCGGGCGGCGTCACCCGCACGGTGAAGCTCCCGCCGATCCCGGTCACGAAGGGCGCCGGCTCGGTCACGAGGGTGCCGATCAGCTTCGCTCCCGTCACCGGCAGCGTCCTCCGCCTCACCTTCGCCAAGGTCGCCCTCCGCAACACCTTGAGCTACGAGACCTCCCTCGAGACGGCCCTGCCCATCGGCATCGCCGAGGTCTCGATGCCGGGGGTGCCGCTCGAGCGCACGCCGAAGAGGATCCCTTCGCTCTGCCGGGACGACCTCTTGCGCATCGACGGCCGCGCCGTGCCGCTCCGCATCACCGGCACGACGGCGGATGCCCTTGGCGGCTACGGGCTCACCGTGTCCACCTGCGGCTCGGATCGCGGCGGGATCCGGCTCGGCCGGGGCGTGAACCTCCTCCAGGCGGCTCCCGGCGCCCTCACCGGGATCAACCTCGACCAGCTCGCACTTGACTCCGCACCGGGCGGCGCGCCCATGCGGGAGCCAGCTCCGGGGACCCTTGCCCCACCGGGCGTCGCGAGGCCCGGCTCGCCCGGTTCCGCGCCCGTGGTGAAGGTCCTCTCGGCGAGCTCGACCTCGGCCACGGTCCGGGTGAGCGGGGCACGCTCGCCGTTCGTCCTCGTGCTCGGCGAGAGCACGAACAAGGGCTGGACGGCCTCGGTCGCGGGAGGCGGCAGCCTCACCGAGCACCTTCTCGTCGACGGCTTCGCGAACGGGTGGGTCGTCCATCCCGGCTCTGGCGGAGTGCCCCGTGGGCGGCCGTTCGAGGTGACGCTCACCTTCGCCCCCCAACGCCTTGTCGACTGGTCGCTCGTCCTCTCCGCGCTCGGGGTCGCGGCCTGCCTCGCGATCGCCCTCTCGTCGTTCGTGCTCGCGCGCCGCCGGCGCCGGGCTGGTCCTCGGCCAGGCGCCGCCACGGTCGGGCATGGCGGCGACGGCACCGGCAGCCCTGCCGGAGCCGGGCTGCCGGCGGTGGCCTCGACCGCGCTCCCCCCGGAGCATCCCGAGCTCGACCTCTCACTTCCGTGCTCTCCGGGGCTCTCACAGCCGTGGAAGGTCGTTCTCGGGGTGCTGCTCTCCGGAGCGCTCGGCATCGCTCTCGCCGGCCTCGCCGACGGACTCGTGGCCGCCGCCGTGGTGCTGGTCGCTCTCGCCATCCGGCGGGGCCGGCGGCTCGTCTCGGCGGGCGCTGCCCTTGTCATGCTGCTCGGGGCAGCGGAGGTCGTCCGCCACCAGTTGGTGAACCGCTACCTGCCGGGGGCGGGATGGCCGGCGCACTTCACGCTCGCCTCGAGCCTCGTCTGGCTTGCTGCGGTGCTGCTCGGCGCCGACGCCGCCTGGGAGGCGTGGCGGACCCGCAAGGTCCAAGGCCGGAGCCGGCCCTCGCAGTAGGGTCGATCTGTGCACCTCAAGTCGCTCACGCTGCGGGGGTTCAAGTCGTTCGCGGACCCCACGACGCTCGAGTTCGAGCCCGGTGTGACGGTCGTGGTGGGGCCGAACGGCTCGGGGAAGTCGAACGTCGTCGACGCCGTCGCCTGGGTCCTCGGCGCCCAGGGGCCGAGGGTCGTCCGCTCGGCGAAGATGGACGACGTCATCTTCGCCGGGACGGCCTCGCGCCCACCCCTCGGCCGGGCCGAGGTCTCGCTCACGATCGACAACAGCTCCCGTCGCCTGCCTCTCGACCTGGCGGAGGTGACGATCACGAGGACCCTGTTCCGCACCGGTGAGAGCGAGTACCAGATGAACGGGGTGCCCTGCCGCCTCCTCGACATCCAGGAGATGCTGTCGGACGCCGGGGTGGGGCGCCAGCAGCACGTGATCATGGGACAGGGCCAGCTCGCCACCGTGCTCGACGCCCGGCCGGAGGACCGGCGGGCGATCATCGAGGAGGCGGCGGGCGTCCTCAAGTTCCGGCGCCGCCGCGAGCGGGCGGAGCGGCGGCTCGAGTCGACCGAGGCGAACCTGCTTCGCCTCCAGGACCTCCTGCGCGAGGTGCGGCGGCAGCTGCGCCCCCTCGAGCGGCAGGCAGAGGCGGCCCGCCGGCACGGCGCCGTCGCCGGGGAGCTCGAGGCGCTCAAGCGGTACCTCGCCGGGCGGGAGCTCGACTCGCTCCAGCGTCGCATCGACGACAACGAGGGGGCACGGGCCGGCCTGGCCGCAGGCGAGGAGCGGCTCGGTGCCGAGCTCGCCCGCCTCGACCAGGTCGTGGCGGCCGGCGAGGAGGCCCTTTCTGCCGAGCAGGAGAGCGACGCCGTGCCGGCTCACGGCCTCGCCGAGCGGCTGGCGGAGCGCACCCGCGGCGTCGCGAACGTCGTCACCGAGCGCCGACGGAGGGTCGAGGCGGAGCTGGCGGCGAGCGCCGGGACCGACGTCGTGTCCTCCCTCGAGGCGGAGGCGGCCCGGCTCGGCCGGGAGCTCGCCGCCGCCGCCGAGGCGCAGGCCGCCCTCGGGCCGGAGCAGGCACTGCTCGAGACCGCCGCGAGGGAGCTCGCGGCGATGGAGGAGAGCTTCGCCCGCCGCTTCTCGCCGGCGGGGCCCGGCGAACCGGCCCCTCAGGGTGGGAGCCTCGCCGCGCGCCGTGCCCGGGATGCCGTGGCGGCCGAGCGCGCCCGGGCCGCCGAGGAGCTCGCGCGGGCGACTGCCCGAGCGGAGGCGGCCGCCCGCCAGCGAGCCGAGCTCGAGGAGCGGGAGCTGCAGCTCGCCGCCCGCCTCGAGGAGCTGGCGGCGGGCCTGGCGGCGGTGAGGGCGGCTCAGGAGGCAGCAGAGGGGCGCGAACGAATCGCTGCCGAGGCGGTCACCGCAGCCGAGCAGGTGGCGCGGCAGGCGTCCGAGCGGTCCCAGGGCCTGCAGGCCCGCTCAGACGCTCTCCGCCAAGCCCTCGACGAGGCGAGCGCCCGAGCCGGGGTCGAGCGCCTTGCCGGGCGGGCCGGCGTCCTCGGCACCCTCCTCGACGTCGTCGAGATCGACCCCGGCTGCGAGCGGGCCTTCGAGGCAGCCGTGGAGGAGGCACTGGCGGCCGTCGTGGTCGACGACCCCGTCGAGGCACGCCGGGCCATCGAGCACCTTCGCGAGCGCGGCCTCACGGGAGCCGTGCTCGCCCTCGGCGGCCCACCGGCCGCCCCCGGCACTGCGGCGCTGCCTCCTGACGCCCTCCGCCGCCGGGTCCGCGGCCGGAGCGCGTTGGTCGACGAGCTCCTCGACCGGCTCCTCGCCCGCGTCGTGCTCTGCGAGGGCGGGATCGGGGCCGCCCTCGACCGTGCCGTCGCGAGCCGCGACCTCGTGGTCGTCACTGCGGAGGGCGACCGGCTCTCCCCGAGCGGGTGGCGGCTCGGCGCCGGGCGGGTCGGCGCGACCCGGGCCGCGCTCGAGGCCGCGGAAAAAGAGGCCGTGGCGGCGGAGGAGACGGCCCGCGCGGCGGGCGCCGCCGCCGAGCAGGCCCGCCGGGCCTGGGCCGCGGCCCGAGGCGAGGCGGCCGACGCGGGCAGGGCGGCCGCTTCGGCGGCGGCGGAGGAGCGCCAGGTGCGGGTCGAGCACGAGGAGACCGCTCGGCGGCGGCGTGAGATGGAGGCCCACGTCGAGGAGCTCGAGGCGCGGGCCGGCGAGGCCGCTCGCCACGCCGAGCGGCTCGAGGGCGAGCTGGCCGCGAGCCAGGCGATGCTCGCCGTCGCGGAACAGGCCGAGTCGGCTGCGCGAGATCGCGAGGCAGAGCGGTCGGCCGCCCGCAGGGAGCTCGACGCGAAGGCACGCGAGCTCGCCTCCCTTCGCGCCGACTTCGAGGTCCGCGCGGCCGGCCTCGCCGAGCGCATCGCGGTGCTCGCCGGGCGGCGCGACGAGATCGAGCGCCGCCTCGCCGGCCTCGAGGCCGAGCGGGAGGGTGCCGCCGAGCGCCGCCGGCATCACGAGCGCCGCGCCCGTGCCCTCGCCCTTCTCGCGGGAGCGCTCGCCCGGCTCGCCGGGGAGCTCGACGCCGCCGTGGCATCGCTCGCCGCGGCTCGACGGCGCCACGAGGAGGCCCTCTCGCAGCTCTCCTCCGCCCTTGCGGCGGCGAGGAGCGAGCGCTCGTCGGCGGAGCGAGAGCTGGCGGCCACCCGGGAGCGGCTCCAGCGGTGCGAGCTCGAGCGGGCCGAGCTGCGCGTGCGGCTCGAGACCACGCTCGAGTCGATCCGCCGCGACCTCGACGTCGAGCCTGACCAGGCGCTCGCGGCGAGCTGCCCGGAGCTCCCGCCGGGCATCGCCCCGGCAGCGCGCGTGCGCGAGCTCGAGCGGGAGCTGCGCCTCCTCGGACCGATCAACCCGCTCGCGATGGAGGAGCTGGCCGCCCTCGAGGAGCGCGACCGGTTCCTGAGCGGCCAGCTCGAGGACGTCCGCACCACCCGGCGCGACCTGAACCGGGTCATCGCGGCCGTCGACGAGGAGATCGTGAGCCTGTTCAGCGAGGCGTTCGAGGACGTGAGCGGGCACTTCGCACAGCTCTTCTCGACCCTCTTCCCGGGCGGCACTGGGCGGCTCAGCCTCCTCGAGCCCGACGACCCGCTCTCCTCGGGCGTCGAGATCGAGGCGCGTCCCGCCGGGAGGAACGTCCGGCGGCTCACGCTGCTCTCGGGCGGCGAGCGCTCCCTTGTCGCCCTCGCCTTCCTGTTTGCCGTGTTCAGGAGCCGTCCCTCGCCCTTCTACCTGATGGACGAGGTCGAGGCGGCGCTCGACGACGTGAACCTGCACCGGTTCCTCGACCTCGTCGAGGAGTTCCGCTCCGAGGCCCAGCTCGTGATCGTCTCCCACCAAAAGCGGACGATGGAGTCGGCCGACGTCATCTACGGCGTCACGATGCAGCCCGGCGGCGCCTCGAAGGTCGTGAGCGAGCGCCTGCGGGACGCCCTCGAGGAGGCAGCCGCCCCCGCCTGAGCCCGTGCACCCCGGGGCGAGGCACGAGGTGGCCACAGATAGGCTTCCCGGGCCATGCCGGCTCTGGCCATCGTCCTCATCGTCGTCGCCGTCCTGCTCCTCGCCGGCGCCGGCCTCGTGGCCGGGTCGCGGTCGGCCCGCCGGAGGGGCTCCGCCCGGTCGCTCACCGCACGGCCCGGCGCCGTCGAGGCGGCCCCGGCCGAGAGCTCCTTCGCGCCCGAGGTCGGGGAGCAGGCAGGAGCAGCGGGCATTGCCGCCGCCCCTGCGCCGCCAGGGGCCGCGACCCTCGAGGCGGCGCCGGGCGCCCCTGCGCTTCGCGAGCGGCTCGGCCGTGCCCGGGCGCTCATCGGGGGGTACCTCGACGGCATCCGGGGGCGCGGCGTCGACGACGCCACGCTCGAGCAGCTCGAGGAGGCCCTCATCCTCGCCGACGTGGGGATCACGACGACGACGAGGGTGCTCGACGACTTGCGGTCCCAGGTCCGCTCGGGCGAGATCGAGCGGACCCCTGAGGCCCTCCTCGCCGCCCTTCGCGCCGGCCTCGAGGCGCTGTTCGAGGGGGACAGCCCCGACCTCCGCCACGGCGAGGGCGAGGGCCCGACGGTGTGGCTCTTCGTCGGGGTGAACGGCGTCGGCAAGACGACGACGATCGGGAAGGTGGCGGCCCGTGAGCGGGCCGCCGGCGAGCGGGTGGTCATGGCGGCGGGCGACACCTTCCGCGCGGCCGCCGGTGAGCAGCTCGAGACCTGGGCCGAGAGGGCGAGCGCGACGATCATCCGCGGCTCGGAGGGGGCCGACCCCTCCTCGGTCATCTTCGATGCCGTCCAGCACGCCGCCGCCCGCGGGGCGAGCCTCGTGCTGGCGGACACGGCCGGCCGGCTCCACACGAAGGTCAACTTGATGGAGGAGCTGCGCAAGGTGAGGCGGGTGGCCGAGCGCCCGCCCGGCCAGCTCACCGAGGTGCTCCTCGTCATCGACGCCACGACCGGCCAGAACGGCCTCGTGCAGGCGCGGCAGTTCACCGAGGCCGTCGGGGTCACCGGCATCGTGCTCACGAAGCTTGATGGCACCGCGAAGGGCGGCGTCGTGCTCGCGATCCGCTCCGAGCTGGGGCTGCCGATCAAGCTGGTCGGGGTCGGCGAGTCGGTCGAGGACCTCGTCGAGTTCGACGCGAAGGAGTTCGTCGACGCCCTCTTTGCCTGATCCCGGGGCAGGTCCGCCGGCTCCCCGGCAGCTCAGGCGAGGTTCGCGGCGAGCCACTCCGTGGTGGCAGCAAAGGAGCGCCGAGCCGCCTCCGGCACGGCGAACTGGGGTGCGAGGAGGTTCTCGAAGGCGTGGCCGGCATCCGGCTCGACGCGCACCGTGACGTCGTCGCGCCCTTCGAAGGCCTGCTTGATCCGCTCGACCTGGTCGGCCGGGATGTAAGGGTCCTTGCCGCCGAAGTGGGACAGGACCGGGCACTCGATGTGCCCCGCGAGGTCGAGGAGGTTGGCGATCCCAGAGCCGTAGTAGGACACGCAGGCGTCAGGGTCGCCCTCGGCGGCGACGAGGTAGGCAAGGAGGCCGCCGAGGCAGTAGCCGATCACCCCCACCTTCCTCCCGGAGGTCTCCGGCAGCGAGCGGAGGTGGCCGAGGGCCGCGAGGAGGTCGGCGACCTTCGTCGCCTGGTCGACCTCGGCCTGGTAGCGGCCGACGACGGCGAAGCCCTTCTCGAGCGCCGCCTCGTCGTGTGGGAGGTCGAGCCCAGGCTCGACCCGCCAGAAGACGTCAGGGGCGAGCACGACGTAGCCGAGGCCGGCGAGCTCCGCCGCCTTGCCCCTGAGGAAGTCGTTCACCCCGAAGATCTCCTGGAGCAGGAGGAGACCGGGGCCGCTCCCGGCCGGGGGCAGGGCGAGATGAGCCCGGAAGGCGCCGTCGTTGACCTCGATCGTCTCGTCCCTCTCGGTGTGCGCTGGCATGCGAGCACCCTAGCGAGGAGGCCTCCCGGGGCCTCGTGCCGGGCCGACTAACCTGAGAAGGCTCATGTTCGAGACCCTCACCGATCGGTTCGACGGCATCCTCACGCGCCTTCGCGGCCGCGGCCGCCTTGGCGAGGCCGAGGTCGACGAGGTCCTGCGCGAGATCCGCGTCGCGCTCCTCGAGGCCGACGTCAACCTCGGCGTCGTGCGGGACCTCGTCGAGCGCATCCGCGCCCGCTGCGCCGGAGCCGAGCTCTCGAAGAGCCTCACCCCCGCCCAGCAGGTCATCAAGATCGTGAACGAGGAGCTCACGGCGACCCTCGGCGGCGAGGCGCTCAAGATCACCTACGCCTCCCGGCCCCCGACGGTGGTGCTCCTGGCTGGCCTCCAGGGGGCGGGCAAGACGACGGCGGCGGCCTCGCTCGCGCGCTGGTTCAAGCAGCAGGGTCGCAACCCGCTCCTCGTCGGCGCCGACCTCCAGCGCCCGGCCGCCGTGGAGCAGCTGCGGGTCCTCGGGTCGATGGTCGGCGTCGGCGTCTTCTCCGAGCCGACGGACCCGGTGGCCGTCGCCCGCGCGGGGCTCGCCGAGGCCGAGCGGCTCGGCCGGGACGTCCTCATCGTCGACACGGCCGGCCGGCTCCACGTCGACGCCGAGCTCATGGACGAGGTGCGGCGCATCTCGGAGGCGGTCCACCCCCACTACACCTTCTTCGTCGTCGACGCCATGACCGGCCAGGACGCGGTGCAGACGGCGGAGGCCTTCAACGAGGCCCTCGCCCTCGACGGCGTCATCCTGACCAAGGTGGACGGCGACGCTCGGGGCGGTGCCGCGCTGTCGGTGAAGCAGGTCGTCGGCAAGCCGATCGCCTTCGTCTCCACCGGGGAGCGCCCGTCTGACTTCGAGGTCTTCCACCCGAACCGGCTCTCGAGCCGGATCCTCGGGATGGGCGACGTGCTCAGCCTGATCGAGAGAGCCGAGCGGGAGTACGACCAGAAGGTCGCCGAGAAGGCGGTCGAGCGGCTGCAGGCCGGCCGCTTCACCTTCGACGACTTCCTCGAGCAGCTCCAGCAGCTGAAGAAGATGGGCCCGCTCACCGGCGTGCTCGGGATGCTGCCCGGCGTGCCGAAGGAAGTGAAGAACGCGAAGATCGACGACCGCGACGTCGCCAAGATCGAGGCGATCATCCACTCGATGACCCCGGGCGAGCGGGACGACCCGGCCCTCATCGACGGCTCCCGCCGCCTGCGCATCGCGCACGGGAGCGGCACCTCGACGACCGAGGTGAACAACCTTCTCCGCCAATTCAAGGAGATGCAGAAGATGATGCGCTCGCTCCCGATGAACCGGATGCTCGGCGGCGGCGCGGGACGGGGCAAGAAGGCGGGCGGCAAGGCGAGGAAGAAGAAGGGCGGCCGGGTGACCCCGCCGGCCCGCCACCGATGAGGCCGCCAGCACAAGGTGCCCGGCGCGGCGATGATGTCGACAGTGAGAGCTAGGAAGAGAGGCAACCAGTGAGTGTCAAGCTCCGCCTGATGAGGGTGGGCAAGAAGAAGCAGCCGACCTACCGCATCGTGGCTGCGGACAGCCGTTCGCCACGAGACGGCCGCTTCATCGAGATCGTCGGCACGTACGCACCGCGCTCCGAGCCCTCAGAGATCAACGTGAAGAACGAGCGGGCGCTCGAGTGGCTGACGAAGGGTGCGCAGCCCACCGAGACGGTCCGCAAGCTGCTCGAGATCTCGGGCGTCTGGGGGGAGTACCAGGCGGGGAAGCCTGCGAGGCAGCCCTCCAGCCGCTCGCGTGACCGCGCGGCGGCGAAGGCGACCGCAGCCAAGAAGGCCTGAGCGCGATGACCGACGAGATGCCGGCCAGCCCGGCATTCGAGCAGCCCGACTTCTCGAGCTTCGAGGAGGCGGCCGACGGCGAGGATCTCGACATCCAGAGCGACGAGTACCTCCCCGACGAGGGCGTGCTCCCGGCCGCGAACGCCCGTCCGGCAGCAAGCCGGGCGGAGCGGGTCCTCGATCACCTGGCACGGTCCATCGTCGACGACAAGGACGCCGTCGTCATCGAGGCGCGCGAGAGCCGGGGCCAGCTCCGCCTCGACCTCCACGTCGCTCCCCCGGACATGGGCCGGATCATCGGTCGTCGCGGCCGCACCGCCCAGGCGTTGCGCACGCTCGTGAGGGCGGCGGCCGCCGCCGACGGGCGGGACGCCTTTGTCGACATCGTCGACGGCTGACGGGGGCGTTCCCGGGCTGCTCGAGGTCGGCCGCGTCGCGCGGCCCCACGGTCTGTCCGGCGAGGTCGTCGTGGCCGCGATCTCCAACCGGCCGGAGCGTTTCGCCCCCGGCGCCGTGCTCCACCTCTCCGGTCCTGCCGGCGGGACCCTCACCGTGGCGGAGGCTCGACCGCACCAGGGCCGTCTGATCGTCCAGTTCGAGGGCGTGGCAGGGCGCGAGGCCGCAGAGCGGCTGCGCGGAGCAGTCCTTCTCGCCGAGCCGGTGGAGGACCCCGACGCCTTGTTCGTCCACGAGCTGATCGGCTTGGAAGTCGTCGAGGTGGGCGGCGTGAGCCGGGGGAGGGTGGCCGCCGTCCAGGCCAACCCCGCGAGCGACCTCCTCGTCGGGGAGGCAGGGTGGCTCGTGCCGCTCCGTTTCGTGGTGGAGCGCCGGGGCGACCGCCTTGTCGTCGACGGCCCGCCCGGTCTGTTCGAGTGACGGCAATGGGCGAAGCCCGCCTGCGCATCGAGATCCTCACGATCTTCCCCGAGGCGGTGCGCTCGTTCTGCGAGACGAGCATCCTCGGCCGGGGCCAGCGGCAGGGCCTGCTCGACCTCCGGGTGCACGACCTGCGCTCGGCGGCGCAGGACCCGCACCGATCCGTCGACGACGCCCCGTTCGGTGGCGGGGCCGGCATGGTGCTCGCTCCCGAACCAGTCTTCGCTGCGGTCGAGCTCCTGGGGCCGGTTCGCCCCTTGTACCTCATGTCGCCGGGAGGGCGCCGCTTCGACCAGGCCGCTGCCGAGGAGCTCGTCGCCGGAGGTGGCTTCTCACTCCTGTGCGGTCGCTACGAGGGGGTGGACCAGCGCATCGCCGACCACCTTGTGGATGGCGAGCTCTCTGTCGGCGACTTCGTCCTCGCCGGGGGTGAGGTGGCGGCCCTCGCCATCGTCGAGGCGACCGCCCGCCTCGTGCCCGGCGTGCTCGGGAACGAGGCCTCGGCAACAGAGGAGAGCTTCGCGGCGGGGCTGCTCGAGTACCCCCAGTACACCCGCCCGGCTCAGTTCCGGGGCTGGGCCGTGCCGGAGGTGCTGCTGAGCGGCGACCACGCCAAGGTCGCCCGCTGGCGGCGGGCGCAGTCGCTCCGGCGGACGATCGAGCGGCGCCCCGATCTCATCGAGGCCCGTGGCGGTCTCAGCGAGGAGGAGCGACGGCTCATCGAGGAGCACGACCCGGCCTGAGCGGCGCCCGGGCCTGCCGAGAACATCGTCGCGGCTGCCGCGAGGTCGAGATCAGCGCGCGTGATGATGCCGGAGCCCGCTGGATGTGATCTTCGACCGGAGTCGTGAGCTCTCCGGCGTTGGAGGACGGCGTCGCCATCTCCCGGATGACTTCGCTCGGAGCGCATCCGCGGGCGCCGTCGGATGTCGTCGATCTCCTGGCCAGTGATCCGGTCGCGCGCGTGCCGCTGTGTCGAGCCCCGGCGCCGCCCGGGTGTTCGACCGCCTCACCGAGGTCATGCGACGTCACGGTGACGAGCGGTTCTTCGTACGCGATGGGCAGCTCGACGGAACTGAGGTTCACGCCGCCAACGCGACGACGTCCGTGGAGGCCAGAGTCGACCTGAGCGCCGGCGAGGAGCGCCAGACCCCTCCGAGTGAGAGGCGAGCAAAGGTTCGTGATCCTGTGCCCGAGCGCTCGTTCGTCTGGAGATGCCATGCCAGGGGTGCGCGTGCCCGCGTCGAACCGACCCGCTGCCTGCGGCGAGAGCCTCGGCTCCACCGGCTAGGCTTGCAGGCCGACTCCACCGACGTCGCCGTCCACTCCGAAGGAGCGAGAGCCGCCATGAACCCGACCGACCTCGTCGACCGCGCCAGCCTGCGCGACGACGTCCCCCCGTTCTCGCCCGGCGACACCTTGAAGGTCCACGTCAGGGTCGTCGAGGGCAACCGCGAGCGTGTCCAGGTCTTCCAGGGTGCCGTGATCCGCCGGCAAGGTGGCGGGGTCCGCGAGACCTTCACGGTGAGGAAGGTGAGCTTCGGCGTCGGAGTCGAGCGGACCTTCCCCGTGCACTCGCCGATGATCGCCAAGATCGAGCGGGTCGCCGAAGGCGACGTGCGGCGCGCCAAGCTCTACTACCTCCGTGACCGGATCGGGAAGTCGGCCAAGATCAAAGAGAAGCGCCAGGCGCGGGCCTGAGGTCGGCTGGTGGCGACGGGCTGTCGGCGGTGCGCAACGCCGGGTCGAGCAGCCGGATCGGCGCGGCAGGTACCATGACCAGACCATGGACGCGGTCAACGACGGCGACACCGTGAGCCGCTCGGAGCCCCGGGGACGCAGCTGATGGGCGCCGAAGAAGACCTGGACCAGTTCGAGGCCGAGGTCGAGCTGGCCCTCTACCAGGAGTACCGGGCCGTGCTCCCGATGTTCCGCTACGTCGTCGAGACCGAGCGGCGCTTCTACCTCGCGAACGAGGTCAAGGTCACTCCGCACTCCTCCTCGGGCACGACCTACTTCGAGGTCGAGCTGAGCGACGCGTGGGTGTGGGACATGTACCGGCCTGCGCGCTTCGTCTCCTCCGTCAGGGTCGTGACCTACAAGGACGTGAACGTCGAGGCCCTCCCGGACAAGGAGTCCTGAGCGAGGCCAGCCGGGCCGCGGGCGGCCGCGTCGCCTCCCGCCGTGTGTCGAGTGCGTGGCTCGCCGGAGCTCGGTGAGAGGAAGCTGGCTCAGGCCTCGGCGGTGCCGTCGGTCTGGGTCGCCCAGGGCGTGGGCGGCGCCTCACCGCCTGCCGCCGGAACCGACCACGGGGTCGAGGGCGCCCAGTCGGCGAGCGGCTCGGAGGAAGTCTCGTCGCCGTCGCGAACGATGTCGCTCCACTCGCGGCCGTCCCAGTAGCGCAGCTCGTGGCGGCCGTCGGGGTCGAGGTACCAGCCGAACAACGGCGGCGGCTCCGGGGTGGCGGTGCCCGGAGCGGGTGGCCGCCAACCGCCGGGACCGGGCCTAACGGGCGCACGCTCGGGCCATGGCACCGAGCCGCCGGCCGGGTTCATCGGCTCGGCGGCGGGCCAGGCACCGTACGGCGAGCCTGCCGACCCTGCACCGGGAGCCGGCCATGGGTCCCATGGTGCTCCGGAGCCCGAGCGGGCGCCGAGCTCGGCACCAGGCGGTGTCGCTCCTCGCCCGCCGAAGCCGCCCGTTCCGGCATGGCGGGTGGTGAAGCGAGCGACGAGCTCGAGCAGCAGCCCGTAGAAGGGGAGCAGGGCGGACAGAAATGCCCACACGATGGCGGGCAGCCGCCACGGCGTCGTCCCGATCCGGCGGCGCGTCCAGGTCGCGAGCAGGTAGCCGGCCACGCCGTAGAAGGCCAGCACCACGATGACCTCGGTGGTCGTCGCCACGTTGCCGGTGGTTGCAGCCAAGAGTGTGCCCATAACCGCTCCGATCGCCTCTGTCAAGGGTAACGCTTGGGTGCGCCCGGGGCTTCCCGGCTGAAGATGCCCGCAGCAAGTTCTCAGCAAACTCACAGAGCAAGGGGAGCGGTGGCACAGTGCTGGCGCGCAGGCCTCACCGGAGCCCGTGGCGGCTTGCCCGCTCCAGGCAGGGGGAGTGCCAGTGGCGGCGGAGATCCGCGGCCCCCATCGGCACGACGACGGCGTGGCCCGTTCCCACCCGGATCTCCTGGTTGCACCCCGGGCAGACGTACTCCTTGCGTGCCTGGAAAGGCTGGACCTTCTGCAGCTCGGCGGTCTGGCCGGTGAGCGGGTCCTGCAGGTAGGTGGCAGGACGGGCCCTCGGGGGCTCGCGCCTTGGTCGTGGCGGCATGGGTGAATTATCTTGCGGCGGTGGGCTCGCTGTTGACCGACCTCTCCGACGGCGTCCTCACCCTCACCTTGAACCGTCCCGAGCGCAAGAACGCGGTGGACACCGGGCTGTGGCACTCCCTCAACGAGGCCCTCGTCGGCGCTGCGAGCTCACGCGAGGTGAGGGTCGTGGTGGTCACCGGAGCCGGCGGCGACTTCTGCGCCGGGGCCGACCTCACCGACCCGTCCGCAGGCGCCGAGCACCAGCTCGTGCGCATGCGCATGATCCACGACGTCGCGATGGCGCTCCACCGGCTGCCCCAGCCGAGCATTGCCAAGGTCGACGGCGTCGCGGTGGGGGCGGGATGCAACCTGGCCCTCGGCTGCGACCTCGTGGTGGCGAGCGATCGGGCGAGGTTCTCCGAGATCTTCAGCCGCCGCGGCCTGTCGGTCGACTTCGGCGGCTCGTGGCTGCTGCCCCGCCGGGTCGGGCTGCACCGGGCGAAGGAGCTCGTGCTGTTCGGGGAGATCATCGGGGCGGCGGAGGCGGAGAGGATCGGTCTTGTGAACCGGGTCGTTCCCGTGGGGGAGCTCGACGGCTTCGTGGCGAAGTGGGCGGCCCGGCTCGCCGCTGGCCCTCCTCTCGCGCTCAGGCTCTCCAAGGCGTTGCTCGACGACGCCTACGAGTCGTCGCTCTCCACGGCCCTCGACCGCGAGGGAGCCGCCCAGGCCGTCAACCTCTCGTCCGAGGACGGCCAGGAGGCGATCGCGGCCTTCCTCGAGCGCCGCGAGCCCCGTTTCAACGGGAGGTGAGGGCGGGGGCTGCGGCGTCTGGCCGGCGTTCGAGCGGCGAGCCGGTGACAGCTCTCGCAGAGAGGTGACAGCTCTCGAATAGAGTCGTCCCACCTGATCGAGCGGGCCGTGCCGGTGCCGGCGCCCACTCCGTGGCGTGCCGACACCGGTCAGGAGGGACGGATGCTTGCTGCGATCGAGTCGCCGGCGCTTGCCGGCCTCGAGGTTCAACGCGCGCTCGGGCAAGGGCGCGCTCGACGTGCCCGGTCCGGTGTCGCCGCGCCCGGCCGCGAGGTCGGCCCTTCGGCCCTCGCGAGCGCCGGCGAGCCTCGAGCCACCGGACGGGACCCGGGACGGGCAGGCGGGCGGCGATCATGAGAGGGGGGAGCAACGAGGAGGGGGGCCTGTCTCCCGCCGCCGGCGGGGATCGACCTGCTGGCGAACCCGACGATCTCCGCCACGCCCTCGCCCTTGCGAGCCTGCCGAAGATGACGCCCCAGCGCCTTCGCCGCGTGCTGGCGGGGCGTCCGGCGGTCGAGGTGTGGGAGGAGGTGGCACGGTCCGCTCCCCGGATCCGGCGCGCGCTCTCCGAGATGCGCTCGCACGCGAACGGCGCGCAGGTAGCGGGCGAGCCCCGCCGGGGCCGTGGGGAGCCGCCCGGCATCGAGGAGGTGCTGGCCGGGTGGAGCCGCCACGCCCGGCGGCTTCATGTCGAGGCGCTCTACGCGTCGACCACGGCCCGAGGCATCGAGGTGTTCCGCCGGGGAGGGCCGGGTTACCCGTGGCGGCTCCTCGGCGACGACGAGGCGCCCGAGGTTCTCTTCGCCCACGGCGACCTCGGCGCCGCCCGGGGGCCGACCGTCGCCGTCGTCGGCACCCGCCGAGCCACCGGCTACGGGATCGAGGTGGCCTCCGAGCTGGGTGCCGATCTTGCCCGGGCAGGGGTGTGCGTCGTCTCCGGGCTGGCGGCCGGCATCGATGCCGCCGCCCACGAGGGCGCCCTCGCGAGCCTCGGCGGCGAGGCCGGGCCCAAGGTCGCTGCACCCGAGGGCGACGGCGGGAGAGCCTCGGGCACCGCCCGCCCGGTGGGTGTGCTCGCCGGGGGCGTCGACGTCGACTACCCGTTGCGCAACCGCGGGCTGATCGGGAGGGTCCGCGCGGCCGGGGAGGTCGTGTCGGAGGCTCCGCCGGGGGCCCGGGCCGAGACGTGGCGGTTCCCGCTTCGCAACCGCATCATCGCCGGCCTTTCGCAGGTCGTCGTGATCGTCGAGGCGGGCCTGTCCGGCTGGGCGATACAGACGGTGACGGCGGCCGGGCGCCGGGGTCGGGAGGTGCTCGCCGTGCCGGGCTCGGTCCGCAGCCCCAGCTCGGCCGGGACGAACGAACTGCTGGCGAGAGGCTGCCGCCCGGCCCGTGACGCTCACGACGTGCTCGCCGCCGTCGAGCGGGCGTGCCGGGCCGAGGGCATCCCCGGCCCGGGGCGACCGCCGGGGTCCGACCGTGACGTCGCGCCGGCGGGCCCGCCGGCGGCGGCCGAGCGACGCCTTGACGGCGAGAGCGCCCGCCGGCTCGAGGGATGCAGCCCCGCGACTCGTGCGGTCCATGCGGCCCTCGGGGTCCAGCCGGTCCCGGCGGGCTCGCTCTGCAGCTCCACGGGGCTGCGGGCCGACGCCGTCGCTCTCGCCCTCGACGAGCTGCTCGAACTGGGCCTCGCCGAGGCTGCGGGCGACGGCTGGCGCCGGCGCTGACGCCCGGCTGGCGTTGTCGTCAGCTGCCGGCGCCGAGCGCCTTCAGCGGGTCGACCGCCGGCACGCCGAGGGCCTCGGCGACGGCGTCGTTCGTGCACTCGCCGGCGACGGTGTTCACCCCGCCCCTCAGCACCGGGTCGGAGGCGACGGCCGCCGTCACGCCGTGCTCGGCCAGCTCGGCCACGTAGGGGAAGGTGGCGTTGGTAAGGGCGTAGGTCGAGGTGTGCGGGACGGCGGCCGGCATGTTGCCGACGGCGTAGTGGAGGACGTCGTGGACGAAGTAGGTCGGGCTCTCGTGCGTCGTCTCGTGCGTCGTCTCGATGCAGCCGCCCTGGTCGACGGCGACGTCGACGATGACCGCCCCGGGCCGCATCCCCGCCACCATGTCGTCGGTGACGACGACGGGCGCCCGTCCACCGGCCACGAGGACCGCCCCGATCACGAGGTCGGCCTCGGCGATCGCCCGCTCGATGGAGCCCCGGTTGGAGGCGAGGGTCATGATCCGCCCCTGGTGGATCTGGTCGACCCAACGGAGGCGGTCGATGTTGCGGTCGAGGAGGAGGACCTCGGCCTCCATCCCCTGGGCGATCCAGGCGCTGTTCCAGCCGACGTGCCCCGCTCCGATCACCACGACGCGGGCCGGCCGGACGCCCGGGACGCCGCCGAGGAGGATGCCGCGGGTCCCGTTGCGCTTCTCGAGCAGGCTCGCCCCCACCTGGGTCGCGATCCGGCCCGCCACCTCGCTCATCGGCGCGAGCAGCGGGAGGTCGCCCTCGGCGGTCTGCACGGTCTCGTAGGCGATCCCCGTGGTCTTCGCTTCGAACAGCGCCTTCGCCACGTTCGGGTAGGCGGCGAGGTGGAGGTAGGTGAACAGGACGAGGTCCTCGCGCAGGTGGCGGAACTCGGACTCTTGAGGCTCTTTCACCTTGCAGACGAGCTCTGCTGCCCAGGCATCCTCGGCGCTCACCATCCTCGCGCCCGCCGCCGCGAAGTCGTCGTCCGAGAAGGACGAGCCGACCCCGGCCCGAGACTCCACTCGCACCTCGTGGCCGCGCGCCGTCAGCTCCCTGACGCCGTCGGGCGTCATCGCCACTCGGTTCTCCGCGGTCTTGACCTCCGCCGGGACTCCGATGATCACCGTTGGACCCCTTCCTCGAGTCGTCGTTGACTGCGGCTGACCGCCCGTCGCCCCGTCCGAGGTCACAGTCTGCCGGCACCGAGCTAGCCGGACGGCCGGCTCGGTCGGATCACGCTACCCGTGGCCGTCCCGGCTGTAAATCGCCGTGACCTGGCGGCATGGGCCACCCCGAGGCCACCGGCGGGCCGTGCGGCGCTAGCCTGCGGGGACCCGTATGGCTCCTTCCCGCTCGGGCCGTCCCTCGCGGCCCCTCCTCGACCGCATCTCCTCGCCGGAGGACCTGAAGGCGCTCTCGATCGCCGAGTGCGAGGAGCTTGCCGCCGAGCTGCGCTCGTTCATCGTCGAGTCGGTCTGCCGCACCGGGGGCCATC
>Ga0070737_10002373_pt1 | contig 22851 bp, 20 predicted proteins | sample Coa_R1_10_FD_66438 | JGI IMG/M metagenome (GOLD analysis project Ga0070737, IMG submission 66438) | Surface soil microbial communities from Centralia Pennsylvania, which are recovering from an underground coalmine fire - Coalmine... | ecosystem: Environmental > Terrestrial > Soil > Unclassified...
CAGCTGTTCTTCCAGCAGTCCAACGTCGTCGACAAGCGGATCACACCGCGTTTCATCGGTTATGAGCGAGCCGACACCACCCTGGGCGCATTCGTCGTGGTGGTCGGGGCGGCGGCGTTGATGATGACCGGGGACTGGGCCGCGCGCGCCACCAACAGCCGTGGACGCTTTGTCGACGCCGGCGCACTCGCTCACCTGCTCGGCCAATACAACACCACCCTCGGCTCGGTGTTCGCGATCGTATTGCTGGACGCCTCCATCGTCGGGGCGGCCGCCGTTACCCTGGCTACCAGCTACGCGTTCGGGGATGTATTCGGGCACAACCACTCGCTGCATCGCCGCTTCGCCGACGCCAAACCGTTCTACCTGTCCTACACCGCGATGGTCGTGGTCGCGGCCGCCATCGTGCTGATCCCGGGCGCGCCGCTGGGGGTGATCACCACCGGCGTACAGGCGTTGGCCGGACTGCTGCTGCCCAGCGCGACCGTCTTCTTGCTGCTGTTGTGCAACGATCGGGAGGTCCTGGGGCCGTGGGTCAATCGTCTGTGGCTCAATGTGGTGGCCGGGCTTATCGTCGCCGTGCTGTTGCTGCTGTCCGGGATCTTGATGACGACCACGGTGTTCCCCGACCTCGACATCATTTCCATCGCGGACGACCTCGCCGTTGCTCTAGCCTGTTGTGCCGCAGTGGTTTTCGTCGTGGTGCGGTGGTCGGGTCGCCGGTGGCCCAAACCACCAGTACAGTTCTCGCCGCTGTTGACGCGGGCCGACCGCGCCACCTGGCGGATGCCGCCGCTGACCCTGCTGGAGCCGGTCACGTGGTCGGCGGGCACCCGGTTGGGCATGTTGGCTTTGCGGGGCTATCTGGTCGTAGGGGCAATCCTGCTGGCGGTCAAAGCCGTCCAGCTCGGTAGCGCCTGACACCCGCGTGTCGACACGCTCAGCGATTTCACCGAATTCTGACAGCCAACTCGCAAACATTTCCCAGGCGATGCGTGAGGCGGATTGCCGCCGGTCCGCCGCCGGTGAATGCCGAGTTCAGAGAGTCCGGCCGGCGGCAGCATCGGGCCAAACCGAGGCCCCTACACAGCAACTTCGGCGGCCCTGGCGTGACCGCGGCATCGCGGGCGGTGCCACGCGGGTCGGGTTGACGAACGTGGACGCCGGTGTCACCATTGGCGACTGCATGCACCTCGCTAGGTGAGGCGTCTGCACGGACATAGGCCACTGACCTCGAACGTCGAAAGACGCCCAGGGTCAGGACAGCTCTTCCCGGCTTAAGGGTTGAGCCCAAGTGGCTTCCGGGGCAACCGGATACGCCGTGTGGTGCCAAAGCTCTGACGAGAGGGGTGCCGCGCCCGACTGTTGTCGGCTGCCTCATCCCCAATGTGCAAACGTGTTGGCACCCGCGTGTGCCCTGGCCGTGAGGAGGTGAGAGCGACATTGAGTCCGAGTGATAGTCCCTATCCGAGATCGACGACCGTTTCGCTCGAATCCGACCCCGGCACGGTTTTTACCATCTGATTCGGCTTGCGCCGAGTGAGCTGACAAGCGCATCTTGGCTTTTGCCGATCGTGCGTGGCTTCAGCATGCCTTGATGACGCCCTGCCGGCGCGGGTTCGGTCTGTTCCGTACGGAGGAGCCCGATGACTTTTGTGACCACCCAACCCGAGTTGTTGACGGCAGCGGCAGGCGACCTGCGGGCCATTGGCGCTGCGATGTCGGCCCACAATGCTGCCGCGGCCGCTGCGACCACCGCGGTGGTTCCGGCTGCCGCTGACGAGGTTTCGGCTCTGACGGCTACCCAGTTCGCCGGCCACGCCCAGCTCTACCAAGCCGTCAGCGCCCAGGCGGCGGCGATCCACCAGATGTTCGTGTCCACCCTCGGTGCAAGCGCCGGGTCATATGCGGCTACCGAGGCTGCCAACGCCGTCGCCGCAAGTTAAAGGAGGTTATCGCAATGGATTTCGGAGCACTGCCACCCGAGATCAACTCCGCTCGCATGTACGCCGGACCCGGTTCGGCGCCGATGCTGGCCGCCGCGTCTGCCTGGGACGGGCTGGCCGCCGAGCTGCGTTCGACAGCCGCGTCCTATCAGTCCGTGATCGCCGGGCTGACCAGCGAAGGATGGTTGGGGCCGTCGTCGGCGGCGATGGCGGCCGCCACCGCGCGGTACGCGACGTGGATGAGCACAACTGCCGAGCAGGCGGAGCAGACCGCCGCGCAGGCCACGGCAGCGGCCGCCGCCCACGCAGCGGCGTTCGCAATGACGGTGCCACCGCCGGTGATCGCGGCCAACCGCGCCCAGTTGGCCACGCTCGTCGCAACCAACGTGCTCGGGCAGAACACACCCGCAATCGCGGCCACCGAAGCCCAGTACGGCGAGATGTGGGCCCAGGACGCCGCCGCGATGTATGGCTACGCCGCGAACTCGGCCGCCGCGTCGAAAATGACCCCGTTCAGGGCACCGCCGAACACCATCAACCCGGGCGGCCTGCTCGCGCAGGAGGCGGCGCCCGCCCAGGCCGCCGGCACCAGCACGCAAAGCCAGCTGTCGCAACTTGTTTCGGCGATGCCGACGGCGTTGCAGCAGCTCGCCTCGCCCACTTCTTCCGCGTCGTCGGGATCGGGACTCTCGGGCATCCTGGATTCACCGGACACCGGAGGTCTGGGACCAAACGCCAACATCTGGAACACGATAACGTCGTCCGGCGCTACCAACCCGGCCGTGATCACGTCGATGATGGCGGATATGGCCATGGTCGGCAGCCTGCAGCAGGCTGGCGCACTTCCTCCGGGCGGCAGCAGCCTGATTCCGGGTCCGGGAATGGGTTCAGTGAGCGCAACGCGCCTTGTCGATGTGATCACCGGTGGAGCGGTCGGGTCGCCGGCCACCGCACCCATGTCGGCAGGGATAGGGCAGGCGAGATTGGTTGGTGCCCTCTCGGTTCCGCAGAGCTGGGCCGCCGCCGCACCGGTGTCGAACTCCACCGTGACACCGTTCCCGGGCGCCGGCTGGACCGCCGCTGCCCCGGACGTGGAGCCGGGCGGTATGCCAGGGATGCCCGGGATGCCGATGGCGGGTTTGGCGAACGGACGGGGATTCGGCTTCGCGGCTCCGCGGTACGGCTTCAAGCCGACCGTTATGGGCCGGCCGGTGATCGCCGGATGACACCGACAGCTTCGGCCTTCGAGCCAAAATGTTTGCGGAAAGCCGTCTCCTAAGCGTCAAGGAGGGGGTGTACTAAACGAGGCCGGAGTCTGCTCGCAGGCCAAGCGACGAGTACCGGAGATGAACGATGCAATCGACTGGCATCGCAGCCGCGGTAGCGCTGTCGACCATGGCTCTCGTGAGCGGCGTGCCGCCCGCACACGCCGATTCACAAGATGACGCCTACCTGAAGGCGCTGGCCGCGGTCGGTATCACCGATTATTCGTCGGACACGCTTGTCACTGCAGGTCATATGGTGTGTGCGTACAAAACCGCGGGCGCTGCGCCCTGGCAGACGCAGAACGGCCTGATGGGGTATGGAATCGCGCCGCAAGATCTTGATGCTGTCGCCAACGCCGCGGTCAGCGCCTACTGCCCGTGAGGGCCGTCATAACCTACGGCCGCGTCGTGGCTGGACTCTTGCTCCGCGGACTCCATTGATCTGCAACGCTTTCGGCCCATCACATCGCATCGGGCGCGGGCGTGATGCGTTCTTAACATGAGCTTTACGTTCCAGCGCAACGTATTTGGAAACCCTCTCAGCAGATCCTCAGTCGACGACCAGCGGGACGCCAGCAAGGGCTGCGATGCTTACCTCATCGTTAGGAGACGCGTATGACTACTAAAGCTGGGTCGCGTGCTGCCGACGTGGCCGGTGCTCTGGCCCGGACCGAGGCCGTCGCGTTGGACTTCGAGCATTCTGCGATGCCCCGTGTGAGTTTGGCGGGCGTGGTGCGCCGCTGCGACGTCGAGGCATATCTGCAACGCCGACGTAATCGGCAATGGCGCAACCGCGGATCGTAGGCGACTGACTACCCGAGGTATTTGACAGCGTTGTGCGACAAGCTGTTTGCATTGCGTTTGTGCAGTTTGGATTGACGCATACGCGTTGATCCGGGCCGACGCTAATTCGGGTTGAATGCTGCTCGAAGGCAACGTTGTTGGTCACAAAGCCGGCGCTGTCACCGTGATAGATATTTATCGCGCCGAAACTTCTCGGGAACGTAGCGCAAACAACAAGCGCGCAAAATTGTTGCAGTGGCGCAGTTTTCAAGGCATCACGGTTGCGGTGCTTGTGGTGAAGATCACTGTCGTAGAACTTGGGGCCGGCACTTGCTGGCCGCGGCCGCGATACAAAGGCGGCTTACGAGGCGAGTAGAGGTTAGGCAACATGGATTTTGGGGTGTTACCGCCCGAGATCAACTCGGGCAGAATGTATACGGGTCCGGGCCCGGGTCCGATGCTGGCTGCAGCAGCGGCTTGGGACGAGCTCGCCAGCGAGTTGGGTTCAACGGCGTCGTCCTATAAGTCGGTGATCGACGGTGTGATCGGCGGGCCGTGGCTGGGCCCGTCGTCGGCGTCGATGGCCGCTGCGGCGGCGCCATATGTCGCGTGGATGAGCGCGAGCGCGGCGCAGGCCGCGGAGACGGCGAATCAGGCCAGGGCCGCGGCTACTGCTTATGAAACTGCCTTCGCCGCAACGGTTCCCCCACCGGTTATCGCTGCCAACCGCGCCCTGCTGATGACCCTGATCGCGACCAATATCCTCGGCCAGAACACGCCTGCGATCGCGGCCACCGAGGCCCACTACATGGAGATGTGGGCCCAGGATGCCGCCGCAATGTATGCCTATGCAGGCTCATCGGCGAGCGCCTCGCAGCTGACTCCATTCACCGAGCCGCCCCAGACCACCAGCACCGCCGGGCCGGCTTTGCAGGCGGGTGCGGTTGCTCAAGCCGGCAGCACGGGTGGCTTGAATGTCGGTACGCAGCTGTCCCAGTTGATCAACTCGCTGCCCACTGCGCTGCAAGGCCTCGCCACGGGCATCACGTCGTCGCCGACGACGGGGTCGACAAACCTGTTGTCCGGGCTCTCGCTGCCGTCGTTGTTCAACTTGTCGCTGCCATCGGGGCTTTCGACCGACCTGACAAACTGGAACACGATCTGGTCGACTCTCACCGGGCCGTTCTCCCTTCAGAGTTGGAGCACCATACCCGGCGGGCCCTTCCTGTCGTTCGGGCAGGTGTACTCGTGGGCCCAAAACGGGCAGGGCGCCGCTGCGTACCTGGCCGGCCCCAAGCCCATCACCGGTGCGCTGGCCCCGCTTGCGGAGTCGGCGAAACCGGTACTGAGCTCCGCGGGATTCGGTGGGGCGCCCGCATCGGCAGCCATGGGTCGCGCGGCGATGGTGGGAAGTTTGTCGGTGCCCCAGGGCTGGACCGAAGCCGCCCCGGCGATCAGGACGCTGGCCGCAACCTTGCCGAGCAGCCTCGCGGCGGCTCCGACTGCCTCGCTCGCCGGCGAGGGCGGGGTGTTCGGTCAGATGGCGTTGTCGAGCCTGGCGGGACGCGCCGTCGCCGCCGCCGCGACCCGCTCCGGGGGCGGCGCTGTAGCGGCAGGCTCCCTCGGCGGCGTCGTCGCCGAGGCCGATCCGGCCGCAGCCACCATCATCGTGATCCCGGCGGTGGAGCAATGACAGGGCGCCCGGGCACCCACGACCAGGTGAGGGGATAGCCGTGTTCTATGCAGCGTTACCGCCGGAGATCAACTCGGGCCGCATGTACAGCGGTCCGGGCTCGGAGTCGATGCGGGCCGCGGCAGCCGCGTGGGAAGGGGTTGCCAGCGAACTGCAGTCCGCGGTGTCCTCGTATTCGTCGGTGATCGACGGCTTGGCGGGTAGCGCTTGGGCCGGCCCGTCATCGGTCAACATGGCGGCCGTGGTCACGCCGTATCTGGCGTGGATGCAGGCCACCGCAACGCAGGCGGCCGAAGCCGCGACCCAGGCGACCGCGGCCGCAACCGCTTATGAGACGGCCTTCGCCGCCCACGTGCCGCCCGCACAGATCGCCGCCAACCGCAGCCAACTCGCGTCGCTGGTGGCGACCAACGTCTTCGGGCAGAACACCGCCGCGATCGCGGCCATCGAGGCCCAATACGGCGAAATGTGGGCCCAAGACGCCCTGGCGATGGACACCTATGCCGGCTCGTCTGCGGCCGCCGCGAAGGTGACGCCGTTCACTGCGGCGCCGCAGATCACCAATGCCGTAGGCGTGAGCGGCCAGGCAGCCGCGGTGGCGCAGGCCGCGAGCACACCGGCCGGCGGCGTGCAGTCGCTTCTGTCCGCGGCCGACCCGCTTACCACGGGCAACCCCCTGTTGCAGTGGCTGGCAAACCTTTCCACCGACTACACGTCGACCATCAACGGCGCCCTCAACAGCCTCTTCGGGCCGAGCGGGGCATCGACGATCACGGCGATGTACAACGCCGTAAAAGTTCCCCTTGGTTTGACCACGCAGTTCAACGACGTTGGGCTGCTGATCAACTTTCCGATGTCGCAGTTCCTCAAGTTCGCCCCCGCCCCCGCCTATGGCGCGCTGCCGAAGGATGCGTTGGGCGGCGGCCTATTTGGGCCGTGGTGGGGCCGGGGCTCGCTCACCAGCTCGGTGTCGGCAAGCATGGGAAATGCCGGCTCGCTGGTCGGAAAGCTGTCGGTGCCGCCGACGTGGGCCACCGCAACCCCCGCCATCAGGACGGTTGCGGCCGCTTTGTCGGCGGCCGGCCCGGAGACTGTGCCCGCGGCCGCGCTCGCCGAGGGCGGGCTGCTCAGCTCGATGTCGACCGCGGGAATGTTGGGCAGCGCTTTCGGCGCGGGTGGCCCCACCGCCCTGGCACGTACCGGTGCCCGAAGCCGCCTGACCCGGCTCAAAGATCTCAAAGACAAACACTCGCCGGAGCAACTGAAACGGCTGGTTGCCCAGATATCGGAGAAGCCCGAAAGCGTGCAGCACCACGCTGTCGATCCCGACGGCCTTGACAGTCTGCTCGAGCAGCTGTCGAAGAAGCCCGGTATTCACGCAGTGCACCTCTCCGGAGGCACGGCCGACCAGCCCAAAGTGGTGCCTCCTGATGCGCAGTTTGGCTAGCGGACAACGCAATTGGAGTCCTACGACAACCAGCATGGAAGGATGAGTTATGCGCAAGCTTGTTGCGGTACTTGGCGTTACTACCGCGATCGGCCTGGCCGCGCCCGCATACGCCGATCCAGGCGACGGCGGTGACGACGCAGGTTTTCTCTCCGCACTGCAGCAAGTCGGTATCCGCTACCCGAGCCCGGAACGGGCCGTCGCCGCCGGCAAAGCGGTGTGCGGCTGCTTGAACAACGGCGAATCGGGCCTGGAGTTGGTTCACGACGTGAAAACCCGCAATCCGGGATTCAACATGGAAGATGCAAGCGATTTCGCCATGATCTCAGCGAGATTCTACTGCCCGCAACAACTCTCGAAGGGCTGACGTCGCGCATCTACAAGCAGGCATTCGCTGCTGAGGACGGCACCTGTCCGAACGATCCGGCTGTGGTGGTACCCGTGTGTGCGACTCGACTGATCGGTCAGGTCGGGCAGGTGGCCGCGGCGCCGTCGACACCCTGGCACCGATACCGAGGTGGCCACGGCCGACCATCCGATTCACAGGCTTTTCGCAGCATTCTTCTTGGGATTTTCCAGGACCCTCTGCTCGTCGACCCTTCATAATCACCCACAGGGGAGAGCCGCGTGCCCAACGTTGTCGCTAGGTATGCGGACAACGTGTCGGCCGGTATTGTGGCCGCGATCACGTCCAGGCCAGTGGAGGGACGCCGCGATGGATTTCGGAGCGTTGATGCCGGAGATCAACTCTGCGCGCATGTACGCCGGGCCCGGAGCGGGTCCGCTGGTGGCCGCCGCCGCTGCCTGGGATGCACTGGCGGCCGAATTGAGTACGACGGCGTCGGCCTACCAGTCGATCATCGAGGGCCTGGTCAGCGGTTCTTGGCACGGCCCGACGGCGGCGTCGATGGCTGCGGCGGTTGCGCCCTACGTGTCATGGATGAGCGCCAGCGCGGCGCAGGCCGAGCAAACCGCCAACCAGGCCAGGGCCGCGGTGGCCGCCTATGAGACGGCGTTCGCGGCCACCGTGCCGCCGCCGGTTATCGCCGCCAACCGCAGCCTGCTGGCGTCGCTGATCGCGACCAACATCCTCGGCCAGAACAGCGCAGCCATTGCCGCCACCGAATTCCACTACGCCGAGATGTGGGCGCAGGACGCCGCCGCAATGTACGGCTACGCCGGCTCGTCGGCGGCCGCCAGCCAGCTGTCCCCGTTCACCCAGCCGCCGCACACCACCAACCCGGCGGGCATGGCCACCCAGTCCGCAGCGGTCGCCAAAGCCGCCACATCCGCGGGCGCAAACACGCAATCGACACTCTCCCAGTTGATTTCGGCCACCCCGCAGGCGCTGCAAAACCTCACTTCGCCCATGGCCGCCGCGGCTGCTGACCCGCCCGCGTCTCCGATCACGTCGTTCCTGGACCTCGTCACCGGGCCCACGTCGCCGATCTCGTATTTCCCCATTGCGGGCGTGCCTTACCTGTTGGCGTTCCAAAGTGTCCTGCTACCCATGAACGGCCAGAACGTTGCCGCCGCTCTCGCCAAGTCCACGGCCGCGCCGGCCAGCAGCGCGCTGCTCGCGGGCGAACTCGGTTCGGGCACCCATGCAGTCGGCAGCACCGGCGTCGCGCCCGCGGTATCGGCGGGGATCGGGCGCGCCGGGCTGGTCGGCAAGTTGTCGGTGCCACCGGGTTGGGCCTCCGCCGCATCGGCGATCCGGCCGGCGGCATTCGTGCTGCCAAGCGCCAGCCTCACGGCGGGCCCCGCGGCCATGGCGGACGGCTCCGGAAGCTTGTTCAGCCAAATGGCCCTGTCGAGTTTGGCCGGTCGCGCGATGGCCGGTACCGGCGGCGGCGTCGCCCGCTCGGTGGGCGGCAGCGCCGCGGCATCGATGGGCGGTGCCGATACCGCGACGACGGCGACCATCATCGTGATACCGGAGCTGGACGAATGACCGCCGCGCTGGATTTCGGAGCACTTCCCCCTGAGGTCAACTCCACACGCATCTACGCCGGCCCGGGGGCGGGTTCGATGGTGGCTGCGGCGGCGGCCTGGGATGGGCTGGCCGCCGAATTGCGCTCGGCGGCAGCGGGTTACGGCTCGGCGATCGCCGCGCTGATCGGCCCGGCCTGGCAGGGGCCCTCGTCGGCGGCGATGGCGGCCGCGGCCGCGCCGTACGCCGCGTGGATGAACGCCACCGCGGCCCAGGCCGAGCAGACCGCCATGCAGGCGAGGGCGGCGGCGGCCGCGTACGAGACCGCGTTTGCCGCGATGGTGCCTCCGCCGGTGATCGCGGCCAACCGCAGCCAGCTCGCGTCGCTAGTCGCGACCAACCTTTTCGGGCAGAACACCGTGGCGATCGCGGCGACCGAGGCGCAGTACGGCGAAATGTGGGCCCAGGACGCCGCCGCGATGTACAGCTATGCCGGGCAGTCGGCGGCCGCCTCGAGGGTGACGCCGTTCCGCGCAGCGCCGCAGACCACCAACCCCGGCGGGTTGGCCGCCCAGGCCGCTGCCGCCGGCCAGACTGCCGGCTCGGCGGCCGGTACTCACGCCCAGACCGCGCTCTCCCATGTGGTCTCCGCTGTGCCGCAGGCGTTGCAAAGCATGGCGGCGCCCGCGGCCACCGACCCGCCAACGTTCTCGCAGCTCAGTGCGTATGTCGAGGCGATTCCCAAGTTGATTCTGCCGGCCAACGACGTGCTGATCACCGTCATATTCGGGCTGGCGGCCGGTGCGAGGGCTCTCACGTCGGCGCCGGCGGCAGCAGTGGGTTCGCTGGCGGCGGGACTCGGTTCGACGACGCACGTTGCCGGCGCTGCGGGCGTGGGCGCGGCAGCGTCGGCGGTCTCGGCCGGTGTGGGCGAGGCGGGGTTCGTCGGAGCGTTGTCGGTGCCGCCAAGCTGGGCTGCGGCCACCCCGACGATCCGGCTGGCCGCCAGCGTTTTGCAGGGCACCGGCCTGGGCGCCGCTCCGGCCGTGGTTGCCGAGGGTACGGGCGGCCTGTTCAGCCAACTGGCCCTGGCCGGCATGGCGGGCAGCGCCGTCGGGGCGGCCGCTCCGAAAGCGGTGAGCGGACCGGCCGCGAAAGTCGGACGCCCGACGTCGGACAAAGACGGCAAAACACCGGAGAAGCTCAAGCGCGTGCTTGCCGAGATGTCTCAGGCGCCCGAGTCGGTGCAACACTGGCACACCAACGAGGCTCAGCTGGAGAGCCTGCTCGCGCAATTGTCGACGAAGCCCGGCGTGCACGCCGTGCATGTGAAGAAGGGCAAGCCGCCCACATCACCGTCCATCTAGGCACGGCGACGTTCCCCAACGCGTACTTTCTGTCTGGCGCGGATAACTACCGCGATTTCGCGGACTCGCGCCGCGCCGTTCGCCGCAAGTCTATGCGCGCGCTCGAACGTTACCCGCGCGCCAAACTCATGTTGCATAATCGCAGAAACACTTTCACCGAACAGCGTTTCGACGTGACCATCGATGCAGCGGTAGATCATTGCCGCCAGATCCACGCGGCAGCGTGACGAACCCACCGTCGACGTTCCGCGGGAACAAATCACCGAAAAGCCAGCCAGTGCAAGCGAATTCCGATCCACCAGCCGCAGCTCCTGTACCGCATATCCGGTGCGGTGCAATTCGGCGGTCAACCCCATCCGTTCGGACGGCATATCCGCCGCCCCAAAAGTCGACGATGTAGTGGCCGGTGCGTAACCGCCGTGCCTTCTCGTTCAGCGTCGGCTCGTGACCATAGCGCCACAACCAGTATGCGAGGGTCGTTCCGGCGATGCCGGCACCGCTAATAGCGACCTGCATGGGCGCAACCTCTCCGGGCAGTGGAGCCATCACGGTTGCAGCGTAATGCAATAGTTGCCCTAGGAAGCTGACTGTGTGGTCAAGGGCGGCAATTCTTTCCAGAATTGCTGGACCGTCCCAGAGATCCGCCGGCAGTACCTTCTACGACGCACTTTCCGCTCTGCTCGCCATGTTTTTGACTACGATGGGGTCATTTTCGGTAATTCCGACTTTCGCCGCGCCGCCGGGGGAGCCGAGCTCTGCGAAGAAGTCGGCGTTAATCTGGCTGTATTGGCTCCACTGATCGGGTAGGTCGTCTTCGTAATAGATGGATTCGACAGGGCACACCGGCTCGCAGGCGCCGCAGTCGACGCATTCGTCGGGGTGGATGTAGAGCATGCGGGCGCCCTCATAGATGCAATCGACCGGGCATTCCTCGATGCAGGCCTTGTCCTTGATATCGATGCAGGATTCGGCGATAACGTACGTCACGAGACGTTTCCTTCCTTCTGGTTGCTGTTAATGGGCTGGGCGCAGCACGTCGGCTGCCCAGAATCACCATGTCCGATGTGCAGTAACTCGTTCACGCTGGGCAGCTTGACCCGCGGGCGGCCATGGGGCTCGCCCGCGGAACGTTCGTAGCTGTCGATTAGTTTCCAATGAGCGCAGGTGACCAGCTCAGGCTGCTGTGCGATGAGCCAGTCCGCGAGCTTGTCGGCATAGTCGGCGCCATAATCGGTCAGATTGGTCTCAGACAAATCCTCCAGCAACGTGTCGACAGTGTCCTGGGAATCTTTCTTGTTGGTGCCGATCACCCCGGACGGTCCGCGCTTGATCCAGCCGACCACATACTCGTTGCGGCTGCCGGCCACCCGGCCGTTCGTGTTCGGAATGGTTCCGGTGGCCTCGTCGAACGGCAGCCCCGGTGTCGCCACACCGCGGTAACCGACAGAGCGGACCACCAACTGCACGGCCAGCTCGTCACGTGCACCAGTGTCTTTGGCCACCATCCGTCCGCTGTCGCCGGTGACCAGCTCGTTGTGGCCCAGCACGATCTGTTCGACCTTCCCGTCGCCCTTGATTTCGATAGGAGATGTCAAGAACCGGAATACGATTCGCCGGTGTTCCGGGCGGGGCGCACGGCTGGCATAGTCGCGCAGCAGTTTGATGTTTTGTTTGGCGGTCTTGCCCACCGCGGCCGCGTCGTCGTCGCTGATGCCCTCCAGCTGCGCCGGATCGACCACCACGTCGACCCCTTCGAGCTCACCCAACTCACGCAACTCCAGTGTGGTGAACGCGGTCTGCAGCGGCCCGCGCCGGCCAACGATGACCACTTCGTGGATTTCGCAGTGACGCAGCGACTCCAACGCGTGGTCGGCGATGTCGGTGAGCGCCAGCACGTCGGGGTCCGTTACCAGGATGCGGGCGACGTCGAGGGCGACATTACCGTTGCCGACCACGACGGCGCGCCCCTCCGACAGATCAGGCGAAATGTGCTGAAAGTGCGGGTGCGCGTTATACCAGCCGACGAAATCTACCGCGGCAACGCTGCCGGCCAGGTCTTCGCCGGGGATGTTGAGCGGGCGATCCGACTGCGCCCCAGTGGCATAGATCACCGCATCGTAGCGTTGCGCGAGTTCGGCAGCCCCGACGTGTTCGCCCACGACAACGTTGCCGAAGAAGCGGAAACGAGGGTCTTCGGCGGTTTTCTCGAACTGCGCGCTGATCGACTTGATCTTGGGGTGATCAGGCGCAACGCCCGAACGCACCAGGCCCCATGGCGTCGGCAGCATTTCCAGCATGTCCACGGCGACGTCGACATGCTCCGACGCGTCCGCGGATTTCAGCAGGGACGCCGCCGCAAAGAACCCCGAGGGGCCCGAGCCCACGATCGCGACATGGTATGGACGCATACTCATGGCCTCCTGCGACGGTGAATTTCCTGGCGATCAGCTTGACCGACGCCGCGGTCATCGTGACGCACCTCGGGTGCCTGTGCTTCGCTGGTTGGACGGTTCACGCCCCGATGGTTCTCCTTTCAAGGAGCCATGAGGTAGAGGTCCCGACATTGTGGATCCACAAGAGATCGTTGTGACTATATTCCGTGCACTGCGCCATAAATTGGGGACGACGATTCGTAGCGAACCAACGGCTATAGTAGCTTCGCAAATGGTGGGAGTTTGATGTATGTCAGCTGTGAAAATGACGGTCTGCAAGGGCAATCCAGGTGTGGACTTTAGCCTTGGCGTGCCGGTTATTCCTGAAAAGTGTTATGTGCCAGCACTATTCGCTCGGCTCAGTTGTTGCGGAGTTGCCAGGGGATCAGGCGCTACCGGCTCTGTGCCGACCAGCGCATTACACGGGCCACGCTTATGATGGTGGACATGAGTCGCGAAATATAGCAAGGCCAATTTGTGATTTGATCGACCATGGTGCTGAGTTCTCGTATGCCCGAACTCGTTTCGTTCGAAATCTTTTTGGCGATCGCCAAGACAGGTAGTCTGGGCGGCGCCGCTCGCGAATTGGGGTTGACCCAACAGGCTGTATCGGCGCGGCTGGCATCGATGGAGGCCCAGATCGGTGTGGCGCTGGCCGTCCGGACAACGCGCGGCTCACAACTCACGCCGACTGGCGTCCTCGTAGCCGAGTGGGCAGCCCGTCTGCTGGAAGTAGCCCACGAGGTCGACGCGAGCCTGGGCTCGCTGCGCGCGAAAAGCCGCCAGCGACTCAAAGTTGTGGCCAGCCAGACCATCGCCGAGCAACTCATGCCCCATTGGCTGATTTCCCTGCAGGCTGCACGGCCTGCCGGCACCGCGCCCGAAGTGGTCCTGACGGCCACCAACAGCGTCAACGCGATCGCTGCAGTTCGCGACGGCAGCGCCGATCTTGGGTTCGTCGAAAGGCCCGGTCCACCTCGCGGATTAAGTAGCTGTGTCGTGGCGCACGACGAACTTGTCGTCGTTGTGCCGCCAAATCACAAGTGGGCTCGGCGGTCACGAGAGGTGACCGCCGCCGAACTCGCACAAACACCGCTGGTTACACGCGAGCTGGGCTCAGGTATACGTGACAACCTGACGATGGCCCTAGAGCGGGCGTTGGGTGACGGCGTAGAGCAAGCGCCCCCCGTGCTCGAGTTGTCTTCTGCGGCGGCTGTACGCGCCGCGGTCCTCGCGGGCGCGGGGCCGGCGGTGATGAGCCGGCTGGCAGTAGCCGATGACCTGGCCGTCGGTCGCCTGCGTGCCATCGCCATCCCCGAGTTGAGACTGGGGCGCCCGCTTCGAGCCATCTGGGTGGGGGGGCGAATCCCGCCTGCCGGCGCAATACGAGACCTGCTGAGCCACATCAGTTCCCGCTCGAAGTCACGCAAATAGCTTCGTTTCCATACGGATTGACGATCTCGGCCACAAACCAACCCTCAGACCGGCGGCGCGTGCCCGTGCAGCCTGCACCAAGGTCGTCCGATCATCGCGAAGCTATCGGCGGCAGCCTTTGGCGCCAGCCACTGGCTCGGTTCCCGTCTCACGGTGCGAGCCTGACAAAGCCCGGCGGTATCGGTGGCTCCGGCGACGGCTCGGCCGGAACCGGACCGCTACCGCCGTTGCCGTTACCGCCGCCACTGCCACCGCCGCCACTGCCGGCGGCGTCCCCGGGCTGTGGAGCGGCAGCGGGGGGCTCCACCTGTTGCGGTGGAGGCGGCTGCTGCTGCGGTTTATGCGCTGCCGGCGGCGGTGGTGTCGGAATCTGCGGCGGGTTCGGCGGGGTAATCTCCCCGGACGGAACCGCTGCGGTCAGCGAGGTGAGGACTGTGTCATCCGCGTAACCGTCTGACCGGTCGCTCCGGTAGCGGCCCGCGAGGAAAACGCCGCCGTCCGTCGGCTCCAGCGCATCGTTTCCCGAGTTGGCCGCGTTGCGCGTGTACGCGCCGAGCCGGTGCGTGGGCTCACCCGATCCCGGCTCGGGATTAGCCATGATGGAAGCTATCTTGCCTTGATCGTCCGGACAGTAGACCTCCACTGCCGCAGTGATGAATCGGGTCACGGTGGACGTGACGCGGGCGGGGGGGTATAGGCGCAAGAGCGGGTCTACGCCGTACGCATTGTCCGTCATCGTGTCCACTACGTCGTCCACCGGCACTCCGCCGTCGAGTTTGCGACAAACTTTATGGGCTGTGGCGATGATGCTCGGAACGTTCGCGAGGGCGGGGATTTCTTCCTTATCGAGCAGTGCCAGAAACTGGTCGTCCTGGTTTGGGTCCGCCCCTGCCACGTCAGCGTGTAGGACCGCGGCGCCGGTTAGCACCACGATGGTGGTAACCAAGGTGCCGGCACGACTAGTAATGCCGGTAAGCATGGCAGAGGCTTCCGTTCCCGTTAAGATCATACACCTGAAGAGCTTTGGGTGGTGATCCATTTCACGGTTACCTCAAGCTCGCCGTTCGTGCGGTGTAGCTCACCCAACTGACGGTTGTTGTCCCTGACATCTCGCCACTTCACCGGCGCCGATCTCGGCCTGGTACCAACCTGCGCAGCGTCCCGCGTTCATCCTGCAGTCGGCCCGCGATCGCCTGACCCAGGAAGAGCGCATAAAACCCCGAGCGTCCAATGGGATCCCAGGCGCGATTCGGTTTCTCGACCGATGCACCAAAGCTTGGCGAACCTTAGGCTGCGGCTTGCCCGGCGATCGCCTGGTCGTAGCGGTCCAGTAGGGTCTCGACCATCAGCCGGTGCGCGCCCAGTGGTGCGGCCATCGCGATGCCCGCCTGTCGCGCGTAGCCCTGCACGCGGTCGAGCAGCCGTCCAGGCGCCAAAAACCACGGGGCGATAACCAGCCGCCTGGCGCCGAGGCGTCCTAATCGATCGGCTGCCTCCGCCACCGACGGCTGCGGGCCGGTCGCGAAAGCCATTGTCGCACCGGCCCATCGAGTTCCCTTCGCAAACTTGGCCGCCACCGTTGCGGTACGCGCGTTCACTGCGCCATCCGACGAGCCAATCGCGACCACCAGCACACCCAGTCCGCGGTCGCGACCAGAAACACCTACTTCGGCGAGCCGCCACCGCAATATCGACACAAGTCGATCATCCTCGCCCAGGACGTCGGCCTGTCGGACGCCATATGCGCCGGCCTCTGCGATCTGTTTCGGGATGTCCAGGCGGGCGTGGTAAGCGCTCGCCAGAAGCAAGGGCGATACGACTGCCCGGCGGGCATCCGGCAAGCTGGCGAGCACGTCGACGAGATTTGGAGAATTTCGTTCCAAGAATGCAATCCGCACGTCGAGGTCCTGACGCATACGCACCAGTCGGCTGGCCACGGCGCGCGCATTGGCGGCCGATCGCGGATCCTTGCTGCCATGCGCGGTCAATACAAGTGTGTTCATGCGCTATGCAATCCGCATTCGGTCTTCGACGTCCCCTGCCAGCGCCCGCTACGCGGGTCGGCGCCCTCGATCGGTTTTGTAGTGCACGGGGCACAGCCGATCGACGGATAGCCCTCGTCGACAAGCGGATTGACCAACACATTGTTTTCGGCGATGTAGTCGGCGACGTCCTGGTCGGTCCACGCGGCAATCGGATTGACCTTCACCAACCCGAAGTGCTCGTCGAAGCTGACCAGCGGGGCGTTGGCGCGGGTGGGTGCCTCGACTCGGCGCAACCCGGTCACCCACGCCGAATACCTGCTCAGCGTTTTGGCCAGCGGCACCACCTTACGCAAGCGGCAACACTCGGTGGGATTACGGGCGAACAGATCCTTGCCGAGCAGTTCGTCCTGTTCGGCCACCGTGTGCTCAGGAGTGATATTGAGCACGTGGACGTCGTAGACGGATTCGACCGCGTCGCGGGTGCCTATCGTTTCCGCGAAGTGGTAGCCGGTGTCCAGAAAGAGCACCGGCACGCCCGGGCGCACGCTCGAGGCCAGCGACACCAGGACGGCGTCTTGCATATTGGAGGCCACCACGTAATCGCAGGTCGCCCACCCGCGGGGTCCATCATCACCACCGAAATGCTTTTCGGTCCAGCGCAATATGTCGGTGGCACTGGCGCCGTCCATCTCCGCCGCACCACGCGCAGCCAGCTCACGTAGATCGGTTTCGGTGTACTCGTTCGCCTTTCCGCTCATCGCAGTTCTGCTTCGTCGACCCGCATCGCCCACTGCGCGAACCGTTCGCCCTCACTCCGCTGTTTGACAAAATTGCGGACCACTCGGTCGACATAGTCGCCCAGTTCGTCGCTGGTGACCTTGTGCCGGCGCAGTTTGCGGCCAAACCCGCTGTCCAGGCCCAGACTCCCGCCCAGATGCACCTGAAAGCCCTCGACCGATCCGCCGTGGCCATCGTCGACCATTTGGCCTTTGAATCCGATGTCGGCCACCTGGATTCGGGCGCACGAGTTGGGGCAGCCATTGATGTGAACCGTGATCGGCACGTCGAGCTGGGCGTTGATGTCCTCCAGCCGCTTCTCAAGCTCGGGCACCAGAGTCTGTGCGCGCACCCGGGTTTCCGCGAATGACAGCTTGCAGAACTCGATCCCGGTGCAGGCCATCAGGTTCTTACGCCAGTGCGACGGCCGCGACGGCAGGCCGAGCGCATCCAGGCCAGCCACCATCTCGTCGACCTTGTCGTCGGGCACATCCAAAATAACCAGCTTTTGGTACGGGGTGAACCGTGCCCGCTCTGATCCGGCGCGCTCCATCAGGTCGGCGACGGCGCACAGGGTGGTGCCCGACACCCGTCCGGCGATCGGTGCCACACCGATCGCGTTGAGACCGTTCTTCAGTCGCTGGACGCCGACGTGGTCGATCGGGTGCTTGATCGGCTCCGGCGCTGGACCGTCGATGAGCTTGTATCCCAGATAATCAGTCTCGAGAAGCCCGCGGAACTTCTCGACGCCCCAGTCTTTGATCAGGAATTTCAGCCGGGCCTTCGAACGTAGCCGCCGATAGCCGTAATCGCGGAATATCTTGGTTACGCCCTCCCACACGTTGGGCACCTCGTCGAGTGGCACCCAGACGCCGACACGTTGGGCCATCATCGGATTGGTGGATAGGCCACCGCCCACCCATAGGTCCATGCCGGGTCCATGCTCGGGATGGTTCACGCCGATGAATGCGACGTCGTGGGTCTCATGCGAGACGTCCTGCAGACCCGATATCGCGGTCTTGTACTTGCGCGGCAAGTTCGCATAACCGGGATTGTTCATAAAGCGCCGCAGGATCTCGTCGATCGCCGGCGATGGATCGAGCACCTCGTCGACCGAGTCGCCGGCCAGGGGCGAACCATGGATGGCGCGGGGGCAGTCGCCGCAGGCCTCGGTGCTTGTCAAGCCCACCGAGGCCAGCCGGTCCCAGATCTCGGGGACGTCCTCGACCCGAATCCAATGAAATTGCACGTTCTCCCGGTCGCCGATATCGGCGGTGTCCCGGGCGAATTCCTTGGAGACCTGACCTAGCGTGCGCAGGGTGGCAGCCGACATCGGCTTGCCATCGGAGCGCACCCGCATCATGAAATACTTGGCCTCGATGGTGTCGATGTTCTCGTCGCCGGTCCAGGTCCCGTCGTAGCCCTGCTCCCGTTGCGTGTACAGACCCATCCAGCGGAACCGGCCGCGCAGATCGGTTTTCTCGATGCTGTCAAAACCCTGCTTGGCGTAGACGTTCAAGATGCGATCCCGCACATTGAGCGGTGCATCATCGTGCTTGATCTGCTCGGTTTCATTGAGCGGTTCGCGCTCACCGAGCGCCCACTGGCCCTCACTACGAGTCTTAGCGGGACGAGTGCTCATCGGCGATTTCTCCTTCAAAAGATTGCCGGCCTGCACCATGCGAATCACCGGTAATTCACTCCCGGCGACATGGATTCGACTGCGTGCCGGCCATATTCGGACACGTCCTACGACATCGCGATCACTGTCGATCAGCAGTGCAGCGTCGATATCTGACGCCGCTCTTAGTTGGTTGGTGGGACCATGTGCCCGATAATCCACCGCGTTTGATGCCGTCAGTAGAGGCTTAACTGTTGTGAGGCCACAACAGTTCGTTGTGTGTGCTCGTCGCCGTGGTGTGCGCGGTTGGACGTTGTCGGGCATCCACGCCGTGGTTCCGCGGCTGAAACCCTATCCTCCGACTGGGGGACGGGGCATTTTGAAACGGCGATCCCTCATGCGGAATACCTTGTTGCCGGTACGACGCCCTGTCACGTTCGTCATCGGCCCGACGGCCGGCGGCGGTGGCCCGCCCGGCGTGTTGACCGGCGGATTCCCCGCCCACGCTGGAAGCGCTCGGAAACCCGCTGCCGCCGAATGTGGGTGTTCACTGGCCGGACTAGCCGTCGGGACCGCTGCCGTCCAGCTCTGCGGAACGGACAACTTCCCCACCCGTTCAGCACTGTCAACACTCGCGGACACCTCACTGCGAATGCTGCCCGTCGTCTGCGTCGTGGTCGCAACAGTGACGGCCGGCGTGGCCGGTTTCGCAGCATTCTTTGCCGCCTGAAGCTGGGACAAGCGAAGCCCTGTCCCGAATTGTCCCGTCGAAAACACGGCGTAAGTCACCTGCCACAGCGGATTGATCGGCCCAGCCAGGGTATTGAATTCACTGACGGCTGTGAGTATCGGTGTTGACGACGCCCCCGCCGCGGATGTGTTCGTGGATGCCCCCGATGCCAGCATTTGCAGCTGTCGGGGGAGGGCCAACATCGCCTGCCACAGTGTCGTCTGGGAATGCGCTGAGGGCGAGCTGCCAACGGCCTGTGCGACCGCCGAGGCCTGTGCGGATTGCCCGGTGGGACTTGTGGTTTGGGGCGGTTGGGTGAACGGCGTCAGCGTGGACGCGGCCGACGCGGATGCGGCATAACAGTACATCGCGGCAGCGTCTTGCGCCCACATTTCGGCGTAGGCCGCCTCGATGGCGGCAATCGCCGGTGTGTTTTGTCCGAAGAAGTTGGTTGCGACCAGCGTCGCCAGCTGGATGCGGTTCGCCGCGACCGCCGCCGGAGGCACTGTTGCGGCGAACGCTGTCTCATAGGCTGCCGCGGCCGCCCGCGCCTGGCTGGCGGCCTGCTCGGCCTGCGCCGCCGTCGTGCTCGCCCACGCCACGAAGGGCGCAGCGGCGCTGGCCATTGCGTCTGAGGCCTCGCCCGACCAACTTTCGCCGTGCAGCCCGGAGATCACCGAGGAGTATCCGGCCACGAACAAGTCCAATTGGGCGGCCAGCGCGTCCCAGGCTGACGCGGCCGTCAGCATCGGGCCTGCACCGGGGCCGGCATACATCCTGGCCGAGTTGACTTCGGGCGGCAAGGCCGCGAACTCAAGCACCGGCGAGCCTTTCGCGCCCGCCGACAGCGATCGCGCTGCAGTCGGCGCCGAGAATGGTGCCCACCCGCTATCCGCCGAGGGTGGGGCGAGGCATCTTGAAACGGCGAGGCTCGACGCGCAAGACACTGCTGACCGAGGCACGCGCCACCATGCCTGCCATCGGACCCAGACCCGCAATCGGAGCCCCACTCAATCCGCTCGTCGGTGAGATTTCCTCGGACGGCGCAACAGCTCCAAGGTCCATTTCCGACAGCCACGACGGCTCTTCCGCGGCGCTGGCCACTGGAGTTGCCGACGTCCAATTCTGCGGAACAGACAAGCCGCCGATCGGTGCCGCTCGACCCACACTGGCGAGCACCCGGGCCCGAATACCTGCTGGAGCCAACGTCTTCGTCCCGACAGTACTGGCCTGACTAGCCGCCTCGGGCAGATGACCACCCCCTTGGACGTTGGCCCGGAAAAGACCAGTCCCAAAGCTTCCCGCCGACGTATAGGTGCGGCTCAGGCCGGAGGCCAGATTCACAGGCGAGGTAAGGGTATTGAAGTCACTGAAGCCGGTGAGTATCGACGACGACAATGAGGAAGACGACGATGCAGAAGAGCCCGAGGACCCCGCTGTCGAGAGGGTTTGCAGGTGTTGCGGCACCGCAGAAATCAGCCGGGACAGGGTGGCCTGCGACTGTGCGGAGGCTGAATTACCGACGGCGTTGGCCACCGCGGCGGCCTGTCCCGATTGCCCTGCGGCGCTTGTGGTCTGCGGCGGATTGTTGAATGGCGTCAGCATGGTCGCCGCCGACGAAGACGCGGCATAGCCGTACATCGCGTGCGCATCCTGCGCCCACATTTCGGAGTAGGCGGCCTCGATGGCCGCGATCTGCGTCGTGTTCTGCCCGAAGATGTTGGTGGCAACCAAATTTGCCAACTGGCTGCGGTTGGCCGTGACGAGCTCCGGCGCCACGGTCGCGGCTAATGCGGTCTCATACGCGGCTGCCGCGGCCCGAGCCCGGCTGGCCGTCTCCTCAGCGTTGGCCGCCGCCGCCGTCACCCACGCCACGTAGGGTGCGGCCGCGTCGCCCATCGCGATCGAGGCACCCCCCGACCATGCCTCGCCTTGCAGCCCCGAGATCGCTGAGGAGTAGGCCCGTGAGATCGATTCCAGTTGGCCCGCAAGGGCATCCCAGGCCGATGCGGCCGCCACCATCGGCCCTGAGCCAGGACCGGCATACATTCTGCCGGAATTGATTTCCGGGGGTAGAACTCCAAAATCCATTCTGGTTGCCTCTGTCGTTTGATTTCTGATGGCCGGCGTACGGCCAAACGCGTCCCTACCGGTCACCGGACAGGGTCCGCATAGTCTCCGTCCAGCCGTATAAGCCCGTGTCGGTTCGTAATCGGTTGGCTGTTGATTCAAAAGATCGGCTACCCGGCTGGTGATGCTCTTTGGCAGTCACTCGCGCGGCTGGCATCACTATGACCGAAGGAATTGCCAATGGGTTGTCGCGGTCACGTTGCAGCAGCGCGAGGCACGACGCGCGGCTATGCGTCGCCAAATACCGGGAGGCACGCTACGGGTACCGCGAAGGCAGGCCACATCGAGGCCGAGCAGGGCAAGACGGGCCAGGGCGTCTTGACAGGTATGTCGAAATGCCTACAGTCGAGTGCTTTTCACCCCGCAGGTTATGACTTTGGCAACGATCTGGCACGGATTCACTTCATGTGCTTATGAGCCTCGGCTGCGCCATTGTCGATGTCTCCGACGTTGCAGGCATGCATAGACGCGGAGATTGCGTCTGTTCGTGGGGAATTCGCGAGGGTGCCGCGAGTCGGGGGTAGGCAGCACGTCGCCGATGACCACCTGACGCTCGACACCGAGTGCTCGAGCGTCGCACCAGACGGTGGGTCCGTGCGTATCGGCACGTCCTAATTCGTTGCTGCTCATCGTCTCCGGTGTTCTCCTATGCGGTGAATAAAGCGTAAACAGCTGACGCTGTGAATCCAGTGGATTGGCGCTGCAGATGGGCTGAAAGTGCGATTCATCGTATCGGTATTTGCTGGCCGCATTACGCGCGATCGGGCTGGCGCCAGCGACGTCCCGGCGTCAAGAGTCTGCACCCGCGCCAAACGAATGGTGGTGCGGTGGCATTCATGAGCCTATGTGGGCCGTTGCCGGTAGGGGAATTACAGCGGTTACACGAATCGCATTGGCGCCAAACTGATCTCAATGCAAGAACTGCCTTCCATCAGAGGTCGACCTGCCCTGGTACCGAGGATCCGACCAATCCACCGTCGACGCGCGACGATACCGACGCGGCATGTGCGGCCAGCGCGGCCGACGCACGGGCGAAGGGTCGGCGCACGTACACCGACCATGTGACCAACGCCGCGGCGGCATAAATCACCAAGAAGACCCAGAACGCAGCTGTGTCAGTGTGGGTGCTCTGGTAGGACTGCCGCAGCACCAGGTTGACTCCGACGCCGCCGAAGGCACCTGCTGCAGCTGCGAATCCGATCAACGCTCCCGACATGTTGCGTGACCAGTGGTTGCGTTCGGATTCGGTGCTGAACCCCCGCGTGTGGCTGCGCGCTTCGATGACCGCCGGGATCAGCTTGAACACCG
>Ga0070737_10002374_pt1 | contig 22844 bp, 31 predicted proteins | sample Coa_R1_10_FD_66438 | JGI IMG/M metagenome (GOLD analysis project Ga0070737, IMG submission 66438) | Surface soil microbial communities from Centralia Pennsylvania, which are recovering from an underground coalmine fire - Coalmine... | ecosystem: Environmental > Terrestrial > Soil > Unclassified...
GTAGTCAGCTTGCGCAAAACTCGTGGCTTACCCGCATCGCCGGTGGCCTCATGGGTGCGCAGCCGCAAATACCCAACGTGGCTGGGAAGAGCGAGAACGCCTCGCCCAAGGGCATGCCAGGCATGGGTCCCAACCCGCCTGGCCCCGCCGCCATGCCCGCGGCGCCGCCGCCCTCGCAGGTGGCCCCGCCAACGCCCGACGCCGTGGTGCAAGGTAACCAGCCGCCGCCGCAAGGCGCTGCGCACGGCACCACCGGCGGCGCACCGCCAGGCCCGGCGCCCGCAGCAGCGCCAGCAGTGTACATCGAGCAATACCATGCCCATGACAAGCCCGACCAGGCTGGCGCAGACATAGCCCGGCACACCATAGCCACCGTCGGCCCGTCGAGAGGCACAAGCAAGTGGACGTGAGCGCATGACGGCACCGCCAGCACCCACCGGCCAGTGGCCGACTGTCGTCAAGCGCTACCCGGCGGGCCCCATAACCCCGGCCGCGGCCTACTACCTGCTTACCGACAAAGTGCCGCTCATGAACTACCGCTCATGGGACGACACCTGCGTCTTCGGTGTGTACGGCGCCCTGGCGATATACGACCGCCTCGCGCCCGAGAGCGTGCAGGTAACCGACATGAAGGGGCTCGTGCCGCCCTGGCAAAACATCAGCCAAAAAGGCTCCAGCCAGGACGGCGAGACGTACATCACCAGCCTGTACGACCCGTGCCAAGTGGACCTCACCGTGCGCATCCGCGGCCGCGACGGCAAGTGGACGCGCCGGGTGCAGCGCGATTGGATTGCCTCGTGGGACGCCATTAAGCCCGGCGAGCTGAGCTGGTGGTCGCAAGACCTCGGCCGGTGGTGGGCCAAAGTGCGGTGGCAAAAAGCCATGGCCGACAAACTCACCGGCGGTAACGAGCTGCCGCAGAGCTTCGTGTGGAGCGCCATCGCCTACGACGCATTTTGGCGCTCGTATGACTCCACCGACGCCTTCTCATACACTTACGACCACGCCACCGACAACTTCAACAGCGTTACCAGCTCGGGGCTAAACGGCTGGACCATCCACTACAGCAACAACCCCGCGGGCGGCTGGCTCTATGAGAGCAACACCCTCGACGTGCTGGGCATACCGCTGGTGCTGCCCAACAACGGCGGCATGGCGCAGTGGGCCAACGACCCCAACAACCCGCTAACCATTACGGGCACCGACGCGGTGGCCATAAATAACGCCTTTACCAGCGCCACCGACGACCAGGTGGTGAGCGTCACCCTCGGCTCCATCCAGGGCGGCGTGCTGTTTATAGACCAGGCCTTTAACGACATCTGGCTGCGCACTCCACCGCCCGGCAGCAGCACCCCCGGCCAGGAGGGCGTCCGGCTTCGCTTCGGATGGGGCACCGCCCGGCTCTCCTACTTTGTGGGCGGCGTAGAGACAGTGCTGCGCGAGGTGCCCATAATTTGGCCGCCCATGCCTAACGAGACATGGACGGTTATCTGCTCAGGCCGCACCTGGGTGGTACAGCGCGGCCAAGGCTCCTCCATGTCAACCGTCATGGCGGTAAACGAGATTGGCGCCGAGAGCCCCATGGGCCCCGGTAACCGCTCCGCGGGCATGGGCGTGCATGCCGCCCTCGACGCCCCGCCGGCGGGCATCCTCACGTGGGCCGCGGGCGACAACAACATCACCGAGGAGCAGGCGGGGCTGCTCTCGCGCGTCAACATGGGCGACCAACCCATGTACGACCGCTTCACCCTGTTCGGGCCCGGCACCTTTAACATCGGCAACGGCCCCAACGCCACCGAGTTCGTAACCGTGGGCCCGCTCCTCGACGGCCAGGTGGTGCATATCCGCACCGACCCACGCCGCCGCGAGATCACCGACATAACGAGCCGGGTAACCACTAGCCAGCTCACCGCCAGCCAGCAGCAGCTAGACGCATTCCTCTCGCTGGCCATAGGCAACAACCAGAGCGCCCTAAAAACCGCCATCGAGAGCCTGTTCGGCATAACGCCGCCACAGGGCAACATCAACACCCTGGTAAACGGGAAATTCTCCGACGCCTCGGCCATACCGCCCAAGCCCGTTGGCGGCCCCGTTAAAACCTACGAGGTACCGGTGAGCATTACCGGCGGCAACGCCAACTCGAAAATACTCGTGGCGGGCACGCCGCTGCGGAGGTTCCCGTACTGATGACCACCGCCGTGGCACCCCCCAGGCCCATAGGAGCGCTGAGCGCCGAGCAGGTAAGCGGCCTGCAAATAGCGCTCAACTTCGGCGACACCGCCGCCGCCACCGCAGCCGCCGAGGCGCTGGCGACCGCCGCAACCGAGGTGGACCCCGAGTTCACCATCACCCTGTACGACCCCTACTGGGGCAGCCTGGGCGAGATCACCGGCGACATCATCGAGCACTCGGGCCGCGACCCGCGCAACGACCTACCGGCAGCAACTCTCAAAGTCAAGGGCGACAGCCCGTTTATTGCCAACTTCATGAACTGCCGCAACACCATGGTGGGCATAACAATTCAGACGGGCGCGCAACGCTGGGCCTTCTACGTTGACACCCACGAGTACGAGCTCAGCGAGAAGGGCGTGTGGACGGGCACCGCCAACCTCCTCGGCATCTGGGACATCCTCAACTTCATGCAGGTATGGCCGGATAACCTGCTGCCCATCCAAGCCCAGCCCATTAGCCACGCCATCTTCATTGGCTCGCTCGTGCAGGTCATCGAGAGCATGGTTAGCCTGGTTGCGCTGCGCTTGCAGAGCGGCATCTGGGACTTTGTTAATAACGCGCTGAGCCTCAACCCCGACTTTAGGGCGTGGTTCGCCGAGCTGCTGCTTAACAACCCCAACATGGCGGTGGCCCTGCAAACACCCCTGTATGTGGTGCGCACAAACCCCAACGATGACACCAGCGAGATCGTCGCCCGCACCGTGCGCATGGAGAGCTGCGGCACCGTCATCAAAGACGTCACCCGCGCCTACGGCGTGGATGTGGATATGGCGCTGTGGCTGCCCGGCGACGACCAGCCCGACCCATACGCCAACCTCACCCAACCCACATACGTGCTCAAAGTGGTGGACCGCGAGAGTGTCACCGCGCCCGCCTCGGGCTTTGCGGGCTCCGTCATCAAAACCACCGTGCAGCTCCTCGGGGCGCTGGGCGAGGACACCGCAACCCAGGACGCCATGGGCGCCGCGCTGGACCCCGGCAACACCCTGCAAAACGCCACGACCAGCGCCTCCAGCCTGGCCGACCTCGGCATATTCACCGACCCAAGCATCGGCGTCAATTTCGTCGAGCCCTATGTCCTATTTGTGGCACCAAATGCTGCTGGTGAAAAGGGCAGCGTCTACTCGTGCAAAATAGTTGACCACACGCCTAAGGGCTGGCAGCACATTATCGGCGGACGAAGTCCGCAGTGGCTCAACGATTTGATGAACGCCACCTACCAGTATGTCATCGACGCTATTTCCATACTCATTGGCGTCACCGGCATACCAGATGACATGCTCAGCGGGTTCATGAACAACGCCTTCCTGGCGTTCGAGCTCATGATGCATTACCCGCGCCGGCAGGCCGTTGGCCCTTACCACCCCGCTGTGGAGGTGTTCCATTCCACCTCCAGCGCCCCTTATAACGTTGAGACAATTTTCGCGTTTATTAACGCCTTTTTCGACTCGCGCGGCTATACCCTCGCCCAAGTGCGTTTCCGAAATGGTGAGGTTTACACCATTGGCAAAGATATATTCAAGGGCCAACTCGCCAGCGTGGCATATATGGACCGTACCCTGCTGTACACCGACTACGTTTACACCGTGAGCTGGAAGGTAGACGCAAAAACCCGCGACGTGTTTGTGGAGATCGGCGACGGTAAATCGAAGGAGTCGGGCCTGGCGCGCGACCAAAGGATGATAACGGGGCTCATGGAGGCCATAAATGTCATTACGCTTGCACCACAAGGAAGCTAGGAGCCCCGGCCGATGACCCCACCGCAGACGCCCAACTGGAACACAACCACGATCAACGGCGTCCCCTATCTCGTTATAAGCCTCGCCCAGTTCATGGTGCCGCTCGACTGGGACCCCTCCTCAAACATGTTCCTGGCCGTGGCCGCCCCCAACGCCGCGGTGCAAGACCAAATAGCGCAAGGCGTGGGCGGCTTTCCCGCGCTGCTGCAAGGCAAAGACGGGCCGCCGCCGGGGCTCTCCGAGATCATCAACTTCAACCCGCTGGAGGCCGACGACCCGACACCGGACTCCGCGAGCTGGAGCACCATCGGCACCAACCTGTACCAGCTCAACCTCGCGCTGCACCGCGGCCAAGCCGGGCCGCCCGGCACTATGACTATCCTCAAAGCCACCGACTTTAACGGGCAGCCAACCCCCGGCATGCTGCTGGCCGTTAACGCCGCAGGCACCGGCGTAACCCCCGTCTCGCCGCTGGTGGGTGACCGCTACGTGCCAGCCGCGATAAAGGCCGTGCCCAGCGGCAACGCCGCCTACACCATTTGCCCCATAACGGTGCCTCCGCAGCTCTTTGACTGGCGGCCCATCGTGGAGGGCTGGGATGTGGTTACGCCGCAGGGCACTGACTGCGCGGTGGATTTGGTGGCGCGGCTCAGCAACAGCAACCCCGACGGCGGTGAGACAACGGGTAACGAGGTGTGCCGCGGCAAAGGGCTGGCCGGTAGCACCGCCGCGCAAATAGTCAACCTGCTCGGCGGGCCGCCGCCAGGCTCGGGCGACGCCTTCGACCGCGTACCGGCCGGGCAGCAGGCCACCGTGTTCATCCGCGCTGAGCGCACCGCCGGCAGCGCCTACTTCACCACCGACGGAACTAACGGCCGCTTCGGCGTGCGGGTAGCGCCCTGCCCCACCACCGTGGGCGCCGTGGAGGTTGGCGGCGGCACACCAACCGCCGGGCCGCTCACCGTCAAAATCACCGCAGCAGGCAGCTTCAGCCAGGCCGTGCCCGCGTGGGCCAACTACGTCGACGCCGTGGCTCTCGGCGACGGCGGTGGTGGCGGCTCAGGCGGCGAGGGCGCAGGCGTGGCCGGTGCAGGCACCACCGTCACAGTGGGCACCAACACCCTTACGGCGCCCGGCGGCGCTGGCGGTGCTGCGGGTAACTCCTCGGGCTCCGCGGCGGCCGCAGGAGCCGGGGCGGGCACGTATGCCTACAACGGCAACACCTACACCGGCGGCGACAGCGTGGCGGCGCAGCAGGCTGGCTCCGCGCCCGGCGGCGGTGGCGGTGCTGGTACCGCGGCGGGCCTCTACGGCTACGGCGCCTCGGCCGGGCAGTGGGAGAGCGCCACCTATCCCGTGGGCGCGGCCGCGGGCGTGGAGACGATCACCGGCAACGTGGGAGCCGGTGGCGCACCCATAGCCGGGCAGACCGTGGGCAGCGGGCACGGCGCGCCCGGCGCGGTGTGGCTCACCTTCCGGCAGTGAGCAGGGCCTTATGCCAGCGCCCGTAGTGCCCGACTGGGTGGGAGCAGCCACCCAAGCGGTGCAGCGTCCGCCCGGCAAGGCGTACCAAATACAACTGCCGAGTGGCCAGCAGATGCAGGCCATGCAAGAGCAGTTCTTCCAGAGTATTGTCCAACAGCTCATGCAGGTCATCGACGGCTACATACTGCCCGGCCAGCAACCCACCAACCAGCTCATTGACTGGAGCACTGCGGTAAACACCGCCACCACCAACTGGACAACCCTCTTCGAGGAGCTCGGGCTGCCCGCCAACACCGCCACCGAGCTGGCCGACTGGCTCACCGGGGTTAACACCTCCGCGGCCACCGGAAACACCGGCTGGCAGTGGATTGTTGACCAGTTCAACCAGCTCGCCTACGGCAACTCAACCACCAACAACCCCATGACGAGCATCACCGCCGCCGTGCAAGCGCTGCTCTCAGACATACCGGCCACCAGCATTACCAGCGCCAGCAAGAGCCTCCAGCTAGTGAGCGACTTTCCCACCGCGGCCAGCATTGTGGCCGGGGCAGGCTGGAGCTACGACGCCACCAACGGGCTGTATGCCGCGGGCTGCGCCCAGTGCGCCGCCGACGGCGCCGAGCACACCCTCTACGGCAACTGGATTCCGGTAAACGAGGGCGACGTCATGAGCCCGCAGGCCTACGCCGCCTGGGAGGGCCTAGCCTCCACCGGCAACCCCATAGCGTTAAACCTGCGCACCGACACCGGCGTGGTCGACCTGGTGGAGAGCATTACGGCGCCAGGCGCCAACTCCAGCACCTACCCAGGCGCACTCGCAGGCGCCGCTGGCAGCTCGCACTGGGTAGAGCTCAGCGGCACCTACACCGTGCCCGCCGGTGTGGCCTTCGTGCGCTCCGAGCTGTACGTGGGAGCCAACGCAACCGCGGGCACCGTGCACTTCGATAACGCACCGGACTACCGCTCCACTAGCTGGCTCACCTCGCAGCTCGACGGCATAAACGCCGACATCGGCGACATCTACCAGGCCTTCACCACCGGCAACCAGGCCGAGCTAACCGCCGCGTGGAGCAACCTTATGGGGCTCCTCGGAAGTAACGCCACCGCCATGAAGACCGGCAGCGGCCCGAGCAGCAACGCCTTTTGGACCGCCATCGTCAACGACTTCCTTAACCCGCTCAACGCGCTGGAGGTGCAGGCCAACAACATTGTCGGCCAAATCAACCAGAGTGTCGTTAGCGGGCTCACCGCGCTGTGGAACTCGTGGACGGGCACAACTACCCCGGCGCCCACCACCAAGCTGCTGGCGGGCAGCGTGGCCCCCGTGCTGGGCGGCTCCAGCCTCGCCGCCGACCTAACCGGCGTCAACAACACCGTGGGCACCCAGAGCAACTGGTGGCAGCAGATGCTCACCAGCCTGGGCCTCGGCGGTGGCGCCTCCACCGGCACCAACATTGGCGGCGCCATATCCACCGCGCAAAGCACCGCCAGCAGCGCCAGCACCGCGGCCAGCGCCAACACCGGCAACATAAACAACACGTGGAGCTGGATATTCGGGACCACCACCCCGAGCAGCGCCAGCACCGTACTACCCACCAAGGTGGGCCAGGCGCTCGGCGGCCTCACCCTCCAAAACGACCTGGCCAACCTCGCCACCGCGCTGGGCATGGGCTCCACGGTAACCAGCAGTAGCAAGGTAAACGCCAACTCCATAACGCAGGCCCTCAACCAGGGCAGCCTCGGCGCCGACATAGCCGCGCTCGGCCGCCTGTTCTTCCCCAGCTCGCCCACCACCGTGGGCACCGCGGTGGCCGCCTCGGCGCTCCCCAACATTGCCGCAGGCACCGGCGCCGGCCAGAGCGCCGACCTGCTCACCCACATGCAAAACGTCGCCAGCGTCAACGGCGGACAAGGCACCACAGCGCTGGCGGCCGCGCTGCAATCAATGCAGCTCCTCGCGGGCACCGTTAACGGGCTCTCGGCCAAAATCCAGCAGCAGCAGACACAAGCCGCGGGCGCCAGCAACTCGGGCCAAGCCTTCCAGATCTACTTCGCCAACTACGCCACTTGGTCGCAGGTGCCCGTAACCACCACCTACGGCAACATCCCCGGCGCAGGCGCGCATGGCAGCGGCCACTTCATAATCGATAGCAGCGGGCGCGCCGCGTGGAGCCCAGCCAACGACGGCGACGTGAGCGGCTTCTGCCTCTACAACAACGGCGGCTCAGGACAGGCCTACACCGACTCCGACTACCAAGAGCTGCAAGCCTCACTCGGCGGCCTCCCCAACGGCGGCAACGCCAAAAACTTCGGGGTGCTGCGCTCGAACCTGGGCGGCACCGACTACGTGTTCGGCGACGTCTTCCTGCAAACCGACTTCACGCTGCACTACGAGCTCGGCTGCTACATAGGCGGCACCCGCTACGTGTGGGCCACCGGCCCCGTTAACACCATCAACCTAAACTTCACCTTCATTGCCGGGGTTGGCAACGCGCCCGACCGCTACCAGGGCTACTCGGGCAATACGCTGGTCTTCGACCACACCAACACCTCCAGCGACCCCGGCGGCCTCTTCCCGCGCAACGCCAGCCACCGCTACTGGGGTTTCCGCTCCGACACCTACAACAACGGCCAAAACTACCCCGGCCCAGCTACCTACGTGGGCTGCGCCGACAACTCACCGCCCACCATCCCCGGCTCGGGCATCAGGCTGTACCGCACCCAAACCTCGTCGGTAACCGAGACCCTCGGCCTCAACACCGTCTACACCACGTGGGGCGACGGCACCAACCCGTTCTTTGACGCCGTCTCCGAGCAGAGCCAGGACATGACTGTCCTGAGCAACGTAACCATCGGCAGCTTCAACAGCAGCAACCCTGTAGGCGGCAACTCGGGCGTGCAGGTAGCCAACGCCGGGCGGTACAACGTGGCCGGGCGCGTGGACATCGGCGCCGCAAACACCAGCGCAGGCGCCGTCTCGATGTGCCTGGCGGTGCTGCGCTACAACAGCGCCGGGGCCTTGCAGGAAACCAAGCTAATGCCACAACCGGCCTTCTTTGTCAATGGCTTTGGCGGCCAATACAACACGGGCTTCGCTGGCGGCAGCGTGACAATCGGCTGCCAAGCTGGCGACATATTGCAGCTCGGCCACTACCTCGACCCCGGCACCAGCGGCACCGGGCGCAACGGCGCAGGCACGCTGAGCACCCTCTCATTTACCGGCGAGGCCACCGGCAGCCACAGCTACATGGACGTGACGCTGGCCAACTGGAGTTTCAACTAGTGACCGCGCCTGCGTGGAGCCACCTTGATACCGCGCCGCCGCCCGTCTCGGGCGTAACCGGCTGGTGGCCGCTCATCATGCTGGCATTCCAGCCCACCCTCGCCCCGGCCGTCGCGTTTACCGCAGGCGGGCTCGTCTACCACGCAGGCATAGCCATAGCGCTAACCCCGAGCGTGGCCATGGGCGGGCAGGGCTCCTCGCGGGCAGCCTTCCAGGTGGTGGTGGTGCCAGCGTTTGCCGCGGTGGGCCACGATGTGCAGGCGGGCTCGTTTGCGCCGCAGCTCTCGCCCAGCGTGGCCATGGACGGGGTAGACGTGCAGGTGGGGGCCCTGCCTATCGCCCTGGCGCCGAGCGTGGCCATGGCCGGGCTGCCCGTAGACGCAGGAGCGCTCCCGCTGGCCCTCACGCCCTCGGTTGCCATGCTCGGCTCGGCGCCCGGCCTGGGCGCAATGCCCGTAGTGCTGGCCCCGAGTGTGGCTATGAGCGGCGCCGGCAAGAGCATTGCCGCGTTTACCACCACGTTGGCGCCCTCGGTTGCCATGGCGGGCGCCGATATACAGCCCGGCGTGCTGCCAATTGCGCTCACGCCGAGCATTGGCATGGGCGGCGCCGACGTGCAGCCCGCGGCGCTGCCCATTGCGCTCGCGCCCTCGGTTGCTATGGGCGGTGCGGATTTGCAGGTGGGCGCCTTTAGTGTGCCGCTGAGCCCCTCGGTTGCCATGGCGGCCGCGGGCGTCTCGGTTGCAGCGTTTAACGTCGTGCTCGCGCCCACCCTCACCATGGCGGGCACGGATGTGCAGGTGGGTGTGCTGCCGGTGACCCTAACGCCCTCGGTTGCCATGGCAGGCGCCGATATACAGGTGGGGGCCCTGCCTATCGCGCTGAGCCCCTCGGTTGGCTTCAGCACGGTGCCCATAGGCCTCATGCAGGTAGCCCTCGCGCCCGCAGTAACCATGGCCGGGGTTGACCTACAGGTCGGCGCGTGGACAGCCTCGCTGAGCCCGAGCGTGGCCATGGCAGGTGCAGACATACAGGTGGGTGCGCTGCCAATAAGCCTGAGCCCCTCGGTTGCCATGGCGGCCGCGGGCGTCTCGGTTGCAGCCGTGCCGGTGGTGCTTACCCCGAGCGTAACCATGGCCGGTGTCGACGTGCAAGTGGGCGCCATGCCTATTGCGCTGAGCCCGAGCGTGGCCTTCAGCGGCGGCAACGTAGAGCCAGCCAGCATGCCCATAGTGCTGAGCCCGAGCGTGGCCATGGCTGGCGTTGATGTGCAGGTGGGTACGGTGCCGATCAGCCTCTCACCGAGCGTCGCCATGGCGGGCAAGGACGTACAGGTGGGCACGTTCTCCATAAGCCTGAGCCCGAGCGTGGCCTTTACCGGCGCGCAAGCCTTCAGCCCATTCAGCGAGAGCAACACCAACCACGCCAGCCTTACCGCCATACCGGCTGGCGCCGCCCACTTCCGTTTCCGCGCCTACGGTGCGGGCGGGGCGGGCGGCAAAGGCTTCGCCAGCCCCAACACGAACCGAGCAGGCGGTGCTGGCGGCGGCGGCGGCGCTTATGTGGACTCTGGTGTCACCGCCATACCGGCCACCGCCACGCAGTACACCATTACCCGCGGCCTCGGCGCGACCAACGGCAACGGCGGCAACAGCGTCATGACGTTCTACAACTCGGGCGGCACCGCGGTGGCCAGCATTACCGCTGGTGGCGGCGCCAAGGGCGCCGACGGCGGCTCAGCGGGCAACGCTACGGGCGGCGCCGGCGGCACCGTAACCCTCTCCAACCTCACCGCCACCGTTAACCAATCCGGCGGCGTAGGCGCCACTGGGGTACTCAGTTCCGCAGGCTCGTCCACGACCAGCGTCACGTCGCCCAGCTTCCAGGCCGTCGGCGGCGGCTCCGGTTCCGGTGTTAACAGTTTGGGCGGCGGCTACGGCGCGGGCGGCAATGGCGCCAGCTCCTATAACGAGCCCGGCGGCAATGGCGGTGTAAGCGCGGGCACCACCACCACCTCGGCGGGCGGCAACGGCGCCTCGGGCACCGCGCTGTCCGGCGCAGACTCCTCGCACGCCCAGGCCGGTGGCGGCGGCGGCGGCGCAGGCATGGTGTCGGGCTACAACCCGTCGGCGGCGGGCGGCGCAGGCGGCGCGTATGGCGGCGGCGGCGGCGGCTCCAGCGCCACCAACGCCGCCAGCTCGGCCAACGGCGGCATAGGCGGCGACGGCATGACTCAGCTCGACTGGACGTAGGAAATCAGCACGACCACCTAGTATGAAACCCACCAAGGAAGGGACACCCACATGGGCATCACCAACGCGGCGCACCAAGCGGCGGCCGACGCCATTAAGGCCCTCGGCGCCTACATCAGCCTGCACACCGCTGCGGCCGGAACTACCGGCGCCAGCGAGGCCAGCGGCGGCGGCTACGCCCGCCAACAGACCACCTGGTCCAGTGGCAGCACCGGCACCGTAAGCGGCACCCAGGTGGGTATCCCGTGTGCGGCCGCCACCTACGTGGAGGGCGGCCAGTGGAGCGCAGCCACCGCGGGCACCTTCGCTACCTCCGCAGCCTTCAGCGGCGGTAGCGTTGTCGTGTCCGGCACGGGCGCTAGTGTCAACGTCACGCCGAGCATTGCCGCATAGGAGGACCACCCCATGGAAGTAGTTGCCTCGCATTTCCTCACCAAACTGGGCGACCACCACGTTGTGCTGCGCGAGACAGACGGCGACGGCACGCACGTGGTTACGGCGCGCCGCGACCCCTCTAGTGGGCAGTGGAGCCTAAGCGCCGACGGCGTGCCCGACGCCACACACACCGGCAGCGTGCACGAGCTGGTGCACCACGAGGGCCCGCTTAACGCGCACGCCCTGCGCCACTTCGAGGCCCGCGGGCACACCAACGACGACGGTGAGCCGCTCACCGGGCTAAGCGTCTGGGTGCCGCACGAGGTGCGCAAGATGGACGGCGAGGAGAGCTGGCGCGCCTGGTGCGCCTCGGTTGGCCTCAACCCCGACACCACCAAGTAGTGGCTACCGCAGCACGCCGCAACGGCTCGCCGGCCAAACGAGCAGCCAAACGCGCCCCCGCTAAACGAGGCGCTCAGCGCCCTGCTGCGCCGCCGGGGGCCACCCCTGAGCCTGAGCAGCTCACCACCGAGGAGCGCCTCGACAGGCTGGAGCAGGGCCTCGCCGGGCTCGGCGCCCAGCTCAGGCAATTCATGGCGCAGCAATTGCTGCAAGACCCGCGCGTGCAGGAGATGCTGCAACAGCAGATAGCTGCCCGCCTCGGCCAACTACCCCAGGAGCCCCCTCGATGAGCCGCCCCGAGCACGTGCGCCGCCGCTACATACCGCACCGCTCCGACAACCCCTACCCGCTCGGCCGCCACGAGCACCACGACCCGCAGAGCAAGCAATACCCGTTTACCGCGCCGCGGCCGGTGCAGTACAAAGACCAGCTCTGGACGGATGTGGGGCCCGTGCTCAACCAGGGCAGCATTGGCGGCTGCGTGGGCTGGACGGGCGCCGACATGCTCAACACCGCAGCGTTCGACCAGTTGCGCGCCAAGGTCAACGGCGGCGCCTACTTCCAAGACGCCGAGGGCCTGCGCCTGTATGAGCTCGCCACCCGCGACGATGGGCTGGGGCCCCCGTACCCGCCGGATGACCGCGGCAGCTCAGGCCTGGGCCTCGCGCGGGCCATGCGCTCCCAAGGCCTCATTGGCTACTACACCCACGCCTTCGGCTTCCAGCACTTTTGCGCCGCCATCGAGTTCCAGCCGGTGGCGGTGGGCACGCTGTGGACGCAGGACATGTTCCAACCCGACGCTGGCACCGGCCTGGTGCACGCGGGCAACCTGAGCGACCAGGGCAACATCGCTGGCGGCCACGAGTACATGGTGCGCGGCATTGACTACGAGCGGCAGCAGGTGCGCGCCCGTAACCACTGGACACCCGAGTGGGGCCTCGACGGCGAGTTCCTCATCGGCTTTGACGATTTCGAGCAGCTCCTCGCCGCCAACGGCGACGTTATGGTGCTACACCCGCCGAGCTAGGAGGCCGCCCATGGCCAGCGAAGACAACTGGGAGCCCGCGCAAGCCACGCCGGGGCAGTGCACGTGGATTACCGTGCCGGGCACCAGCGTTAGCCTCCAGCTCCTCTCCGGTGATCCGGCCACCATTATGGGCGCGTTTGCCGCGGACTTTAACGCCTACATCGAGCCGCTGCGCGACCCCGACTCGGCGGGGTGGACGCCCACCAACAGCGTGCCCACGAGTAACCACCTCAACGGCACCGCAATGGACCTCAATTGGAACTCTCACCCGTTCCAAACGCAGGGCACCTTCACCGACAGCCAGATGGCGGTAGTGCGGGAGGCTCTCGCCTTTTACGAGGGCATGATTTACTGGGGCGGCGACTGGACCAGCCCCATAGACGAGATGCACTGGCAGATGGGCTACAACAGTTACGCCGACCCGGCGGCGCGCCAGGACTTTATTGCCCGCAAGATCGGCCCAGACGGCTTCTCCACCATGCGCCGCGGCGCGCCGGCACCTGCTCCTGCGCCTGCGCCAGCCCCAGCGCCAACACCGGCCGCCGACCAGGTGGCGGTGCTCGCCGCCGCTGCTGGCATAACCACCGACAAGGCGGCCTCGATCCTCGACACCCTCGTGGCGGGCCTAAAGCTGGCGCAGTGCAACACCGTTAACCGCATCGCCATGTTCATTGCTCAAACCTGCTGGGAGTCCGACCACTACAACACCACCGAGGAGTACGGGGCAGGCCCCACGGGAGACGCCTACAAGGGGCGCACCTGGATACAAATCACCTGGCAAAGCAACTACGCCGCCTTCGGCCGGTGGTGCGTGGCGCAGGGCCTCATAACCGACCCCAACCAGTTCGTTAACGACCCGGCCTCGCTCGGCGACATCCAGTGGGCCGGGGTAGGCGCGGCCTGGTACTGGATCGTGGGGCGCCCGCAAATTAACTCACTCTGCGACCAGGGCGACATCAACGGGGTCACCTACGCCATAAACGGCGGCTACAACGGCCTGGCGCAGCGCACCCAGCTATGGCAGCAGGCACTCGCGCAGGGTGATGCCCTGCTCTCACTGGCAACAGCACAACCTACGGAAGATGAGGACGAAATGGCAGGCTGGACCCAAGATTTGGTTGACCGGGCAATGGTGTTACTGGAGAACCAGACGGGCGTTGTGAGGCCCTCCCGCAGCCCGTTTAGGCATGTGGGCGAGGGCCCGGTGGACACCTGCGGCGGCTTCGCGTGGGCGGCCGACGGCAACGTGCACGCCGGGCTCGTCTCCTACCTCGCCGTCGAGTTCGGCGACCCTACGAGCATTGCGCTGCTGTGGGAGGTGGCCCAGTGCACCGACCCCGCGCGCACACAAGACGCCGCGCTCGCCCAACGGGTACTCAACAAAGTCAGCAAGGCCGACCTTGACAACGCCAACGCCGCCATAGCCGCGTGGCTGGCGGCCGAGGCCAAGAACGCACCAGGAGCCTAATGTCCATCAAGCTGAACGACTCGGGCCCTCAGGTAGCGCGGTGGCGCCAGGTTATGGCCGCTATGTTCGCGGGCTACGCCCGCACGCTGGGCCCGCTCGACCCAGGCTCCGTCTACGGCGCCCGCGCCCAGGCGTGGCAGGAGGAATACGAGCGCCGCACCGGCCAAACCGTAGACGGCATCGTCTCTGACCAGGACTTAGCCAACCTCGGCATCGTCACACCGCCCCCGCCGGCTCGGCACGCAATGCTCACCATCCGCGGCACCGGCGGCATCATCGGGCAGGACTACACCTCGGTTATTGCCCAGCACGCACCCGTGGAGGAGGTGCCGCTGGATTACGCCGCCAGCATGGGCGGGCTGCCCGTGGGAGCTGCGGGCAACGTGGGCGACCCCTCGGGCTCGGCCTGCGTGGATCAGGCCTACGCCATGGGCCGCGACTGGATCCGCGCCAACCCAACGCGCTCATTTGTGCTCGGCGGCTACTCGCTCGGCGCCATAGCGGCCTCATTGCTGCGCCGCTCACTGGAGCCCGACGGCGAGCTCGCCCAGTACCGCAAAAACCTCGTATGCGGGGTGACTCTCGGCAACCCCTCGCGCGCCTTCGGCCACACCTACTACCTGGGCGCCATACCCAACGGGCAAGGCATCTCCGACTTCCACCTCGGCGCCTACATACTCCAAGACTGGTCGTGGTGCGATCTCGCCCACCCAGACGACCTGTACACCAACACCCCGCTGGGCGCCACCGGCGACATCATCGAGCAGTTTTACAAGATCATCATGGGCACCGCGGTATCCGATCCGCTCGGCACCATGGCCCGCATGCTGCCGCCACTCATCCAGGCGGTAGAGGACGCACTGGGTACTACCGGCACCACGGTGCCCGGCGGCCCAGGCGGGCTCATGGGCCTGCTCGGCGGCGGCCTGCTCGGCGGCGCGGCAGGCATAGCCTCGCTGCTGCCCGCGGTGCTGCCCATGCTCGTGGGGCTCATCGGCAGCCTCGCCGGCGGCAGTGGCGCTGGCGGCCTCAACGCAAACGCCACCGGGCCCGTGGCCGCGGTACAGGCAATGATCCTGGCCCTCAAGTTCTTCGGCTCAGGCACCGGCCCGCACATCAGCTACCAGACCAATGAGGTGTGGCCGGGCCAAACGTACCTCGGCCTGGGCATCCAGCACGTTAACGACTGGTGCAGCCGCACCCCGGTAACCACGTAGGGAGGGGGGTTATGCAACCGCTAGAGGTGGCGCCCGGCGACGTGCTTGCGGTGGCGGGCAGTGACGACTGGTTCGCCAAGGCCATCCGCCTGCTGGAGCGCATTGGCGGCCGCCCGCACGACGTTAACCACGTTGTCATCATTACTCACCAGGACGCCCAAGGCCGGTGGCTGGGCATTGCGGGGCAGCCCGGCGGGGTGGGGCCCGCGGATATGACGAAGTTCCTCACCCAGCCGCAAACCAACGTCAACCACTACCAGCCGCGGCCCAACGACCAAAACCAGCTCGCCACCTTCCTGGCCTCGTGCGCCAAGAGCCTGGGCATCGCCTACGACTGGGTGGGCATTAGCGCCGACCTCGCAGACGACCTGCACGTGCACGATCTAGCCGAGGCCATAGACGAGCTGTGGGCGTGGCCGAGCAAAGACAACCAGCTACCGGGGCATGTGGTGTGCTCCTCGCTCGCCGCGAGGCTCTACGAGATCGTTGGCTGGGATCACCCGACCGCGGGCGAGGAGCGGCTGTGCGAGCCGGGCGACTGGTGGGGTTGGAACAAGCAATGGTCCAAACCGTAGTATTCAAGAGTGCCCGAGCACACGGGCCTGCCAACCAAAACCCGCGAGGGCCCACCAGCCGTGGCCCTGCCTAAAAGGGGGCACGCCATGGCCACACCCACCAACAACACCCCGGAAGTCTTCACCCTCACTTTTTGGCAAACCACCGCGGCCCGCATGGTGCACTACGCCGCCGTGCTGGCCCTCGGCGCCTGGGGGCTCGGCGCCACCCCGGTAGCCAACATCCCCGGCTGGGGTGTGCTTATAGCCGGTGGCTTAGGTGCCGGGTACGCACTGCTGGAGGCCCTCGCGGGCGCCTACGTGCCGCCAGCGCGGATCCTGCCCATAGCGGCGCTATACCCGCGCCCGCGCCAGACGCTTGCGGTCACTGTTAATGAACGGCCAGCCTGAGTGTCTCCGCGGCTGTTTTGGAAGCGGCACCACGCCAACACCCTTAACGCGGTCTGCTTCTGCATAGGAGCCGCGTGGCTTGGATTCCAGATCGCTGGCGCGGAGCTGCCCATCCTCAACATTGCGCTACAAGCCACTTTCGGCGTGTGGCTCACCAACCTGGCATACGAGCAACGCAACCGGGATGAACGCCGGGATGTGCGCATCGAGCGGCTGGAGGCTGGCGGCTCAAAGACAACCGAGCGCGTGGAGGCGCTAGAGGCGGTGGCGCCCACGCACGCCACCGCGCGCGACCTTTTGGGGGTGCTGGAGCGTGAGCTGGCCACCAACCGGGCGGCCCTCCAATCCATGCGCGAGGCCATAACCGCCAAAACGTCGGCCGGGGTGCCCGTGCTGCCCGAGACACACCGGGCCATCAAGCTGCTGGAGCGCCAAATTAGGGACCTGGCGGCCGAGGTGGAGCAGCGCCGTGCTGCACTTGCTAACGAGGAGCTGTCAGAAGGGCCGTCGCTATGAGCTCACCCGACTTCGCTGGGCTGTTTACGCCTGACGGGCTGCTCTGCTTCCTCGCCGGCATAGCCGTGCGCCGCCTGTATTGCGCCCTCAAAATTCGTTGGCTCGACCGCAAGTACCCCGAGGAGGCGCCGCACCGCCAGCACCTCAAAGCCATTGTCCTGGGGTGGGGCCTCGTGATCGTCGGCATCCTCTACGTGGGGGTGCAGGCGCAGGTTACGCGCACCGAGACGGTGCAGCAGGCCAAGGAAAACGCTCGCTGCTGGAGCGAGGCCTACCAGAGCACCAGGGCGCAAATTGACCTCAACGCCCAAAACGACAACATCTCGCGCCAGCAGCTCCAAGCGCAGCGCGACTACGACCGCGAAACGGTCAAGTGGATAAGCGAGCTCATAGCGCCGCCCGGCGACCTGGCCAACCAGGAGCCCAACAGCCCGGCGCGGCAGGCCTACGGCATCAAGGTGTCCCAAGAGTACTTCGCCCACATAGACGCCCTCGGCGCCCAGTTCGACCAACTCGTGGCGCAGCGCCAGCAGCTCGACGCCCAGCGAGCCCAACACCCACTACCGGAGACAACGTGCGGAAGGTAACCCTGCTCCTGCTCACCCTGGCGGCCGCCTGGGTGCTCTCGCTCGCAACGGCGCCGCCGGGCCACAGCGATTACTTTGCCTACCCCTGTAACTACCCATTTGTGGGCACCGGCGGCGACGTTAACGCGCTGGTGTTAACCGCGGGCGGCCAATACTGCGACGGGCCCACCGAGGTGAATTGGAGCCACTACCACTGCCAGGTCATCAGCGGCAACGTCAACGTCGGCGGGTTCGCGTTTGCCCCCGTGGGCCCCATCTCGCTGGGCGGCTTCGGCGGCAACGGGGTAGGCGGCAACGTAACCGACTGCCATTACCGCTGCCCAGACGGCACCGAGGCGCCCTTCCCTAACCCGCCGGCCGCGTGGATCAAACACATGGTGCTGGATCCCAAGAACAACGACTGCGACCAACACATGGGCATACGCGGGCCCTCCAGCACGCCTATGCCAAACGAGCTGCCCGGCAACATGCAGCCCGGCGAGGGCGCACCCCCCGGCGTAGCGGTGCCTGCTGAGCCAGGAGCGCTGCCGCCGGGGCAAACCAACCCGCCCGCGCTGCCGGGCCCTCCGCAGCCGCCCGTGGTGGGTGCAGGCCCCGAGCAGGTGCCCATGCCCTCGGGCAAGCCGGTAACGCCTAACGCCGCCGAGGGCTCGCCGCTCACCCCCGGCTCACCCATGCAACTGCCCTAACGCAAAAGCGCCCCCAGCTTGTGGCTGGAGGCGCTCTGCGCGGTGGGGCCTAGAGGCCCGCGGCCTCGCGGCTCACCACGTGCCCGCAGGCGAGGGTGGCCCGCAGGCGGTCCATGCCGCGGAAGGCGTAGGGCTCGCTTACGCGAACCTGGCGCTCGCACTGCGAGCAGTGGCCGGTAACCGCGGCGGTGGTGGTGGTAACGGACATGGGCCCTCCTCGGGCTCGGGCAGGGCCCCTGGTGGGCCCCGCAGGGTAGTGGCTTAAATGCGCTCTAGCTCGTCGAGCATGGCCAACCGGCGGCCGCCCGTGGTGAGCTCTACGCTGGCCTCGGCCGGTGTGGTGTAGGCAATGGTGCCGGTGTAGCGCTCGGGCCCGGTGTTGGTGCTGCGGGTCCAGGTAACGAGGTCACCGGGGGCGAAGGGGGCTGGGGCCTGGGCTGCTTTACTCATGGTTTAACCATAACCCCGGCGTGGTTGCAGCGCAACCAGTTGGGCTGTGAGGTGTGGCACATAGCAACGTGCCCCCACCGGGGGCAGGTGGGGGCACGTTGGGCTCGGGGGCTCAGGTTATATACGGGCTCGTGGGCTGCTTTGCGCCTACGCGGCGCTGGTACAGCACGAGCGCCCGGCGGCCGGGGTCGCACTTGTGGGCCAAGTAGGTGTTAAGCCCGTCGGTCTCCCACTCGCAGCGGTCGCACACGTAACGGTAGGTGCGCTCCCGCTCGGCCTGTAGGCGCGTGGTTAGGTTGCTCATTTGTGGATCCTCTCGGCTGGGTTAAACGCTACGTCGGGGTGGTGCAGCCACTTCTCGGCTATGCCCGCCTTGTCGTGGTCGTCGTAAAAGATCCAGCGCTTCTCTGGGCGCATGCCCTCGGGCGCTGGCGCGGTCAGCTCGGCCGTTTTGAGCTGCTCGCCGCGGCCAAAAACCAGCTCGAAGGTGTAGCCGTCGCGGTGCACCCACGTCTCACGGGTAGCGCTGCTGCGGTACTGGTCGAGCTCCCACAGCCGCGCGGGCTGGTGGATGCGCAACGTGGGCGCCTTGGGGTAGTCGCCGTGCGGCAGGTACTCGCCCACCGGGTACTCGGTGCGCTCGGCTACGTCCATGGTGACGTCGCCCCACGCGCCGCCGCTGCCGCCCGCGGCGCCGCAGTTCTTGACCCCGCCGGCACGCCCGCCACCGCCGGGCGCAAGGCCCACAAAGGTGGGGCAGCCCTGGTAGCCGAGGCTGGTTATGCCGGTGGTCGCGTTGTAGGTGATGCTGTCGGGCTCGGGCACCTCTCGGCCGTCAATAAGCACGCTGTTGTTGAGCACGGTAATGGTTGTCATGGCTGGCTGGCCCCTCCTGGCTGGCTGGTTTTACTTGTTTTACTCGGGGTCGGGTACGTCGGCGCCTGCCTCTATTTGCGCGGCTATCTCGCGCAGCAGGTGCGGCACCATTTCACGGGTGAGTGGTGGCTCCCAGCGGTAGTCGTAGGTGCCCCCGGCACGCCAAACGAGGCGCAGCGCCTCGCCGGGCTCCAGCTCGCGCCTGCCCGAGCCACCACCACCGCCACTAACAGGGCCACAGTGGTCGGCGCCACCCATTAGCCCACGCTCCCAGGCGTGCCCTCGGGCACTTGGTAGCCCCACCAGTTGCATGGCACGAGGGTGCGCCACGCGATAATGGCGCAGCCCTGCTCGGGGGTGAGGGTAAACGGCGCGGGCGGCGCGCACGGCGGTGTGTCCGCGGTGCCGCATATGGCGCCGGGGTCGCTGTGCGCGCGGCCCTCGGAAGCGAGGCCGTAGCCCAGCACGCCGAGGAACGCCAGGCCAACTGTCAGCGCGGCGGTGCGCCGCCGTGGAGTGCTCATAGTTTCCACCTTCCTGGGATGATGATGAGGTTTCTGCCGGTGCGGCATTTGGGGCATATGTAGACGGTGTTAGGCGCGGCCACAGCGAGGTGCTCGGTGCCCGGCGGGCTGGTGAGCGTCCAGCAGTCATGCCAGTGGGCGCGGCAGTTGGCGCAGGTGCGGCGGTAGACCACCCCCCGCTCGTGTAGTTGCTTGTGCAGGCCGCGTTGCCCGGCCGGGGCGCCCACAGTGTGGTGCAGGGGCCCCATAAAGGCGTAGCTGGCGTGCCCGTAGCTCAGGCTGGCGCCGAGCGTCCACCGCTGCCCGAGGCTCATACTGCGTATTGCAGTTGCGGCCGCTGCGGCGGCGCGGGCGGCGGCGTGTCCTCGGCACGGAACTGGTTGCCCACGTGCACGAGCTGCGGCCACAGCTCAGGGCATTCGCTTTCGACCGACGCGTTGATTGTCTCGGCTGCGAGCGTGGGGCTAATGCCGAGGGCGTTACTCACCGCCGCAATTAGGCCCGCGGCGGTGGCCTGCGTTACGCCGTGCTCCTCAAAAATGGTGCACACCTGGTCGGCCACGGTGGGCTCAGCGTGCGCGTAGGCGCCCGCCTGCACGTAGACACCGGCTGTGATGAGGCCGCCGAGCCCGGCGAGCACGAGGCGGCGCCGAAGGCGGCTCATCGCTGGCCCCACTTAACGTAGCCGGGCTGCTGAGCGGCCGGGACCGGAGACGTCAGACGCGCGCCGGCGCCCCGCTCATCGCGCACTATGAGCACCTGCGGGGCGCTGCGGGCGGCTCGGCGCCGCACAATGCGCAGGTAGGTGCGGAACGGTATCAGCAGCAGCCAGATGGTTATGAGCCAGCAGGCAATTTGTACAGCCATGGGGGGGTTACTCCTAGGGGGTTGGTTGGGGTTGGTTGGGTCGGCACTTGCCGGGGTGCCCTGCGCTTAGGTGGCATACGCCCTTGGGGAGCTGCTCGCCGCAGCGCTTATTGCCGCGGGCGAGGCTCATGATGCTGCTCACGCAGCCGCGGCAGTAGTGGCGCTCGCCGCCGGGCGTGGAGCCGTACCGGAACACCTTGCCGAGGCACCACGTGCACTGCTCGCGCTGGTTGGTGTGGTGCGCTATGGGCCCGAGCACCTCCATGTCGGCGTAGGCCTGCGCCTCGCGGCGCCGCCGCAGCTCTGCGTGGTCCTCCGAGCTCACAGCGCGGCCGTGCTCGGGGTCAAAGGTGTGCACCTCGGGAGGCTGCGCAGTGTGCTGGTAGGCGCGCTCCATGTAGTCCACATGGAGCCATTCCTTGCGCCCGTTTTGCTTTATGGGTGAGCCGCACTCGGTGCAGCGCTGGTAAACAGCCATTACTCGGCACCTCCCGCCGCTGCGAGCTGCTCCCATTCTGCTGCGGCGGCCGCCACGAGGATGTGCTCCTCGCCATGGTTAAGCCAGGGCAGGTCGGGGCGCACGAGCGAGCGGCGAGCACCAAACTTGCGCAGGAGCACGCTCTCGGCCCACTCCTCGCCGCGCTCCTGTATGGCGCGCACCGCGGAGTTAATGGTCACCGGGTCAACAAACCGCCCGGCGGCGGCCATGCCCTCGGCATGCACTTGCGCGAGGCGCTCGGGGCTCAGGGTGGTCCTCATCGGGCCACCACCTCTACGCGGTCCCCGCCGTTAAGCAGGTACGCGGTGCCGTCGGTGAGGTTCACGTGCACGTAGCCGTCGTAGCGGCGCGGCAGGCTCTCCACGGTGCCGCAAATGGGCGCCCGCTCGGTCTCGTTCTCGTTCCAAAACGCGGGGCCTTGGGTTATCTCGTCGCCAACAGCGAGCTGGCGAGCAGTTTTGGGCATGGTGGCCATGGTTAGCACTCTCCTGGGTGGATGAGGCCGCAGGTAGGGCACGCTGCGGCGCGTAGGTTGGCTCGGTGTTGCAGCTCGGCGGCGGCGCGGCGCTCGGCCGCGGCCACGCGCTGCTCGGCGGCGCGCTGCGCACGGTAGGGCGCTGTGAGGGCGTTAACCTGCTCCACCACCGCGTTGTACTCGGCGGCCGTCTCGGTATAGGCCGTTTTGGAGGCGGCCAGCACGCTCTCGTGGGCGCCGTAGCGCACGCCATTGGCGTAGGCGCGGCCCTCCGCGCGCAGGTCGGCGCGGAGGTGCTTAAGGCGCCGGTACAACTCCTCTAGCTGGGCCTCCTCGGCGGCGGTGGGCGTGTTCATCGCACGTCCACTACGCGGCCGCCGCGGTACTCCAGCGCGTCGTTGGCGCTCTCGGTGTGCCCGCAGCACGTGTAGGTGGTGGTGTAGGTGGTGCCCACCATGTCGGGGTGCTCCTCGTAGCCGAGCTCGGGGTAGGCCGCGTGGCAGGCCGGGCACTCCTCGGCCAGCTCGCCGGTGTGCACGCGGTAGCCGCGGAGCTGCTCGGGGGTGAGGGTGGCGCGGTAGGCGCGGTCTTGCAGGTCCAGGTAGGCGCAGTAGCGGTGCTCGCGCATGCTCTCGGCCCAGGTGTGCAGGGCGTTGGCAACTATGGCAGTACTCATGGTGGTCGGATCCTCTCGGGGTTGGCGGGGGTTACTTGGCGAGCGCTGCTGCGAGAGCCGTCTCGGCCGCGCCGGCAGCCGGGCGCACGGGCTTAACGCACTTCCAGCACAGGTAGGCCATGGCGGCGAGGGCCGGGTCGGCGTCGGGGTTGTTGAACTGCTGCACTCCGCAGTGGGGGCACTTGGCGGGGCTCTCGTGGTTGCTCATGGTTTAACCATACCACGCGGTGGTGGCAATGC
>Ga0070737_10002376_pt1 | contig 22829 bp, 21 predicted proteins | sample Coa_R1_10_FD_66438 | JGI IMG/M metagenome (GOLD analysis project Ga0070737, IMG submission 66438) | Surface soil microbial communities from Centralia Pennsylvania, which are recovering from an underground coalmine fire - Coalmine... | ecosystem: Environmental > Terrestrial > Soil > Unclassified...
GGTGATCGATCCGACCATGCAAAAGCGGGGGCTGGCCAAAGCGTTGGCCGACGGCGCCCGGCTGTTCATCTTCTCGCGCCGCCCCGCCCTGCTCATCACCAATCCGGTAGAGGCGCTGTATCCGATCTACAAGAGTTTCGGGCTTAAGACGGTGGGCAACAAGCCGGTGGATTATCCCTATCTGCCCGGTGCCAAGGTGTGGCTGATGTACGCCCGCTTCAAGGACATCGCGGCGCCCTACTTCATGTAGGCAATGCGATCGGCGGCTGGCGCGGGCGCGGTGTCGTGCCCCGCGCCAGCCGCGACCGAATCCCATCCTGCACGGGCGGCTCGCTTGCGGGAGGAGGTTCGCCTACTCCTGCGTAATTGCCGCCCAGCTTTCGCGCAGCCGGATGTGGAGGCGGCGATGGCGCAGGAAGAAGAAGGCGATCATGGCGGCGGCGGCGAGCAGATTGCCCGCCACGATCGTGGACCATCCGATCTGGTCGAGCAGCGAATGGCTGAGCATCGCGGCAAAACCCAGGAAAAAGACCTCGAAGCAAGCGAACAGGATCAGGAAGCCGAGCAGGAGAATCGGTTCGCGCTCAGAGGCGGCGACCAGACCGGCGGCGACCAGGCCGAACAGGATGAAGGCCGCATAGTGCAGGACGGTGTAGCCCAACACCAGCGGAACCGAGGCCTGGATCGCGGCGGGGTCGTAAATCCCCTCCAGCAAAACGCCGCCTAACAAGGCCGGCGTGCGGAACGGCAAATCGGTCCCCAGGTCGCACAGCAGAAACCACACCGCCACCACGGTGGCGCCGATCAAGCCTGAAACAATGCCTTCGAACAGGATGTTGACCCACGGGCCGAACAACTCCTTGAGCAACATCGGATGGCGCAGCAGGAAGAAGTAGCCGAGCATTACTGCGGTGGCCAGCAGATTGCCGGCCAGCACGCTCCACCATGACAGCGCGGCCGATACGATTGGCCCCATGAACACCGTCAGCGCCACAAACAGCACTTCGAAAGCGAACAGAAAGATGAGCAGGGAAATGATGAGCGGGCGCTCGCGTTCGGCCGCTTCGATCAGAATCGCCGCGGCGATGCCGAAGAGCAGGAAGGCGGCGAAATGCAGCACGGTGTATTCAATCACCAGGTGAAGCTGGATGCCATTGACAATCGGCTGGCCGTGCAGCAGGGCCGCCGCGAGCAGCGCCGGAGTCTCCAGCGGCCGCCCGCGTGAAATATCGAAGAGCAGAAACCACAGCGCCACCGTTACCGCCCCCAACAGACCGGCCATGGCGCCGTCGCCGACAACGTTATGCCGCCTCATTGCTGTACCCCCGAACGTACAGATTCGAGCAACGAGGGGACAGCAGGGAGGTGGGAGCGAGCGGAAGGCAGCGGTTCCGAGCCGCCGCTCGTTTCTCGTTTTTTGCTTAGTGGGATTTTGCCGCGCGCAAGTCTGTCGTGCGACGCACAACCGGGTCGTCGCAATCGTCGCGCTGCGCCCATTGGTAAAAAATCAGGGTCGCCACGCATATGACGTAAAACCCCGCACCTACCCACATCAGTAGTCCACCTGCGACCTGATCTGCAAGCGGTGCGATCCCGAAGGGATGGGGACCTTCCAGGTACCAGGGGTAGATTACCGAAGTCGCAAAGGAAATCGGCGCGGCGACCGCCGCCATCGGAATCAGCAGCAGAAACAGGTAGAGGATTTGCGCGGGATAGTTGAGCCGCGGCAGCTCCCGCAGCGGGCTGAACAGCGGCCACCACAGCATCACCCCGGCCGCCATCATCACCAGATGGATCGTGATATGCACCGCGTCGTCGCGGCACATCAGGTCGTACAGCCGCGGCCCGTGCACCGCCACCAGCATCGCGTTGTAGCCCAAAAATGCGACCAGCGGATTGAACAACAGACGCGCCGCGGGCCGAACCCATCGGTTGAGCAGCAGCGGGCGCACCATCCAGTCCGTCAACCCCAGCAGCAGCAGCGGCGGCATCAGCAGGCACAGCATCAGATGTTGTGCCATGTGCGCGACAAACAAGCGGTCGTCCTCCAGTTCGTCGATCGGGCCGCACAGCGCAAGCAGCATCACGATCAGCGCCCCGGCGAACGCGGCCGCCTGAAACGGTGTTACCCTGCGTCCGCTCGCACGCACCGCGCCGATATACAATGCTGCCAGCGCGAGCACCCCGATGATGACGCTCGGATGTAGATCTTCCATCGCGGCGGGCCTCAGAATCCCGCGAAAAAGCGGACCATCAGCGCCACCAGGCTTATCACCACAATCACCGCGATCAGCAGCGCAGGCAGAAAGATAGCGCTGAAGGTCCAACTGTCGTAATGCAGGTGCATGTAAAACAACACCACCAGTGCGAACTTCGCGCCGGACAGCACCACCAGCAGCGGCACCAGGATCGGACGCAGGGCGTGGATGTAGGAGGCCCACACCTCCATCGCGGTCAGGATTGCCAGCAGACCCGCCACCACCAGGTAGGCAAGCGTGCGCGATTGGTGCTGAGGCCCGACACCGCCGGCAGTTTCAGCTTGCGAGGTCATGCTTTTGCGATCGCCCTCATCAGGTAGACAACACTGAAGATTACAACCCACACGATATCGACGAAATGCCAGTAAAGCGCGGCGGCCTCCACCGCGACATCGCGGTTGCGGACCTTGAACCATCCGGCGAGCGAAGCGCCGGCCAGCACTGCCAGAACGATCACGCCGATTGCGACGTGCGCTCCATGAAAGCCCACCATCGTATAGAAGGTTTCGCCGAAGAGGTTGGTCTGTAGCGTCAGCCCTTCATGATAGAAACTGGCGAATTCGTACACCTGCCCACCCAGGAAAATCAGACCCAGCACAATCGTGACGAACAACCATCGCAGGCCCCAGGTGCGGTCGGTGCGCCGATATGCATCCTGCGCCAGCACCATCGTCAGACTGCTCATCAGCAGCACGAACGTGGTGGTGGTGGTCAGCGGCACGTTGAGGATGGTCTCGGCGGTCGGCCCAACCAGGTCGCGTCCCTTGTAAATCATGTAAGTCGCGATCAGCGAGGCGAAAAACAACGATTCCGAGCCGATAAAGCACCAGATCCCGACCTTGCGCGTGTCAAGGCCGGTTGCCGGACCGATCGAGGCTTCGCTTTCAGCCCCAGCCTCGGGATACTCAAACGCCATCGCGATTGCACTGAACACGGTCAGCACCAAGCCTGTGACGACGATGCGCGGCCAGAGCATGAAGCCGATCCCCGTCATCGTAATACCAGCCGCGATCAGAATCGGATACAGCGACGGCGGCGGCATATGAATGTGCTCGACCGCTTGGGCTGCGGCCGGGGCAGGCGCCGCGGTTGGCGGCTGCTCGTAGCCGTACTTTTCGCGCCAGAACGCGTCGCGCGCGCGCACCAGCGGAATGTTTTTGAAGTTGTAGGCAGGCGGCGGCGATGGAATCGACCATTCCAGCGTGCGGCCATCCCAGGGGTCGGGCCCGGCCACGGCGCCCCTGCGCCGGGTCTTATAGATGTTGATGAGAAGGATCAGCACCGAAAAAGCCATCAGAAAGGCGCCGATCGTCGATAGCATGTTCAGCGAGTTCAGCCCCATGTCGCCCGGATAACGGTACACCCGCCGCGGCATCCCCTCGGCGCCCATGATGTGCATGGGAAAGAAGGTCAGGTTAAAGCCGATCACAATGGTCCAGAAATTCCATCGGCCCAGCCGCTCATCGAGCAACCGCCCCGTGACCTTGGGCCACCAATAATACAGACCGCCGAGCAAAGCGAAGGCGGCGCCGCCGAAGAGCACATAATGGAAATGGGCGACCACAAAGTAGGAGTCGGTCTGCTGCAGGTCGATGGGCGGCTGGGCGTGCATGACGCCGCTCAGCCCGCCCATCGTAAACTGGATGAGGAAGGCGAGAGCGAACAAAAACGGCGTCTTCATTTTCAGATCGCCGCCCCACATCGTTGCGATCCAACTGAAGATCTTGATGCCGGTGGGAATCGCGATCAGCATCGAAGTCAGCGCAAAGGCGCTGTCGGCCACCGGACCCATCCCCACCGCGAACATGTGATGCGCCCACACGCCGTAGGACAAAAATCCAATCAGCGCCGTCGAGTACGCCATCACCGGGTAACCGTATAGCGGCTTGCGCGAGAAGGTCGGCACGATTTCCGACATGATGCCGAAGGCCGGCAGCACCATGATGTAGACTTCGGGATGGCCGAACAGCCAGAACAGATGCTGCCACAACAGCGGCGTGGCGCCCGCCACCGCGCGGTAGAAGTGCGTGCCGAAGAACCGATCCATCATCAGGAAGATCAGGCCCACAGTCAGCGGCGGAAAGGCCACCAGGATCAGCACGAACATCACCATCACCGACCACACGAACAGCGGCATGCGCATGAAGGTCATGCCCGGAGCGCGCATGTTGATGACGGTAGCCAGCAGATTGACCGCGGCCATAACGCTGCCGACCCCCGAAATCAGCAGCCCCAGGGTCCAGAAGTCGATATTGAGGCCCGGCGAATAGTAGCTCTCGGTCAGGTTGGCATAGCCGAACCATCCGGCATTGGGCGCCACGTTGGCCAACCAGCCCGCATTGAGCACCAGTGCGCCGAACAGAAAAATCCAGTAGGACAGGGCGTTAAGCCGCGGAAAGGCCACATCGCGCGCGCCGATTTGCAGCGGCACGATGAAGTTGGCGAAGAAGCCCAGCCCCACCGGCATCACGACCAGGAAGATCATCGTGGTGCCGTGCATGGTGAACATCTCGTTGTACAGGTGGGCGCTCAGAAAGGTGTTGTCGGGGCGCGCCAACTGGATCCGCATCAACAGCGCTTCGATGCCGCCGATCAGAAGGAACACCAGCGTGGTGAGACCGTAGAGCACGCCGATGCGCTTGTGGTCGGTAGTGGTCAACCATCCCCACAGCCCGCCGCCCTCCAGGTAGCTCTCTTCAACGGTGATTTCCTTGGGTAAAGCGACCATCGCCCTTCCTACTTAAGGCTTTCCAGGTACGCGACCAGATCGTTGAGTTCGGTGCCACGCAGACCGAGCGCCGGCATCTGCGCGCCGGGCTTGAGCGCCTGCGGATTCTCAAGCCATGCCGCCAGGTTTTGCGGAGTGTTGCGCAGCGTCGAGCCGGCAAACGTGGTGCGGCTGGCGAAATGGGTCAGATTGGGGCCGATGTAACCCGAAGAATAGCCGGCAATCGCGTGGCAGGTGGTGCAGGCGCTGGTCACGTAAACCTGTTCGCCGGCCCGTGCCGGGCCACCGGTGGGCAGGCGCGGCCCGCCGGCCTGATTGGCGCGCCAGTCGTCAAACGCGACGCGGCTTTGAACGAAGACGCGAAAACGCATGTTGGCGTGCGAGAGGCCGCAAAATTCCGCGCATTCGCCGATATACTCGCCGGTGACCTGCGGCGTGAATGTCAGTTCGTTGACGTGGCCCGGCACCACGTCACGCTTGCCGCCCATCGCCGGAATCCAAAAGCTGTGGATCACGTCGGTTGAATTGAGCAGGAAGCGCACCGGACGATCGACCGGAATATGCACCTCATTGGCGGTGTGAATGCCCATCGAAGGATAGTCGAATTGCCACCACCATTGATGCGCGGTGACGTTGATGATCAGCGCGTTGGTAGGCGGCGCGCTCTGCTGCGTGCGGAACACGATGCGCAGCGAGGGCACTGCGATGAACAGCAGGATCAACGCGGGCCCCACCGTCCACGCCACTTCCAGGCCGAGATATTCCGGATGCGGCGGCGGAGGCTTGGGCTGATCCTCCGAAGCGCGGGTGGAAAAGCGCGTCAGGCACAAAAACACCAGCACGCAAATCAGAATCAGAATGAGACCGTCCCAGCCGATGACCTCGAAATAGACCGCCTCAACCCAGTGCGCCATGTCCGAGCGCGGCGCGAAGGTGCTGCCCGGGAAGCGCCGCGGATCGCATCCGCTCAGCAGGGCGGCAAAAACGCCTGCCAGCAGTGTATGTATCGCTGCACGAATGGAGGCGGAACTCAATGTGCACCTCCCTGATCAGCGGGACGCGCCAGCGCCGGCGCCGGCAGCATCCGCAACCCCGGCAGTGCCGTCAGCCCGAACGCGCCGGCAAAGCCCACCGTGATCAGCAACTCGATCCATCCCAAGGGGACGCGTGCGGGGGACAGCGACGGCACCACCAGCACGTAGCGTTCGATCCACATGCCGATGAGTCCCAGCACGCACACGACACGCATGATGGCAGGGGTGCGTTTGGGCCGCTTCCCCATCAGCATGCAAAACGGAATTGCCCAGATCAGCACCAGCGCCGCCCATCCCAGCGCGCCCCAGGGCAGATGCTGCACGCGCGGCACCACGAAGAACGTCTCCGAGGGGATATCGCCGTACCAGATCACGATGTATTGGGCGAACAACAGGTAGACCCAGAACACCGAGCAGGCAAAGACCAGCTTGCCGATATCGTGCAGCGCATCGCGGAAGCGGGCGTCATCGCGGGCCTCCGAGCTGGCGGCGATTCCCACCAGCGCCATCGCCACGATCGCGCTCCAGTAGGCGCCGGTGAAGAAGTAGGCGCCGAACAGCGTACTGTGCCATCGCGGCGCCAGCGACATCACCAGGTCGAAAGCGATGAGCGAATAGATGGCCGCGTAGCACAGCGCAACCGCCACGGCCAGCCGGCGGATAGCGCGCGGCGGGTCGCCGATATCACCGCTGGAGGCGGTCCAGCGCAGCACGTCTTCGCGGCGTGAGACGCGCACGAACCACAGGCTGAGCAAAGTCATGATCAAAAGCGCTGCGCCGTCGCGCGCGAACAGAAACGGGGCGTTGAGCCAGTCGGCCTTTTCTGGCAGCGGATGATCGACCCACACGAAAATTTGATGGCGGCCGGCGAACAACAGCCAGAACAGCAGGAAGCTCAGCGGCAGGAAGCCGACGAAAGCTTCGGCCAGGCGGTACTGACCGGTGCCGCCCCAGCGCGCGTTGGTCAGGTAGAAGGAGGCCGAGACGCAGATGCCGCCCTGCGCGATTCCCATCCAGAACAGCAGGTTGACCAAAAAGGCCTCCCACGCGCGCAGCGCGGCCCCGTCGGCCATCGCCAGCGCGAACGCCGCAACTCCGATCGCGACGGCCACTGCAAGCAGCACGGTAGTGGGGCCGCTGCGGTTCATCGCGCGCTTGTCCTCCTCTGCAGCGAGCGCACATAGAGCACCACTTCCCAGCGCTCAGTGGGCGACATTGCGTCCCCGTACGACGGCATCATGATGCTGCCGTTGCGGATGGTGGCGTAGATGTAACCGTCGCTGCGCTGGGCCGCGACTCCGGCGGTCAGGTCAGCGGGCGGGACGCGCAGCAAAAAGCGCACCGTGCCGTCGCCACGTCCGCCGTCACCGTGGCAGGCGGCGCAGTTGTTCTCGAACAACGACTTGCCGGCGGCCAGCGCCGCGGCGGTGGGCTTGAGCGGATTGTGCAGCGTGGCGGCGGCGACCTCGCGGCTCATCGGCGCTTCGCCGTCCACCGGCAGCGTGCCGTGCGGCATCACGCGCGGCGACTGCGCCATCGCCTGGACCGATTCGCCGCGGAACATGTCGATGCTCCAGGGGAAGGCGCCGGCGCGATGGGTCAGGGCCAGCAGCAACGCGCACATGAACAGCGCGCCGAACAGTGCCGCGCCGTCAGGCTGTCTCACGATGCACCTCCTGCGCGCCGGCGTCCTTGAGCAGCATCTCGGCGCGCCCGCTCTGCTCGGGTGCGCAGGTCACCATCACGCCGAAACGGTCGTCGCTGAAACGGGGCGAATAGCCGCGCAGCGATTCCAGCCGCGGCAGGCGGCCGAAGATCAAAAATCCCGCCACACCCGCCAATGCGCCGAACAAGATCATCAGTTCGAATGCGATAATGATGTAGGGCGGCAGCGAGATGATGGGTTTGCCGCCCGCCACGTGCGGCCAGGTCAGTGACGTGCCGATGGTCAGCGCAAAGCCGCTCAACGCGCCGGTAATGCCGCCGGCCAGCACCAGGGCGCGCACCGGACTCTTGCGCATCTGCAGCGCCTCAAGAATCTTTTCGCTGGGAATTGGGGCGAAGACCCTGGGCCTGGCATAGCCCGCCCGCTGCAGGCTTTCGATTCCTGCCACACATTCCTCTTCGTCGGCAAACACGCCGATTATCTGCACCCAATCGCTCATGCCGCCTCCGCCGATTCCTTGCGCAGCGCCTGCCGCAGCCAGCGCAGCCCTTCCTTGAGCTCGGTCATTGAGACAATCGGCAGGAAGCGGGTGAACAGGCTGAACAGCATCAGGAACCAGGCGAAGCTGGCGGCGGTGATGCTGATTTCGGTCACGCTGGGCACGAAAAAGCCCCACTGCGAGGGAACGAAATTGGTCGCCAGCGAGCCGGCGATGATCACAAAGCGCTCCAGCCACATCCCGATGTTGACGAAGATCGACACCACCCACAGCGCCTTGAGATTGCGCCGCACGCGCGGCGAGAAAATCGTCAGCGGAACGACGCAGTTGCAGAACACCATGATCCAGAACAGGTAGCCGTAATGGCCGAAGTAGCGCATCTGGAAGGTCGCCGTTTCGAAGGGATCCTTGGCGTACCAGACCATGAAGGATTCGCAGGCGTAGGAGTAGGTGACGATGAGCGAGGTGAAGAGCACGATGCGCGCCAGGTTGTCGATATGCCAGGGCGTGATGAGCTCTTCCAGCTCAAGCATCCGGCGGATCGGGATGATCAGTGTCAGCACCAGCGCGCAGCCCGAGAAGATCGCACCCGCAACGAAATAGGGCGCAAAGATCGTGCTGTGCCATCCCGGCAGCTGCGCCATCGCGAAGTCCCACGACACCACGCTGTGCACCGAGATCACCAGCGGCGTGGCCAGTCCGGCCAGCAGCAGATAGACGCCGGCGAAATGGCGCCATTGCTCCTCCGAACCCTGCCATCCCAGCGACACGATGCTGTAGAAGACCTTGCGCCAGCCCGCGGACTCGTCGCGCGCCGTGGCGACGTCGGGAATCAGCCCCATGAACAGGAACAGGATGCTGACCGTCAGGTAGGTGCTGACCGCGAAGGCGTCCCACACCAGCGGCGAGCGGAAGTCGGGCTGCAGCCAGCGCTGGTTCGGGTAGGGCAATAGCCAGTAAAAAAACCATACGCGCCCGAGGTGGATGAGCGGAAACAGGCCGGCGGTTATCACCGCAAAGGCGGTCATTGTTTCCGCCAGCCGGTAGACCGCGGTGCGCCAGCGGCTGCGGAACAGAAACAGGATGGCGGAGATCAGGGTGCCGGAGTGCGCGATTCCCACCCAGAAAACGAAATTGGTGATGTACACCGCCCACATGTTGGGCTGGCGCAGCCCGGTCACGCCCAGGCCTTCGTAAATCTGGCGCGTCCAGCACGCCGCGCCCCACACCACGATCAGGAACAGTGCGGCCACCCATAGCCAGTATTTCCAGCCCGGCCATTCCAGGGTGCGCATCACCTGGCGGTCGATTTCGCGAAAATCAGGCTGCGGTACGGCGGCCACTTCAGACCTCTTCCCGGGGCCGGTAGACCTGGCGCAGATAGGTTATCGCCGGCAGCGTATTGAGCGGTTTGAGCGCCTGGTAGGTGCGGACTTGATGGTCGGCGCGCCGCTTCATCATCGCGCTGCCTTTGTCCTTCATGTCGCCAAAGCTGATCGCGCGCGCCGGACAGGCCTGCGCGCAGGCCGGCACGATGTCGCCGTCGCGCACGGCGCGATCCTCTAGCTTGGCCTGCACTTCGGCGGCGCGGATGCGCTGCACGCAGAAGGTGCACTTTTCCATCACGCCCGCGCCGCGCACCGTGACGTCGGGATTGAGCTGCAAGTCCAGCGGCGGCGGCCATTGCGGCTTGTACCAGTTGAAGCGGCGCACCTTGTAGGGACAGTTGTTCTCGCAGTAACGGGTCCCGATGCAGCGGTTGTAGACCTGCAGATTGAGCCCCTCATTGCTGTGTACGGCGGCGAACACCGGGCAGACCGGTTCGCACGGCGCATGGCTGCACTGCTGACACAACATCGGCATCATCAGCAGCGCGGGCGCGTCGGTGGTCTGCGGGATGTAGCGCTCGATGCGAATCCACGACATGATGCGCCCTTGCGCGACCAGTTCCTTGCCGACGAACGGCACGTTGTTCTCCGCATAGCAGGCGGCCACGCAGGCGCTGCATCCGGTGCAGGCGTTCAAATCGATCGTCATGCCCCACTGGTGCACCGGATAATTGACCGGCGGGTAAGTTTCGTAAGGCTCGGGATAAGGCTCTTCCCACGGCTTGGGCTCGATACCTTTTTGAAAATCCTCCAGGCTCATGGTTTCGACGATCGGACGGTCGCGCATGTCGGGCGAAAACAACGGCGAAATCAATTCGCGCCGCATACCGGTGCGGCCGGCTGCGACCGGCGCCGTCAGGCGATCGGGCGGCAAAACACGCCACGGATTGACGCCGCGGTCGCGCGCGTAGCGGCCGTAGCTGGTGTGCCCCTGGCCCAGCGGGACCGCGATCGCATCGCGATGCACCCCTGGCGTGATGTGCACCGGCACCTCGATCGCACCGGCTGCGGAAGACAGCCGCACGACATCGTTCTCGGCCAGCTCCAGCCGGCGTGCAGTGTCGGGATGAATTTCGGCCCACGAGTCCCAAACGATTTGATTAACCGGTTCAGGAATTTCCTGCAGCCAAGGCTTGTCAGCGCCGCGGCCGTCGTACCAGAAGATGTGCGGATACGCGACCAAGGTCAGGGCCGGCGCCGGCGGCACTTCGGGCAGCGCGAGCGGATGGACGAAGACTCCGGGCGCAAGCCTGGCTTCAGCCACTGGCGGTGGCGTGAAACGTCCGCCCTGGCGCAGCGACTGATCCCAGAAGTCGTCGAAATTTGCCGTCGCCCCCGCGCCGTTGAAGCGCTCCGCCCACGACGCGCGCACCGCCTGCTGCGCATCCTCGTATCGGGGCAGATGCTCCCTGGGTGCCGCTGCGCGTGCTGCGTCCAGCAGGATGTCGCCCAAGGCCCTGCTGTACACGACGCGGGTCATCGTCGGCTGGCGCAGACCCGATACTCCCGGACGCGGTGCGCTGTCGCCCCACGCTTCCAGCCAGTGGTCGGCGGGCAGCAGCAGATGGGCCAGTGCGGCGGTTTCGTCGGGAACGGTGCCGCACCACACCACCGTCGGCACCTTGCTCAGTGCCTGCGCAAAGCGCGTTTGCGCGGGCATGGAAAATTGCGGATTCGCCTCCGCGATGACGGCCACTTTGATGCTGCCGGCGCGCATCGCTTCCAGCATCGCATCGCGTTGGACGCCGCTTGGCTGTACGTGCGGCGGTTGGGTGAAGCTGACCGTCTTGCCCAGATTGCCGGTGGCGGCGTTGAGCATCCACGCCGCGACGTGCGCCGCGTCATCGTCGGTCCCGGCGATCGCCAATGCGCCATCGGCCCGCGCAAACTCCCGCGCCATCCGCTCGATCGCCGCGGCGGAAACGCCCGACTTGGTGGCGATCGCTCCCACATCATAGGCGGCGGCAAATTTGCGCATCGCGTCGGGGTCAACGCCGGCGCCTGGACGCGCCAGACCCTGATCGATAATCACGCGCAGCATCGCCAACGCCACGGCCGCTTCCCAGCGCGGGCGGCAGGCGAACCACTGGTCGCATCTGGCCGCCGTCAGGCTCATCCGCGGACCCACGTACCAGGCCAGCCCGAAGCGGGTCTTGCCATCCTCTTTGGTGGGATTGCGGAAAGCGGCGAACTGACGCGCCAGTTCCACAGGTGATTCCCAGGTCTCCAGGAAGTCGGCGCCCAGCGCGAGCAGAACCCGGGCCCGGTCGATGTGGTACAGCGGTTTGAACTCCGTGCCGAAGCAAAACTGCATCGCGGCGCGTCCCGGCGCGTCGTCCAGCGCACGATAGGCAAGGCGCATGCGCGAGTTGAACGCGCCCAACCAGTCGTTGACGATCATTTCGTAAGCCGGTCCCATCGGCGGCCCGATAAACGCGATCCGATCGGCGCCCTCGGCAGCGGCCTGGGCCAGCGCCTTGGCAAAGCGGGCCATCGCATCCTCCCAGCCGATTGGATTGATGAGCCCGTCGGCGCCGCGCAGATGGGGCCGCTGCAGGCGGTCGGGATGATACAGTCCCTGCAGCGCGGCCTGGCCGCGCGCGCACAACGCGCCCGCGCCGATGGGGTCGGCGGGATTGCCCTCCAGCTTGATCACGCGTCCTTCGCGCACGCGCGCCACCACGCCGCATCCGGCGGGACACTCGTTGCACGACGTGGCGTAAAAGCTGGGCACGCCGGGGATGACGTTTTCGTCGGGGATGACGTACGGAATCAGGTGGCGCGCGGCCGGTTTGCAGCCCGCAAGGGCGGCCGCGCCGGTGGCTGCGGCCAACTTCAGGAACGATCGCCGGGAGACTTCAGGCGGCATGGCGCTGTCCTTATCGCCTCGCGCGCGTCAGTAATGGCACGTCGAGCATTCGATGCTGACGTGGCGCTGTGCGTGGCAGTTGAGACAAAAACCCATGTTGATCTCATAAACCGGAGTGACCCGGTCCATCGTCTGCACCGGACCGTGACAGGTCTGACACTGCAGGCCGGCGTGGATGTGCGGCGAATGATAAAAGCGCACGAAATCCGGCAACGTGTAGACGCGATTCCAGCGCACCTCAAACGGCGCCTGCTCGCGATCGATCCACGGCTTGCGCACCGGGCGCAGTGCGACCTGCTCAGCCATGCTGGCGTGGCAGCCGACACAGCGTTGGATCGGCGGCACCCCGGCGTTCTCCGAACGGCGCGCGTACTCGTGGCAATATTGACAGGGTATGTGGCGGATGCCGGCGTGCACGCGATGGCTGAAGGGGATGGGCTGCACGACATCTTCGCGCGCCAGCCATGGCCGCTGCGAGAGCAGCGCGGTTAAGACCCCGCCGGCCAGGATCAGCACCGCCACCACGATCGCGCCGTACTTCATTGCACCGGGCCGCCTCGACCTTCGATAACCGGCGCGATCCCGGCAGGCGCCGGCAACGGCCGTTCACTGACGCCCGCTGCTCGGGCACGTTCCTGCATCCCGGCCAGCGACATCTGTGCGGCAGCGTCCTCGTTGAGCATCTGCCCGTTGACCCGCTCGCCGTTGGCGCTTAGCAGATACGCGATCACATCCCAATAATCCTCCGCGCTCAGACTGGCCGGCTGATCCGCAGGCATCACTGCGGAGGCGAATTCGAAGATGTCGCGCACGGTGCGAAACTGAAAATGGCGCATCTTCTGATAGGGACGCGGATTAAGCGGAAAGGCGCCCGCGCCGATCAGCGGCGGCGCCGTCATATCGTGATAGATGTTGCTGATGCCCTGGCCGCTGGGGCCGTGGCAGCGCGCGCATTGGAGCCGGAAGATCTCCTGGCCCTTGTCGACCTGCTCGGCGGTAAACGCCCGCGCCGCCCCCAGCGCCGCTAACTGCACCACCAGCACAACCAGTGCAGCCAGCGCGATCCGCCACGTCCGGTGCGATTGGTACGGATATTCGGACGGCTTATGCGTTGGAATAGCATCTATTAGCATTGCTTCTATTCTGGGGACCGGTCGCGATCGATGCAAGGACTTGTTGGGCAGGTCCGACGACAAATTCGATCGCGCGCGTGGAAAAATCGGATCGTGTTGAGCACGTAGCTGTATCCGTTAACGCGGACCCCGGCCCCATGATTTCAGCGTGAGGCGGTGTGGGTTCCGGTTCGGGCCGGCGCGTCGGCCGGTCTCAACAATCCAATTCGCTTGCGGCGCCAGATGCCCTGCGCAGCCGCGCGCCGGCACGCTACTTCCGGCAGGGGGCGTGTAGGAAACTTCCCTGCGCAATCAATTATGTCCCTTTCCTGCCGCGATCACAAACCGACTGATGCGCCGCTTTGCTGATGCGCGTCGATCGATCACTCAGAGCGATGAGAACCGAATTGAGTAATAGCTAGTCAATCATAACTGAGTCTGTGCGTAATCGAGTATCGCCTGGCCTCAGTGCGACGGCGGCGTGTTCGCCAGCAGCACCGCCAGGCCGACCACCGCCGCCATCAGCAGGCACTCCGCGCGCACGGATCGGATCAGGGCTTTGCGCGCGGGCGCGTGGTTGAACTGCGCCACCAGCCAATAGCGATTGTACGCGCCGGCCGCCAACAAAATCGCGAACAGGCTCATCTTGCCGAGCAGCGTGCGTCCATAGGCGGAATACAGCAGATGGTCGAGGCTCAGTCCCAGGCCGCACCAGGCGATATACACGCCGCTGGCTACCAGCACCGCCACACACCATCCGCAAAGCCGCGACACGCGGCCTACCAGCGGGCCGCACGCCGCCCAGCATCGGGTTGTGCGCCGCGACAGGAAGTACAAAGCCGCCAGCGCGCCGATCCACAGGCCGGCGGCGGCTTCGTGAACGAAGTAAACGGCGATCGCCGCAATGCCATAATCAACGGCGTGACCGGCGGCTGCATGCACTGCCAGCGCAGCGGCGGCGCCGGCCGCGATCAGCGCCGCGCACACACGCGAGTGCCGCCGCGCAAACGCCGTTGCGGCCAGCATCAACAACACGATGGCATTGGCGAGCGAAATCTTTCCGAAACGGGTCTGCCACATCACCTGCGGCGTTAGCGCCAAAGCCTGCGCGGCAGGGACGGCGGCCATCGAGGCTACCGCGGTCAGAAATTGCAGCGGCGCCATCGCCAACGCAATCAGCAGCAGTACGCGTATCGCGGTCCACAACTCCGCCGGCGCCGACTCCAGCTCGGCGTCCGCAGGCACGACCGCCGCGCGGAACGCCGCGAGGCCGAAGACCGCCAGCAGCGCGATCAGCACCGGCCATTCGCACAGGCTTCTGAGCGTGAGCGGATCCGTCAAGCGCACGTGCGCCATGGCATCCATCGATCAGGAGCTGGCGGGCGCGACGGTGAAGGTGTAGGAACCCTGGGTGCGATGTGTATCGGCGCCGACCACCGCCCACTTGACCGTGTAGTCGCCGGGTTTAAGCGGCACCAGCTTGATCGACAGCGTAGTGCCGTCGGCGCCATAGATCGGCGGGCCGAGCGCCTGATTTCTTCCGGCTGAATCCAGCACCTGCAGTTGCGCGAAAAGTTTCTCGATGGGCGCGTCGAATTTGATCGTGACCTGCGGCGGCGAGGCGGTGACGGTCTGACCGGCCGCCGGGCTCTGCTCCTGCGGAAACGAGTGGGCCCGCGCGCCGCCCGCCGTGGCCGCGAGCAGCGCGCCGATCAGCATCAGCCCTGTCCATTTGTGCATCGGCGGCTCCTTTCAGAACAGCGTCCAGTTGAAGCGGGGAAAAATCGAATCATAAAAGATGTCGAGCAGGCCGAGCACGGCGGCGTGAGTCTCCGCCACCGCGGCCTGATTGAGCGCAAACTGCGTACCTACGCTCAACTGAAAGCCGTAGCCCATGTAGGCGAGGCCCGGTGTTGCGACCAGATGGGGGAAGGTCTGGCCCGCGGGGCCTGCTATCAACTGGTCGTAGTTGATCTCATTGAACAGATAGAGATTGCGCAGCGGCCACTTAAGCCCGATGTCGTATACCGAGTTGCTCAGGTAGCGCAGCGAATATTCCGCCACCAGATCGGCAAACAGAAGATGGTTCGTGTGGCCGCCGAGCGCCGGCAAATAGCCGATGTCGGACTGAAAACCCAACGGCCGCAGATACTTGAGCACCGGGTAGTTGGGAAGATCGCCCAGACCTTTTTCCCACAACAGTTGAACGCCGAGGCTGGTATGATTCTGCTCCTGGACGTCCGGATTGCCGCTGGGCACTTGCACGACGCCGGCGACCGACATCAGGAATTCATGTCTGGGAACGATCAGGAACGCATACTTGGCGAACAGTTCGAGGTCGTCAAAGCCGCTTAGGTCGGGGCCTTCGCCGGGCTGCACCGAATGCCACGCCGTGCCGGCGCCGGCACTGAAAACCGGAAACTCGTCGCGGTTCTTGCCCAAAATTTTTTCGACCGAAGTGCCGATCGAGAACCTCTTGCCCTCGCCAGTCCGCGTCCATTGCGGCTGAACAATATCCAGTTCATTGGCCGGCGTCGGGTCTTCAGCCACCAGCGGCTCCAGAAATACATAGTCTCCCACCACGCCGTGCGCCCACGCTGTAGCGCCAACCAGTTCAACGGCGATCCATAGCATCGCCGCCGCACAGCAGACCTTTCGCATATTGATCCTTTATCGACCTGACCCCTGGCCCCTTCCCTGAAAGGGAAGGTGAATCGGTCACTCACCTCCGCTTCCCTTTCAAAAAAGGAGCCGCGGGGCAGGTCGCCACACAACCGCAGCCGTAAAGGCGCGCACGCCTTGACCTGCGTCAAAACAATCCGGGTTTTGTTGGTGTGTGCGGCTCAGGCAAGCTTTGGCGGGGGAGGATCGGGAGTCCGGGCTGGTCGGCCCGCAAGGAGCGCGGCAAATTCGGAGGCCGTACCCCAATCCGCCGGCGGCGGCACGGCGGGAAGCGCGTTAATCAAGGGCGCTGTGGCGGGGCTCAGATTGTAGGACGCACCGCTCAGCGGATGGCAGACGTCAAGGGTAAAGGCCGGCTTGGAATCGGCAACTACCACCACTCCGGAGAACATCGGCAGTCCACCGCACAACAACGCCGCGATCAGCAGCCAGGCGATGGCGGCGCAGGGCGCCGATGCATTCGTGTTGCGATGCTCCACGCCCGCAATCGTTGCATCGGCCGTGCGCTGATTCAAGTAAAACGCGCGCCGCCGGCGCGCGCTTTCATTTCATAATCTGAGCCAGGCCGCTGGGCGAAGTCACCACCGCCATGTTGCGATACTGGATGGGCACGTCGTCCTCGAAGGTGGGCGGTGAACTGATTGCGGTGCTGGCGTGGGTGTTCTGGAAATCGATGCCCATGGTGGAGATAGAGGTCCCGTAAACCATCGTGCGCTGACCGCGATAAGGCAGCGGCGGAAAGCCGTTCCACAGCAGCTTCCACAATTTGCCGTCGCGGTCATAGCTCTCGTTCATCACATTCATCCAACTGTCGGCGTCAATGTAATAGATACGGTGCGAGAAGCAGTACGCGCCTTTGGCCGGCAGCCAGGTCAGGTCCAGCACATAGAAGTTGCGCAGCATCCAGTGCGCCGCGCCGCTTGCTGCCTTGGGCCATCCCGGAAAGTCGTCCCAATGCCCGTCGTTGGTCATGCCAATCCAGTTAGCCATTGTGTAGCCCTTTTTAGGGTCTGGATCGGGGACAATCTGCAGCAGCTTTTTCTCGCCCAGGAACGCGGCCTGATAATTGCTGGGCAGCCAGGAATTGTCATCCTGAACGTAATCGGTGCCCAGCACGGGAGCGCAATGGGCCGCGCTGGACAGCCGCAGCGAGCGGCGGATCGAGGGCAGAAAGACATAGACTTCCTGCAACCTGGTCGGATCGTCAGTCTGCAGCGTCATCTCGGTGGTGTATTTGGACTGCTCGGGGAAATCGACCATGAAGCGCGTGGTGTACAGCACGCCGCTGGCAAAGGTGAAGTCGGGCGCAATGCCCGGGTAGCTGATATGCGAGGTGCGGTACCATCCGGCATCCACGCGCTGGAAGCTGCGATTGCCGAAACGGTCGACCAGCGCGCCGTCGGACCGGAAATGCACGGCCCAGGGCAGGAATTTCGCCCACGTGTTGTAGAGAATCTTTACTCCCAGATGAGGTTCGGTGGGATTGGGAAACGGCAGCCCGGCGACATAGCCGCTCCAGGTGAAGCCGCCGTCGGGCAGCGCGACCAATTTGGTCTGGCCGGCGTACTTCTCGGTATCCTCCACGAATTTCTGCGGCAGTGGGTAATGCACGGTCGGCTCAACTACGATCGCGAACTGGGGCGATGCGCCGACACGAGCCCCATACTCGCCGCTGAACGCGGCCTGCATCCAGACCGGCATGAAGCGGCGGTAGTGTTGCCAGTTGGCGACCGTGATCCTGGTGCCAGGCGCGATGGCTGCAGTGGAATCAGCATCGGCGAGTTGTTGGAAGGACTGCGCGCTGAAAGCCAGCGCCCATGCCGGCGTCTGACTCCAGCCGGCCAGCGACAGCAGGCACAACGCAGCTACCCATCCCGCAATTGATCGCTTCATCGTCGTGGCTCCTTTCAACGCTCAACGGATTGCCGTTGGCTACGATGCCAACTCCTCCATCGACGCCACCGGGTCGGGCCGCCCCGATGCGGGCAGCGGGCGCTCTCCGATGCGCCGGGCGAAGGGATCCTCCAGACCCAGTTCCCGGGCGGTTTCCTTCAATGCAGGAATGACTTCGTCGGCCAGCAGACGCATGCTGGTCAGGCGCGCCTTTTGTCCGATCGGACCGTCGTTCTGGCACAAGCCCAGCACGCCGGGCCGGATTATCCGCATCAGCCGGCGCAGCCTTGGAATGACCGTTTTGGGCGTGCCCACCATCAGCATCTCGCTCTTGCGCGCCGCGTCGTAGTCGGCGCCGTGATACTTGCGGATTTCTTCTTCGACGCTGAACTGCTCAGGGACCGGCACGTTGCGCACCAGGCTGGTGGTGGCCTGTGCCATGCGGCGGTTGACCTCCCTGGAGTTGTAGCCCGGCGGGAACATCCATTCAGGACGCCCGTAGTTCATCCAGGTGCCGCCGAACATGTCCAGGCGCCCCAACTGCTCGGCCCTCTGCTCGGTCTCGGCGACAAACACCTTCTGCTGATAGCCGAAGCATTCGGGACCGGCTTGATAGCCCTCCTCGGCGGCGGTTTGCGCGTACAGGTTCCACATCCCGATGGTGGACTCCAGGCCGGTGGACAGCGCGACGTACGGATAACGATTGCGCGCGGCGAAAGTCACCGATTCGGGACTGAATATTCCCGGAATCCAGATCGGTGGATGCGGCTTTTGCACCGGCAGCACCCAGGGGCATACAAAGCGGTAATGAAAATGCCTGCCCTCGAAACGGAATGGGCCGGGCTGCGTCCACGCTTTGATGATCAGTTCGTGCGCCTCGTTGAGCATCTCGCGGTTGTAAGCCGGGTTGGCGCTGTTGAAGATGGTCTCGCAGCCGGTGCCGCGGATCCATCCCGACACCAGCCGCCCGCCCGAGATCATGTCGATCATGGCCAGCTCCTCAGCCAGCCGCAGTGGGTTGCCGACTACCGGCAGCGGGTTGCCGACCAGCACGATCCGGGCCTTTTTCGTCAGCCGGGCGAGCACAGCCGCTTCGATGTTCATCACCGCCACCATGCAGAACGGCGTGCCATGATGCTCGTTGAGCGCCAGGGCATCGAAGCCCAGTTCCTCGGCGTAGACTTTTTCGTCGATATATTCGTTGAGCAGTTGCGCGCCGTGATTGGCGTCCAGATAAGTATTGGGCAGGCCGAAAAAGCTGCGCCTGCGCACCACCTCTTCTTCGGGCAGGCCTATATAAGGACGCTCGGAGAAATACATTATCATCATGGCCTCTGGTACCTCCGGGCCGGTCAGCTCAAAAATTCGCGCACCAGGCCTACGAACCCGTCGGTGGCTTCGAGTTCGGGCCGATGGCCCGCGCCGTCTATAACCTCAAGGCGCGAGCCGCCCAGCGCGTCGCGGTAGGCATGTCCCGCGCTAAGCGGTACGATGCGATCTTCGCTTCCCCAGACGAGCGCGGTGGGCAGCCCGCTGACGCCCTCAAGCAGATAAGGCAGGCTGGGGTTGTACATGTAGGGCCGCCAGGCCAGGCGCGCGGTCTGGATGCGGGCGTCCTCCCAGGCCTCCAGTTGCGCGAGCGCAGCGGGAGCGGCAAACAGCCGTTTCATCTCCGGCGTCTGCTGCGGGTCGTGTACGCTGGCGCGCAGATACGCGTTGACCGTCACGTTGTACAGGTCGAAAATCTCGCCCAGCGGCGGACGGATTCCCATCGGCGCCACCAGCACCATCCGGCGCAACTGCGCGGGATTGTCCACTGCCATCTCCGCCGCGATCCATCCGCCCAGCGAAAATCCGATCACATCCACCGGCGCCAGCCGCAGTTGGCGCAGCAGGCGTCCGTAAAACGAGGCCAGGTCGCGCACCGACGCCATCCAATCCAGGCGCGGCGTGCGGCCGAATCCCGGATGCATCGGGATGAGCAGCGTGCGTTCGCGCGCCAGCGCCGATTGCCATCGCAGCCAGCCCGGGTAGCCCAACTCCTCGTGCATAACCAGTAGCGGCTTTCCCGCCCCGCCCCTGACCATCGCCAGGTCGAGAGCCCCGACCCGCACCCGCTCCTCGGTCCATTCCTTCGCCGCCTGCGCCGGCGTGGTTTGCATACTTTCCATCGCCGCACCTCCGTCAGCCGATGCGGTAGAGTTGCAAGGCGTTGTCGAACACCATCCTGTTGACCTCCGCTTGGGGCACGCCGGCGAAAGCCCGGGCGATGACCGCGCGCGATTGCCGCCCGTGTAAATCCCGCCCCACGCCCCGGGGCGCGCGCTGGCCCAAGGCAAGCGGCAGTCGTGAGGTCCACTGGTCGGCGGGCTCGATGAGGTGGGAGTCGGCGGAGACGATCGCGAGTTCTGCCATTCGATGATGGCTCCCTGAATTTTGAGAAGCGCTCAAGAACGACGGACTTGACAATTACTCAAAAACGTACCCGGATGTCAAGCCCTCGCACGCGTCTGGCAGGCAAATGCTGTCGGCTCGGCGATTGCACCCGGAAAGCGCGGCGATTACAATACGCGCTTTGCAAGGAGGTTCTTGAGTTTTGCTCAAATCGACGGAGAACAACAGCCGGCGCTCCCGGCGCCATCCCGGTTACCGCGCCGCCGACCGGCGCCGCGCGGCGATTATCGACGCCCTGCGCCGCTCGATGCTGGACCGGGGATTTTCCGGCACCTCGCTGACCGAACTGGCCAGGCGGGCGGGCATGTCGGTCAGCCATTTCTTATATTACTTTCCCGACAAGGAGGCGGTGCTGGCCGAGCTGACCGAGTCGATCACCAACCAGACGCTGGCCTTTATCGGCGGCCTCGCCGAGCAGCCGCCCGAACGCCAGTGTCGCGAGTTGGTCAACTTCTTCTTCGGCGGCCGCGCCGTGGCGCTCAGCTACCGCAGCCTGGTGCTGCAGTTCATGGGGGTGGCCACCCACGACCGCCAACTGCTCGCGCGCCAAAAGCGCCAGGCCGCAGGATTCAGGGCCTTTCTCAGACAACTGTTCCGCAAATCGCCGGGTGGCCCGGGTATCAAGGTCGAAGACGCAGTCGCCATCGCCGCCGCCGTCTGGATCGGACTTTACGTGAACTCTTACTCCGACCCGGCCTTGACAATGCCGCGCGCGGCGCGGCTGATGCTGACCACGCTGTCATGGCTGGGCGGTTTGGGGGATTCGGTTGCACGCAACGGTCATGCCGGCCGCCACGGCGCAAAGTCGGCGGCGCGAGCCGGGGGCGAAGTGTAGAAGGCAACTGGTGACAGTCTATCGGGCCTAGCGAGAACAGAACAACCGCCGGGACCCCCGAGAGGAGTAAAGACGATGACTACATACAACGACGGGATGACCGAAGCCCAGCGGCAGTTCGTGCACGATTTTCAGGCGTTTCTGTCCAGCCCGCCGGCCGATATCGGGGCCCTGCGCGCGCGAATCGATGGCTTCACGGAGCGGTTTGAAGCGCTCTCGCCCGCTGTGCCGCGAACCGGCGGTCTCTATCCCGCGGTCCGCCTGCGCGAGGGGCTTTGCGCCGACGTGGTCGTCCCGCCGGGTGCGGGGCCGTATCCGGTGCTGCTCTATCTGCATGGCGGCGGATGGGTAGCGGGCAGCCCGAAGAGCCATCGCCGACTGGCGCAGCATTTTGCCCAGGCCGGCTACCTCACCGTTAATCTGGATTACCGCCTTGCTCCCGAGCATCCCTTCCCCGCCGGGTATGACGACTGTGCGTTCGCGGTCGAGTGGGTGCGGGAAAACGCCGTTCGATGGAACGGGCGGCCCGAGCGGCTGGCGATCGGCGGCGATTCGGCGGGCGCCAATCTGGCTGCGGCGGTTGCGGCGCATTCAGGCGGCGTGCGTGCTGCGGTCCTGATTTACGGCATTTATGATTTCGCCGGCGCCGTCGAACGTGGCGCGATGGGCATCGAGGCGGTGGCGCGCACCTATCTGGCCCAGGGCTTTTCGGCCGCGCTGGCCGATCCGCGCGTCAGCCCCATTCGCGCCGTTAGCGCGAAGTTCCCGCCCGCCTTTGTTACCGTGGGCAGCGCCGACGCCTTGCTGCCCGAATCGATCGCAATGGCGGCCGCGCTCGGGGCGGCGGGCGTCGCGCATGAATCGCGCGTGGCTCCCGACATGATTCACGGCTTTATCCAGTTCGACATGCTCGCGGAATGCCACCGGACGCTGGCCGCCATCTTTGCCTTCCTCAGCGCCCATGTTTGACGCGCCATGTGTATACAACGCACACTTTTGCGCGCTCCTCGGTTGTAAGAAGCTCTTGGCCCCGAGGCCAATTGATCCGACCTTGAGGCTCGGCATCCGAAATCCCACCCGGCGATGCCTGAGCAACGATTGCCGGCTGCGATGAAACCGGCCTGGGGGAGCGAGAGATGAGCAGTCAGGGTGCGCGCGCACTGTTTGCCGCAATCGCGGCGGGCGCCGGCTTGATATTGCTAGCCGCGGGATTGGGAGCCGGTAGCGACGCGCCGGTGCGGCCGCATGCGCCGCTGACGCTGGAGCAGCGCCTGGCGCGCGCGCAGTACTGGGCGAGCAAACGCGGGCTGCAATTTGGCGTTCCCGATCGCGCCTGGGAAAAGGCCCTGACCGCAATGCATGCGATGGCAGCGCGCCCCGGCGCCCTGGGCGCCACGCCATTTACATGGAT